>Ga0193717_1001851_pt1 | contig 12633 bp, 20 predicted proteins | sample U2c2metaG_FD_145900 | JGI IMG/M metagenome (GOLD analysis project Ga0193717, IMG submission 145900) | Soil microbial communities from a riparian zone of the East river system, Colorado, United States - U2c2 | ecosystem: Environmental > Terrestrial > Soil > Riparian zone | place: USA: East River...
CTTGCCTCCAACATCCATTCCCGGCGGGTCGTATCGGTTCGCGACGCCGCCGTGCCACGTCAGCATCCAGCGGCAGTTCGGATAGTGCTTGACCGCCGCGTCGAACGCCGCATGCCCGAGCGCCGAACTCGTGTTCGCCGACACCACGCGCAGGGTCTCGCCGTAGTAGCCTGGGCCCAGCTGCACGACGCGGAAATGAAGCTCCTCGTGAAGCCCGTGCAGGTTCGGATTGCAGAGCTGCTGCAAGAGTCGATGTGCCTCGATCGCGTAGTCATCGTTGTGGGCGGCGATCTTCTGGCAAAGCGCCCTCAGTTCGACCAACAGGCCGAGGGTATGAGCGTCGCCTTCTTCATCGCCTGCCATGTAGAACAAATAGAGAACATGCCCATGGTCAGTCAACACCAATTGGGTTGCAATTGACCAGATTCGAGAGCAGAATCCGCCTGCTTTCGCCGTTTACTGTCAGGAGATTCCGGGGTTCTAAGCCCTGGGCGAAAGCATGCCTAACAACGAAGAGATCTCCGTCCGTTTCTTGCTCCTCACGCTCTCAGCCAAAGGCAAGGTCGCCCTAATTATCGCCTGCGCGATTGTGCCGCTGCTATTGGCTGTTGCCTACCGCATTTTCAGCGGGTGACCCTCTGTAGGTCACGCGGACAGAACCGTCGGGTAGATATTCCACGACTTGGTGCTTCGGTCGCGCCGCTTCCGCGATCGAGTAGTAGGCATGGCCTTTCCGGTACTCGACCAACAGCTTGCTATCGTTCACCAGTTCGCGAAGCCTGCGGCCAACGTTCTGCGCGCTCGCCAGCTTGCCGCGGTGGTCGCGCCATTCCATGCGCTGTATGGCGGCCGATGCGTGCCAGCCCGGGTTGGCCGCCAAGAATTTCAGGAACTGCGGTTTGAGGTACTGATGGTTCATACATTCTTGTGGTGGCGTGGCTCATCGTTGACCACGAATAACATCTTTACCCATTCGTCGGTCTCAGCCAATTTGTAGAAGTGCACTCTGGAGGACATTACGCGGTGGCCCAGAGCACCGATCTTTTTGAGCCAAGCGTTTATTTTCGCCTCAGCCTCGAACTCCTGAGTGTCAATGATTTTGATGTAGATCATACCTTCATTGATGAGCTTCTAATCGCTGCTGGCCCTCCATGCTTCGTGCAGAACCATTGCTGTGCACCGTCTCTCCATGGTCGCAATAGCTGTTCGGTTTCGGTGCGGCATTTGAGGCAGAGGCGGATCATACTTCAAGGCGGCGCAGAATTTCGTTGAGCGAATTGTTGTGGCTATCTACTACCTCGATCAGGTCAATGAGCTGACGGCCGTGGATCGTTTGAGCTGGTTTGCTTGGACGAGGCGCCGGATCGACGCTCTTTTCCGCGTCTGTGCGCAGTACAGGTGCAAGCCTGTCTAGAAGTTTGGCAAACAGCTCACCCTGCTTACTCGTCGCAATTTGAAGGTTTCCTATCGCTTCAGGTATCTCAGTCTGTCGCACAGTCTCCATAGGCCCGTCGTAGTCTTTAGGCATGTTAGTTTTTGATTAGCTGCCGAATAATTTCTGCGGCCGTCGTGTTCTTGCGGAACGCCAAGCGGCGAATGATGCCCTGCTCTTTCTTATAAATGCGGATTTGGCCCAACGGCTCGTATTTCTTGCTCATGCCTCTAGCGTACCACGGCCCTGAAGCTGTCCAGCTCGTTATCCACACCCTCCCCGCCCCACCCGTTGCGCTGTGGTACACTGGAGCTAGTCGAGCTTTATCAATCAAAATGAATTTGTGTATGAAAGTTGTTGAAGGGGTCTGGGGTAACAGCATTGTTAGGGACTATCGGCGGTCGAAGCGTCCTTCCAATAAGGCCTTTGCTGTCTGCGTAGCGTTAGACTTGGTTTCGCTTGCCACTGTTCGGGGCTTGGTGGTTCTGGGGCGCATTATTCGCAGCCTAATTAACTCAATGTATGCAAGCAAAACGACCGGAGAAAACATACGAGCCAGTGCCCACGGGCAACCATGTCGCCCGCCTCTACCAGATAATCCACATCGGCACGAACGAGTTCGAGTACATGGGCGAGACGAAGAAGTCGGACAAGGTGCGGCTCACGTTCGAGCTGTGCAATGAAAAGAAGGTCTTCAAGGAAGGCGACGAGCCAAAGCCCTACTCTATCTCGCGCGAGTTCGGGCTCACGATGGGCAAGAAGTCGAACCTTCGCCCGTTTGTGGAAGGCTACATTGGGACCGCGCTCGATGATGAGGAGGCGTACGCCTTCGATCTGGAGGACTTGCTCGGCAAGCCGTGCATGCTCACGGTCATTCATGCCACGAAGGGCGACAACACTTACGCAAACATCGTGTCGGCCTCCCCGCTCCCGCGCGGGCTTGAAGCGCCTGACCAAGTCAACGGGGTTTTTTAGGGCTGCTTGCAGTTCCTGCTCGTCCGCTGACTTGGCGAACGTAGACGTGATGGGTGCAAGCTCTTCGCGGATGACGCTGCGGATGTCGGGTTGCCCCTCATCTGCCGTGCCGTCCTTTCCTTCGAGCTTCGCGATCTTCTTATCCTTGCGCTCGATGATGAAGTCCTTCGCGCTCTTGCGCACTGGAGGTTCTCCGTCCTCCGGCTCGGGCTCTGCAACAGGTGTTGGTGCTGGCGCCTCTGGCTCTTCCGGATTTGTCGGCTCCGGCGCCGGTGTCTCGACGATGGGCTCCTCTACGGGAGCAGCGTCGGCTGGTTTACCGGCGCCATGACACCCTCGGTGCGGTCGAACTCTGAAAGCAACAAGAGGCCGCGGCCGAAGAAGCAAGCATCCCAATCCCAGTCGTAGTCCAGCTCGTCCTTCTCCATCACGCTGTAGTCGTGTTGAGCGAGGTCGGTCAGGTTCTCGGCGGTGTCCTGGTCGCCTTCATCGTTTGCCTCAAACAGCGAAGAGAGCCGGTCAACATAGAGAGCGGCAAACACCGTCTGGAACACAGTAAAGAGCAAGGGGTCTCCCACCTTGCTCTCATCGCGCGTCTGATTGTTGTAGAGCTTGAGTCGCTTTAGCCACTTCGCGCGCTTGGGGCGCATGAAGTCGTCGCATAGCTTGTGCTCGGCTTGGATCTGAAGAAGGAGCTTAGCCTCAGCCTTTTGTTCGGCTTCGGTGTCGTTATCTTCGTTGTCAGTCGTTTCGTCGGCGCGCTCCTCAGTGGCGACTTCCATACCGCGAGTATATCATGGCCTATACGCCCAACGGCTGTTGACAACCTCTGATATATTGAGCACCTTTGTTCAACAAATAGCACACGGAGCCAGCGATGTTTTCAAGGAGCTTGCTATCTTTAACAGTAGCTATGGCTTTCGTTCCCGCTCTCGCGCTTGCGGAGCCGCCGCATAACTGCGTCGGGAATGCCTGCAACGACATCGACATGGTGTGGGACGGTGGACGTGGAGGCTGGAACGTCGAAAATCTCAGCAGCGAAAAGCACATACTTTTCGTGATGTCTGCGGCACGTGGGGGATTCGGCGACTGCCCAGGAGCTTCTCAAACGAAGCGAATTATTCGCGGTCGCACCGAATTCTTTAGCATGCCTAACATTTGTAGAACGGATGCCAATTATCAATAGCGTGCGTCAGACGTTTCAAGGAAACAAAGGAGCAGATCGATGTTTCAGATAAAAGTCGCGATCGGAATTTTACTTCTTGGCATAGGCACCCATATTGCTGTTGCGCAAGACTACGATGCATGCATGCACGCCGCGGCGACTGCACGGCAGGAATGTCTTCGATGGGCCAGTGCTAATCGCGCGTCTGACGCGAACTGCACTCCACAGTACAATCAGGCCGTCCGTGGTTGCCAGGCAATGCGAACGCCGCGACGGTAGTTCGAACGATTGCACGTTACTGGTACACGGCTAGTACACGTCAAAATCCTTCGACTGCTGTCCTTGGCTTGCCGATGTGTGGATATCCTCCTTGACAGGTTTCGTGGCGTGATGACGCATCTGCCACGCGATAGCTGCGGCAATGAGCAAGTCGAAGTGGCGAGTAGTGAGCCGCACGTCTTCATCCCGGTCCATTAAGTCGTCGCGGGTGTAGTTGCGAAGCTCCGCAATGAGGTCGGGGTCAGACAGTTCAAGATGCCCGTCCTCTACGGCCTTACGCAAGTCCATGAGCATCGTCGGTTTGGTGGCGGTGTTGGTCTGCCAACCGTACGTTTTGTCCTTCCGTTCCAGCAAATGAGCCGTACCGGAGAACTGCTCCATGACAAAGATGTTCTCGTAAATCTGCTTGAGTCTGCCGAGCGTAGCCGCTCCAAAGTTGTTGCTCTCGGGCGCGACCAGGCACTCCCCGAACATGGACGCCTGCCTCGCGATCTCGTCGGCAAAGATGTCGGGCTTGATGGTGTTGTTGGCGAAGGTTGCCGCCACGCGATTGGGGAGCGTTGCGTAGTCGATAAACACCGAGGTCGAAGAGTCGAGCCCAACGCCGCCGCCGATGTCATGTCCGGCGCCGTAGCGGTGACTAGGATTGAACTCGTGAAAAATATTGAAGCCTGAGATGACACGCCGCGGCGTCTTGCGCTGCTGGCTGTCGAGCACGGCGCGATCGAAGAATATATCCGCACCCGCCGATGGAACGCATAGGTACTCCCCCTCCGGGTCGTCGGCCTCGCTGAGTATCTGCTCAACCCGCTCGGGGGTAAGCGCTGCGGGCCAGGTCGGCGGGCCGTCCACATGCACGCCATCCACCACACGGCCCTTGATGGGAGTGATGAGCGTGCGGCTGGGATACTTCTCAATGAGCTTATGCACGTTGCCGCGCTCTGAGAGGTAGTTGCAGTTGTAGAGCGCCGCTCCGTGCGCAGCCATGCCGGTGCGCGCCTCCTCCATGTTGTCCCAAATGGATTGAAGCGTAACAGCGGAGCGCAGCACCTTGCGGTTCTCGAAGTCCTCAAACCATAGGAGCGATGGGCGCGAGTCCTCCTGTATGTCTCCGCGCTGACCCATGCCTACAGAGTCCGCCCGCACCTTGACCCCGGTCGCCGTGGTGAACGAGGCCATCGTCTCTTCGCGCTTCTCCATCGTCTTCTCGAATATCTCCGGGTAGTGCAGCCGGATGCGCGGAGAGTTGAGCAGGTTGTACACGTCGGTCACGTTCTGACGTGCGTTGGCGTAGTCCTCCGACAGCGTCTTGATGTAGCGGTGCCGGTGCTCCACGTCGTTGGCCACACAGAACGCAAAGAACAGCTTGGCCCGCGTCGTCTTCGCCGCGCCTCGATAGGCTGCGTTGATGAAGACCCGTTGGGTGCCGCGGTAGATCGCAACGTAGCGCGCGTCCATCCCAGCGTGAAACGGCGCGTCTGCTACATGGAAGAAGTTGAAAAAGAAGTGTCGGCTCCAAAGGCGGAAACGCGCAACCACCTCTTCGTCGGCAAGTGTTTCATCGAACGCGAAGAGCGCCCGGATGTCTTTGCTATGCGCTTTCCCGTCAAGGTCAGCCTCTAAGACCTCCCTAACCGACAATGCCTTCCCAGGCTTTTCTTGCCTTGGCTTTAGTTTCGTCATCAAAAGAGAAGAGTGGCCCGCCGTCGTGTCCCGCAATCGGCTGCACTGCTTTGCCGAAGAGCTGATCGCCATACCACTTAGCTAGGTAGGGGTCGTGCTTGTACTCCTTACGCACCCACGCAACGAACTCCTTGCGATCTACCTCGGTGGTGTAGGTATGGAATTGCGGTCGTGTTGTTGAGCCTACGGGTCGTGCCATAAATTGAGTTATTAACTTGACGAGCGGGGCCCAGCGTTGGGCTCCTCCACCACGTTAGCGATGGCTCTCCTTTGCTTGGCCGTCGCCATAGAGCCCTATTGTATCACGGCTCATGGTCTTTTATCTCGTTGGCGCGTCAGTTCACGTTCAGCCGCATTACGCATGTCTATGGCTTCGATAAGCAACTTGATGCATGCGGGATGGCCGTTGAACTTCTGAATAGCGACCATCGCAACTTCTTCAACGGATGACGCTAGCTTGCGCATCTGAAGCAAATTATCTCTGCTGGTACCAGGAATCTGCGACTTCACAGCAAGGTCTGTGTAGGTGCACTGCTTCGGTGCAGGCGCCTGAGCCTCAGCCGTTCCAAAAGCAATTAGGTAAAGCAACAGTCCAACGAAAATTCGCATGTACCCTCCACTGATTTCACGACCAGTGTGTGTCATGGTTGCCAAGCAATAGCTACAAGCGGACGCACCATCTAACTCGGCTCCTCTAGAATCAGGGAGATGTCCGGTCCGTCCTTGGCGAATATCTTCATGATGAGGCGGATGGCGGCGATGCTTTGCCCTGCCCTACCGATCACAAACGGCATGTCGTTCTTGCAGACATGGAGACGGAGGAGGATGCCGCGGCTGTCCTCGCTGCGGTCTATGCGCATCTGCTCGGGATGGAGCACAATGCCATTGAGAATCGTCTGTAAGAAGGTCTCGTCATTCATACGATAGTAAGCGCGCCTTTATCGTACCACGACCTGGAGACTCGATGCCTCTGCTGTCTCATTACACTGGTAGAGCGGGTTTAGAGGGAATAGCGCAAAGCAAAACACTTTGGGCCTTCAGCTTCCTCGACCTCAACGACAGGAGCGAGCTGGAGTACGGGTATGTCGAGCTAGTAAAGCGCGGACTGCGCGACGCACATGCCGAGGCGTCAAAGCTTCTCAAGCCTGAGGAGCGGGTGGACTTCGATCCCGAGCAAGCGGCGCCTAAGATAGCCGCCGCGTTTCGGGCGGGATACCAAGCTGGGCCGCGAGAGTCCGAGCATCTGTTCGTGACATCATTCGCTCGCGCCCGCGACAGCGACGAAGAGGATCGAGGCATCCTCATCATCTGGGACAGATACTGCCGTGATGGCGGCTACTGCCTGCAATATGAAGAGGAAGAAGTAAGGCGTCGCGTCGTGCTGGAGGCGATGCGCAAACACTACGCTTTCGCACACCTCGCCACCGTCCAATATGGGGTCGACGAGAGTGATCCAGAGTACTCGGAACTACTCTTTCAACAAACCCAACAGCTTCTCGCGCAGGTGCGGGAGGCGAAGGCCGAGATGGGCGTTATGGTCCACGACGATCTCATGTGGCTGCAGACTCAATTTGTCCTTCGCATGATGATGTACTGCTCAAAGCACAAGGACCCATTTTACAAAGACGAACGTGAGGTGCGCGTGATGGCCGTACCAGCAAGACTTCCATCCGCAGAACCGGGCATCGGCTTGCTGACCGTGAAAGAGATCAAGGTAACGCCAACCGGGCGGCGCTACATTGACATTGGTGCAGGCTTGACGCCGGGACTGGAGCCAGTGCGCATCATCGTCGGTCCTCGCGCCAGTCCCGACATCGACGATGTTTTGGCGCGCTTTGCACGGAAGCCGATTGTTCTTCGACCGTCGTTCCCGATCCGGTAACGCTCAACCAACGCCTGCGCTCTGGGCACGACTCAGATATGCTTGGTACCCTTTCCGACTCGGCGAACGGATGTGGCAATGGCACGGCCGGTGAAGCTTAAGGATTATCTGTCGGCGTTGAATGTCGGCGGAACTGCGACACTGCCGTGGGCACACAGTACCTCGGCGAATAATCTCATGGACATTATCGCCGACGGCAAACTGCTTGCGACGCCATGCAAGGTCTTTGGAGGCGACAAACTCTGCTATCTGTTCGTAGGACGGCCCGCCTTCAAGATGAAGGACGCCGCAAACCCTTCGACGTGGCAGCTCCCCGTCGCCTTCGTCATCCGCTTCCACAAGCCGCCGCCTATCAAGCGCGTGTTTCCATTCGACAGCGGCGCATTCCACGATAGGCGGCTACCCAGCTACCTGACGATGTTCAAGATGGAAGGTTACAATCTGTCTGGCGATCCGGATCAGATTGGGCGCCTCATCTCCTTCTACTTCAAATCACAGGACCGCTACTTCCATCGCCGTCCCGCGACGCAAGAAGAAATCCAAGAGCACCACAATCTCAACATGAGCCATCAAGAGATTCTGGCGCTGAGCAGGCTCTACCATGAAGGTTCGTCACCGGAGTTCGATGACCGCGCGGCGGCGATCGAGATACAGGTCGAACAGGACATAGAGCTACGTCAGGACAATCTGCTTGGCATCGTCATGCCAGCGGAGTTCGCGCGCGTGCCCGAGCTGATGCGGGATATGACGAAACTCACCAAGAACATCGAGACGTACGACATCATGCCACTGGGCCTCACACATCACTTCGCGCTGCTCTATCAAGGGGTAAAAACGGTCTACAAACGCGCTGGTATCAACATTGACGCGTAGTACGAAAGCAAAATTCATTGGAGCCATCCGGTTAGTGCCCGGAGTGGATACAATCGGCGTACCCGTGTTCGGCGCGGTAAAAGGCAATGCCACGTTCATCCCTGAGATGGACGGGGATTTCCGCATCACCGAATTTACCGAGTTCTATAACGAGCATGGGTTTGCGATTTCGTATGACTTGCCTGCGGCGTTCCGCGACACGGTCTTTGCCGTTCAAAGCTCTGCGCCGATCCCCTTCTGGATAGACAACGCGTGCCACGTCATACCTGGGGATGCTGACAAGAATGAGCCCGAAAAACTCTTTGGCTCAAGGGCCGCTGAGAACCCAGTTCTAAAGGACATTGCGCGGCTGCTTGATGATGCACGAAGCGGGCGGATCGAAGAGCGGATGCAGGAGTGGGCGTCTCAAAACATATCCAACGCATTCGCTGATGTGTTCTACGAAGAGCCCAGCCGGTCGCGTTACTGGGTCTCTCGATACCGGGTCGCCGTCGCACACGCTCGAAAGAAGACTCAACCTCCCCACCCCATAGACAGCCGGTTGCGCACCGTCGCGGGCGATTGGCTCGTGCGGTTCGGGTCTAAGACGGATCTTCCATTGCTTGGAGGGTTGCTGGGCAATAGCGAGAATCAAATATTCACCCGGCGCCAGATGACAGACATTCTATTCGCATTCTTTGTGAGCAGGTTGGCGCTGAACGATCCGAAGATCGTGGATATGTATGCAGAAGAGCCAGCGCTGCATAAGGCTTTTCCGAAGGGTCTCTATCATCACTACTTGGAGCACGGATGGCCGCGCGTACCGTTTCATTACCCTCAAGTCTCTGACTTTGCGTTCCGGATGATGAACACTCTTAGCGAATGCCGGGTAAGCGGGGACTGGCGACCCGCAACGAGATTGGCCCTGCTGCTATTCGGGCGAGCCAAGCTACCCGACCAAGTGGACTCGCTCGCGCGCTCAAGCTTGAAAGACACACAACAAGAGTTCAGTCGGTTGCGCCGCGATTCGAGAGACATATTCAGAAGCCGCAGTTTGATGTCGTCTTGGGGCTACACTGCAAGGGCGTTGCTCGAACTGTACGACCAACTGATGGACCTCGACGGAATCATAAATGGCCCGGAACGGATGAAGCGTGAGCCCTATGACAAACGGTTCGGCGTACCGTTGGAGTTTCTGAAAGACCTAAAGAAGATAAGAAAAAACGAGTGGTGAGGCACCGCCGTCTTTCGCTGAATGTCGCAAGCTCAGGGCCGGTCATGCCTCCATGCTACGGCAACATTAAGCTTTATAACGCTCATTGCAACTTGGCTGGGCGCAACTATCATAGCCGCCGGGAGACGGCTCATGAAGATTGCCGCGCTTATCTTCGGTATCCTTGCAGGCCTCGCTGGGTTGCCTCTCGCGAGCTATGCCCAAGTCATTGTTTCATTCGGCGGAGGCCAAGGCGGCGGTGCGTACTATCTCCTGCCTACTGCGAGCTTCGTTGGTGCAGGTCTGGCTCTCAACTTTCCTGCCGCCGCTGGCGGCATCCTGGCGGTGTGCACGGTCGCCTGGTTGGGAATCGGCGCGCAGGTTGGCCACGCAGTCAACTTCATCACAATCGGCGCGGTGCTATTCAATGGGTTGGGCGCACTCTTCGCGCTGATCCCATTCTTCCAAGACATTTCGAACCGGGAAGCCAGCGGCATTGCTCCTGAGGCGCGGGGTAACACGCTCGACTCGCTTCTCTACACGCAGCGCCCCAACACATCTCCGGCGCCGACTTACGATCGCGTCAAATGGAACGCTCTGGTCAAATACGATCCTGAGATAGGCCGCTTGGCCGACAAGATACGGCAGCTCGGAGACAAATGGGTTGACGTTCTGGCAGCAGACTACCTTGCTTTAAACGACAAGAGCTATCTTCCTGAGATCGTCCGCAAGATCATTGAAGAGGCCAGGAAGGAAGAACAGGAAGCAGCGCGTCTTCGAGATGAAGGCGAGAAGAAGGCAACGCTACTGCTCGCGGAGCGTGAGCGCCTCGCGGAAATTCGGAGAGAAAAGCAAGCACAGCGGCTACACGCCCGCAGACAACAGATAAAAACTATAAGGGACGACCTGTTTCATTCGAACGCACGTTGGGTCTTAATTGCATTCGCAATGATGGTTATTATTGGGGGCGTTTATGAGGCGTAGCGGCAGTACATGTCCCGTCCTTACACCGACGTTTTCGCGTTTTGCCAAGACTCGCGTCATCAGAATTCAGACGCGCTGTTGTTACACCCGCAGTACGCGGGGCCTATGGCCTCCGACAATACTCCCGGACGTATTAGAGGCGACAGCCCCTTCCGCTGGAGATGCATGGACGGCAATGTATATATGTGTGATCCACGACAATTCGTTTGTTCAAAAGCCACCGCCGCACCTGCAGCGGCCCCTGCCTTCGCTCCCTCCAGAATCTCCTTTTTCTGTCAAAGGAACCTTGGAGCGTTTCCGGTGCCGACTGAGTACCTTGGCGATTCAGGACGGAACTGGAGATGTGAACAGGGATCCGCGGTTGATGCGGGACCGGTGCCACCGGACAAAAACGGGTATTATCGCGCAGCGTGGAAGCAATACTCAAAGTGACCCGGCGGCAAGCTCAATGCGCGGTCGCGCCTTATCATAAGCCCGCCGCAGGTACATCTCCGCAATCTGGCTGTCATCCTCGTAGGCAATGCCGGTCAGCGCGTCCAAGATGAGCTTGTTCTGGTTGTCGAGGTCGCGCTTGCGCTTGGTCGCGAAGTAGAACGTGACTGACACCCTGATATCGCCTTCAAGCTTCGGGCCTTTCCATTGCGACTTCGCCTCCCACTGGTACTGCTCCTTGAGCGCCTTGCCCTCTGAGGTCATATACATCGTTGGAAAGCGACCCCGGCACGCTGAGCGGTAGATGTGTTGTGTTGATTTCGGCTCGCCTGAAAGCGTGATAGTTTGGATACCTCATCGTATCACGGAGGCTGGGATGTGGAGCGTAAAGGACACAATACTCATCTTGTGCGCCATCACTACGACTGCCTGCCTCGTTTTCATTGTGTGGCAAATCGGGGAAGTTAAGATGGCTGTGCAGAAAGCTCTTCCGCCAATCAGCAGCGTCTTGCCGAGCAACCCTCAATCCCAGTTTTTCAAAGATTTGAAGCGGGAGATGGAAACAAAACCCCAGCGTTGAAGCTGGAGTAGTTTGATTGCGGCGGCACTGGGCAGCAGCGGCTTGATGAGTTTAGTGGGTTCGCGCACGACCACTTCGCGGGTGAGGCTCTCAACGGGCTTCGATGGTCGCCTACCCCGCCAGCGTGCCTACGGAGCCCGCGTCTTAGAGCGGCTTGACGACGAGCTGCGGGACATGGAACGCCAACGAGGCGATGATGGAGGGCGTTTGATGGCTGATACGGTGGTGCATTGGTTCTGGGGCATCATGCTCGCGGTTGCCATCATTTCAATCGCATACGCATCAAGAAGTGCGTGGCGCAGCACCGCAAGCGAGACGTTGTACTGGCGAGGCGTCAAGATTGGCTCATCTGCGCTCGGAATCGTCGGCCTCGGATTGCTGCTTCTTAATTTCGAGCAAGTGGTCCGCTCGACGATGATCGATAGCGCGAACGACTACGCATTCACGGCGTTTTTGGAAGCCAAATTCTATTCGACGCGTCAGGCGGCCATCGCCTGCGCAACCGCGCCTACGACACAGGACGGGCGAAACCATTGCTTCGACTACAATAATCTAGATGGCCAGTTGTCGTTCGACCGATACCGCACTCATGGCCTGACGAAGATGACGAACTGGCAACGCGTCCCAACACTCGAGCCGGTTATTGAACAGCTGAACAGAGACATTGATAGAATCAATAGCAGCCGTGCCATGCGAGCCATCCCACCCACCTTTGGCGCGGAGGCTCGGCTTCAGATTTCTCTATTTTCAACGTTGTTAGTCATTCTTGCTTTGGCTGGCGGCATCGGAGAGTCCATTTTCCAGTACAAGCAGGAACGCGATAAGCGATCGAACACTACGCACGCCTGAACACGAATGAGCGCCGGAGCGGGGGTGGGAGAGACGAGTGGCAAGGCCAAAAAGACGCCTGAGGAAATAGCGGATGACGACGCGCGAACGATCCCCATGGGATTGTTCAACACCGCTGAGGCGTTTCGGCTAGGCTCGGCGCCCGGCGGATAATGAAGTGCTTCGTCTGCCATGCGTCCCATTTAGATGCCTCGGGGTAGAGGGCTCGGTTGTTACTGCACTCCGAGAAACAGTCCCCGAGTAAAGCCGCTGGGGGCGGGAAGCACACCCGCTCGACCGGCCGCCGCTGGATGAAGATCGGCGACCC
>Ga0193717_1001852_pt1 | contig 12632 bp, 13 predicted proteins | sample U2c2metaG_FD_145900 | JGI IMG/M metagenome (GOLD analysis project Ga0193717, IMG submission 145900) | Soil microbial communities from a riparian zone of the East river system, Colorado, United States - U2c2 | ecosystem: Environmental > Terrestrial > Soil > Riparian zone | place: USA: East River...
GCCGCCTCTACTTCCTTGCGAACGGATGCAGGCTCAATTCGATGCAGCGATGGGGCGTCGTTCGTGCCCGCACCGGCGGCCGTGGCGTGGTCTACGATGACATAGGACCCACCGGGCTTCAGCCGCTCGTAGACGGCTCGATTGAACTGGGCCGCCGTCGCGCCATTGGCCTGCATCAGCGGGGTGTGGAGGTCGTGGTAGAACAGGTGCAACCACAGCACATCTACCGATTGCGTGGCCTCCGGCATCGCCACGAGGTCCACCGAGACGACTTCGACGTTCTCTCGTCCCGGCTCCTTCGCAAGCGTCCGCATGCGGCCGACCGGATCGTTCTTGAAGTGGGCGACTTCGGCCGGCACGAAACTGTAGACCCGTCCTTCGGGTCCCACGACGTCGGAGAAGCGACGGGTCCAGTCACCGTCGCCTGGGTAAACGTCGATGACGGTGGAACCCGCATCGACTCGTGCGAACTGGATCAACTCAGATAGCTTGGCTTGGTCGTACATCGGGATCTCCGTTACGGTTGGGCAGATGTGTCCATCTGTGAGGCCCGAGCCAGTGCTTGGGTGTCAATGTACTCCCGGATCTTCGTTACCTTCCCGTTTTGAACGGTGATGGCGAAGACCCAGTTGTCCTTGAACGCCCTATTCGTGGCTTTGATTTTCCCTGTAGCGACACCGACGACCAGAACCCGGTCTCCCTGTGCGACGAATTCGGGGGGCTCTGGGTATGTCATTTCCACCTCATCGGATGCCTTCTGAAGCACTTTCGCCAGTCCCGCGTGACCGCGGTGTGTTCCGGCCAGCGGCCAGTTCTTACCCGGAATGATCCACTCAACATCTTCGGCAACCAACGCGAGCAGACCTTGCTTATCGCCGCTGCCGATTGCTGCAAAGAAGTCCTTCACAATCTGGATATTCTCTTCTATGCTCATCGATTTCTCCGCTTCGGTAGCGTGTCAGAGTTGCGCAAGCCCGCCGTCGACGGCGACTTCGCTGGCGGTCATGAAGCTACTGTCCGACGACGCAAGAAACGCAGCCACGGCCCCGATCTCCGACGGATCGGCCATGCGCTGGAGCGGAGTCATCGCGGCGTAGACCTTCTGGCCCTCCTCGCCTAGGGCTTCCTTCGCGAGTTCGGTCGCTGTCGCCCCGGGCGAAAGCACGTTCACCCGGATGCCGGTGCCCTTCAGGTCCTCCGCCCAGGTCCGCGCGAGGTTGCGCACCGCCGCCTTGCTTGCGCTGTAGGCGCTCATGCCTGGGGCGCCCGTGGTGCCGGCGCTCGACCCGGTCAGGATGATCGAGCCGCCCTCGCCCATCAGCGACAGCGCCTTCTGCACCGTGAAGATCGTACCCTTCACATTGGTGTCGAAGGTTTCGTCGATGTGCTTGGCGGTGATTTCGCCGAGCCGAAGCTGGCTTCCCACCCCGGCATTGGCGAAGACGATGTCGAGGGTTCCGCGCTCGGCCTTCACCGCTGCGTAGAGTCGGTCGAGGTCGGCCTCATCCGAGACCGAGCCCTTCACCGCGCGGGCATGGGGCCCAAGGCCGGCCACAGCGGCGTCGAGCGCTTCCTGCCGGCGGCCAAAGATGAAGACGAACGCGCCTTCCTCGATGAAGCGCTTTGCTGCGGCGAGGCCAATGCCGGTAGCGCCGCCGGTGATCACGGCGGTCCTTCCATTCAGTCTGGTCATAAGGTGCATCCATTTCCATGTGTTGTGCGGAAGCAGCGAACTGCTTGCCTGAGCACAGAAGATGCAGGCCTGATAACCTGAGGACAAGTATGCACTTTTTGGTAAGTATCAAAGAATGACGACGCCTCCTGAAATCTGCGATACCGGCTGCGGCCTCAACGCCACGCTGCGCATCATCTCGGGCAAGTGGAAGCCGCTCGCCCTGTTTTTCCTGCGCGACGGCCCGAAGCGCTACGGCGAGCTCAAGCGCTTGATCCAGGGCGTCAGCCACAAGGTGCTGATCCAGCAATTGAAGGATCTGGAGGCCGATCACGTGGTGTCGCGGACCGACTATAAAGAGGTGCCGCCGCACGTGGACTACGCGCTGACCCCGCTCGGTCGCGGCCTGGCCGATGCGATCATTCCGCTGTGTAGCTGGGGAACCGAAAACGCAGGCGAATTGGCAAGGATCTTTTCCAAGCGCGACGCTTTGCCTTAGCAGATTCGCGGCCCCTAGCCTACTGCCTTCAATGCAGATCCGAGGAAGCGGTCGCCGATCTCCGGCAGCATTGGATCGACGGGGATCGTGTAGTGGGTGGTGTTCGGCACGATGGCGAGCTGGTTTGCGGGCCGCAGGGAGCCATCGATGCCGGCATCGCGTTGTCCTCCTCCCAACGCCTTCCAGAACTCGACCATGTGTTCGGGCCGGATGGCGTCAGCGTCGGCATAGACCAGCAGTGTGCGTGCCCGAAGCTTGGCGACGTCGGCGCTCCAGTCAAAGGGGCGTTTGGGCAGGTCACCGACCTTCCTGAAGAGGTTTGTCCAATCGACATTGGGATAGGTCTGCCCCAACGGCGATGCCTTGACGCTAGCGCCCAACGTGGCAGCGTTGGCCTCCAACTGTTTGAAACAGATGGCGGATCAGAGCGGCAACGTCGTCGCCCAGCGTTTCACTGCGCAGTGGCCTGTCGGTGTCCGGCGTGCGCCCATGCGCCTGGAGATGGATGGCGATCATCTGGCGGCCCTTGGCCAGTTCCGCCAGATTGCTCCCGAAGCTGTCTGGGTCGATGCCGCCATGGCGGTCTGATGGTCGCGGTGTGGTCACGACCTGGCTGCGAGCAACTCATCCAGCTGCGCGAACTGTAAAGCTGTAAAGCGCAATGATGACGGCGCCATATGCGCGCGTTAGTGCCTCCCAGATGACGGGTAAGTTATTCCCGCCTTTCAGGACAAGTTCCGTGTTGTATAGGCGTTGTGCACGCGCTCCCCTTGACCCCACGGTGCGGGCAAGCTTAAAAGGCATCAGGGCGGTCCTCCATGTCCGCGAACGCCAGGCCTTGCCGGCCTGTCAATCTATCGTCTTACTCGCGACGTCTCCAAGTCCCCGCCCCGTCCTTAAACGTCTCACGCGCATAAAGGTCGATATTTATGCGCGTCGCAGGCCGGACCGCGCCACTGGCCTCACCCTGACAAACCGCTCCGGGCCCTTTGGGCGGCATCGATGATTCGCGATGATGAGATCGGCAAGTCGCGGATGCGCAGCCCTAAAGCGTCGAACACTGCGTTGCCCACCGCTGCGGCCACGCCCGTCGCGCCCAGCTCGCCGATACCCTTCGCCCCAAGTGGGCCCGCTCGCTCATCGAACTCGTCTACGAAGGCCACATCGATGGCGGAAGGAATGTCGGCCTGAACCGGCAGGGCCACGCCCGCCAGGTCCTTGGACAACCAACGCCCCAGGGAAGGCTCCATGACACTAGCCTCCAGAGCGGCCATGCCCCACCCCCAGACTATGCCGCCAATCATTTGCGAACGAGCCGTCTGTGGATTGATGATACGCCCCGCACTGTAGACACCGATCGCGCGACGCAGTCGCAACAGGCCAAGCTCAGGGTCCACGGCTACTTCCACAAAAATCGCACCGAAAGTGCGCGCAGGATACGCGGCATCCCCCATATCCACTGGACTGTTGTTCGGCAGGTTGAAAGCCCCATCGGACGCCAGCTCGCCGATACCAGAGGTACGTAATACGGCAACGATCGAGTGCACTTCGGATCCCCGAATGAGATTCCCATCGCGCAGAACAAACTCCCCGTCGGCCCATCCAACCAAGGCACCCAGTTTGGTGCGAACAGCCCGTGCCGCCTGCAAAAAGGCCGCGCCGGTACTGATTGTGGTACCCGAGCCATACGTTGGGCCCGAATAAGGGAGATTCGTGTCGCCGGCGAGCGCCACCACCCGATCGACAGGCAGACCCAACTCGTCGGCAACGATCTGAGGAAAGATGGTCGCCGGACCAGTTCCGATATCGCAGAAACTTGACTCAATGACCGCCGACCCGTTGTCCTTCAGGCGAACCCGCGCGGTCGAATGAAAGCGGGCCTGGCCCTGGCTGCAGTCGGCCATTCCAAATCCGCGATACCACGCTCCGTCGCGTGTGCCACCTTTCGGCCGGTCGCGCCATCCAAACCGTCGTGCGCCTTCCGCGTAGGCCTCTCGCAGCTTCTTTGAAGACCAGGGTTTGCCGCTTTCCGGGTCGTGCTCGGCATAGTTTTTCAATCGGAGGTCGAGCGGATCAGCGCCTACCATCCACGCAAGCTCGTCCATCGCGCTTCCAAGCGCCCATGAACCCGGCCCGTCCCAAGGCGAGCGCATGAAGGTGGGCAACGTCATATGGCCGCGCTTTACTCGATGCGTGGTTTTGATGTTGTCGCAAGCATAGAAGGACCGCCCTGGAATCGCAGCGAACTCGACGTAGTCATCGGTCACGCCAGTCACGTTGGCGGACGCATGCACAATACCCACTAGTTTGCCGTGCTCGTCCGACGCCAAGGCCACATCATGTTGAATATGTGGCTGAGGACCGACCATGCCATACATTTGCTGACGCGAGAGGACCAGCTTTACAGGGCGGGATGCGATCCTAGCCGCCATGGCGGCAAGGATCTCGTGCCCCCAAACGAAGGCTTTAGCGCCAAATCCTCCCCCCGTATGCGGGGATATGACGCGAACGTGGTCAGCCGATAGGCCAAAGACCTTTCCAAGCACGTCCTGAACGGCGGGAAGATGCTGCACGGAATCGTAAACGGTCAGTTGGTCGCCTTGCCACGCAGCAGCAATGGCGGATGGCTCCATTGGGTTGGCGTGGCGAGAAGGCTGGGTGTACCGCGCACGAACGGTATGGATTGCTCCCGCGAAGGCGCCATCGGTATCACCTTTAGAAAAATCCAGTGCACTGGACGCCGAATACGATCCCTTTCCGGGGTTTGCCACGTCTGCGACCGCCGCGTCGGCGATCAACGCACTGTTACGGGCATATCGCGTGCCAACAGCCACCGCCATGGCAGCCGCTTCTGCTGCTTCGAGGGTCTCGGCCAGCACTATCGCGACAGCTTGTCCCTCGTGGAAAATGTCGACGCCCTGCATTGGGACAAAGCGTGAGGCTAAGGGGGGTACGCTCGCCTTCGCCAGGTCAGGATGCACACGCGGCATGTCCGAGGCTTGGAGTACGCGAATGACTCCGGGCATGGCCAGGGCTACCGATGTGTCCATCGAGATCACACGGCCTGAAGGAATCGGGGAGGTGACCAGCACCGCGAACAGTTGCGCCGGTAGGTGCCAGTCGCCCGCAAATTTTGCGGCGCCAGTGACCTTGATACGCCCATCCGCGCGTTTTTGTGGTGTCCCAACGGCGTTCATGCGAGTCCCCCTGCCGCGGCGATGGTCCGCTGGACCGCATGTTTTGCCATGAATACCTTGTGCGCGTTGTCAGACAGTGGGCGAGCATCCGCGAAGACCTCATCCAGCCCCAACCCTTCAGCTGCCGCCTGCAGCGAAGCACCGGCCAGCCGCTGTTCCAGGCGATCCAGCCGCCATGGCCGCATGGCAACCGAGCCCAGGGCGATGCGCGCCCTCTTGATCGTGGTGCCGTCCATGTCCAGAGCCACGGCGGCAGAGACGGTCGCGTATTCGTAACTCTCACGATCACGAAGCTTGAGGTAAGCAGAACGCCGGCAAGGAGCCGGCAAGATGATCGCAGTGATGATTTCGTCCGCAGCGAGCACGTTGTGGGCACTCGGATCTTCACTAGGTAGGACATGGAATGTTCGCGCGGGGATCGACCGACCGCCCCCTGCACGAGCCGTAATCAGCGTAGCATCGAGAACGGCCAGGGCTACTGCGGGATCAGACGGTTGAACCGCGACGCAGTCGTCGGTCCAGCCAAAAATGGCATGTCGGTCATTCATTCCGTGGAGCGCGGCGCAACCAGAGCCAGGCCTTCGCTTGTTGCACGGCGTCGCTTCGTCGGCACGAAAATACTGGCATCTAACCCGCTGCATGGGATTTCCGCCGATGGTTGCGAGGTTGCGGATCTGCGCCGATGCTGCCTTCAGAATTGCCGTCGACAGCACAGGATAGTCGCGCTGCACGCGAGGGTCCAAAGCAACGTCATTCAGCTTCGCCAGGGAGCCGATACGCAGCCCCCCGGCGTCCAGCTCAGTGATCTCGCCGAGTGACGCGATATGAGTAAGATCAACCACGCGCGCCGGCCCCTCAATGCCGATGCGCATCCAATTGAGCAACTCCGTTCCGCCTGCCAAGAGGGCCGTCTCCGGTCGTGCGAGCATGGCGAGCGCGTCGTTGACGCTTTGTGCGCGAGCATAAGCGAAATCACGCATGGCCCTTCTCCGATGCGGCCGCAGCAACAGCCGCAGCGATCTGCGGATACGCTGAGCAGCGGCAGATGTTACCGCTCATCCATTCACGGATTTCCTCGTTATTCTTGGTGTGCCCTTCGTTGATGCAACCCACTGCCGACATGATCTGACCACTGGTGCAAAACCCACACTGGAAAGCGTCGTGATCAATGAAGGCCTGCTGTAGAGGGTGAAGTTGGTCACCCGTCGACAGTCCCTCAATGGTGGTGATGTGCTTTCCGGCGGCCGCAGCAGCGAGCATGAGGCAGCTGTTCACACGGCGACCCTCGACGAGCACGGTGCAAGCGCCGCACTCTCCGCGATTGCATCCCTTCTTGGTCCCTGTCAGGACTAGCCGCTCACGTAATGCATCAAGCAGAGTCACGCGGGACTCAAGGTCAAGCGCGTGATCGACACCATTCACCGTCAAATGAAGGGTGTCACGTCGCTTCATTCGGCCGCCGTCAGACACATCAGGAGCGGGCTTCGCTTGCAAGGCTCCGCCGCCCAAGCCGGTGGCTGCTGTCGCGACAGCTGCGTTGCGAATGAATCCTCGGCGCGAAGGGGAATCGGGCAAATTAGACATGGCAGGCAACCGACTGTGCTGGCGCAGTGTTCAGCTTATGCCACTAGCACTGCACCGTTAGCCTTTGGCTTCGCAATTCACTAATGACAAAAGCGCAGCAATGACCCTGCTCGTCGCGGGATCTTGGTGACTTCGCGTAGGATGATGCCATCGACTTTTAGAGGATGTGGCATGACCGATGGGGGAAGAATGCTGTCGAACATCGGTGCGCTCATCGCTGTGGTCGAAGCAGGCAGCTTCGCAAGAGCGGCGGAGGCCCTCGGGTTATCTTCTTCGGGTGTCAGTCGAGCCGTCGCACGGCTGGAGGAACAACTTGGGGTGCGCTTGCTGCACCGCACAACCCGATGGGTCACCGTAACGCCCGAGGGACAGAGCTTCTACGACCAGGTCAAGCCGATGCTCTCCGGCATAGAAGACGCGGCGGCCACACTGTCAAGCGACGATCACAAAGTGAAAGGTCGGCTGCGCGTGTGTATCGACCCCTTCTTTTCGCGCCTGCTTCTGGCTCCCAGGCTCCAGGAGTTCACCGCGAAGCACCCGCAACTGGAAGTCGAACTACTTGCAAAGCAAGAATTCAGCGATCTAACGGCCGAGGGAGTGGATATTGCAATCCGGTTCGGTCCGCCAACACCCTCGTCGCTGGTAGCGAGGAAGCTACTCGACACACGAATTCTCACCGTCGCCGCTCCAGCATATCTCGCGGCGCACGGGCGCCCCGCAGATATTGCAGAGCTCGCCGGTCACGAATGCGTTCAGTTCCTGGACCCTGCCACGCATCGAAAGTTTGAGTGGGAGTTTCATCGCGCCGGCGAGATCGTCCCGGTGCCAACGCATGGCAACATCATGGTGAGCGACGTAGGCACGATGCTGGGGCTGTGTATCTCTGGAGCCGGTATTTGCCAGGTCATGGCACTCGGGACAGGAGACTACATCTTGCGCGGCGAACTGATCGAGCTCTTTCCAGAATGGAACGGGGAGACCTTTCCGCTCTATGCCCTGTACCAGTCGCGTCGCCACGTCGCTCCTAAGGTACGGGCATTCATTGACTTCTGCTCAGAGCTCGCACGCGGACCTTTCGAAAACTTAACCGACGCAGCGCCGCGGGTAACCAAGTGAGAGGTGGCAATTGCAGGAGTGCCCCACGGATACGACTTTCGAGCCCGCTCAACTGATTACTGGGCCTCGCCAACCTGACCGCGCAACTGCTGGTCAGTCCGATCGTTGGCAGGCTCGCCGACCGTGGTCTCGCGCGGCGTGTCGCCGGGACGATGGTGGTGGTCACCATCCTCTCGTTCGGCATCTTCTGGTTCGGGCGAACCAGCTTGCTGTGGATCGGCGTCGGCGTGCTGGTCATGGACCTGGGCGTGCAACTTGCCCACGTAAGCAACGCTGGATCCTCCACTTGCAGCACGGGGCCCAGAGCCGCATCCAGACGGCCTACATGACCAGCTATTTCGCCGGTGGCGGCCTGGGCGCAGGCCTTGGCTCCATCGCGTGGGCGCATTGGGGCTGGGAAGGCGTTTGCCTCTCGGCGATCGCCGTCCTTCTGGTCCTGCTGGTCAAGTGCCTCAAGCCCGCGAAGCAAGCGGTGTAACGCCCAGTGCTGGGCGAGGATTGAGTCGCGACTTGGTGTCACGAATGAAGTGACGGTAACCCGGTTTAATCACGAAAGCGCTTCACCCATCCTATGCACCAAGGGCGCGGACGCCATGCGTGCTCGGCCCTTCCTTATACCTCTCGTTCCACCATCAGGAGACATCATCATGAGCAACAAGCCCACCATCCTCATCGTCGGCGCGTCCCGCGGCTTGGGCCTGGCCCTCGCCGAGGAGTTCTGCAGGCGCGACTGGTACGTCATCGCCACCGTGCGCGGCCCGTCGCTGGCGCTGGACGAGCTGAAAGCCCGCTTCCCGGCCAGCCTGGAAGAGGAGCACGCCGACATCGCCGACGAGGCCAGCATCCGCGCCCTGCGCGAGCGCCTGGATGACCGGACGCTCGACATGCTCTTCGTCAACGCTGGCATCGCCAAGTCGATCACCGAGACCGCCAGCACCGCGCCCGAGCAGGACTTCCTGGACATGATGCGGGTAAACGCCTATAGCCCCATGCGCTTGATCGAGCTCCTTGACGACCTAGTCGCGCCCTACGGAACCATCGCTGCTATGTCTTCGGAGCTGGGCAGCATCGCCAACAACGATGGGTTCTGGGATCTGTACGCCTCGACCAAGGCGGCCCTAAACATGCTGATGAAGTGCTACGCCTCCCGCCGCGTGGACGACGGTCGCGCCAAGCTGGTCGTCGCACCGGGCTGGATCAAGACGGAAATGGGCGGCTCGGACGCCCCGCACACGATCGAGGAGACCATTCCCCTCGTAGTCGACATGCTGGAAAAGAACCAGGGCCGCCCGGGCCTGCGTTACGTTGATCGCTTCGACGTCACGCTGCCCTGGTGATCGGCTAAAAAAGTTCCTCCATACCTCGACGCGCGCTTAAGGGGACGGTGGTGGACGGGGGTAGTCATGAGGACTGAATCACCTCCGACCCGGATTCCGGAGCCGGATTCCGCGCCCGGTCAACCGCCGTACTGCTTCGGGATCGGCAGATCGCGGCGCTCGCCTTCCTGAGCTTGGCAGCGGGACCATGTTTATCGCTCTCGAACTCCTGCGATGACGACGCGTAAAGCCGGGTTCCCCCTAGGGGTGTCCGCTTTGGGCCGGCCTGACCTATGCACCACTCAGTTCGCTTGTTAGCCGGCGTCTCCTGGGTGATCACCGATCCGTCCCCCAGATAACCTCTCCGCCGCGTATGGTGTCGCGCACACGAGCGAAGGCGGTTGGATCCTTGGCCGGGTCGCCATCAAGGAGTACGAGATCAGCGTCCATGCCTGGAGCGATGCGCCCCTTATGTGCGCCATAGCCAAAGCGAGAGGCTGGCGTGGTGGTCAACGAAGCTAATATCTGGCGCCAATCCAGACCGCCCGACATGAGGCGATATTCCTCCGTTGTGTCGTAGGCGTCGGTATAACCGACGTCGGTGCCGAACAGGATTTCGCCGCCGGCGGCGGAAAAATCCTTCACTTCGGAGGTGATCATTTTGATCGTCTGCGCCAGAACCTCCGGCTTCTGGTGGACTTTCTTCGCCTCCCACTCGAATAGCGTCATGGTGGGGGTCAAGGCCATGTTGTGGGCGCGCATGCGCTTGATAAGCTCGGGCGTCCAACCATAAGGATCGTGGCTGCCGTTTTCCGTCGCCGTGGTGTGAGCCAGGATGTCCACGCCGGAGTCGATCGCCACGTTTATGCCGGCATAGTTGGACGGATGCGCGAAAGCGGGTTTACCACGCTTATGCGCTTCGGCCACCACGGCCTTGGCGATGTCCAGGCGCATGGGCAGCACGCCGATGTCGCCGCCCACGATAGCGCCAGCGAATATCTTCACCGCGTCTGTGCCGCGGTCGAGCTGTCGAACCGCACGATTGGCGGCTTCTTCGGGCGTCGAGACTTCCTCGTTGGTCCAGCCGTGATCAGCCAGATATTGCCGCACGTAGATCGGCGTACCGCCTTCGGGAAAGAACGGGTCGCCGCAAGTAAGAATCATGGGCCCGGCGATCTCTCCGGACGCGATGCGCTCGCGCAATGCCAAGGTGTTTTCGGTCGAGGACGCCAGATCGAAGACCGTGGTGAAGCCCCAGCGCGTCAACATCGCCTGGATGCCGCCTTCGAGCGTCGCCGCCTTGGCTGTCTTCGCGCTCATAAGGTCCAAGGGCATGATATGAACGTGGCTGTTCCAGAACCCGGCCGTGAGGACAGCGCCGTGCGCGTCAATGACGCGAGCGGCCTTGGGAACGGAAACTTCAGACCGGGTGCCGACTTTGACGATCTTGCCATCCTGCATCAGGACTACACCGTCACGTATCTGGGGAGCGTTGGGCGACGGATAGATCTGGGCATTCACGATAGCGAGCGGCTTGGCAATGGCTTGCCCCGATAGAGCGACGGTGGCGGCTAGCATCGCGGCCGCGACTTTTGCGATGGCACTCATCGAGTTCTCCCGGAGGCGGAAAAGGATTGAAGACAATGGTGGAGCTGGGCGCGAAAGAGCGTCCGGAACTGCTTGTCGCTGGCAAATCGGTTGGCGCGCTGCATGGAGACCAGCCCTTGCGCCATGCTCGCGAGCGCCAACGCGACATCAATCGCCGGCGTGCCGCCGAGGCGCCCGTCCGCTTTAGCCTGATCGATCCTGATCATGAACATCGCTATGACCGGAGAACGGCCCGCTACGAAGTCATCGGGATAGCGCCGTGCCTCGGAGGCCGGAAGGAAGAAGGCGGCGTCGAACCTATGCGGTTGATTGAGCGCAAAATTGAGGAAAGCCTCGATCGAAGTCTCTAGCCACTTCATGGGATCTTCGGCCCGGATGGCGCGGACGATCTTCTGCCAGGCAGCGAGGCCGTCATCCATCAGCGCGTTCAAGAGGGCGTCTTTGTCAGCGAAGTGCCGATACATCGCCATGGGCGAGACGCCGGCGCGTGTGGCGACTTTGCGCACCGAAAGGCCCTCAATCCCCTCGCGGTCGAGAATGGCCCTCGCGGCATCGAAGATGCGGTCTTTGCTCATGTGTACAGCGTACGCTTATATGAGTACGCTGTACACATGAGCAAACCTGTGCGGGAATCGTTTATCCGCCCGATTCGTTTCTTAAAAAAACCATCACACCCAAACGGCGTTCAGAACGCTAAAATCTTCCGGTCACTGGGACGCAGGGAAATACGCAAAATGAAGAAGCTGGCCAACGGGTTCTTGCTTGGGGCACTACTGACAACCGCCGCCCATGCACAGACCAATGCAGGCGACCAGAAACCCGATCCCGACCTCCCCTTCAACATCACGAAGGTAGCTAGCTTCGATCTGCCTTGGCGCATAGCTTTCCTGCCGGATGGCCGCATGCTGGTGACCGAGAAGGTCGGCAAGTTGGATCTGGTGACTCCCCAGGGCGCCAAGACCGAGATCAAGGGCGTGCCGCCCAGCTATGTCGAAGGTCAGAACGGCATGCTGGGCGTCTTCCTTTCGCCCCATTACGCCCGCGACCACAATGTGTACCTCACATATGTCGCACCCGGTGACTACGGCGGCGGCCTGGTCATGGGTCGAGGTCAACTCGTGCTGGATGGCAATCAGGCCCGGCTGGACGGCTTCCAGGTACTTTGGAGCCAGATGCCCACGGGCAAGGGCGGCCAGGCCGGCGCCCAGATCGCCTTCTCACCGGACGGCAAGTACCTCTTCCTTACCGTGGGGGACCGCCAGCGCTTCACACCGGCGCAGGATCCCGATCAACCGGAAGGCAAGATCCTGCGGCTGACGCTGGACGGCAAACCCGCGCCGGGCAATCCATGGGCAGGAAAGGTCGGTGCTCATACCATTTCGCTGATCGACCCGGCCACCGATACGGAGGCCGCCAAATCCGCACCGGTGGTCAGCACCTATACGTTCCCCGGACCCAACCTTACGCCGTCCGAAACCTGGACCACCGGCCATCGCACACCTTATGGCCTCGCCTTCGCTCCTGATGGTCGACTGTGGGAACTTGAGCACGGCCCTCGCGGCGGCGACGAACTGAACCTGATCCAGCGTGGCAAGAATTACGGCTGGCCGCTGGTTTCGTATGGCATGAACTATAACGGC
>Ga0193717_1001853_pt1 | contig 12627 bp, 12 predicted proteins | sample U2c2metaG_FD_145900 | JGI IMG/M metagenome (GOLD analysis project Ga0193717, IMG submission 145900) | Soil microbial communities from a riparian zone of the East river system, Colorado, United States - U2c2 | ecosystem: Environmental > Terrestrial > Soil > Riparian zone | place: USA: East River...
ATGATCAGCCCGAGCAGCAGGAAGTTGCTGTTGCTGTAGAGGAAGCGGCTGCCCGGCTCGAAATTCAGGTGCTTGTTGCGCACGCAGGCCGCCAGCAGGTCGGTGGCCTTCGCCGGCTTGTCGAGGCCATGGCCGCCCAGCCGCAGCAATTCGAGGAAATCGGGCAGGCCGCTGCAGTTGCGCATCATCTGGTCGATGGTGATGTCGAGCGGCACCAGTTCCGGCAGGTATTTGTGTGGCGGATCGCCGACATGGAGCTTGCCCTCGACTGCCAGCATCAGCGCCGCCGACACGGTGAACTGCTTGCTCACCGAAGCGATGCGGAAACGCGTGCGCGGGCCGATCGGCACGCCCAGTTCGATGCTGGCGAGGCCATAGCCCTTGCACATCTCGACGTCGCCGCCGCGCATGACGGCCACGACGGCGCCGGGCGAACCGGGTTTGGTGTAGCGGGCGAATAGCGCGTCCACGCGCCGTTCCAGAATGAGGGCATCGACCGAATTGGGCATGGCATCCAGTCAATCGAAGCGGCTCGCACTTGTCCAGATCAGCCGCTAGGGTCGAGCGAAGAGCAGGGAGGGGAATCGCGCATGAGTCGACAGTATGTCACGGTCGAGAAAGGGTTGGGCCCGCAGGGGCGCGTTGCCGTGGTGCGCTTCGATCGCGGCGACAACGTCAACGCCTTGAGCCATCAGGCGATGATGGAGCTGCGCGACGTGCCGCGCGATTTCGAGGACGATCTGGAGACCTCCGTCGTCATCCTCACAGGATCGGCCAAGGCGTTTTCCGCGGGCTTCGATCTCAAGGACCCGGCCAGCCGCCAGCGCGATACGCTTTCGATCGGCGAGCGCGTGCATCGCCAGCGGCTGGGGCCGCGCCTGTGCAAGGCCTGGCAGGATATGGACCAGGTGACGATTGCGGCCATCGAGGGCCATTGCATTGGCGGCGGCGCTGCCCTGGTCGTGTCGCTCGATTTCCGTTATTGCGGCCGTACCGCGCACTTCCGCATTCCCGAGGTCGAGCTCGGCATGAACATGAGCTGGGGCTCGATCCCGCGCATGCTGGCGTTGATGGGTCCGGCGCGCACCAAGCAGGCGGTGATCCTGGCCTCGGACCGCATCGGCGCCGCCGAGGCCCTGGAATGGCGGCTGGTCGAGAAGGTCACCGACGATGGTGCGGCCTTGGCCGAGGCGATGGCCTTCGCCGAGCGCATCGCCCGCCAGCCGCCTATCCCCGTCCGCATGACCAAGACTTCGGTCAATCGACTCGCTCACGCGCTCGACGATCTCGCCGCGCACATGGATGCCGACCAGAACGTGCTGACCGGCCTCACCGAGGATTATCGCGAGGGAACGTCAGCCTTCCGCGAGAAGCGCAAGCCGGTCTTCAAGGGACGTTAGTCCGGAACTAAGAAATCTTTCGCTGACGCAGTTGATCGATCACGGCCTGACGACTCTCGTCGTCCATCATCGGCCAACGGCCGATCTCGGCGATCGTGCGTTTGCAGCCGAGGCAGAAGCTGGTCTTTTGATCGACGACGCAGATGCCGATACAAGGCGATAGCACGCGCGGCCTGGCAGGGGGCGGCTGGGTCGGCGGCGGCGGGGCAGACGGCGCGTCGTCCACGATCTGGTCAGGATTTCTTGCTGAGCTGCGCGAGCTGGCCTTGGAGCTCGTCGAGCTTGCGTTTCAGATCGTCGATCGCCGCGTCCTTGGGGGCCTCGGGCGGTGTGGAGGGGGTTTCGGCGGCCGGGGCCGGCGGGCTGATCGACCAGGCGGGCAGGGCCGGTTTCGATGAGTCCTGGGGTTGTCCTCCGGCCTGGGCCGGGGGCACGAACGGGTTGAGCATGCGCACGGCCTGCTCGAACATGGCCATGTTCTGTTTGCCCATGGTCTCGAACTGGGGAAACGGATTGAAGCCGAAGGTGCTCTGCATATAGCGCCGCATCTGGTCCTGATGCCGGGAGAATTGCTGCATCGACATTTCGAGGTATTGCGGTACGACACCCTGCAGGCTGTCGCCGTAGAAGGAGATCAGATTGCGCAGGAAAGGAATGGGCAGCAGGGTTTGCCCACCCTTGCTCTCTTCCTCGAAAATGATCTGGGTCAGGACCGAGCGGGTGATCTCTTCGCCGGTCTTGGCGTCGTAGACGACGAAGTCGATCTTGGCCTTCACCATCTCGGACAGATGCTCGAGCGTGACGTAGGACGATGTCGACGTGTTGTAGAGTCGCCGGTTGGCGTATTTCTTGATCACAACGGGCGCCGCCTTGGGAGCGCCTTCGGATGCTGCCTGATCGGCCATAGCCGCCTCGCTACTTCAACGCTCGGTCACGCTAAATGCTTGTTTACTATGCCTCAGAACCTTAGTCCCGATGCCGCAGTGCGACAAGGTGCGCTTTGCGGCTGCGAAAGGGTGGCGGGGCTCCGATTTTGGCCGGTTGGGCTATAGTGTCGCCATGGCTCCGGAAAACGACGACCAATCCGCCGATTTCGACCGACTGGCCCGCCGCTATCTCGACCTATGGCAGAGCCAACTGGCCGGCCTGGCGGCCGATCCGGGCCTCAGCGAGCAGATGGCCCGGCTGTTCGCAGCCGCGAACGCGCAGGTCGCCGCCGCGCTGAAAGCCGCACAACCCGAGGGAGCTCCGCATGGAACATCTTCCGCGCCTGGGACCGCGCCCCCTGCCGCTCCACCTGGGAACGGCGCTGATGACGTTGGCGAGCTCCGAAAGCGCGTGGCGACTCTGGAAGCAAGGATTCGCGAACTCGAAGCCCAGCTCGACACCCGACCCGACATCAAACCTGACGCCCAACCCGGCGCCAAGTCCGGCGATTCCTGAGGCGGTCGAAGCGCTGTTCGACGAGGCTGCGGCACTCGAGGCGCGGGCCGGCGCCGGCGGCTTCGACCGGGCGCTGCAACGCGAGATCGCCCGGCGCATGGAACGGCTGGCCGATGGCGTGCTCGCCTATCGCCAGCACCCGGTGCACCGCAGCTTGCAGGATCCGCCTGCCGTGTGGCGCGAGGGCAATATGCGGCTGCTCGATTTCGGCGCCACCCATCGCGCTGCGCGTGTGCGACGCGCCCGCGCCGTGTTGGTCGTGCCGTCGCTGATCAACCGCTGGGAAGTGCTCGACCTTACCGCCGAGAAGAGCCTGCTGCGCGAGATGGCGGCGCGTGGCCTGAGGCCTTATCTCGTCGATTGGGGCACGCCGGACGACAACGAGCGGCGATTCGACAATACGGCCTACGTGGCCCTCCTCGAACGCGCCTTGGCCTATGTCGCCAAGCGGGCGCGGCGTTCGCCGGCGGTGATGGGCTATTGCATGGGCGGCACCCTCACGGTGGCGCTGGCCGCCCGCCAGCCGCGCCGTGTCGCCGGGTTGGCGCTGCTCGCAGCACCCTGGGACTTCCATGCCGACCGCAGCGGCCAGGCCTTCCTTGCGTCGGTGGGTCCGATGCTGGCCGAGGCAGCCGACAAGATCGGTGAATTGCCGGTCGATATCCTGCAGATGCTGTTCTGGTCGCTCGACCCCTGGCTCGCGGTCAAGAAATTCGGCCGCTTCCTTGGCATGGATCAGGCGAGCGAGAATGCCCGCGATTTCGTGTTGCTGGAGGATTGGTTGAACGGGGGCGCGCCCCTGGCCGGACCGGTGGCGCGTGAATGCCTCGTCGGCTGGTATGGCGAGAACCTGCCGGGCCGCGACGCCTGGGTGGTCGGCGGCCGCAAGATCGTGCCGAAGAAAATCAAGACGCCATCGCTGGTCATGATTCCATCGGGCGACCGCATCGTGCCGCCGGCCTCGGCCGCGGCGCTGGTCGATTCCAAGCGCGGACTGAAGAATGCGACGCGCATCGACCTGCCGCTCGGCCATATCGGCATGGTGGTGAGCAGCCGTGCCCGCGCGCTGTGCTGGACGCCGCTGATCGACTGGCTCGCCGCGCTCAAGACCGCGAGTCGCCGGTGATGCGTCCGGCGTGGCGCATCCCCGCGACCTGGATCGCCATCCTGTTGGTGTCGTTTGGCGTGCATACCTATGTGGCGATGCTCGATGCGGCCCGGCATGGCCATCCGGTGCCGCTATGGCAGGTGGCGGTCCTGGAAGGCTCGAGCCATCTCATGATCGGAGCCCTGCTGCCGGCGCTCTATTGGCTTGTCCGGCGCTGGCCCGTTCCCGGCGCGCCGCGCAATCTACTGATCCGCCTTGTGGCCGTGGTGCCCTTCAGTGCTGCGCATATTATCGGCATGGTGGCGCTGCGCATGCTGGCGTTCGGCGTCATCAAGGGGGCGCTCTCTCCCTATGTATTCAAGGTGGACGAGATTCCCTACGAATTCGCCAAGGATGTTTTCACTTATGTGACCTTGAGCGGCGGCATTTTCGCCCTGGCCCATATATTCGCGCGACGGGTGCCGGAAGAGGCTCCACCCAAGCCTGTTGCGGCTCCGGTTCCCGAGCGCTTCACGGTGCGCAAGCGCGGCAAGGAGATCGTGGTGGAGATGGCCGACATCGACTGGATCGAGGCAGCCGGCAATTACGCGGTCCTTCATATCGGCAGCGAGACCTATGAAATCCGTTCGTCGCTCACCAAGCTCGAGGCCGAGCTCGACGCCCGGTGCTTCGTGCGTGTCCACAAGTCCTATATGGTGAATATCGGCCGGGTGGCCGATGTGACGCCGTGGATCAGCGGCGACTGGCGTATCCGCATGCAGGACGGTGCCGAGGTCAATCTCAGCCGACGCTATCGCCAGCGCTTCGAGCAGCTCGCTCCCGTGAAAAGCTGATTCAGGTCCGCCCGCCAGCGGCAAAATCGGCCGCCATGCAGTTACTTTCGCTGCGCGAGAGACCGCCAGGCGCTCGACATGAGCCGCAACCGATCCGTTTTTGGATGCATCGCTCCAAAGGCTGGTCCTTGCCGGGGCGCCGAAGGCGGTCCTATAACATCCTTGTGTGCGCTGCACACCGACCGCCGGTCCGGGAGGCACGTGAGGTCAAAAGGAGAAATATCATGACAACCGAAATCGTTATTGCCAGTGCTGCGCGTACCCCCGTCGGATCCTTCAACGGTGCTTTCAGTTCGGTGCCGGCACATGATCTCGGCAAAGTGGCCATCACCGGAGCGCTCCGGCGCGCCAACGTGAAGCCCGAAGAAGTCGATGAAGTGATCATGGGCCAGATCCTGACGGCCGCCCAGGGCCAGAACCCGGCGCGCCAGGCGGCGATCAATTCCGGCATTCCCGTCGAGAAGACGGCGCTCGGTATCAACCAGCTCTGCGGCTCGGGCTTGCGCGCCGTCGCTTTCGGCTGGCAGGCGATCCGCAACGGCGACGCTAGCATCATGGTGGTCGGCGGCCAGGAAAGCATGAGCCAGGCGCCGCACGCCGCGCATCTGCGCGACGGCACCAAGATGGGCGAGCTCAAGATGGTCGACACCATGTTGAAGGACGGCCTGTGGGACGCCTTCCACGGCTATCACATGGGCAACACCGCCGAGAACGTGGCGCAGAAATACCAGATCACCCGCGCCGACCAGGACGCTTTCGCTGCCTCCTCGCAGAACAAGGCCGAGGCGGCGCAGAAGTCCGGGCGCTTCAAGGACGAGATCGTTGCCGTCACGGTGAAGACCCGCAAGGGCGACGTCGTGGTCGATACCGATGAGTTCCCGCGCCACGGCACCACCGCCGAATCACTGGCCAAGCTGCGGCCGGCCTTTGCCAAGGACGGCTCGGTTACCGCCGGCAACGCCTCGGGCATCAACGACGGCGCCGCGGCTTTGGTGCTGATGAGCGCCGACGAAGCCAAAAAGCGCGGTGTGAAGCCGCTCGCCCGCATCGTGTCGTGGGCGACCACGGGCGTCGATCCGGCGATCATGGGCATCGGCCCGGTGACGGCCTCGCAGTCGGCGCTGAAGAAGGCCGGCTGGACGGTCAAGGACCTCGACTTGGTCGAGGCCAATGAAGCCTTCGCCGCGCAGGCCGTCGCCGTCGGCAAGGAACTCGGCCTCGATCCGGCCAAGCTCAACGTCAATGGCGGCGCCATCGCGCTTGGCCATCCGATCGGCGCCTCGGGTGCCCGCGTGCTGACGACCCTGCTCTACGAGATGCAGAAGCGCGACGCCAAGAAAGGCCTCGCCACTTTGTGCATCGGCGGCGGCATGGGCATCGCCATGTGCGTGGCCCGCGACTAGCAAGCGCGGCGTTTAATACCCGTCCGCTGACGGATAGAGCGGAATTCCTCGGCCTCCTAGGTTGCCGGCATCGCAACCTGGGAGGCACCGATGGCCCAATCCAAAGACGATCTCCTGCCGCCGACGTTCAATCGTCTGGCCTGGTCCAATCTCGCGGCACAGTCGGCCGAGCAGGTCGCGTTGGCAGCCGCGCCGATCGTTGCCGTGCTTCTGCTCGGCGCGGGCGAAGGGCTGACAGGCCTGCTGCAGACTGCGCTGACGCTGCCTTTCGTGCTGTTCGCCATTCCCGCCGGATTGCTGGCTGACCGCGTCTCGCGGCGCCGGCTGATGGCGGGCGCCGAGGCGCTGCGGGCGGCGGCGTTGCTCGCCATCCTCGGTTTGATCTGGTTCGGCGGGCTCACTTTGCCGCTGCTCGCGTTGCTGGGTTTCGTCGCTGTGTGCGGGACGGTCGCCTACAGCGTGGCGGCGCCATCGCTGGTGCCGTCCCTGGTGCCGCCGCAGTCGCTGCCGGCCGCCAATGCGCGGATCGAGCTCGCGCGCACGGTGGCCTTCGCCTCCGGTCCCGCGTTGGGCGGCATTCTGGTCGGCTGGATGGGCGCCGCGCCGGCCTTCGGCTTCGCCGCCGCGCTTTCCGTCATTGCGGTCGTCCTGCTCGCGGGCATCTATGAGCCCGTGCGGCCGCCGGTGGCCCGCCGCCATCCGCTGCAGGAGATCCGCGAGGGTGCCGAGTTCGTCTTTCGTCATCCCCTGTTGCGGCCGGTCTTCGTCACTCAGTTCATCTTCAACACCGCGTCCTTCCTCGTCCTCGCGGTCTTCGTTCCCTATGCCGTCCGCCATCTCGGCCTCTCGGCATCGGGTGTCGGCACGACGCTGGCGATGTACGGCGTCGGCATGGTGGTGGGCGCCCTGCTGGCGACGCGCGTGATGCGCCGGCTGTCCTTCGGCAGCGTGATCGGGCTCGGCCCCGTCGCCGGCTTCCTGGCGGCGGCCATCATGGCGCTGACGACAATCTTCCCGACGCCGTTGCTGGCAGGCCTGAGCTTCTTCCTGCTTGGACTCGGGCCGATCCTCTGGGTGATCAGCACCACCACGCTGCGCCAATCGGTGACCCCGCCCCGCCTGCTCGGCCGGGTCTCGGCGATCAACATCATGGCCTATGGCGCGCGGCCGCTCGGTGCCGGACTTGGCGCGCTGGTCGGTGGCGCCTATGGGGGCCGAGGACTGCCTCTATCTGGCTGTCGCGGTGTTCGGCGCGCAGGCGCTGGTGATCCTGACGTCGCCGGCGGTGAACCTCGTGCGGCAGCCGGCGATGGTTTGTGATTGAACCGTCATCACTATCCGTGGCGTCCAGCAAGGCGCCGGAGCAGGATAAGGCCCGCGCCTCGCGCAAGACGGAGCGCGAGGGCAAAGGGAGAGGATGATGGCAGGACGGGTAGCACTGGTAACGGGTGGCACGCGTGGAATCGGCGCGGCAATCTCGAGAATGCTCAAATTGCGCGGCTACGAGGTGGCGGCGAACTATGCCGGCAACGACGTGGCGGCCTCGGCTTTCAAGGCGGAGACAGGCATCGCGACCTACAAATTCGATGTCAGCGATTGTGCGGCTGTGGCCGCCGCGGTGGCCCAGATCGAGAAGGACCTTGGGCCGATCGAGATCGTCGTCAACAACGCCGGCATCACGCGCGACTCGACCATGCGCCGGCTCGACCGCGGCATGTGGGACGCCGTGATCGACACCAATCTCGGCTCCTGCTTCAATGTCAGCAAGGCGGTGTGGGACGGCATGAACGCCCGCGGCTTCGGCCGCATCGTCAATATCGGCTCGATCAACGGCCAGGGCGGCCAGTACGGCCAGGTCAACTACGCCGCTGCCAAGTCGGGCATCCATGGCTTCACCAAGGCGCTGGCCCAGGAAGGCGCCTCCAAGAACATCACCGTGAATGCAATCGCGCCCGGCTATACCGATACCGACATGGTTTCGGCCGTGCCGGCCGCCGTGCTGGAGAAGATCGTCGCGAAGATTCCCGTCGGCCGGCTTGGCAAGGCCGACGAGATAGCGCGGGGTGTGCTGTTCCTGGTGGCCGACGACGCCGGTTTCATCACCGGCTCGACGCTGTCGATCAACGGCGGTCAGCATATGTACTGATCGGGTCGCCGGTTTGCGCCATGATGGGGTCGGCCACGTGCCGGCCCTTTTCATGTGCGGGCCCTCTTGATCTGCGGGAGTCACCATGCCGAAGCTCATCGAATACAAGGACATGCAGCCGCGCGCCAAGGCCGTGGTCGAGAAGATCGCGGCGGGTCGCGGTTCCGATCCGGCCGACATCAACAATGTCTGGAAGGCGCTGGCGCGCCATCCCGACCTGATGGAGCAGTTCGCCGAGGAGATGCGCAACGTCATGGGTCCGGGCAAGCTCGATCCGCTGACCAAGGAGCTCATCTACCTGGCGGTGAGCGTCGCCAACCAGTGCGACTATTGCGTCAACTCGCACGGCTACATGGCGCGCAAGAAGGGCATGACCGAGGAGATGTTCGGGGAGTTCGTCTCGGTCGTGACCTTGGCCCAGAAGGGCAACAAGATCGCCACCGCCTATCGCGTCCCGGTAGACACTGCGTTCGAAGAAAACTGAAGGGAGAAATTCGCGTGAGCACGTCCAAATCGCCGACCTGGGATGCCAATCTCTATTTGAAATTCGCCGATCATCGCATGCGTCCGGCGCTCGACCTGATGGGCCGCCTCGATCCGTCGCTGGGCGAGCGCGAAGGCCACGCGATCTACGATCTCGGCTGCGGTGCAGGTAATCTGACCGGAATTCTCGCTACCCGTTTCCCGAAGAGCAAAGTCATCGGCATCGATTCGTCGGAGGAAATGCTCACCAAGGCGCGCGCCCAGGATGCCGATTCGCGCGTCAGCTTCGCCAAGGGCGACCTCGCGCATTTCGTGCCCAGCCTGCCGCCCGCCGTGCTCTACAGCAACGCCGCCTACCAATGGGTGGACGGGCACATCGGTCTCTTCCCCACGCTGATGGAACTGCTGCCCTCCGGCGGCCAGCTCGCCGTCCAGATGCCGCGCAACCACGAGGCGCCGTCGCACGCGCTGATGCGCAAGGCGGTCGAAGCAGGGCCGTGGAAGGACAAGCTCGTGAACGTGCGCAGCCTGGGCCCGGTCGCCGAGCCGGACAAATACTACGACGTGCTGAAGCCGCATTGCGCCGACCTCGAGGTCTGGGAATCGATCTACCAGCAGCCGCTGACCGGCACCGATCCGGTGGCGCAATACACCGCCGGCACCGGCCTGCGGCCCTACCTCCAGAGGCTGGAGGAGCCCGAGCGCGCGCAATTCTACGAGACCTATGCCGCCCTTCTGCGCGAAGCCTATCCGACGCGGCCCGACGGCATCACGCTGTTCCCCTTCCGCCGCCTGTTCATCGTCGCCCGTCGCGTATGAGGCTTGGGCGTATGAAGCTAGGGCGCATGAGACTGCCGCGCCTCCTGCTTTGCGCTGCCCTGGCGCTGCTGGCGGGCTGCGCCGCGCCGGCGCCGCATCCGGCGGCCCAGGGGTCGATGGTGGCCGCCGCCAATCCGATCGCCGTCGAGGCGGGGGTCGAGATCCTGCGGCGCGGCGGCACGGCCATCGACGCCGCCGTCGCCGTGCAGATGGTGCTGGGTCTGGTCGAGCCGCAGGCCTCGGGCATCGGCGGTGGCGGCTTCCTGCTGCACTACGACGCCGCGTCGCACACCATCGTGGCCTATGACGGCCGTGAGACCGCGCCGGCCGGCGCTACGCCGCGTCTGTTCCTCGATCGCGACGGCAAGCCGCTGCCGTTCCGCGAAGCCGTTGCGTCGGGTCTTTCCGTCGGCGTCCCGGGCGCGGTGAGGACGCTCGAATTGGCGCAGCGCGAGCATGGCAAGCTCGCCTGGCGCGATTTGTTCGCCCCGGCGATCGCGCTTGCCAGGGACGGCTTCCCGATGCCGCCGCGTCTTGCCGCAGCCATCGTGCCGATGGGCGGCGAGCCGGCCGCGCGCGTGATCTATTTCAACGCCGACGGCACACCCAAGAAGGCGGGCGAGACGGTCGTCAATCCGGTGCTCGCCGATACGATGACGCTGATCGCCACCCAGGGCGCCGATGCGCTGTACGAAGGCTCGATCGCGCGCGAGATGGTGGCGCGTGTGCGCGGTCACAAGCGGCCCGGCACGCTGTCGCTGCAGGATCTCGCCGATTACCGGCCGATCAAGCGCGAGGCGGTGTGCGGCCCCTATCGCGTCTGGACGATCTGCGGCATGGGACCGCCTTCGTCGGGCGGTGTGGCGATCCTGCAGGTGCTCGAGATGCTGCAGCCCTTCGAGCTGTCGCATGATACGCCCGACGGCGCGCGCGCCTTGCATCTGATCGCCGAAGCAAGCCGGCTGGCCTTCGCCGACCGCGACCGCTACATCGCCGATCCGGCCTATGTCGCCGTCCCGCTGGCAGGCCTGCTGTCACCCGACTATATCGCTCAGCGGCGCAAGCTGATCTCGACCGATCGCAGCATGGGCCGTGCAACTGCCGGCAATCCGCCCGGTTCCCAAGCCTTTGTCGACGGCGTGGGCAAGATCGAGCAGGGTACCACCAACATCTCGATCGTTGATCGCTGGGGCAATGCGGTTGAGTTCACCACCACCGTCGAATCGCCGTTCGGTGCCCAGATGATGGTGCGCGGCTTCGTGCTCAACAACGAGCTGACGGATTTCTCGTTTCGGCCCGAGATCGACGGCGTGCCGGTGGCCAACCGGGCCGAGCCCGGCAAGCGGCCGCGCTCGGCCATGTCGCCCACTTTCGTGCTCGAGCGCGGCCGGAGCCTCTATGTGGGGGTCGGTTCTGCAGGGGGGCCGCGCATTATCGGCGACACGCTGCATGCCCTGATCGGGGTGCTGGACTGGAACCTGTCGATGCAGGCCGCTATAGACCAGCCGCGCATCGCCAACCTGAACGGCCCGACCGAGCTGGAAGACCGCCCTCCGCTCAACGCCCAGGCCGACCGGTTGCGCGCGATGGGGCATGAAGTGACGATCCGCCGGCATGACGGCGGGCTGACCGGGTTTCGCCGCGTAGACGGCCGTTGGGAGGGTGGCGCCGACCGGCGCCGCGACGGCATCGCCAAAGGAGAATGAAGTGGCCAAGAAACTGCCAAGCGTGTTGTTGCGCGCCGGCGAAGATCACCGCGTCCGCGGCGGCCATCCCTGGGCCTTCTCCAACGAGATCCTGATGGACGCCGAGACCAAGGCGCTGCCGGCGGGCTCGCTGGTGACCCTGCGCACGCCGGGCGGCGAGCCGCTGGGCGTGGCGACCTTCAATCCGCATTCGCTGATCGCCACGCGCCTGATCAGCGGCAAGCCCGAGGCCGTGATCGACGCCCTGTTCATCGGCCGGCGCCTGGCGCAGGCGATCAAATTGCGCGACCGGCTGGTGGGCGTGCCCTATTACCGCCTGATCCATGCCGAGGCCGACGGCCTGCCGGGCCTGATCGTCGATCGTTTCGGCGATGCGCTGGTGGTGCAGGTCAACAGCGCCGGCATGGAAAACCTGATGCCCGTGCTGCTGGAGGCGCTCGAGGCCGAGCTCGCGCCCAAGACAATCGTCTTCAAGAACGACACGCCGGTGCGCAATCTCGAAGGCCTGGCGCGCGAGGTCGTGGTCGCCAAGGGCGACGCCGCGCAATCGATCGAGCTCTTGGAGAACGACGCGCGCTTCGTGGCCGACCTGTCGGGCGGCCAGAAGACCGGCTGGTTCTACGACCAGCGCGACAACCGGCGCTTCATGGCGGGTCTCGCCAAGGATGCGCGGGTGCTCGACGTCTTCTGCTACAGCGGCGGCTTCGGCGTGCTGGCGGCCAAGCACGGCGCCAAATCGGTGCTCTGTGTCCGCGAAGCTGAACGGCGTCGCGGACAAGGTCTCTTTCAAGAAGAGCGACGCCTTCGAGGCGCTCCAGGAGCTGGCGGGCGAGGGCGCCGTCTTCGACGTGGTGATCTGCGATCCGCCGGCCTTCGTGAAAAGCCGCAAGGACCTCAAGACCGGCGCCCAGGGCTACCGCAAGCTGGTGCGGCTCGCGGCGCCCCTGGTGGCGCCGGGCGGCTTCCTGTTCGTGGCCTCGTGCTCGCATCTGGTCGATGTGCCGCTGTTTGCCGAGCAGGTGCGGCGCGGCCTGCGCGACGCCGAGCGCGAAGGCCGCATCCTGCGCAGCTCTGGCGCCGCCCTCGATCACCCCGTGCATCCGGGCCTGCCCGAGACCGCCTATCTCAAGGCGATGACGCTCCATCTCGACTGAGCCCGTATCGATGTCGCTCCGTCCCGGTCCGCGCAATCTCATCACCGATGTCGACGGCATCCTGGTCGGCAACGCCCAGGATGCCCGCCTGCGCTCGGGCGTCAGCGTCGTGCTGTGCGAGACGCCGGCCAT
>Ga0193717_1001854_pt1 | contig 12625 bp, 8 predicted proteins | sample U2c2metaG_FD_145900 | JGI IMG/M metagenome (GOLD analysis project Ga0193717, IMG submission 145900) | Soil microbial communities from a riparian zone of the East river system, Colorado, United States - U2c2 | ecosystem: Environmental > Terrestrial > Soil > Riparian zone | place: USA: East River...
GACGGCGAAGGCCGAGAACGCCGATATCATCGGCCTGTCCGGCCTGATCACGCCCTCGCTCGACGAGATGAGTTTTCTCGCCGGCGAACTGGAACGCCAGGGCCTGAAGGTGCCGCTGTTGATCGGTGGCGCCACCACCAGCCGCGTGCATACCGCCGTCAAGATCGACCCGAACTACCGCGGCGGCCCGGTGGTGCATGTCAACGACGCCAGCCGCGCCGTCGGCGTGGCGTCGTCGCTGCTGTCGCCGGAGCGGCGCGAGGCCTATGCCGCCGAGGTGCGCGCCGACTACGCCAAGATCTCCGCGGCGCATTTCCGCGCCCAGGCCGACAAGAAGCGGCTGAAGCTGACCGACGCCCGCGCCAATGCGGTGAAGATCGATTTCGCCAAGGTGCCGCCGACCGAGCCGCAATTCCTCGGCATCAAGACCTTCCGGGAGTACGACCTCGCCGAGCTCGCCGAATACATCGACTGGACGCCGTTCTTCCAGACCTGGGAACTGGCGGGACGTTTTCCGGCGATTCTCAATGACGCCAAGGTCGGCGAGGCCGCGCGTTCGCTCTATGACGACGCCCGCAAGATGCTTGAGCGGATCGTGAAGGAAAAATGGTTCAAGGCGCAGGCGACGATCGGCTTCTGGCCGGCCAATGCCGAGGGCGACGATATCGCCGTCTATGCCGACGACACCCGCCAAGAGAAGATCGCGACGTTCCACACGCTGCGCCAGCAACTCGAGAAGCGCGAAGGCCGCTTCAACGCCGCGCTGTCGGATTTCATCGCGCCGGTCGCGTCGGGCGTACCCGATTATATCGGCGCGTTCGTGGTCACCGCCGGAATCGGCGAGGACGTGATCGCCGATCGCTTCAAGCATGCCAATGACGATTACTCCTCGATCCTGTGCAAGGCGCTGGCGGACCGTCTCGCCGAAGCGTTTGCCGAGCGGATGCACGCCCGCGTGCGCCGCGAATTCTGGGGCTACGCGCCGGACGAAAAGCTCTCGACCGACGAGCTGATCCTGGAGCAATACAAGGGCATCCGCCCGGCGCCGGGTTATCCCGCGCAGCCCGATCACACCGAAAAGGCCACGCTGTTCGCGCTGCTCGACGCCGAAGCCACCGCCGGCGTCACGCTGACCGAGAGCTACGCGATGTGGCCGGGCTCGTCGGTGTCGGGTCTCTATTTCAGCCATCCCGAGAGTTATTATTTCGGCGTCGGCAAGATCGAGCGCGACCAGGTCGAGGACTACGCCGCGCGCAAGGCCATGAGCGTGGCCGAGATGGAGCGCTGGCTGGCGCCGGTGCTGAACTACATCCCGGCGCAGGATCGTCAGCCGCAGGATCGCGCCGTGCAGGAAGCGATGCCGACCGTGGCGCCGGCGAAGGCCGAGCCCGCCAACGATGTCGCCTCGCATCCGCCGGGCTGCAATTGCGCGGTGCATCTGGCCTACCGGAAGAAAGCCGCGCGCGGGTGAAGCATCGCCCCGCGACGCTGCTGCTGGCCCTGTGCGTGACGCTGACGGCGCACGCCGTAGCGCGCGCGGAGGAGGGAGCCAGCGGATTTCAACTGCCGTCGAAAACGATCGGCTGCGTCTTCGGCGGCAAGGATATGCTCGAATGCGATATCGCCGAGCGCGTGAACAAGCGCGCCAGCCGCGCCGATTGCGTGCAGCGCTGGGGCCGCGGCTTCGTGATGAATACGCACGGCTACGCATCCCGGGCCTGCGGTGGCGACTCCATCATCGAGAGCTCCCTGCCCGTGCTCGCCGACGGCGCCACCTGGCAACGCGGCAGTTTTGTTTGCCGATCGGAGCAAGCGACGCTGACCTGCTCCAACGCCGACCAACACGGCTTTGCGTTATCGCGGACCGAGCAGAAGGTGTTTTGACGGGGCGACGCTTCACCCTCCCCTGGAGTGGGAGAGCTATCGCATATGCAAATTTTCTGTGCTGCCTACACGTGAGACTTTTCGATTTTGCGTGCTCTTTTCAACGAGTCGTCCCTGCGAACGCAGGGACCCATACGGCGAGGACTCTCGTTTTGTCGCTGCGGCAGAGCCGTTTTTCACTTTTGATGCCAGGGGTTATGGGTCCCTGCGTCCGCAGGGACGACCTGCTGAGAGCGTGTGCGAGGCCAAGACCGCCTCGACACGACTATATGCGATAGCCCTGCCCTCCAGAGGAGGGTACTGCCGCTCCCAATTCAAATTTCAAACAGCAGACACACTTGCGCATTCTCGCGACGCAATTCGTCCGAGTTGCTCCAAGAATGCTCTCCCTTTGACAACAGAGGGAGCAGGGAATGCCGGACGCTCGGCGCGTCCGCAGCCGCGTGTGTAGTGGTAGTAAACACACGCGTTAGTCACCACGGTCACGCCGGAAACGTCCGGCATTCCCCGCGCAATGGTTTTAACGGTTTCCTTCGTGCTCTCCCCGGTGATCGGCGGTGATCGGACTTTGTTGTGACCGTCGCCGCGCGAAAACTTCTGCGCGACTTGACGCCAGCGTCGAGGCGTCAGGACCACACGACTTCGCGGTCCACAGATCGAGCGCCCTCGTCAAAGCGCCGCCCGCGTCTACCGCATCCCCGCCCAACGTCCGTGACGATCGCGATACGCCCCTCTGAGAGGGCGGGGACGGCGAGGAATAAGCCGGTGATTTGGGTCAGAAGGGAACAGGAATATTTTTGCTGATGGGGCTGGACAGGGGAATCACTCGAGAACCATTCTTCGTCATTCCGGGGCGCGCTCTTGCGCGAGCCCGGAATGACGACGGTGAACTTATTGTACCTCAACCTTTTAAGAGGGAATCATATGGCTCGCTTGATGATCGGAACATGCTTCGCGACATGACGCGGCGCCGTTCCGTCAAGCCGTGGATCGTCGGCCACTTCGATCTGCCGCCGGAACGGACGAAAGCCCGAGCGCTGATAGAACGAGATCGCGCCCGGATGATCGAAGGTGCAGGTGTGCAGCCAGACGCGCGCGACCGGCCGCGACCATGCCAATTCCAGCGCGCGGTTCATCAACCAACGCGCAGCGCCGCTGCCGATCAATGGGGCGGTAACGCCGAAGTAGACGATCTCGCATTGTCCGGCGTCGCGAAAATCGAACTCGAGCAGGCCTTCGTCACGGCCCTCGTGCACCAGCGCATAGATTTCCACCAGCGGCGCTTGAATGATGGCGGCTAGTTCCGCATCTGACATCCGCATTCGCGAAAACCAAAACCACTCCTCGCCGACACGCCGATGGAGATCGCGAAACCAGTCGAGATCGGGCGCTTCAGCTCTGCGCAGGGTCCACGCGCCCGGGGGATCGCGAGGAAGGTCTACGCGTTCGGTCATCTCCAGATGCGTGACGACAGCAGCGATCTTGCCGACTGGAACATCGGAGTAGCCGTCGGGCAAAATCATACCGAGCTACCCCTCTCCCTCATCACTCGCCAGCACGCCCTTCACCGCACGCGCCCATCCGGCCAGCTTCCGCTCGCGTGTCGCCTGGCTCATGTTCGGCTTGAAGCGATGTTCCAGCCGCCAGTTGTCGGCGAATTTTGACGGCTCGGGATAGACGCCCGCGGCAAGGCCCGCGAGGTAGGCGGCGCCCAACGCCGTGGTTTCCTGGATCATCGGACGATCGACCGGCGCGTCGAGCAGATCGGCGAGGCGCTGCATGGTCCAGTCCGAGGCGGTCATGCCGCCGTCGACGCGCAGCACGATGTTTGCGGCGTTGGCATCGGGCCAATCAGCGCGCATCGCGGCCCAGAGATCAAAAGTCTGGTAGCAGACGCTTTCCAGCGCCGCGTGCGCGAGTTCGGCGGGGCCGGTGTTGCGGGTAAGCCCGAACAGCGCGCCGCGCACGCGCGGATTCCAGTAGGGCGCGCCGAGGCCGACAAAGGCCGGCACCAGATAGACCGACTGCATGGAATCGGATTGATCGGCGAGCGGGCCGGTTTCACTGGCGTGCTTGATGATGCCGAGGCCGTCGCGCAGCCACTGCACCGAGGAGCCGGCGACGAAGATCGACCCCTCCAGCGCGTAGGTGCGCTCGCCGTTCAATTGATAGGCAATGGTGGTCAGCAGCTTGTTGTTCGACACCACCGGCGTGGTGCCGGTGTTGAGCAGCGCAAAGCAGCCGGTGCCGTAGGTCGATTTGATCATGCCGGGCGCAAAGCAGGCCTGCCCGATGGTGGCGGCCTGCTGGTCGCCGGCGATGCCGGAGATCGCGATGGCGCCGCCGAAGAGATCGGCGACGCTCTCGCCGAATTTCGCGGAGGAGTCCTTGACCTCCGGCAGCATCGAGCGCGGCACGCGCAGGATCTTTAACAGCTCGTCGTCCCATTGCCCGGTGTGGATATTGAACAGCAGCGTGCGCGAGGCGTTGGTGGCGTCTGACGCGTGCACCTTGCCGCCGGTGAGACGCCACAAGAGATAGCAATCGACGGTGCCGAACATCAATTCGCCGCGTTCCGCCCGCGCCCGCGCGCCCGGCACAGAATCGAGGATCCATGCGACCTTCGTGCCGGAGAAATAAGGATCAATGATCAGGCCGGTCTTGGCCGAAATCGCCGGCTCGTGGCCTTCGGCTTTTAGTCGCGCGCAGATATCGGCGGTGCGGCGGTCCTGCCAGACGATGGCGCGGTGCACGGCCTGGCCGGTGGCGCGGTCCCACACCACGGTGGTCTCGCGCTGGTTGGTGATGCCGATCGCCGCGATATCTTTTGCCGTGACGCCCGCCTTCTTCAGCGCCTCGCGGCAGGTGGCGACGGTGGAGGTCCAGATGTCCTCCGGTTCGTGCTCGACCCAGCCGGACGCCGGAAAATGCTGCGGGAATTCCTGTTGCGCCGAGGCCGCGATGGAGATGTCGCTGCGAAACACGATGGCGCGCGAGGATGTGGTGCCCTGATCGATGGCCAGCACAAAGGACATTGGCGTTGCTTCCCGAAGGTTGTGTTGCGGCAAGGCAAGCGGATTGGGGAAGGTTCGTCAATATCTGGACGCGCGCCGCTTTCCTTACCTCGCCCCGCTTGCGGGGAGAGGTCGGATCGCCCTCGGCGATGCGAAGCATCGTCCGACGCGATCCGGGTGAGGGGGCCTATCCGCGAGTCAAAAGCTGGAGAGGCGCCCCCTCACCCCGACCCTCTCCCCGCAAGCGGGGCGAGGGAGAAGAAGCTACACCGACGCTGTGGTCACGCCGCCGTCGACGACGATGGTCTGGCCGGTCATGAAGGTCGAGGCGTCGGAGGCGAGATACGCCACGGCGCCGGCGATTTCGTCGGGTTCGCCGATCCGGCGCAGCGGCGTGGTGGCGCAGCGGCGCTTCAGGCGCTCTTCGTCTTCCCACAGCGCGCGGGCGAAATCGGTCTTGACGAGACCCGGTGCGACGCAATTGACGCGGACGCCCTTCGGGCCCCATTCGCCGGCGAGGCTGCGGCAGAGCGAGAAATCGGCCGCCTTGGAAATCCCGTAGGCGCCGATCACGGTCGAACCACGAAGCCCGCCGATCGAGGAGATGATCACCACCGAGCCGCTGCCGCGCTCGGCCATTTGCGGGATCGCCTGCGCGCAGAGCCAGATGTTGCTCTTGACGTTGGAGCCCATGATCTTGTCGAAGGCTTCATCCGTGATGTCGAGCAGCGGACCGTAATAGGGATTGACCGCGGCGTTGCAGACGAGGATGTCGACCTTGCCGTAGTGTTTTGTGGCGCCGGAGATCAGCCCTTGCACTTCCGCCTGCCGCGAGATGTTGCAGGGAATCACATGGGCGTCGCCGCCCGCCTTCTTGATGCCATCGGCAACTTCCTGGCACGCATCGGCCTTGCGGCTGGAGATCACCACCTTGGCGCCGAGTTTTGCCAGCAGTTCCGCCGACGAACGGCCGATGCCGCGGCTCGAGCCGGTGATGACGGCGACCTTGCCGGTGAGATCGAACGGGGTGTTTTTCATTTTTTGTTGCTCCCTTTGTTTTGATCGCGTTTTCGTCGTCATGGCCGGGCAGAAGCGCGAAGCGCGTCTTGCGCTAGATGTCCCGGCCATCCACGTCGCATCAAAGAAAGACGTGGATGGATGCCCGGCACAAGGCCGGGCATGACGGTTATTGTGATGAGGCGCTGCGCTTCACGGCTGGCCTAAATCAACCCGCCCGCTTCGGTCACCCGGCGCAAATGATAATCGGTGTCGCCAAAGGTGTTTTCGATCATGGTGAGCCGCTTGAAGTAGTGGCCGATCTTGGCTTCCATGGTCATGCCGATGCCGCCATGCAGCTGGATCGACTGCTGGCCGACGAACTTCAAGGACTTGCCGATCTGCACCTTGGCCGCGGCCACCGCGGTGGCGCGCTCTTTGGCGTTGTCGAAGTCGGATGCCATGGTCGCGAACATCGACATCGAGCGGGCCTGCTCGACCGCGACGAACATGTCGGCGGCGCGATGCTGCAGGGTCTGGAAGGTGCCGATCGCGACGCCGAACTGCTTGCGCGTTTTCAGATATTCGACGGTGGATTTCAGCGATTCATCCATCGCACCGACAGCTTCCGCGCAGATCGCGGTGCGGGCCTCATCGACTACGCGCTCGATCAGCGGCAATGCGTTTTCGGGATCGCCGATCGCAGCATCGGCCCCGACCTCGACGCCCGTAAACGTGATATCGGCCGCATGCAGGCCGTCCTGGGTCGGAAAGCCCTTTTTCACGATGCCCTTGGCGTTGCCGGGCACCAGAAACACGCCGATGCCGTCTCTGTCGCGCTGACCGCCCTTGGTGCGCGCGGTCACGATCAGCACGTCGGCGGCTTCGCCGTTGAGCACGACGAATTTCTCGCCGTCGATGACCCAGCCGGCTCCCTTTTTCTTGGCGGTGGCCGCAACGTCAAACAGATCGTAGCGCGAGTTCTTCTCGAGCTGCGCGAAGGCAAAGGTCTTGCTGCCGTCGATGATGCCGGGAATGTGCGCGGCCTTCTGCTCGGCCGAGCCGCCATGGCGCAGGAAGCCGCCGCCAAGCACCACGGTGGCGAGATACGGCTCCAGCACCAGCGCCTTGCCGAGCGCTTCCATCACGATCATGGTCTCGACACCGCCGGCGCCGAAGCCGCCATCTTCCTCGGAGAACGGCAAACCGAGCAGGCCCTGCTCGGCGAGCTTGCCCCAGAGCGCTTTGCTCCAGCCCCCCTTTTCCGCCATGTATTTCTTGCGCGCATCGAAATCGTAAGCATCGGTCAACAGACCGTCGACGCTTTCCTTGAGAAGCCGCTGCTCCTCGGACAGATCAAAATCCATTTTCTTCACTCCCCGACTATCTAAAATTTCCTCGTCATGCCCGGCCTTGTGCCGGGCATCCACGTCTTCCTTTGCGTCAAGACGTGGATGGCCGGGTCAAGCCCGGCCATGACGAAAGATGCGTGGTCGCGACTCGCGACATTACAACCCCAGCACCGCCTTGGTGATGATGTTGCGCTGGATCTCGTTGGAGCCGCCGTAGATCGAAACCTTGCGGTTGTTGAAATAGCTCGGCGCGATCTGCGCGGTCCATTCCATGGCTTCGTTGCTGCCGTCGTCGCCGTGCTCGTCATAGGGCGCGGCAAACGGGCCGATCACTTCCATCAGCAGTTCGGTGGTGGTCTGCTGAATTTCCGAGCCCTTGATCTTGAGGACCGAGGACGCCGGGTTCGGCTTGCCCTTGCCGTGTTTGCCTTCGTCGGCGACCACGCGCAACTGCGTCAGCTCAAGCGCCTTCAGCTCGATCTCGCAGGCCGCCAGCTTCTCGCGGAAACCCTGGTCCTCGATCACCGGCTTGCCGCCGGATTCTACCTTGGACGCCAGTTCCTTGATGCGGCGCAGCCGCTCCTTGGACACGCCGACGCGGGCGATGCCGGTGCGTTCATTGCCGAGCAGGAATTTGGCGTAGTCCCAGCCCTTGTTCTCCTCGCCGATCAGATTCTCCACGGGAACCTCGACATCGTCGAAGAACACTTCGTTGACTTCGTGGCCGCCGTCGATGGTCTGGATCGGCCGCACCGTGACGCCCTTCGACTTCATGTCGAACACGATGAAGGAGATGCCCATCTGCTTCTTGGCCGAGGTATCGGTGCGGCACAGGCAGAAGATCATGTCGGCGTGCTGCGCCAGCGTGGTCCAGGTCTTCTGGCCGTTGATGATGTACTTGTCGCCCTTGCGCTCGGCCTTGGTTTTCAGCGAGGCCAGATCAGATCCCGAACCCGGCTCCGAAAAACCCTGGCACCACCAATCGTCGACATTGGCGATGCGCGGCAGGTATTGCTTCTTCTGCTTCTCGTTGCCGAAGGTGTAAATGACGGGGCCGACCATGCTGACGCCGAACGCGAGCGGCGCCGGGGCCGGCGCCATCTGCAGCTCTTCGTTGAAGATGTAATGCTGCACCGAACTCCAGCCGGTGCCGCCATATTCCTTCGGCCAGTGCGAGACGCCCCAACCCTTCTTGTTGAGGATGCGCCACCAGGTGATCATCTCGTCCTTGGACAGATGACGGCCTTCCTGCAGCTTCTGGCGTGTCGCCGGCGGCACGTTATCGCGGAAGAAGGCCCGCACTTCCTCACGAAACGCTACTTCTTCCTTGCTGAAAGCGAGATCCATCGGATCCTCCTGTGAGCGAATAAATTTCTCTTGTAACTACGCGGGCTCGTTCTTGCGTCGTCCCGGCGAACGCCGGGACCCATAACCCCTGGCATCTGTGGATAGAAAAAGGCCTCTGCCACATTGCCGAAAACGAGTGTCCGCGCCGCCGTGATGAGCGCAATTGCGCTCACACTGGGGTCCCGGCGCGAGGCCGGGACGACAGCTATTACTGCAACACCTCGAATAACCCGGCAGCGCCCATGCCGCCGCCGACGCACATGGTGACGACCGCGTACTTCGCCTTGCGGCGGCGGCCTTCGATCAGCGCATGGCCGGTCAGGCGTGCGCCCGACATGCCGTAGGGATGGCCCACTGAAATGGCGCCGCCGTCGACGTTGATTTTCTCCGGATCGATGCCGAGCTTGTCGCGGCAATACAGCACCTGCACCGCGAAGGCTTCGTTCAATTCCCAGAGGTCGATGTCGTCGATCTTGAGGCCGTGGCGCTTGAGCAGACGCGGCACCGCGAACACCGGGCCGATGCCCATTTCGTCGGGCTCGCAGCCGGCGGCGACAAAACCGCGGAAGATGCCGAGCGGTTTCAAGCCACGCTTGGAGGCTTCCTTGTCGCTCATGATCACGGAAGCGCTGGCGCCGTCCGAGAGCTGGCTGGCATTGCCGGCGGTGATGGTAAAACCTTCGCCGCGCACCGGCTTCAGGCCGGCCAGACCTTCGGCTGTGGTCTCGGGGCGCGGGCCCTCATCCTTTGACAGCGTGATGTCCTTGAAGGAGATTTCGCCGGTGGCCTTGTCGGCAACGCCCATTTTGGTGGTGATCGGCGCCAGCTCGTCGTTGAACTTGCCGCCCTGCTGGGCGGCCGCGGTGCGGCGCTGGCTTTCCAGCGAATACTCGTCCTGGCGTTCGCGCGAGATGCCGTAGCGCTTGGCGACGACTTCAGCGGTGTCGATCATCGGCATATAGACTTCGCCCTTGATCTTCAGCAGCGCCGGATCCTGCGTGTGGAATTTGTTGGCATGATCGTTCTGCACCAGGCTGATCGACTCGCCGCCGCCGCCGACCGCGATCTCGACGCCGTCGAAGATCACCGAGCGCGCCGCCAACGCAATCGCCTGCAGGCCCGAAGCGCACTGACGGTCGATGGTGGTGCCGCCGACGGTGACCGGAAGGCCCGCGCGCAGCAGCGCCTTGCGCGCGATGTTGCCGCCGGTCGAGCCTTGTTGCAGGGCCGCGCCCATCACCACATCTTCAACTTCCTTCGGATCGACCTTGGCGCGGGCGACGGCTTCGCCGATGGCGTGGCCGAGCAGGGTCGCGCCTTCGGTGGCGTTGAGCGCGCCGCGATAGGCCTTGCCGATCGGGGTGCGGGCGGTGGAAACGATAACTGCGTCGGTCATGGGCGACCTCCTGTTGCGAGTTGCTGCTGCTTGGGTTGTGTTGGTTGTTGTTGTCTTAGTTCGTGGCGTGAAAGCTTGCCGACCGAGGTGCGCGGCAATTCATCGACGAAATCGACCGCGGCCGGAATTTCGTGCTTGCCGAGCTTGCCGGTGAGAAAGGCCTTGAGTTCTTCCAACGCGAACGGCTGGGCGCCGGCGCGCAATTTGATGAAGGCCTTCGCCGCCTCTCCGCGATAGTCGTCGGGGATGCCGATCACGATCACTTCCTGCACCGCCGGATGGGTATAGATCGCCTGCTCGATCATCTGCGGATAGACGTTGAAGCCGCCGGAGATGATCATGTCCTTCTTGCGGTCGACCAGATAGAAATAGCCGTCCTGGTCCATGTAGCCGATATCGCCGGTCAGGAAGCGGTCGCCGACAAAGGCTTCCGCGGTTTCCTTTGGCCGGCCCCAATATCCCTTGGTGACGTTCGGACCGCGGATGCGGATCTCACCGACTTCGCCCACCGGCATCACCTGCTTCGGGTCTTCCAGCGACGCCACATCCAGTTCGATGCCGGGCAGCATCAGCCCGATCGAGCCCGGCTTGTCCGGGCCTTCCTGCGGATGGCCGGTGCCGGGCGAGCAGGTCTCGGTCATGCCCCAGCCGCTCTTGAGCTTCATGTTGGTCTTGCGCTCGAAGATCCGCGCCACTTCGACCGGCAGCGGCGCGCCGCCGGAGCCACAGCTCACCAGCGACGACAAATCGCGCTTGTCGAGATCGGGCAGGCTCGCGATCGCGATCCACATCGTGGGAACGCCGGGGAATACGGTGGCGCGCTTGACTTCGATATCGCGCATCACGGCTTCGACATCGAAACGCTGGTGCAGCGAGATCAGATCGCCGCGCTCCAGGCTGCGCAGCAGGATCACGGTCAGCGCGTAAATATGAAACAGCGGCAAGACACAAATCACGCGCTCGATCGCGTTGCGTTCGGCGCGCGCCTTCTTGCCCCAGACATCGTAGATCGACACCGCCGAGGTCAGATTGCCGTGGCTGAGCATCGCGCCCTTCGGCAGCCCGGTGGTGCCGCCGGTATATTGCAGCAACGCGACGTCATCGACGTCGATCGCGGGCCATTGCGCCGGCTTCATGGCGCCCTCGACGAACTGCCTGAAGGTCATGATCGCCGGATGCTCCGGCAGCGCGGTCTGCGGCGTGCCGATCTTGCCCCAATTATCGTCCTCGCAAACGATCAGGCGGTCGAGCAGGCCCTTGTCGAGGAACTTTAATGCGGTCGGCAGCAGCGCCGAAAGATTGGAGGTGACGAGCACCCGCGCGCCGGAATCACTGAGCTTGTGCGACAGCGCGATCTCGCCGTCGAGCGGCGACAGATGCACCACGCGGGCGCCGGCCTTCAGCGCGCCAAAGAAATTGACCGGATGATCCGGCGAATTGCCGAGGAACAACGCGACCGATTTGTCCTTGCCATAACCGGCGCGCAGGAACGCAGCGGCTGCGCTTTCCGCCATCGCGGCGAGTTCAGGATAGCTGATGGCGCGATCGCGGAATTCAAGCGCCGGGCGCGCGCTGAACGTGGCGGCCGCCTTCGACAGCAAATCCGGCAACGTGCCGCGTGCGATCGGATCATTCCAATGTACGCCTTCCGGATAAAATTGTTCGCCGGGGTGGGTCATCAACCTCTCACGGTTCGATGAGTGCCCCCTCTCCCATGGGGAGAGGGTTGGGGTGAGGGGGTACGCCCTATCGATGTGCCGTAACCCCTCACCCGGATCGCACCGGACGATGCCTGCGGCATCGCCGAAGCGATCCGACCTCTCCCTATGGGAGAGGTGGATCCTTGCGCGGGGACAGGCATCATTTCCAATTTCTCAAGCCGCCTTCGCCGACTGCGCCAGCGAGGCGAAGGTCTTGCCTTCGGCGGCGAGGCGCTTGAGCAGCGGCGCGGGCTCGAGGCTCGGGTCGTTGGTCTCCTTGGCGTAGAACGACAGCCGGTCCGCGATCTGCTTGAGGCCGACCTGGTCGGCATAGAACATCGGGCCGCCGCGATAGATCGGCCAGCCATAGCCATAGAGCCAGATCACATCGATATCGCTCGGACGCGCCGCGATCTTCTCTTCGAGGATCCGCGCCCCCTCGTTGATCATCGGATACATCATGCGCTCGAGGATCTCGTCGTCGGAGACGACGCGGCGCTTGCGCCCCAACCGCTGCAAGGTCTCGTCGATCAGCTTCTCGACTTCCGGATCGGGCATCGGCGCGCGCGAGCCCGCCTCATATTTGTAATAGCCCTTGCCGGTCTTCTGGCCGAACCGCCCGGCCTCGCACAGCGCGTCGGCGATCTCCGACTTGATGCCGCGATCCTTGCGCGAGCGCCAGCCGATATCGAGGCCGGCGAGATCGCCCATCGCGAACGGACCCATCGGCATGCCGAACTTGGTCACGACCGCGTCGACCTGCTGCGGCAATGCGCCTTCGAACAGCAATTTCTCGGCCTGCTTGCCGCGCTGCGCCAGCATCCGGTTGCCGACAAAGCCGTCGCAGACGCCGACCACCGCCGGCACCTTTGCAATCTTGCGCGCCACCGCGACCGCGGTGGTCAGCGCGTCCGGCGCGGTCTTGTCCGCGCGCAC
>Ga0193717_1001855_pt1 | contig 12614 bp, 11 predicted proteins | sample U2c2metaG_FD_145900 | JGI IMG/M metagenome (GOLD analysis project Ga0193717, IMG submission 145900) | Soil microbial communities from a riparian zone of the East river system, Colorado, United States - U2c2 | ecosystem: Environmental > Terrestrial > Soil > Riparian zone | place: USA: East River...
CCCGTCGATAACACATGCGGTGGCAACCGAGACCGCACCTAGAACTCCGATAGCTTCATGCACACGATGGGGAATAAAGGTTCGTGTGTTAATCGCGCCGCCGTTAATCGGCTCGGAAACCAGACACATCTTAGGAATGGTCGTGTCGGTGACGTCTCCGAGCTTCATCAACCGGGCCGCAGAAAGCCGAATCTTTTCCACTTGTGCGGTCAGAGCAGCAGAGTCTTCCAGCTGGCGAGGCCGCTCGTAGCCAGTCACGCCCACGGCGCTCGCCGCGATGCACACGACGGGCATCCCGTTGTCAATGCACGTCACAGGTATCCCTTCAACGACATCAACGGGTTGCCCTGTGGGCAACAGCGCACCGCATGTAGATCCCGCGATATCAAGAAAGTCGATAAAGATCGGAGCGTGTGTGCCGGGCACGCCGTCGATTTGAGCCGCGCCGAAGTAGCTCACCCGACCTTCTGGAGTGTGGACATGTACCACAGCTCGGGTCTGGGTGTTCTGCATCCATACCCGCACGGCTGTCGTTCCCGCTTGGGCCGGTACAAGGCCCCGCTCAATGGCAAACGGGCCAACGCCGGCGAGGATGTTCCCGCAATTCTGGCTGTCAGAAGCCTCGGCGCGATCGGGCCACACTTGAAGGAAGAGGTAGTCAACGTCAATGTCGGCCCGCGATGATCGACTAATCACGGCGACCTTCGATGTGAGTGGATGGGCGCCCCCCATCCCATCAATCTGGCGTGGGTCCGGGCTGCCCAGTGCGGCCATCAACTGGGCGTCACGAAGTGCCTTGTCGGTTGGGAGATGTTCCGACAAGAAATAGAATCCTTTTGATGTGCCGCCCCGCAGGACCGAGCATGGGATCGGGATCTGCTCCATCAGAGGTCCTCGGCATTCACGTAACGCAGCCCGCGGTGTTGCAGCCGCGAACGCATGTCGTAAATGTCGAGCCCTAGCTCGCCGGCGGCGAGGCGTGCACGCTTTTCCTGTTCGGTCGCCGACCTGGCCTGGGCATTCTTTAGCACCGACTCTGCATCTTCACGACGAACAGTGACGACGCCGTCATCATCGGCGACGATGACGTCGCCAGGTCGGATCAATGCTCCTGCACACACAATGGGGGTCTGGACGTTTCCAAGAGTTACTTTGACGGTGCCTTGGGCACTAATTGCCGACGACCAGACGGGAAACCGCATCGCGGTCAGTTCCGCGGTGTCGCGAACGCCCGCGTCGATGACCAGCCCGCGCACACCGTGGGACTGCAGACTTGTGGCCAGCAGGTCGCCGAAATATCCATCGCTACATGGGCTGGTCGTCGCCACCACAAGGATGTCTCCGGGCCGCGCCTGCTCGACAGCAACGTGAAGCATCCAGTTGTCGCCCGGACTGACCTCGCATGTCAGGGCGTTGCCGCTGATTCGTGTCGGGCGGTAGATGGGACGGATGTCCCGCTCGAGCAGGCCGACACGTCCCTGGGCCTCATGTACGCACGCGACGCCGAATACACCCAGGGCGTCGACGATGTCGAGATCGGTGCGGGCCGCATTGCGAACGACAACGTTCATCGGTAGGACCATTCCTGCTCGTAGGGAAGACCTGTGTAGTTCTGCGCCACCGCCGTCGCCATGGCACGGGATGAGGCAATCCAGTCCAATTGCGCCGAGGCCAACCCCTCTGCGAACGGGTCGGTGTTGGGTGCCTTGTGAAGCATCTCGGTCATCCACCACGAGAAGTGCGTTGCTCGCCAGACTCGACGTAGCGCCTGATCTGTATATGCCGCAATGAGATCCAGGCGTTTGTCCGCGTAGTAGCCACCGAGGGCGAAAGCAAGAAGCCGCACATCCGCGACCGCGAGGTTCATGCCCTTGGCACCGGTGGGTGGCACGATATGTGCTGCATCACCGGCCAATAGCAGTCTCCCGTGCTGCATCGATGTGGTGACGAAGCTGCGCATGGGTGTGATGCTCTTTTCCAGCACGGCCCCTTCGTTGAGCGTAAATCCGTCGTCGTCGGCAAGCCGAAGCCTCAGCTCGTCCCAGATCCGGTGATCAGGCCATGCAGCGAGATCTTCGTCTGGCGCCACCTGAAGGTATAGCCGGCTCACTGATGGTGAGCGCATGCTGTGTAGCGCAAATCCACGCTCGTGGCGTGCGTAGATGACCTCAGCCGCGGAAGGCGGCACTGCCGCAAGGATTCCCAGCCAGGCATAGGGGTAAGTGCGCTCATACTCACGTCGGCCTTGGATGTGGCCTCGGCTGATCCCGTGGAAGCCATCGGCGCCGACGACAAAATCGCACGCCACCCGTACGTCGTGCCCGTCGTCAGAAAAGGTCACATACGGGCGGACCCCGTCAAGGTCGTGTAACGCAGCATCCTCGATGCAGAAGCGGACGTCTCCGCCGCTCTCCTGCCGGGCCAGAATCAGGTCCTTGACGATCTCCTGCTGCCCGTAGATCGTCACGGATCGGCCGGCCAGTTCTTGCAGGTCGAGACGATGGGTGCGCTGGTTGAATCGCACCTGCAGGCCGTCATGGCTAATGCCCTCGACATCAAGGCGTTTGGCGACGCCTCCCTCGCGGAACGTTTGAACTGTCCCATGCTCGAGAACCCCGGCGCGCACACGCTTTTCCACACGATCACGATCCGAACGTTCGACCACAACCGACTCGATGCCTTGCAGATCGAGCAATTGAGATAGCAGCAATCCGGCGGGACCCGCGCCGACGATGACGACCTGCGTCCTCACACCGTCTCCATTTCTGTACCACTGAGTGAGACGTCCAGCATCTCGTCTGGAGGGCGACGATGGACTAGGGTTTCCACCCTGAGGAAGACTATTTTGCGAAACGGACGACCCGGGTGCCCACAAAAGTCATCAAAACCACAACCAGTACTCAGCGCGCCCTCGCCATCCTGGACTGCTTTTCGTCCGATACAAGAGCGCTGACACTGTCCGAAATTGCTCGTAGGCTCAACCAACCAGTGTCGTCAACGCACCGGCAGATCGGCGAGCTGGTGCGGTGGGGTGCGCTTGAGCGACACGGCGACAATCGATATCGCATCGGACTTCACTTGTGGGAGGTCGGGTCACTCGCCGCCAGGAGTACAAGTCTGCGGGAGGCCTCGTTGCCTTTTCTTGGCGACCTTTATGAAGTCACACATGAAAGCGCTCAGGTGGCAGTCCTCGACGACGGTGCGGTGGTTTACGTCGAGCACATATTCGGTCACAACGCGACTCGAATCATCGCGCGGCCCGGCGCGCGGTTGCCGGTGCATGCCACGGGTGTTGGGCGTGTCCTGCTTGCGCACGCTGCGACCGAACAGGTGAACGAGATCCTGCAGGTTCCGTTGAAGAGGTACACCGAGTTCACGATCGTTGACCCGACGAAGCTGCGGCGGGAGTTGGCGAAGATCAGGCGGGCAGGCTACGCGATCAGCGACCGGCAATTCGAACTGGTGTCGACCTCGGTTGCCGCGCCGATCCGTGGGCCCGGAAATGCCGTAGTCGCAGCGCTATCCTTGATAGTTCCTTGCCGATCGAGTGCTGCGCGGCGGTACGTCCCGACGGTTTTAGCTGCGGCGCAGGGGGTTTCACGTACTTTGGGGGCCCATGCGCGTTTTCACGAAGCGTGAAGCCATTCGCGGCGGACCCTCCAGCCGCTCCTGCAATGCGCGCAACAACCAGTAGCGCTGGTCGGCCCGGCGCCACGGCGGACCAGCACGACGCCGCCGCGACCCCAGTCGAGCTCATCCAGCCCTGAACCACATTCCCGCCACGCTGGCCGCGGTGCGCGCTATCCGCCGTACAGTGCGCACCCTGGTGATTCCAGCCGCGCCACGGCCCAAATCATGCCCACAATCCGTTTCCAATGAATGGGAATCGGATTGTGGGTTGGCCCTTCGGCCGCGCTCGTCATGGGATGACCCAGCTCGCCAACGCGGGGCACGAAGTCCGCCGAGCTCTGAGGGCACAACCGTTCTGTGCCTACGTTTGGCTATTTCAGCAGTCTGACGCCGCGCGTATTCTTCCCGTCGCGTCCTACCCATGAAGCTTTGGTTATGGAAACTACTTTGCGGGATCCTAAGGTTGTGGATGCCGCGACCGAGTTGGCACGACTGATCGTGCCTCTTCGTCGGACGATCAATGTACAGCTGGCTGTGGATCAGATCGCCACCTTCAGGCACGCTTGAGGGTAACCGGCAGGGTTTCCCAGGCGCGCAGGGTGTTGTTGTGGTGGCGTGTCGCTGTGCCCGTTAGTTCGATCGCCTCGAATCTTTCAGCGAGGGCACAGAGCAGCGCCTCGGCTTCCAGGCGGGCGACGTGCTGTCCGACGCACTGATGGATGCCCATTCCAAAGCCGACGTGGCCAGAGGGATTGCGGCCCAGATCGAACCGGTCGGGATCGGCCCATCGCCGGGGGTCGCGATTGGCTGAGCCGAGGAACATCAGGATTTTCTTGCCGTCGGGCACGATCTGGTCGCCTACGGCGATGTCCCGGGTAGCGGTTCGGAAGAACGTTTGCACCGGAGATTCCCACCGAATGGCTTCGTCGAATGCCAGGCGCGCGAGCGTCGGATTGGACCGCAGCCGTTGCCACTGTTCGGGATGCGTGGCGAAGGCCGCGAGCGCCGCAGAGATGCCCAGTACCGTTGTGTCGACTCCTGCAGTAAGCAGCGACCGCACCACGAGCGGAGCTTGTTCGTAGGTGATGTCTCCCCTGTCGGCGGCAGCCCAGATCTGGGTGCCGAAGGTGGGTTGGCCGTCGAATACTTCGCGGCTGAGTGCGTCCCGCGCGCACTGGGCCATGACCCATGACGACAAGTCGGCGATGCGGTCCAGTCCTTTGTTGACGAGCGCATTGGGCGGCCCGAAGGCGTTGAAGGCATGGTCGCCGTAGGGCAGCAGCATCTCTCGCCCCTGGACACCGATGCCGACCGCGTCGGGGAACACCCGCAGTGGGAACACTCGAGCGATGTCGGCGACGGCGTCGACTTCGCTGCGATCGGATATCTCGTCGACGAGCGTACGGGCGTCTGCAATCCATCTGTCGCGCAGGCCCTTTAGGGAGCGAACGTTGAGGATCGACGCCAGCACTCCACGGGGGGCATCGTGATGCGGTGGGTTGCTCTCCAATAGGAGGCTGGGTGTGCGCCACGGCGTCTCATAGCGGAAGTTGCTCAGTCCGACGCCGGCGGCCGATTCGAAGCTCTGCCAATCGACTAGGGCCGCGTGGACGTCCGCGTGCCGGCCCATGCCGTATACGTCGTAGCGCGACAGATGCACCAGCGAGCCCTTGTCGCGCAGCCCGCGATGGAAGGAAGTCGGGTCTTCTAGGATGTCGAAACCGAACGGGTCATCGTCAATGGATGGAACCGCTTGCGTTGTGCTCGTTGTCACGGTCGTTGCCTTAAAGGTCGAGAACTAGTCGGTCAGAGCACGAGCGGGAGACGCACGGCATCATCGTGGCATTGCTGGCTCGTTCGTCGTCGTTGAGCAGCGAGTCCCGGTGATCGGGGATGCCGTCGATGACGGAGGCCTCACATGTCCCGCACAATCCGCGGCCGCACGACGACAGCACTGGCACGCCGGCGGCGAATGCGGCGTCGAGGATGGTCTCGTGGGGCTGCACGGTGACCGTCTTGCCGGTGCGCTGCAGGTGAACGTCGAACGCCGATGAGCGGGCAGGGGCCGCGAGCGCTCCGGCGACGAAGCGCTCGATGCGCACGGTCCCGGGGGGAAGAGCTACGCCGAGGTTCTGCACTGCGGCCAGCAGCGGATCTGGGCCGCAGCAGTACACTTTCGAGTTGGTAGGCATTGCATCGAAGGCCGCACTCAATGGGAGTGGGCCATGGCGGTCTTGAGGCCACAACCGGACATGGTCGGTGTGACGAGACAGGTCGTCCATGAAAGCCATCGACGTCGAGGTGCGCCCGCCGTAGAGCAGGGTCCAACCCACTTTCAGCATCTGCGCCTGACGAATCATCGGCAGCAGTGGCGTGATCCCAATGCCGCCGGCGACGAACAGGTAGTGCTCTGCGGGAGCCATTGCGAAGTTGTTTCGTGGACCTCCGACGCCGATGGAGTCCCCAATGCGGAGCTCATCGTGGACGAAAGCCGACCCGCCCCTGCCGTCGGATACACGTAATACCGCCACCTGGTAGCTGTGGGCGTCCCAACGGTCACCGCACAACGAATATTGGCGCACACGTTCGCCGGGCAGAAACAGGTCAATGTGCGCGCCGGGAGCCCAGTCTGGCAGGCGTGCGCCGTTGGCTTTGCGTAACACCAGGCGGCGTACGCCGTCGGCGACCATGTCCGCAGATGTCACCCGCAGCGTCAGTTCGGCTGCAGTGTCCCCTGCTGGCACTGCCTGCCTCTCCACGGTTGTCGGTGTGGTCATAGAAACGACCATCATCCAAACGACCGTTACCTCACAACGCTACTTCCATTGAATGAGAACGATTTGCCTGAATGAGAACGATTTGCTCAGGGAGGCGTCACCGGTGGAATGACTGGCGTGCCAAGCGCACGATGAATGCCGCGGGCCGTGGCCAGCAGTGCCGGGATGTGCGTGAGTGCGCGTTCACCGCGCGGAACAATCGCCGAGAGGGCGCCGACCACCTTGTCGCTGGGGTCGCGGATGGGTACTGCGACCCCGGTGGCGTCGGCGTGGATGTGTCCTGCGCACAGGGCGTAACCCACGCGTCGGATCTCGGCCAGGACGCTGCGCAACTGTTTGCCGTCGCGGATCGTTTGATCGGTCAGTCTTTGCAGCGGCCCTACCGCGATGCGCTCCTGCATTGCTGCAGGAGCATGCGCTAGTAGCACCAGACCCGATGAGGAGGCGTGAATGGGCTGTCGACCTGCGATGCGGGTCAGGTTGATCACGGCTTTGGGCGCACTGAGCCGCTCGATGAACAGCACGTCGTCGCCGTCGAGCACTCCGACTTGGACGTGGTGGCCAACCACGGCGTGCAGATCTTCCAGGAAGGGCATCGCCGCGTCGCGGAGGCTGCGCATGGGTGACGCGCGTGAAGCCAATTCCCACAGCCGCATTCCGACCCTGATGCGGCGTTGCTCATCGCGGCGCAGCAGTCGGTGCTCGACGAGTTCGTCGATCAGACGCGAGGTAGTCGACAGCGGCAGCCTTGCGCGTGCGGCGATCTCGGACACCGACACTGCGACGTTGTCCGAGTCGAAGACCTCCAATATGCGCACTGCGCGCTCGAGCACCGATTCGCCCGAAGTGGACCTTGCCATGGGTCAGGAGCTCACTTCAGTCATGACTGCTACCCCGTTTCTGAGGCCATTATCGACGTCTCGTTGCTGACCAGGCGCACACCGCGACCGAAGACATGCTACGGCGGCGGGTGCAGCGCGGTTGATGCTTTCTCGCCGAAGGCCTGCATTCATCGGTGGACGTTCATCCACCTGAGGCGACACGCCTTTCAGTATCGGCGAGCGATCGACGGAGAGCTCACGGACTTCCGAAAGCCCGCGGTGGATCTCTCCGATCGCTGCAATTGGAGCCAAATTTGCTTTTGCACAAATGATTTCGCGCCCCACTTGCAGGAACTGCTCGAAGTCTTCGTCTCCGGACGATTCAGGCACCCCGCTAACCCGTTGTCGGCGCGGCGGTTCGATCTAGACCGTCCAATGCGGAGGCCGCTTATTGGTGAACGCGGCGATCCCTTCAACGGCGTTGGGAGTTTCGAAGATCCTCGCGAGGGTGTCGTCGCTGATGCACCAGGCGTTGGCCTCATCTCGCAGCGACATCGAGGTCCGGGCCACCCGCAGCGTGGCCGCGACAGCGGTTGGCGCCGCGGCGCAGATCTCGCGGGCGAGACGGTGTGCGGCCGGCAGGACGTCTTCGTGTTCGGCCAGCTCGTTGACCAGCCCGTGCAGGAGAGCATTTGCAGCGGTGATGGGTTTGCCGGTCAGCAGCATCTGCATCCCGATTTTCGGGGGCAGATCCACGGGCAGCCGGATAGCGCCGCCGCCGCCGGCGATCAGACCGACGGTCACTTCGGGCACCCCGAACAGCGCCTGGGTCGACGCGATCGCGAGGTCTGCGGCAAGCACGAGTTCCAGGCCCCCAGCCAAGGCGTGACCGTTGACCGCGGCGATGACTGGCTTGGTGCGGGCTACCCGGACAAAGCCGCCGAATCCGCCGCGATGGTCGGCGATGTCGGGACCCTGGCCGGCGGCAATGGCTTTGAGGTCCGCGCCCGCACAGAACACCGCCCCGCTGCCGGTCAGCACCATCACCCTTACTGCGGGATCTGACTCGGCCTGCTGCACGGCCGCATAGACGGCATCACACACCTCGAGATTGATCGTGTTGCGCTCGTGCCTTCTGTTCAACGTAATCGTGGCTACTACATCGTTCACCTCGTACGTCACTGACTCGTCCATGAGGCAGTACCCTTTCTCGCAACGACTCGTGTCGGCCACGCGGCCCTGAAGTGGGCGGATTTGGGTGAGATCGCCAGTCACACCACCACATTGGAGCACGCGGCGCGCTCTGATGCGGGCGCGAGCGCCCTCATCGGTCATCCGTGGGGAATCTTGAACGGCAGCATGCCGCCGGCGTCGACGACGGCTGTGGTTCCGGTGACGTAGCGGCTCTCGTCGGAGGCGAGATAGACCACTGCGTGGCTCACATCGCTGGATTCGACCCACGGCACGCGCAACGCGCTCATCCCTGTCATGATCTCCGCGGCTTGCTCGCGCGTGGCATCGTCCAGACCGGTGAACAGCTTCCACGACTGCGGATTGCTCACCATCGGGGTGTCGACGGCGCCTGGATGCACCGAATTGACCCGGATCCCGTGGGGTGCCAGCTCCACGGCAAGCGTGCGCATCAAGCCTGTGACACCGTGCTTGGCAGCGACATAGTGTGCTTCGTTGGCGTAGGCGATCAGTCCGGCGACCGAACTGATGAGAATGATGGATCCGCCCCGGCCGCCCTCGATCATCGACGGGGCTGCGGCTTTGACGGTCTTCCACACTCCCGTGAGGTTGACGTCGAGCATCGTCTGCCAGGTGTCCTCGTCGAGCTCGAGCGCTGGGCCGAAGCTCCCGATTCCGGCATTGGCTATGACGATGTCGATCCCGCCGAAGATGACAACGGCCTCGCGCACAGCGGTCTGCAGGGCAGGCAGATTCCGCACGTCGGCTATCACGGGGTGAATCCGGCGCCCCTGCGCCTCAACGAGTTTCACCGTGTGATTGAGGTCGTCCTCGGTGGCGCCAGGGAAGGGAACGGTTTCGACGTCGCGACAGATATCGACGGCGATGATGTCCGCACCTTCCTCGGCCAGCCGCACTGCGTGCTCACGTCCCTGGCCCCGCGCTGCGCCGGTAATCAGCGCGACCTTTCCCGCTGCCCTGTTCATGCGTCGGCCTCATTTCCACTATCGTGATGTATGACATAAATCTAACGCTACGCAATCTAATCGTCTAGTACTAATTTGACGTGAAGATCCCCGGCGTTTGGCACCACGTGCCCGTTCCGGTGCTCCACGGCAGGTGAGGCCGCCGCCATTTACATCCCGATACACCAAGTCCTGCATCGCTCCTGGCCACTGAGCTGGGAGCGCATCACGTAAACCGAGGAGTCGAGGTCGGCAGCGGTTCTGGCGTGCGGTAGCCAACGCGGCAATTCCGTATCAGGCCTCAACACCCCCATACACGACACTGATGCTGTCTATCGGTAGGCAGCCGTCGCATATGGGCGCGGAGCGACGCCACGGCACCACCCGGTTGGATTTTGGCACCCATCACAATCGTGGTCCCGAGCCGGGAATTCGAGTTGGACTGCTTCCGGAAGACAGCGACTGTGAGCACTCACCCGCTTGGCGAGCGGAGAGTCAGTGCGCGCGAATGGCCCCGGATGACCGCGCCGGCCACCGAGGGGCAGGGTCGGCATGGCGGTGCATGACGTCGCAATGGCGTTGCTGCCGCGGCTTTCTGGCCTTCGCGAGGCGATATCTGATTACACCTGCGCTCACGTGCCGGAGATCGGGTGCGCCTGTCGAGGATGTGGTGCTCGAAACGTGCCGGGCTATATGACGACTCTGCCCGAGCGCCTAGTGCGCGGGGTGTTGCTGGCTGCCCATCGACGACGTGTGCCTGCCGGCCAATCGGATCACGCCGTTGCGCCCACCGGCACGGGCGCCGCGGTCTTGGCCGCGCCTGCGAGTAGGTGGCGGACGAAGAAATCGCGGGCTGCGGTGCTGGACTGCTCGAATCCCTGCCCTTCATAAGGGTCGAAGTGCCCTCCGGGAACGAATTGCAGCTCCTTGGGGTGGATGGCGTTTTCATACGCGGCGCAGGCGAATTCGGTGAGTGCGAGTCGGTCGGCGACCGCAACGATCATCAGCATGGGGACGGGGCTGATGCGAGCCAGGAAGTCGGCAGGTTCGAACGACTGAAATGCCTCCAGCGAGCGCAGAGTCACTTCGTTGCGCCACGACGGCGCCCGCTCGGCAGCGACCCGGGTAAAGAATTCGTAGCCGTCCGCGGAGGGGATCACGGCCCCGGCCATCGGGTTCTCGTCGACCACCGGCACGGTAATCGGCGCTTCACCGCGGGCGCGAGCCTGCCGGTCGAACGCCATGCCCTGCCAGGTGGCGTCCCAGAAATCACAACGCACCAGCGCCTGGAAGTTGCGGTGCCCAGAGATCATCGGGACCTGCCCGCACACGGCTTTGACGCGCTTGTCGATGGCGGCGACCACGAACGCCAACCCGCCTCCGAAGCTCGACCCCCACGCACCGATACGGCCCGGATCGACCTCCGGACGCGACTGTGCGTAGGTGATGGCGTCCTGCATGGCCCGCGCCTGCTGCCAGGGATCGATTTCCTGGCGGGGGGTGCCCGAGTAGGCGTCGCTAGCTCCGAAACCGGGATGGTCATACGCCACACACGCCAGGCCGGCCGCCTGGAAAACCTTGGCGTACTCGTCGAGGTGCATTTCCTTGACACCGCTGAATCCATGAACCAAGACCACGCAGGGCGCCGGGCCCTCCGAATCCGGGCTGAAGAACCACCCGCGCAGCGTTACCCCGGCCGACTCGAACTCAATATCGTGATGCATGACATAAATCTAACGCTGCGCAATTTAGTTGTCTAGTACTAGTTTGGCTCCGCAGGTCCGCGCTCACTGCGACCGACCGGCCAGTGCGTCGAGGAGTCGCGGCGGGCCCTGCACCACGCTGCGCTGCATGTGGTGCAGCACTGCGCGGATGCCGCCGAGCTCTTCTCCCCCGCCGGCACGCCCGGGCCCGCCGTGCACCGCATGTGGCAGCGGTGAGCCATGCCCTGTCGATTCCCCGGAGTCGACGCGGTCGAGAATCAGCACCCGGCCGTGCCAGGGCAGCACACCCAAGGTGACCTCGAGTACGAACTCGGCGTCGTGGCTGACGATGGAGCCGACCAGGCTGCCGGCCCCGCGCGCCGCCAGTTCAACCGCGTGGGCGGCAGAGTCGTAGGGCAGCAACGTGCTGACCGGTCCGAACGCCTCGACCTCGTGCGGTGTGCGCGCATCGGGATCCGTGCAGCGCAGCAGCACTGGTGACAGAAACGCTCCCTTGTCGGGGTCTGCGTCGATTACGTCGACCGTTTGTGCGTTGCCGTAGATCAACTCGCACTCTTGGTGCAGCGCAGTGACGGCGCGGCGCACTTCTTCTCGCTGCCCGACACCCGCGAGGGCGCCCATGTCGACGTCATCGCGCGCAGGATTGCCGACCCGCACGCTGGCCAATTGCGCGCTGACCGCGTCGGTCACTGCGGGCACCAGCCCGCGGGGCACCAGCGCACGACGAATCGCGGTGCATTTCTGGCCGGCTTTGACAGTCATCTCGGTGACGAGCTGCTCGACGTAGAGGTCGAACTCCGGACTGCCGGGTTGCGCGTCGGGTCCGAGAATGGAGCAGTTCAGCGAATCCGCCTCGGCATTGAACCGCACGGCGTTGCCGGCAACGACTGGATGTGCGCGCAACGCCATCGCGGTTGCCGCCGAACCGGTGACCGACAACAGGTCCTGGCCAGTGAGGTGATCGACGAGATCACCAGGCGGAGCGCACACCAACTGCAGGGCACCCTCGGGCAGCAGGCCGGTGTCGATGATGCGGCGGACCACCAGCTCTGTCAGGTAAGCGGTTTGGCTGGCCGGTTTGACGACGCTGGGCACCCCGGCGAGGAAGGCGGGCGCGAACTTCTCCAGCATGCCCCATACGGGGAAGTTGAATGCGTTGATCTGCACCGCCGCACCAGTCAGTGGCGTGTAGAGGTGTTGCACCCCGAAAGTGCCTGCCTTGCCGATGATTTCCATGTCGCCGTCAAGCAGAGGGCCCGTTTCGGGTAGTTCGCGCGCTCCCTTGCTGGCATAGACGAACAGCACGCCGATACCGCCGTCGACGTCGACGCGGGAATCTCGCCTCGTCGCCCCAGTACGGGTCGACAGCGTATGAAAATCGTCGACCTGGCTGGTCAGTTGCTTGCCGAGGTCTTTGAGAATTGCCGCACGTTGGGCGAAGTTGAGGTTTCGCAGAGCGGACGCGCCCACTCGACGGGCGTAATCAAGGATCGCGGCGTAATCGGG
>Ga0193717_1001856_pt1 | contig 12606 bp, 10 predicted proteins | sample U2c2metaG_FD_145900 | JGI IMG/M metagenome (GOLD analysis project Ga0193717, IMG submission 145900) | Soil microbial communities from a riparian zone of the East river system, Colorado, United States - U2c2 | ecosystem: Environmental > Terrestrial > Soil > Riparian zone | place: USA: East River...
TCTCGGCGACGCGGACAAGCTTGCCGGGCGGGACCCGGCCGAGGTCGCGAAGTCGTTGCGGCAGGCCGTGAACCGGCACAGCTATCTGCCCAACGCGGTCACCGCCGCGCGGTCCTTCCGTAGGCACGAGCTGCTGCGGATCGCGTCCGCCGACCTGCTCGGGTTCTCCGACACGCTGTCGGTGTGCCACGCGCTGTCGACCGTGTGGGCCGCGGTGCTGCAGGCGACGCTCGCGGCCGTCGACCGCGCCGAGGCGGTGGCCGCGGGCAGCAGGCTCGCGACCGTCGCGGTCATCGGCATGGGCCGGCTGGGTGGTGCCGAGCTCGGCTACGGCTCGGACGCGGACGTGCTGTTCGTGTGCGAGCCCGCCGAGGGCGTGTCCGACTCGGACGCCGTGAAGTACGGGACGCGGGTCGCGCAGAGTGTGCGGAAGCTGTTGTCGTCGCCGAGCCAGGACCCGCCGCTGCACGTGGACGTCGACCTGCGGCCGGAAGGGCGGCAGGGATCGATCGTCCGCACGTTCGAGTCGTACCGCTCGTACTACGGCCAGTGGGCGCAGGTGTGGGAGGCGCAGGCGTTGCTGCGTGCGACGCCGATCGCGGGCGACGAGTCGCTCTGCGCCAGGTTCATCGAGATGATCGACCCGATCCGGTACCCGGCCGACGGGCTCGACGCGGACCGGATCCGGGAGATCCGGCGGATCAAGGCACGCGTCGACAAGGAACGGATGCCGCGCGGCGCCGACCCCGCGACGCACACGAAGCTCGGCCGCGGCGGTCTCGCCGATATCGAGTGGACGTTGCAGCTGTTGCAGCTTCGGCACGCGCACGAGGTGCCGGCGCTGCGCACGACGTCCACTGTGGATGGTCTGTTGGCGGCGACCGAGGCGGGGCTCGTCGACGAGAGCGACGCGACCGAGCTGCGGGAGGCGTGGCTGCTCGCGACCAGGGTCCGCAACGCGGTGACGCTGGTGCGCGGCAAGTCGACCGACCAGCCGCCGACGTCCGGGCGTGAGCTGTCCGCCGTCGCGTCGGTGATCCGCCAGGACCCCGACGCGGACTCGGGTGAGTTTCTCGACTCATACCGTCGCACGCTGCGCCGGGCACGTGGTGTGGTGGAGCGACTGTTCTATGAGGACTGAGGTGAGCGCGCGGAAGTTGTTCGCCGACCCGCGCGCCGTCCTGGAGTCGGCCGGCTTCGACATCACGGTGCTGAACGGTTAGCAGTGCTCCGACGGGCTGTTGTACGCGACGCCGCCGGTCGCCCCGCCCCACTTGACGCACGTCGGCGCGGCGGCTTTCACCGGGCCCGCGTAGTAGCCGTAGCTACCCGAGTCGGTTGTTCGCGCCGCTCCCTGCGGTTCGAGGTAGGCCGATGTCGCGGTCGGGGTGCCCTTCGCCGTGAACTTGTGCGTCACCACGCAGTTGTTCCTGCTCGACGAGTTCCACAGCAGGTCGACCGCGCCGACCGTGCCGAGCCGGGCGGTGTCGTTGACGTAGAAGCCCGCGCCGCACACCTCGGCCGGGTCGTAGTTGGTGGAGCAGTTGTGTGAGGTCACGCCGGCGCTCGGGTAGCCGAAGGTCGCGCCGTTGAACACCGCGCGCTGGATGTTGCCGGGGTAGCCGGAGGCGCCGAGGCGCACCTCGTAGTGCAGGTGCGGGGTGATCCCGTTGCCGGGCTTGGACGTGTTGCCGACCGTCCCGATCGACTGTCCACGGGTGACGACCTGCCCGGCGGTCACCGCCATCGTGGACAGGTGCGCGTAGTAGGAGAAGTAGCTGCCGGCGTGCTCGATCTTGACGAGGTTGCCGTAGCCGTTGACGGAGCCCTGGTTCGCCGCGGTGCGCACCGTCCCGTCCGCCGCCGCGACGACCGTGTCGTACCGGTCGGCCTCCGGTGTGGACCCGCGGTTGAAGTCGATCTCGTAGCTCTGGTGTGCGCTGGAGCCGCCGCTGTTGCCGCTCCAGGTCTGGTTGCAGGGGAAGGGAAGTTGGAAGGCTGGGGCCGCACTGGCGGTGGCCGGGAAGACCCCGATCACCGTGCCGACGGCGAGTACCCCAGCCGCGAGAACCGAACGAAGCCGCATGACCCGCTCCTCACTCTCGAACTGTGACAAAAAGCTAAGAGGCGTCGCGCGGCGATGTCAACAAGTAACGAAGAGTTGATGATTGCGGGTGAGTCTCCACGGCGCACATCGGGGTGCGTGGCTGAGTTGTTGAGGTGGCCTGAATAACCCTCACAGATCAGGCCGGCGGTCGGGATTTCTCCTCGACCGCCGGCCTGTGTTCTGGAAACGACGATCAGACGTCGTAGTACAGCGCGAACTCGTACGGGTGCGGGCGCAGCCGCAGCGGGTCGATCTCGTTCTCGCGCTTGAAGGCGATCCACGTCTCGATCACGTCGGGCGTGAAGACGCCGCCCTCGAGCAGGTACTCGTGGTCGGCCTCCAGGCTGTCCAACACCGCGTTCAGCGACGCCGGCACCGTGGCGACGTCCTTGGCCTCCTCGGGCGGCAGCTCGTAGAGGTCCTTGTCGATCGGCGTCGGCGGCTCGATCTTGTTCTTGATGCCGTCGAGGCCGGCCATCACCATCGCCGAGAACGCGAGGTACGGGTTGCCCGACGAGTCGGGGCAGCGGAACTCGATGCGCTTGGCCTTCGGGTTCGAGCCGGTGATCGGGATGCGCACACACGCCGACCGGTTGCGCTGCGAGTACACGAGGTTGACCGGCGCCTCAAAGCCCGGCACGAGCCGGTGGTAGGAGTTCACCGTCGGGTTCGTGAACGCCAGCAGGCTCGGCGCGTGGTGCAGCAGGCCGCCGATGTAGTGGCGCGCCGTGTCGGACAGGCCCGCGTAGCCGGACTCGTCGTGGAACAGCGGCTCGCCGTCCTTCCACAGCGACTGGTGGCAGTGCATGCCCGACCCGTTGTCACCGAACAGCGGCTTCGGCATGAAGGTCGCGGTCTTGCCGGCGTCCCACGCGGTGCTCTTCACGATGTACTTGAACAGCTGCAGGTCATCAGCCGCGTGCAGCAGCGAGTTGAACCTGTAGTTGATCTCGGCCTGGCCCGCGGTGCCCACCTCGTGGTGCGCGCGCTCGACGGTGAAGCCGGAACCGATCAGGTTCAGCGAGATCTCGTCGCGCAGGTCGGCGAAGTGGTCGGTCGGCGGGACCGGGAAGTAGCCGCTCTTGTACTTCGTCTTGTAGCCGCGGTTGCCGCCCTCCTCGTCGGAGCCGGTGTTCCACCAGCCCTCGACCGAGTCGATCTCGTGGAAGGAGTGGTTCTCCGAGTTGTCGAAGCGCACCGAGTCGAAGATGTAGAACTCCGCCTCCGCGCCGAAGTTCGCGGTGTCGGCGATGCCGGACTCGACCAGGTACTGCTCGGCCTTGCGCGCGATGTTGCGCGGGTCGCGGCTGTAGGCCTCGCGCGTCAGCGGGTCGTGCACGAAGAAGTTGAGGATGAGCGTGTTCTCCACGCGGAACGGGTCGACCCGCGCGGTGGCCAGGTCGGGCAGCAGGAGCATGTCCGACTCGTGGATCTCCTGGAAGCCGCGCACCGAGGAGCCGTCGAACGCCAGGCCGTCGTTGATCGTGTCCGCGTCGAAGGACTGCACGGGCACCGTGAAGTGCTGCATTATGCCCGGGAGGTCACAGAACCGGACGTCGACGAACTTCACCTCCTCGTCGGAGATGAACTTCAGGACCTCGTCGGAATTCTTGAACACGCTCGTTGGCTCCTTACTCTGCTGTGCCGGGGGCGCTCGACGGTCAAGCTATGAGTGTGGTGTTGCCCGGCCATCACCCCAATGTTTCGCCGGTGTTAACGACGCGAGGCGAGGACGAGCCGTGGTCGAGCATGCCAGCCTCGAGGCCCCGACGCACCTGGTCCTACTCTGGTGAGCGTGAGCAAAGTGACTGGTTCATGGTTGTCCGGCGCGAGTGAGCCCGGCGAGACCCAGTCGTGGCCAGGTGAGCGGCTCGGCCTCCCGAAGGACGGCCCCGGCTCCACCGCGCCGCGTGGGGTCCGGCTCGGCGCGTTCCTCGTCGACCTCGTCCTCGCGTCGCTGGTGACCAGCCTGTTCGTCGAGGTCGACGTCAACCGGCCGGACGTCATGCAGCAGTTCAACTACACCTCGGTGCTGGTGTGGTTCGTGATCACGGCCGTGATGGTCGGGTTCTTCGGCTTCACGCCGGGCAAGGCGCTCCTCGGCCTCCGGGTGGTGCGGATGGACGGCGGCGCGATGGTCACGCCGCTGCGTTCGATCCCACGCACACTGCTGACCGCGGTGATCCTGCCGGCCGCGATCGCCGACGCGGACGGTCGCGGACTTCACGACCGGTTGATCGGCACGGTGGTGGTGCGTACCCGTTAGGGCAGTTCGGCGTGCCTGTGTGGCGATTCAATCGCACCCGATAGGCCGGTGACCGCGACCGGTCCGGCCCCTTACGATTCGCCACTCAACGGCCGATCACTCTGTCCTAGGAGCCGGACATGCGCAGCTTCCGGCGTGGGCAGGCGGTCACGCTCGCCATGCTCGGCGCCGGCGCCGGTGTCGCGGCGGCCGTGCTCACCCAGACGACTGACGCCTGGGGTTACTCCGCGTACGACCCGGTGCCGCTGAACATCGCGGTCGCGGTGTTCTTCTCGGCCATGGGCGTGTTGGTGACCTGGCACAAACCGGGCAACGTGCTCGGCTGGACGATGCTCGTGATCGCAGCCTGGGACGGCGTCGGCCTCCTGCTGACGGTCCTCACCGGATCGTTCGACTCGCCGGCCGCACCACCCGTCGACGTGCTCATGTGGGTGCAGTCGTGGCTGTGGGCGCCGCCGATCTGGGCGATCACCACGTTCCTGCCGATGATCTACCCGGACGGCCGGCTGCCGAGCAGACGCTGGTGGTGGGCGGTCGCGCTGGTCGCCGTCGGCACGGTCGTCTACTGCGTCGGGCTCGCGTTCGAGGACGCCGAGTTCGCCGGCCGGTACACCGTGTCGAACCCGCTCGCGCGCCCGTCGCTGTCGACGCCGCTCCTGACGGTCGGCGAGTACCTGCTGCTCGGCGCGACGATCATCGCGGTCGCCGGGCTCGTGTCGCGGTGGCTGCACGCGACCGGCGTGCGCAGGCGGCGGATCACGTTGCTGCTGTGGGCGTTCGGGTTCGGCGCCGTGCAGGCGATCGTGCGCGACAGCATCTCCGGGCAGTTGCCGCCGGTCGTCGACCGTGGGCTCGAGGTGCTCGCGTTCGTGCTGGTGCCGCTGGCCATCGCGGTCGCCGTCACCCGGGACCGGCTGTACGACCTCGACCTCGCGGTGCGGCGCGCGATCGTGGGTGTCGCCGCGACGGGCACCCTGTTCGCCTGTTATCTGGGTGGCTACGCGGTGCTCGCGGCCGCGGCGCCCGAGTCGATCGAGCCGGGGTCGGTGCTGACGGTCGGTGTCGTCGGCGCGCTGCTGTTCCCGGTGTCGCTGCTGCTGATCCGGCGGGTGCGGTCGATGATCTGGGGCCGGCGCGTCGACGTCGTGGAGCTGGCGGTCGGGCTCGGCAACCGGATGCGCAACCAGCTCGACTCGACCGAGGTGCCCGCCGCCGTGTGCGAGCAGATCGTGAAGTCGCTGCGGCTGCGGATGGCCCGGCTCGACCTCGAGACCGACACCGGGCCGCGGCGGCTCGCGCAGGTCGGGTCGGTCGACCGGTCCGGTGGCGCGGCCCCGTCGACGTTCGAGCTCTGGCACCGCGGCATGCGGGTCGGCGGGCTGACCGTCCTGCCCTCCGACGGGCATTCGTACGTGGACGAGATGATGGCGCAAGCGCTTGCGTCCCTGGCCGACCAGGTCGCGCCGGTGGTGGCGGCGCTCCGGCTCGACGAGGAGCTGCTGCGCAGTCGCGAGCAGGTGGTGACCGCACGCGAGGAGGAACGGTCGCGCCTGTCCCGCGAGCTGCACGACAACGTCGGCCCCACCCTCGCCGGCACACGGCTGCAGATCGAGTCGGTCCGCGGTGTCCTGCCCGCCGACGTCACCGGCGCCGCGCTCGACCGCGCGGTACAGGGCATCGACGAGGCACTCCGGACGCTGCGGCGCGTGGTCCACGGGCTGCGGCCGCCGGAGCTGGACGCGCTGGGGCTGATCGGCGCGCTGCACGAGCTGGCGGTGTTCCTGTCCGGGCCGTCACTGCGGGTGGAGACCGCGTTGTCACCGGAGTTGTCGCCGGAGCTGTCCTCGCTGTCGAAACAGGTGGAGGTGGCGGCGTACCGGATCGTCGCCGAGGCGCTGACCAACGTCGTTCGCCACGCGCAGGCCACCCGCGCGGAGATCACCGTCCGACTCGACGGGGTCCGCCTGGTGGTCCAGATCAGCGACGACGGCATCGGCGTCCCACCGGACGCCGGCCGGCGCGGGATGGGCCTGCGTTTCATGGCCCAGCGAGCGAGGGAGATCGAGGGCGAGTTCTCCTACCGCAGCGACGAGGCCGGCACCGCCGTGCTGGCCGTGCTCCCGGTGATCACACCAGCCGGTCGAGGTTGATCTCCACCGGAAATGGCACGTCCGTGCGGAAGGTCCCCGTCGCGATCTGGTTGTCCTGGTAGCCGAAGTCTTCGGTCAACCGGCACTCGATCAACGAGATGGGCTCGTCGACGTCGATGATCCAGTAGTTCGGAATCCCTGCATCCGCGTAGTCGTCCCGCTTGTGCCGGTGGTCGATCCGCTTCGAACTCGGCGAGACGATCTCCACGGCCAGCAACACCTCAGAGGCCGGGAGGAGACCACCTTCAGCCGTGAGCCGATCACCAACTTCTTGTCGGACGATCATGAGATCGGGCCGGCGGCTGGATCCGGGCTCGTCGGCAGGTGCCAACTCGAGATTGACATCGAGTTCCAGAATCAACTCCAGATCCGGCGGGAGCTGTTCAGTCAACTGTGTGCACAATCGCACCATGGCGCGGTTGTGCCTGAATGCAGGACTTGGCGACATGATCAAACGGCCCTCGACGAGTTCGGTGTAGCCGTGCTCGGTCTCACCGAGCGCGGCGTACTCCGCGATGGTCAGCAGATGGATGGATTCAGCCTCTGACTCGGGTAACGGCATGACGGTCATGGCTGCTCCTCTCCGATGCTGGCCACGTTCTCACGAGGCACCGACAATTCTGGGGCCTGTTCAGCGGCGGCGCATCGCGCGCTGGACGTTGCGCATCTTGGCGCCGGCGGGCATGGGGCCCTTTGGCAGTTGCGCGCCGCGTGCCGCGAGTGCCGCCAGCCGCTTCTCCAGCGTGTCGATCTGCGCCGGCTTCAGGTTGTTCGGCAGCTTCATGATCCGCGCCTGCAGCTTGCCAAGCGGGACCTGTTTCTCCTCGTTGCCCACGATCATGTCGTAGATCGGGGTGTCGCCGACGACCCGCGCGACCCGCTTCTTCTCCTGCGCGAGCAGCGTCTTCACGCGGTGCGGCGCGCCTTCGGCGACCAGCACGACACCCGGCCTGCCGAGCACGCGGTGCACGGCGTCGAGCTGGGTGGTGCCGGCCACGGTGGGCGTCACCCGCCAGCGACCGCGCATGTTCTCCAGCGCCCATGCCGCCGCGCCTGGTTGGCCGTCGGCCTTGCTGTAGACGTTCTTCTGCACGCGGCGGCCGAACAGGATCACAGCCGCGAGCAGGCCGAACGCGATGCCGACGGGCAGCAGGAACCACTCGATGTTCCACACCAGCCCGAGCCCGAAGAACACCCCGGCCACGATGACGAGCGCCGCCACCATGATCGGAATGAGCGCCTTGTCCTCCTTGCGCTGCATATTGAACGCCTGGAAGATCTGCTTGCGCTTGGCCTTGGACGCCTCCTTCCGAGCCTTCTTCGCCTCGGCGGTCGCCGCCTTGTCCTTCTTCTGAGCCATAACCACCAGGATACGGGGCCGGTCCAACGCCGGACTCGCGCGTCCACGAGCTTCGCGTTCGTGCCCGACGCGCTCCGCTTCGTGTCCATCGAACGCATCCCAACCCCGATCTGTAAGGATGCCGGCATGGGTGTCTTAGCTGTCGAGGAATCTGCCGGCAAAACGGACACCACCGCCCTGGACCCCGAGCAGTTGGCCGCCATCCACGCGCCGCGCGGACCGGTCTGCGTGCTGGCCGGCGCGGGCACCGGCAAGACCCGCACGATCGTCCACCGCGTCGCGCACCTCATCCATTCCGGGCACGTCTCCGCAGGTCAGGTGCTCGCGGTCACCTTCACCGCCCGTGCCGCCGGGCAGATGCGCACCCGCCTGCGCGGCCTCGGCATCCACGGCGCCCAGGCCCGTACGTTCCACGCGGCCGCGCTGCGCCAGCTGCGTTACTTCTGGCCGAGGGTCGTCGGCGGGCAGCAGTGGGACCTCCTCGAGGGCAAGCTTCGGCTGGTCAGCCAGGCCGCGAACCGCGCGGGCGCCAGCACCGAGCCGGAGGTCCTTCGCGACCTCGCCACCGAGATCGAGTGGGCCAAGGCCTCTCTCGTCACCCCGGACGACTACGCGGCCGAGGTCGCGCGGCTCAAGCGGCAGCCACCGGTGTCCGCGGAGCAGGTCGCGAAGGTCTACCAGTGGTACGAGTCGTTCAAGAACAAGGCGAACCAGCTCGACTTCGACGACCTGCTCCTGCACACGGCCGCCGCGCTGGAGGAGCACGCGCTGGTCGCGGAGGAGTTCCGGGACCGCTACCGCTGCTTCGTCGTCGACGAGTACCAGGACGTCACCCCGCTGCAGCAGCGCGTGCTGGACGCGTGGCTCGGTGAGCGCGACGACCTGACCGTCGTCGGCGACGCGAACCAGACGATCTACTCCTTCGCGGGCGCGTCGGCCCGGCCGCTGCTGAACTTCACCCGCCGCTTCCCGGCCGCGACCGTGGTCCGGCTGGAGCGGGACTACCGGTCCACCCCCGAGGTCGTGTCGCTCGCCAACCGGGTGATCGGCGCCGCGCGGGACCGGCCGGCCGGGTCGCGCCTGAAGCTCATCGGTCAGCGCAAGCCCGGCCCGACGCCGTCGTTCGCCGAGCACGAGGACGAGACGGTCGAGGCGGTCGCGGTCGCGCGGCGGATCTCCGAGCTGATCGACGCCGGCACGCCGGCCAGCGAGATCGCCATCCTGTACCGGGTCAACGCGCAGTCCGAGGCCTACGAGCGGGCACTGTCCGAACTGGACATTCCGTACCTGATCCGCGGCGGCGAGCGGTTCTTCGCGCGGACCGAGATCCGGCAGGCGACGGCCGCGCTGCGCACCGCGAGCACCCAGCGCCCGACCGGCGACCTGCCGACGCTCGTCCGCGCCGTGCTCGCGCCGCTCGGGCTGACCGAGGAACCGCCGGCCGGCGGCGCGGTCCGCGAACGCTGGGAGTCGCTGCTCGCGCTGGTCGAGCTCGCGGAGGAGCTGGCGGCGACGGTCGAGGGCGCGGACCTCGCGCAGTACGTCGTCGAGCTGGACATGCGGGCCCGTGCGCAGCACCCGCCGACCGTCGAGGGCGTGACGCTCGCGTCGCTGCACGCGGCGAAGGGCCTCGAGTGGGACGCGGTGTTCCTCGTCGGCCTGGTCGAGGGCACCGTGCCGATCCTGCACGCGGACGGCAACGACGCGGCGATCGAGGAGGAGCGGCGGCTGCTGTACGTCGGGGTGACGCGGGCGCGGGAGTTCCTGTCGCTGTCGTGGGCGCTCGCGAGGTCGGAGAGCAACCGACGGCCGAGGCGGCGCAGTCGCTTTCTCTACGGGCTGATCCCGGAGGACCATCCGACGTCGAGGCTCACCAGGGCACGTCAGCAGCCCGGGGTGCCCGCGGCGCGGTGCCGGGTGTGCGACTCGCAGCTCGTCGGCGCGGTGGCGACCAAGCTCGGCCGGTGCTCGGACTGCCCGGCGAACGTCGACGAGGGGCTGCTCGCGCTGCTGCGGGACTGGCGGGCGAAGCGTGCGCGGATGCTGAAAGTGCCTGCCTACGTGGTGTTCACCGACGCGACGCTGACCGCGATCGCGGAGCAGCGGCCGTCCGACTCCGCGGCACTGGTCGCGATCGCGGGGATCGGCGCGAGCAAGCTCGAGAAGTTCGGTTCCGAGGTGCTGGCACTGCTCGCTGGGGCAGCACCATCGGGTGATCTGTAACGCTTCTCGAAGAAGTCCCGAAAAACCTGTTGCGCGGGTCTGATGCGGGGCAATAATCTGCAATAGCCGGGCCGGTAGGGCCCGAAGAGACAGTGGGGAGGTGGCCATCGTGAGGAACTTGACCTTCAAGTGCACCCCTGGCTACCCCATGCCCACGTCCGGTGGCATTGCCGCGTACACCGCTGAGTTCGGCGTCCAGGGTGTCGCCGTGCAGCGGAAGCGGATCGTCACGGAACTGACGGCTGCGCTAGTCCAGCACCCGATCACCGATCGTCCGACCACTCTTGCGTCCGCTCCACCTCATGAGCGAAGGACTTGACCGACAGAGGTCAAGACTCCCAAGGCTCACGAAGGCCGCGGACCCGGAAACGGATCCGCGGCCTTTGTGTTTTTCAGATACCGCGACAAGGAACACCTACCAAGGAGAAAGCAAGTCATGAGTACCGCGACGGTCCCACTCGAAAGTGGGGCACCACCGGACCTGCTCAGTCCATCCGGGCTGGGCGTCAGCGACCTGCTAGACGTCGCTCCCGCGGCCGGTTTTGACCTGCCGTGCCGTTCGGGTGACAACCCTGACCTGTGGTTCGCCGACACTCCGTCGGACCTCGAGCAGGCGAAGCGGCTCTGCGTGGACTGCCCGGTCCGCTCGGAGTGCCTCGCCGGCGCGCAGGCCCGGCAGGAGCCATGGGGTGTTTGGGGCGGCGAGATCTTCGAGCGCGGGGCGGTCATCGCCCGCAAGCGGCCCCGTGGTCGTCCGCGCAAGGAAGACGTCGCTCGGGAGGCGGCCGAGCGGGCCGCCCGTGCACAGGAGGCAGCCGCATGACCTGGGAACTGATCGATCAGCCGACCAACCATCTGAACCTTGTAGCCCCGAAGGGATCCAAGACAATGTTGCTCTACGAAAATCTCGCGAGAGAACGAATGCGTGAGGCGGAACAGGACGCGAGCGAGCAGCGCCTGGTCCGCCGGTTGAACTCGGCCAGGCGCTGGCAACGGCTCTCGGCGTGGGTGGAACGGCGTGCGAAGCGCGCGCAGGACCTGCTCTGAGTTCAACCAGACTCGCGGAACCGCCCGTCACGGCACACCGTGACGGGCGGTTCTTGTCGTGCTGGTTCTCCGGCGTGCAACGTGGCGGAAACATCGTCGTCACCGAAGGTAAGCGGATCGGCCGTATCGTGTCTGGTTGGTGCGACCCTCGGTAGTTACCCCGATCGGGGCAGTGATGACACGAGACGACGGTCCGGAACAATCGCCCGGCAGCGGCGGCGCTGGCGGTAGCGGCAGCTCTGGTTCTGGTTCTGGCGGCGGCTCCGCCTCTGGGGGCGGTTCTGCCTCTGGCGGCGGCCGCCGCCGGCTCGCCAAGCGGAAGCGCACCAGCGGAGTAGGCCGCACCGGCGCCCGGTTCCCGTCCGCGCCCGAACCCGAGGAGCCGACTCCCGGCCCCACCGCGGCGAAGCCTGCTGCGGGCCCGGACACCGGACAGTTCAGCACACAAGGTGACGGTCCACGACCCGGCGGCGGCAGGCCCGCCACCGGATATTCCGGTGGCGAACAGCTCGGCGCGCATCCAGGTGACGCACGGCCCAGCGACCCGACTCAACACAACGCCACCGGCTACGGCAGCCCAACCTTGTACAGCGACGCGAGTCAGCACGGCGGCCCGACCCAGCGTGGTGAGGTAGGTCAGTTCGGTGACCCGACCCAGTTCGCCGGCGCAGACCAACACCGCGGCCCGACTCGGCGCGGTGACGCGGGTCAGTTCGGTGGTCCGACTCAGTTTGGCGACGCCGGCTACCACGATGGCCAGACCTATCGCAGCGACGCGGCTCAGCACGGCGACCGGGCTCCGTATGGTGATGTGACCCAGCACAGCGACGCGGGTCAGTTCGGCGGCCCGGCCCAGTTCGACGACGCCGGTCAGTTCGGGACTGCGGCGCAGGATGGCGACGCCGGTCGGCACGGCGGCTCGACTCAGCTTGGTGACGCAGGTCGGTTCGGTGGTGCGACTCAGTTTGGCGATGCCGGCTACGACGGTGGCGCGACCCAGCACGGCGATGCTGGCTATGACGGTGGTGCGACTCAGCGTGGCGATGCCGGCTATGACGGTGGTGCGACTCAGCGTGGCGATGCCGGCTATGACGGTGGCGCGACTTGGCGCGGTGACGCTGGCTATGACGGTAGTGCCACCCAGCGTGGCGATGCCGGCTATGACGGTGGCGCGACTCGGCGCGGTGACGCCGGCTACCACGATGGCGCGACCCAGCGTGGCGTCGCGGGTCAGCGTGGGGGCGCCGGCTTGGCCGCCACCGCTGAGCCACACGATGCTTCCCCCGCCCCCGCCCCCGCCCCCGCCACCACCTCCGCTTCCCTTTCCGAGTTCGCGCCCGAGTTCGCGCCTCAGTCCGCGTCCGACGAGGGTGTCGTTGGGCGTACCGGGGCTCGGTTTGGGCCTTATTCCGTGCGTAAGTCCAAGCGTGTCAAGGAGTTCGACACCGGTAGC
>Ga0193717_1001857_pt1 | contig 12605 bp, 15 predicted proteins | sample U2c2metaG_FD_145900 | JGI IMG/M metagenome (GOLD analysis project Ga0193717, IMG submission 145900) | Soil microbial communities from a riparian zone of the East river system, Colorado, United States - U2c2 | ecosystem: Environmental > Terrestrial > Soil > Riparian zone | place: USA: East River...
CATTCATGGGGCTAACTCAGACGGGCGTAGCAGCTTCCGCGAACGCAACACCCAGCCTTGCCGGTCCGCTCGCTGCGTCGCTCGGCCAATTTGGCTCCGACGCCCCCACCGGTCCGGATGATCCCCCTCTGCGCGCAGATGCCGTTAGACGCCATCTGTGCGGGCGGTCCATATTGGCAGGGCCCGCCTGCTCCTCCCCTACCTCCGGGACCGCCCACTGGACCGCTAGATCCTTCATGCATGACCAACCCTGCCGATGCGGCGTGTATGGGAAGCCCGTTCCTTCCGCCAACACCTCCGCCGATCGAGGCGCCACCGCCCCCGATCGAGCTGCCAATATCGCCCCCTCCAATGGAGATGCCATCAGCGGGTATGGGCGGTATGCCCGGTCACATCTAGCTCGGACGACTGGTCAATCCCTGCGGCCGACCGCTTGCTGCTCGGCGACTTCGGGCGCGGCCTCGGGGTCGGGCCGAGCTGCCGAAATGAGCAGTGTTGCAACGAGTCCGGCGAGCAGGAACGCCGCGGCCAGGTAGCTACCGAGGGAGCCGCCGAGTGCCATGGCGGCCGCCGCTTCGCAGCCTGGTTGGACCTGCACTACACCGACGCCGTCGCACTGCTGGAGATATCCGCTGCGGAGGAACGCGGCGACCCGCTTTCCCCCGCCAGGCTCAGCGAGCGAATCTCCTTGTCCTCAGGCGCAACCACAGCGCTCATCAACCGACTAGAGCAGGCGCATCACGTGGTGCGCACCCGCGAACACTCAGATCGACGCGTGATCACCTTGCACACCACCGAACACGTCGGTGAGCTCGCTTCGGAGTACTTCGGACCTTTGGCCGAGCGCTTAGACGACATGATGGCGAACTACTCCCCCGAAGTGCTGCGGGAGTTCGAATCCTTCGTCGTCGACCTGCGCAACATCATGGAACTCCGCCTCCGCGACGAAAGCGCCTTGCCCCGGCCGCGCTGAATGCCACTAGTGTTGGCCCAAATTCAACGAACAGGAGAGTCTCATGGGCTTCGACCCCAAGGACGCCATCGAGGCGGTCAAGGACATCGCGACCAATGCCGTCGAACGGTCTGCAGACATCGTCGAAAGCGCCGGCCACATCCTGAAGGGCGACGTCTCCGGCGGCGTCGAGGGCATCGTCGCGAGCTCGATGGACATCGCCACGCACTCGGTCGAGAAAGTCAAAGAGGTCGTCACCGGTAAGTCCGAGGACCAACCCGAGTAGCTGACCCGCTAAGCCGGATCCTCCACCGGCAAAAGCGCTTCCAGCGCCGAACCGGTAATGCGACGGAAGGCTCGGCGCGGCCGATTGGTGTCCAGGATCGCGATCTCGAGCGTCGACGGTCCCAGCGTTCGAGCCTCGGTTCCGTTGCCAGCACCGCCTGCCCCCGCCTTCAACGCGTCGACCGCGACCTTGGCCGCCTCGCTGAGACTGGCGTTCTCGGTGTACGAATCGTTGAGCGCGTTCGAGATCGGTTCGGTCGTGCCGCCCATCACCACGAAGTGAGGCTCGTCGGCGATGGAGCCGTCATAGGTGATCCGATAGAGCTCGGGCGGCTTGGTTTCGCCGTAGTGCGCCACCTCGGCAACGCATAGTTCGACCTCGTAGGGCTTGGCCTGCTCGGTGAAGATGGTGCCGAGCGTCTGCGCGTATACGTTGGCCAGCTGCCGACCCGTCACGTCACGCCTGTCGTAGGCATACCCGCGGGTGTCGGACCACTGAATGCCGCCTCGGCGCAGATTGTCGAATTCGTTGAACCGGCCGACGGCCGCGAAGCCAACCCGGTCGTAGATCTCGCTCACCTTCTGCAGCGAGCGCGACGGGTTCTCCGCGACGAAGAGCACACCGCCGGAGTATGCCAACGCGACCACACTGCGGCCGCGGGCGATGCCCTTGCGCGCAAGCTCGGACCGCTCCCGCATCGCCTGTTCGGGCGAGATGAAGTAGGGAAAGCTCATGGCTGCGCCTTCCCAGCCTGATCGTCTGCGTCGGGGCCGAACGTATCTGCGCGTGAACGGTTTTCGATGACCTCACGCGCGACGCCTGCGATGCGCTCCTCCGGGATCTCGACGGCCCCCTCGGCTTCGATGATGACGGCTGTCGGGTAGATGCCGCGTACCAGGTCCGGACCACCGGTCGCCGAGTCGTCATCGGCGGCGTCATAGAGCGCCTCGACGGCAACATGCAGGGCGGACTCGGCGTCCGTGACACGCGAATACAGCTTCTTGATGGACGACTTCGCGAAGATCGAGCCCGAGCCGACCGACTGGTAGCCCTCTTCCTCGAGATTCCACCCGCCTGCGGCGTCGTACGACACGATCCGGCCCGCGGCCTGCGGATCGGCGTCGTCCAGGTCGTACCCCACCAGGAGTGGCAACGCCACGAAGCCCTGGAGAGCAGCCCCCAGATTTCCGCGCACCATGATCGCCAACCGGTTGACCTTGCCTGCGAAGGTGAGTGGCACGCCCTCGAGCTTCTCGTAGTGCTCGAGTTCGACCGCGTACAACCGCGCGAACTCGACGGCGATGGCCGCGGTGCCCGCAATGCCGGTCGCCGTGTAGTCGTCGGCCAGGTGAACCTTCTGCACGTCGCGGCCTGCGATCATGTTGCCCTGGGTCGCCCGTCGGTCACCCGCGATCAGCACTCCCCCCGGGAACTTCAGCGCGACGATCGTGGTGCCGTGCGGCAAGGAGGACCCAGAAGACCCGGAAGACCCAGCGTTGGAACCCATCGGTTCCCCGCTTCCGCCCGGCAGCAAATGCGCCGCCTGCCTGCGCAGAAAGTCAGAGAAGGAGGACGAATCCACTGGACCGCAGGATCCGAACGCTGTGGAGAGGGGTTGGGTAAAGGACAGCTGATCGCGATGCGGCCAGGTCACTGTCCGCCCTTTTGGACGTACGCCCGGACGAAGTCTTCGGCATTCTCCTCGAGCACGTCGTCGATCTCGTCCAGTAGATCGTCGGTGTCCTCGGTCAGCTTCTCGCGACGCTCCTGGCCCGCGGCCGTGCTGCCGGTGACGTCGTCGTCATCTCCGCCGCCACCGCCACGCTTGGTCTGCTCCTGGGCCATCGGTGCCTCCTGCATCTCATCAGCGGACTCACGTGCTCCGCCCGTCACTCCACACTACCGGTCGACGTCCAGATTTCTCGGGATAGCACGCCCCTCGCGAACCGCGAAGCGGCCGGGAGACACGTCAGTTGGTCAGCTGTTCGACCAGTTCGGCGGCGCTGTTCACCGAATCGAGCAACGCGCCGACGTGCGCCTTGCTTCCACGCAGCGGCTCGAGGGTGGGAATGCGCACCAGTGAGTCGCCGCCCAGGTCGAAGATCACGGAGTCCCAACTGGCCGCGGCGATGTCGGCACCGAACCTACGCAGGCACTCCCCACGGAAGTAGGCCCTGGTGTCCGTCGGCGGGTTGTCCACGGCATCGATGACCTGCTGCTCGGTGACGAGCCGCTTCATCGACCCGCGGGCCACCAATCGGTTGTAGAGCCCCTTGTCCAATCGGACGTCGGAGTACTGAAGGTCCACGAGATGCAGCCGCGGCGCCGACCACCCGAGGTTCTCGCGCTGACGGAAGCCTTCGAGCAGGCGCAACTTGGCGGGCCAGTCGAGGATTTCCGCGCACTCCATGGGGTCGCGCTCGAGCAGATCGAGCACTTCTGCCCACGTTTCGACGACCTTGGATGCACTCGGATCCGGATCCCGGCTGTCAACCAACTTGGCCACCCGGTCGAGGTAGATGCGTTGCAGCGCGAGGGCGGTCAGTTCACGTCCGTCGGCCAGCGCCACCGTCGCCCGCAGCGAGGGGTCCCTACTGACGACGTGCACCGCATGCACAGGCCTGGCCAATGCCAGGTCCGCAAGGTCGAAGCCCTCTTCGATCAGGTCGAGCACGAGGGCCGTGGTACCCACCTTGAGGTAGGTCGACGTCTCCGCAAGGTTGGCGTCGCCGATGATGACGTGCAGGCGCCGGTACTTGTCCGCATCGGCGTGCGGTTCGTCGCGGGTGTTGATGATGCCGCGCTTGAGTGTGGTCTCGAGGCCGACCTCGACCTCGATGTAATCCGCGCGCTGGGTCAGCTGGAAGCCCGGCTCGTCGCCCGACGGGCCGATTCCCACGCGCCCCGAGCCGGTGACCACCTGACGCGACACCAGGAACGGCGTCAGGCCCGCGATGATGGCGGAGAACGGCGTCTGCCGCGACATCAGGTAGTTCTCGTGCGACCCGTAGGACGCGCCCTTGCCGTCGACGTTGTTCTTGTAGAGCTGCAACTTGGCAGCCCCTGGCACGCTCGCGACGTGGCGGGCCGCGGCCTCCATGACCCGTTCGCCGGCCTTGTCCCAGATCACGGCGTCAAGCGGATCGGTCACCTCGGGCGCCGCGTACTCCGGATGGGCGTGATCCACGTACAGCCGGGCACCGTTGGTCAGGATCATGTTGGCCGCGCCGACCTCGTCGGCGTCCACGATCGGTGGCGGCCCTGCGGACCGGCTCAGATCGAAGCCACGGGCGTCGCGCAGCGGCGACTCCACCTCGTAGTCCCACCGAGTCCGCTTGGCGCGCTGGATGCCCGCGGCGGCCGCATAGGCCAGCACCGCTTGCGTCGACGTCAGGATCGGATTCGCGGTCGGATCGGACGGCGATGAGATGCCATATTCAACCTCGGTTCCGATGATCCGCTGCATGGGGGCAAGCCTAGCCGCGCTCACCGAAGCTGCTTGCGGCCCGGTCCCGGAGTTGGTCAACTCATGCGTGTGCGATGAGCAGGATCGCGAAGGCGGTTCGGCAGCTACGCCAGGGGGTTCGGCGGTGGCCTGGTGCTCACGATCGCCGCCCTGGCGGTGTCCCGACGGCCGGGGACGCCCGCCCCGATTTCACTGATCCTGCCCGGCTTCTGGCTGCTGGTCCCTGGTTCCCTCGGCCTGATGGGCATCACCCAGATGCTCGGCACGGACAGCACGACCGTCTTTACTGCGACACTCATCTCGATGATCTCGATCGCACGCGGCGTCCAAAGCGGCCTACTCGTTTGGCGGGCCTTCGGCCTGCGCACCGGTGGAGCGTTCGAGAAGCGATGACATCCGCCCTCGCTGCCCGGCGCGCCGCCGAACGGTGGTTCCTCGACCGTGGCCTGCCATCCGTCGTGACGCAACGCGCACGGCTGAGGGCGGTGTGGTCCCGGTCGGCGCCGACGCTGACCGGCTTCGCCGTCGTCGCAGGCTGCATGCTGGCCATCTTCTTGCTGACCGGCCATACAAACGTCGACATCGACGGTGAACCGAGCACTGTCGAGTGGGTCGTGCTCGGCATCCTCGCCTTCTGCCTGCCGCTTGCTGCCGTCGCGGGCTGGATGGTCGCCCGGATGGTGACCAATCGCGCGCAGGCCATCACCTCGACGATTGCCGTCGCATTCTGCGCGGTCGCCGAGACGATCACGGGCGGCGCGCTCGCGTTACTGGTGACTGCTGCGGCAGTTGGACTGACCCTGGCACTGACCGTCTCCGGCGTCGGCTCCATCATCGGTTGGGCGGTCCGGCTGACGCTGTCACAGTTCGCCGCGGCGGGGGCGCTGCTCATCCGTGCGCTGCCGGTGGTGCTGCTGTCCGTCTTGGTCTTCTTCAACACCTACGTCTGGGTCATGGCCGCGATCATCAGCCAGACGCGGCTCTGGCTCGCCATCGCCCTATTGGTCGTCATCGCTGCGGTGTTCGTCATATCCGGCACCTTTGAGAAGGCCAGACCGCTACTCGAGAAGGCGACCGCATCGGCCCGGCATGCGGAACGACTGGCGGGCACCCCCTTCGCGGATATGTCCGAACCGGATGAGCCCGACTCGCTGACGAAAGGTGAGTGGTTCAACGTGGTGTTCGTGCTCGCGGCGACCCAGCTCGCTCAGATCCTGATGGTCGCCGTGGTAACCGGGTCGCTCTTCTTCCTGCTGGGGCTGATCGTGCTGAGCCCCGAGGTGTTGGCGGCATGGACCCGCAACGGCTCGAGTGACGGCAACCTGCTCGGCTTGAACCTCCCGGTTCCACAAAGCCTGATCCACGTCGCGCTGTTTCTCGCGGCGCTGACATTCATGTACATCAGCGCCAGGGCGGTCGGCGATGGCGAGTATCGGTCGCGGTTCCTCGATCCGTTGATCGACGACCTGAAACTGACTCTGTTGGCGCGCAACCGCTATCGCAACAATCCGGTCGGCCCGACGCCCAAAACCTGACTTCGCTCGGCATTTCGACGACCGTTCTGATCGCAGACGTGGAGCGCGCCCAGAGCTAGAGGTACTGCCCCAGATTCGATTCGGTGTCGATGGCCCGCGAAGCACTGGACGACTTACCGGTGACGAGCGTGCGGATGTAAACGATCCGCTCACCCTTCTTGCCCGAGATGCGGGCCCAGTCATCGGGATTCGTGGTGTTGGGCAGGTCCTCGTTCTCGGCGAACTCGTCGACGATCGAGTCCAGCAGGTGCTGGATGCGAAGGCCGTGCTGGCCCGACTCGAGCACCGACTTGATCGCGTACTTCTTCGACCTGTCGACGACGTTCTGGATCATCGCGCCGGAGTTGAAGTCCTTGAAGTACATCACTTCCTTGTCCCCGTTGGCGTAGGTGACCTCCAGGAACCGGTTGTCGTCGATCTCGGCGTACATGCGGTCGACGACCTTCTCGATCATCGTCTTGACGCACAGCGCACGGTCGCCGCCGAACTCACCCAAATCGTCGGCGTGCAACGGCAAGTTCTCGACGAGGTACTTGCTGAAGATGTCCTGAGCCGATTCGGCATCGGGGCGTTCGATCTTGATCTTGACGTCCAGCCGACCTGGCCGCAGGATCGCCGGGTCGATCATGTCCTCACGGTTGGAAGCGCCGATGACGATGACGTTCTCCAGCCCCTCGACGCCGTCGATCTCCGAAAGCAGCTGCGGGACAACCGTTGTCTCCACGTCAGAGCTGACGCCGGTGCCGCGGGTACGGAAGATCGAGTCCATCTCGTCGAAGAACACGATGACCGGGGTGCCCTCGGACGCCTTCTCCCTGGCCCGCTGGAAGATCAAGCGGATGTGCCGCTCGGTCTCGCCGACGAACTTGTTGAGCAGCTCGGGACCCTTGATGTTGAGGAAGTACGACTTGGCCTCGCGGGTGTCTTCGCCTCGGACCTCGGCCATCTTCTTGGCCAACGAGTTGGCGACGGCCTTGGCGATGAGAGTCTTGCCGCATCCTGGCGGGCCGTACAGCAGCACGCCCTTGGGCGGCCGCAACGAGTACTCCCGGTAGAGCTCCTTGTGCAGGAAGGGCAGTTCCACGGCGTCACGGATCTGCTCGATCTGACGGGTGAGCCCACCGATGTCCTCGTAGCTGACGTCCGGAACCTCTTCCAGCACGAGATCCTCGACCTCGGCCTTGGGGATGCGCTCGAACGCGTAGCCCGCCTTGGTGTCGACCAGAAGCGAGTCGCCTGGCCGCAGCTTGCGGGGCCGTCGGTCGTCGTCGAGCTCGTCGGCCACCTCGTCGTCGATGAACTCCTGGGCGACCAATGGTTCGGCCAGCCACACGATGCGCTCCTCGTCGGCGTGCCCGACAACGAGCGCGCGATGTCCGTCGGTGAGGATCTCGCGCAGCGTGCTGATCTCGCCGACCGATTCGAAGGTGCCGGCCTCCACCAGGGTCAACGCCTCGTTGAGCCGCACGGTCTGGCCCTGCTTGAGCTCCTTGACTTCGATGTTCGGCGAGCAGGTCAGCCGCATCTTGCGGCCCGAGGTGAACACGTCGACCGTGTCGTCTTCGTGGGTCGCGAGCAGCACGCCGTAGCCGCTTGGCGGTTGGCCGAGCCGGTCGACCTCCTCGCGAAGGGCGAGCAACTGCTGGCGAGCTTCCTTGAGCGTGTCCATCAGCTTGGCGTTGCGCGCGGCGAGCGAGTCGATCCTGGCTTCGAGTTGATGGACGTCGCGGGCGCTGCGCAGACCGCTGTCGGGGCCGACAGCCTGCTCCAATTGCTCGCGAAGGGCCGCGGCTTCGCGGCGGAGTTGTTCTAGTTCGGCAGCATCGTCGCTGGACATGGGAGCTCCGAAGGATTCAGGACGCTCTGGCTCACTCATGTTGCGCTCCCTCCAAGCACCGAAAGTTGGTGCAGTAACAACTTCAAAGCTACCGGCGATTCAGCCTTTGTGTGCGATGTAGGAATTCGACACACCAGCAACACTTGTTAACCTGTCACCTGAGTTAGCCCCATCGAAAGGACAGTCGTGACACTGAAAACCCTCGTTACCGGCGTGGCAGCAGTCGCTGTGGTTGCCGCAGCAGCGGGCGGTGTGACTTCGATTGCATCGAGTGCGTCGCCGGTCGCTCCCGCAATCCAGCCAGTCGTGTTCGGCGCGCCCCTGCCGCTTGATCCGGCACCGAACCTGGCTGGCCCGCTCGTGCAGACCCTCAACGGCCTCGCCGCGGGTGGCTCGTTCTCCGGACCCAAGGGCACCTTCGTCGAGGGTGGCCTCGGCCGAATCGAGACCATCGCCGCCGATCGGGCGTACAGCAAGGCCCAGGCCAAGGGCCTGTTCCCGCTGACCTTCAACATCGCCGACATCGATGAGAACGGGCCAGTCGCAACCGCGAACGTCACCGCGACCGCCAACAACGGTGTCAGCAACACGCAGCCCGTGACCTTCGTCAACGGCCCGAGCTCGACCGGCTGGCAGATCTCGAAGGATTCCGCCTTGGCTCTGCTGAGTTCGTCGAGCTAATTTGGTCCGGTGCGCCGCACCGAAGCCCTAACCCTGAGTGCCGTCACCTTGGTGGCGGCATTCGGGCTTTCGGGGTGCAGTTCCGATGACGCTCACGCACCGCCGCCGAGCCAGCACGCGCTGCCGAGCACCACTGGTGTGCTCCCGCCGACGTCAACGCCCCTTCCGGCGCCGGACGCACTGACCGGCGTGCTGTTCCGGCTCGCCGACACTTCGATTCCCGCTGAGCAGAAGCTCGGCCTGGTGCAGTACTCCACCCCCGACGACGTGGCGGCGCTCGGGAATTTCGGGCAAGCCCTCAATGACGGCGGCTTCAAGTCGTTGACCATCCAGGCCACCGACCTCTCCTGGGCGAGCACACCGGGCAACGTGTCGGCCACCGTGACCGTCGGCACGGCCGACGATCCGGCCAAGACGTTCACCTACCCCATGGAATTCAGCCCGATGCGAGACAGCTGGCAGCTCACGCGGCGGACGGCCGATCAACTGTTGCAGTTGGGCAGCTCGACCGCTCCGACGCCGACGGGTTGAGCGCAGGGCTCAGAAGCGCTTGCGCCGCGCAGGCGGTGGCGTCACGGTGCCGGGAGCGAGCTTGCGGGCGCTGATCAGGAACGCGGTGTGGCCCCGCATCGAGTGCTGCGGTCGCACGGCCAGCCCGACGACGTCCCATCCGCGCTGCAAGGACTCCCAGGATCGCGGTTCGGTCCAGCACTGCTGTTCGCGCAGCGCCTCGACCGTGCGTGACAGCTGCGTCACCGTCGCGACGTAGATCATCAGCACGCCGCCAGGCACCAGCGCGTTCGAGACTGCGTCGAGCACCTCCCACGGCGCCAGCATGTCGAGCACGGCCCTGTCGACCTGAGCGCCGTCGTAATCCATCAGGTTGGCGATGCGCAGCGTCCAGTTCGGCGGGTGCTCACCGAAGAACGTCACGACGTTGCGCACCGCGTGTTCGGCGTGATCGTCGCGTACCTCGTAGGACGTCACCGTGCCGGTGGGTCCGACCGCGCGCAGCAGCGAGCACGTCAGCGCACCCGAGCCGGCGCCCGCCTCGAGCACGTTGGCCCCGGGGAACATGTCGCCCTCGTGGACGATCTGTGCGGCGTCCTTGGGGTAGATGACCTGGGCGCCGCGCGGCATCGACAGCACGTAGTCCATCAGCAGCGGGCGCAACACCAGGAACGGATCGCCGTTGGCCGCCTTGACGACGCAGCCCTCCGGCTGCCCGATCACGTCGTCGTGAGCGATCGCGCCGCGATGGGTGTGGTATTCGTCACCGACCGCCAGAACGATCGTGTGGTGCTTCCCCTTGGGGTCGGTCAGCTGCACGCGATCGCCGACGACGAACGGACCGGTAACTGACACGGATGCCAGCCTGCCAGCAGACGCGCCGGTCCGGGTGCGCGGGGTTGTCGGACGTGGACCATAGGCTAATCGGAGGGCAGGAGCGAAGCGACTCGGGAAATGGTTCCAGAGGGCAGGAGCGAAGCGACTCGGGAAATGGTTGCGCATGAGTGACGACCCGGTTGCGCCTCCGCGGCGACCCGCGTTGTCACCGTCGCGGGCCAGCGACTTCAAACAGTGCCCACTGCTGTACCGGTTCCGGGCCATCGACCGCCTGCCCGAACCGTCGTCGACCGCACAGGTCCGAGGCTCGGTCGTCCACGGCGCGCTGGAACAGCTCTATGCGTTGCCCGCCGCCAGCCGCAGCGCGGACACCGCGGTGACTCTGGTGGATCCGGCGTGGGACCGCGTCGTCGCCGAGCAACCGGAGCTGGCCGACGAGTTCGAGCCCGAACTACGAGCGCAACTGCTCGACGAGGCCAGGGCGCTGCTCACCGGGTACTACCGGCTGGAGGACCCGACCCGGTTCGACCCCGAGTCATGCGAACAGCGGGTCGAGGTCGAGCTGTCCGACGGCACGCTGCTGCGCGGATTCGTCGACCGGATCGATGTCGCCCCGTCCGGCGAACTCAGGGTCGTCGACTACAAGACGGGCAAGGCGCCGTCGGCGACCCGCGAGCTTGCCGAGGCCAAGGCGATGTTCCAGATGAAGTTCTATGCGGTGGCCCTGTTGCGATCGCGCAACGTGCTGCCTGCGCGCCTGCGCCTGCTCTACTTGGCCGACGGTCAGGTGCTGGACTACACCCCGGAGCTCGACGAACTGGAGCGCTTCGAGAAGACGCTGATGGCCATCTGGCGCGCCATCCAATCGGCTGGTGCGACAGGCGATTTCCGCCCCAAACCCTCGCGACTGTGCGACTGGTGCGCCCATCACGAGCATTGCCCCGTGTTCGGCGGCACGCCGCCGCCGTATCCCGGTTGGCCGGAGTCGTCGGCGCAGGCGGTGTCGGCGCAGTCTGCGGAGTCGGCAGCGTGACCGACTGCCTCTACCGTCGGCTGCCCGCCGACGGTCCCTTGCAGGTCTTCGAAGCGACTGACGACACCCGCAGCAACTGGGACCCCGAGATCCAGCACGGTTCACCGCCACTGGCGTTGATGACCAAGGTCATCGAGGAACTCGCGGCCGACACCCCGCTGCGCATCGGTCGGCTGACACTCGACATCCTGGGCGCAATACCCGTTGCGCCGCTTAAGGTTCGGGCGTGGACCGCGCGACCCGGTGCACGAATCTCGCTGGTGTGCGCCGAGCTGCTGCCGTTCGGAGACGCGCGTCCGGTCGCCCGCGTCACGGCCTGGTTGCTGGCCACCAGCGATACCAGCGACGTCGCGACTGACCGCTACCCCCCAATGGTCGAGGGCGAAGCGGTGCCGAATCCGCACGCGTGGCTGGGCGCCCCCGGGTACCTCGAGACCGTGACGTGGCGCAAGCAGGCCACCGCGGATGCCGCGGCGGCCGAGGTCTGGCTCAGTCCACTTGTCCCGCTGGTGGACACCGAGCCCGTCACCGACATCCAGCGCCTCGCCATGGTTGTCGACTCGGCCAATGGCGCCGGCGCCGCACTGGACCCAGCCGAGTTCGTGTTCATGAACACCGACACCACCGTGCACCTTCACCGCCTTCCCTCCGGCACCGACTTCGGGCTGCGGACCAGGGCCTCGATCGGACCCGACGGCATCGGGGTCACCACCGCCGAGCTGTTCGACCGGCATGGCTTCGTCGGAACATCTGCGCAGACCCTGCTGGTCATGCGCCGCTAAAGCCCATCTTGGGTATATCCATTGCCATCTATATAGACGATTTGTAATATTCTGGTATGGACGTCTTCGAGGCGCTCGCAGAACCCAGCAGGCGCACGCTGCTCGACACTTTGCGGGATGGTGAACGCACTGCAGGCGAGCTAGTCGCCACACTCCCCGGGCTGACGCAGCCGACGGTCTCGCGACATCTCCGGGTGCTGCGCGAGGTCGGCCTCGTCGAGGTCCGCCCCGACGCGCAGCGTCGGATCTACGCGCTCCGCGCCGACGCCCTCATCGCGATGGACGACTGGATCAGTCGGTATCGCCACTTCTGGGCGAACCATCTGGACGCATTGGAACAACACATGAGCTCGACCTTCGAGGAGCCGACATGACCGACCGGAACGGAAGACTCACCATCGACGGCGACCAGGCCGTGCTCCACTTCGAGCGCAAGCTGCCGTTCCCCGTCGAACAGGTGTGGGCGGCCATCACCGACCCGGCCCACCGAGACAGGTGGATGGGCAAGACCTCCATCGAACCGCGGACGGGCGGCACCATCACGACCGTGGCCTCGGGGCCGCCGTTGCCGCCCGATCAGAAGAGGATGACCGGCCGGATCCTGGTCTGGGATCCGCCTCGCGTGTTCGAGCACGAATGGAATCAACCGATCGTCGAACCCGGAGTGGTGCGGTACGAACTGCAGG
>Ga0193717_1001858_pt1 | contig 12604 bp, 10 predicted proteins | sample U2c2metaG_FD_145900 | JGI IMG/M metagenome (GOLD analysis project Ga0193717, IMG submission 145900) | Soil microbial communities from a riparian zone of the East river system, Colorado, United States - U2c2 | ecosystem: Environmental > Terrestrial > Soil > Riparian zone | place: USA: East River...
CTTGTCTCGCGAGATCGCGTCATCGAGGGAGCCGGTGTCCTTCAGCAACACGGTCAACGCGTCGAGCCGCTGGCGATATGCCGACGCCTGGCTGAGCGAGCGCGCAGCCCGCTCGTGCCCGAGGGTGGTGCGCGCCAGACTCCACCCTCCATTTTCTGCGCCGACCCGGTTCTCGACCGGTACCCGCACCCGATCGAAGAACACCTCGGAGAACCGGGATTCACCGCTCATGTCGCGCAGCGGCCTCACGGTGACGCCCTCCGAGCGCAGATCGACCAGCAGATAGCTGATGCCCGCGGCGCCCGACCCGGGTGGACCCGTTCTCACCAACATGAACATCATCTCGGCGACGTCGGCATAGGTGTTCCATACCTTGCCACCGTCGACGACGTACTCGTCGCCGTCACGTTCAGCGCGGGTGACGAGCGACGGGAGGTCCGATCCCGCCTCGGGCTCCGAGAACCCTTGCGCCCAGATCTCGTCGCCACGAAGCATCGCGCGAAGATAGCGCGACTTCTGGGCTTCGGATCCGTACCTGATCAGCGTCGGACCTGCGATCGACGGGCCGTTGCCCGGGTGCGCGGGGACGTGCTGCCTGGCGAACTCGTCGTAGTAGACGGTCTGCTCGCTCAGCGTCAGGTCCATACCGCCGAACTCCGTGGGCCAGGCCGGACCGGCGAACCCGTTGTCGAACATGGTGGCGGCCCACTCCCTCTGCACCGCAACACGTTCCGCGCGTGACCTACTGTGTGCGTTCCGAGGTCGATTCGACGCCACGAACTCCCGGATGCGTTCACGGAGAACGTCCACGCCGGACCGAGGAATCGCCTGCGTCACGAGGAGGGGCTCACTGCCGAAATGCGATTGCCGATCGGCCTCATTCTCGTTTGGTCCCTCGAGGACATCGGGCGCACCACCTAGCTCATTCGAGAAGTCCACCTGTCGTCCACTCATGATGGATTGCGACCGGCACCATCGTCGTGGTTCCATAATAATACGGTACATGTTAGGTCGATTACAATCGTTACGACGCCGCGACCCTGGCTCACGAAGGAGCACACCACTCGATGCACCTTGGATCGATGCACCCCGGACAATCATCGGCCATCGTGGCGGTCAGACTCGATGGCGCAATCCGAATGGCGCCGGAATGACCGGCCCAGTGCAGATCGAGACGGTCGCGTTCGACATGGGCGGCGTCCTGACGTACACGTCGTTCGGTGGGCTGGAGACGTATGGCGCCACGTTGGGCATGCCGCCGGGAACCTTGACCGGGTACTTCCACGGGCACCCCGTGATGGCGCAACTCGAGCGACGGGAAATCGCATCGCGCGACTTCTTCAAGTTCGTGTGCATCGACATCGAACATGCCACGGGTACGCGGGTCGATATCCGAGAGCTCGCGACGGCTGCCGCCGAGGGGGAGAAATTGAATCCCGAGATGATCGATTTGGTCCGCTCGATGCGACAACGCTGCTCCACTGCACTGATGACGAACAATGTGGCCGAAGCCGGCTGGCGGGCGAGTTTTCCGTTCGAGTTGTTCGACTGGGTGATCGATTCCTCAGAAGTCGGTCTGCGCAAGCCCGATCCGCTGATCTATGAGAGATTGCTGGCGATGTCGTCGACTCGGGCCGAGCACACCGTGTTCGTCGACGATCTGCCAGAGAACATTGCTCCGGCAATCGCGATGGGCATCCACGGTATCCAGTTCACCGGTATCGACGACCTGCGGCGAAGTCTGGTGCACCTCGGCATCTCCGTGTAGCGAGTTGGAGTGAGTCAGTCCAGGAGGTCGAGGACCGTGCTGGCGTAGGGGTCCGTGAGCAGTTGTGCGTCGCCGGCCTCGAGGTGCTTACGCCAGAGTTCCTCGGCGTCCTGGGACGCGCCGGCAGAAACGAGCTGACGAAACGGCGGTGCGCGCGATGTGCGATGCTCGGCGCCGAATTCACCGATCCGTCGGGCTTGTGAGCTTTCATGTAGCGGTCGGCTTGGACCTGAATGATTCTGTTGGACACCGCCGTGAGGACTTCCAGGGTCTCCGATCCGGACAACTGCACGATCAGCTGATGGAACCGCCCGTAGGCGCGAGACAACTCGATCGGATCATCTGCAACCCGCTCCTCCTCGTCGAGTGCGTCCCGAAGCGATGCCACGATGTCGGCGCGGTCTTCGTAGCTGGCCAGCATGCCCGCGGCCGGCGCCTCGAGCAGCACGCGTGCGGCGTGGACGTCCTCGAGAGTCGCACCTTGAGACTGCAGCACCAAACCGATGTAACGGGCCACGTTTGCCACGCGCGGCGTTCGAATTCGGGCACCACCTCCGGCCCCGCGCCGAACGATCATCAGACCCTCTGATTCCAGAATGCGCAGCGCCTCCCGAACCGTGGTCCTGGCGACGCCCGCGTGCTCCATCAGTTGATCCTCGGGCGGCAGCGGATCGCCCTCTTTGAGCTCGCCGGCAATGATCTGTTTTCGCAGATGCTCTGCGACGAGCTCGGCCATTTTCGGCAGGTGAACTGCGCGCAATACGTTGGCCACGTCGAAACCTTAGTGGAACGCGGCTATCGCAGTTGCCTGCTGCATGACTCCGCCAGCGGCGTGTCGGGGCAGGAGCGCGCTGCGCGCGCAGGCATTGGGGAGAGTCTCCTGAGCCGCGAATGCCTGTACGGCGGGCAAGTCCTCAAACCGAAACACGACGTCTCCCCTCGGGACAATTTCGCTATACTAGCAGTCGATTTATCCCGAACGAGCCCTATGCAGGATTCAGCCCGTCGGTTCAGCGCGGGGCGCGGGCGCCGAGAAAGTTCGGTGAGCGCTTTTCGCGCAGTGCCCGCACGCCCTCGGTGAAGTCGGGCGATTCCAGAGCGCCGTTCATGTCATCGACCGATCGCCGATAGGCCTCCTCGAGTCCGAACATCGAGTCCGCGAAGACCGCTCGCTTCATCATCCGCAGCGATTCACTCGAACTGCCGACTGCCAGCCTCCGCGCGTAGCCCAGTGCGTCGGCCACTACGCACCCACGGTCGGAGACCGCCTGCACCCAGCCAAGCTCGAATGCCCGCTCCGCGGTGATCGGTTCGGGCGAATACACCAGTTGAGCCGCGTTGGGCAGACCCACGATTCGCGGCAACATCCACCCCGATCCGTACTCCGCAGGGAGTCCGAGTGCGGCGAAGGAACTGGCAATCTTCGAACCCGTCTCGGCGAATCGAATGTCAGCGTAGGTCGCAACCAGGAATCCCGCTCCAGCACAACCTCCGCAGATCGCGGCGATCACCGGCACCGAAAGCGTCAACGGATACATGTGGTTGTGCCGCAACGGTTTCGGAGTATCCGGCGGATAGTCGGGCAGTTCGACCTTCTCGACGGAGTACGCGCCGCCGTTCGAATCGATCTCGGCGAGCAGCTTCGAATCTGCGCCGACACAGAAGTCGGTCTCACCTGTCAGGACGACGACGTGCACGTTCGGATCGGTGTCACACAGGTGCAGCGCCCAGCGATATTCGATCGCGGTCCGACCCGCCCATGCGTTGCGCCGCTCGGGCCGGTTCAGCGTGATGAGACCGACGCCGTCCTCGACGTCCAACGTCATTCTGGTGAACTCTTCTGGGGTCACGCGGCGATCAGAGCTCCTATTGTCCGGAGGTCACTCAGTCGGTCGACGAGATCGGGTCGGCGAAGCTCCAGAACGACCTCGTCCATCCCGGCGGCGGAGTATCGATCGAGTCGCTCGCGAATTCGCGACGCAGGACCGAACAACCCGATGGCATCGGCGTACGAGTCCTCGACCGCTGCTGCCGCCGCCGTTCTTTCACCGGACGCCCACAGCCTTCGCACTCGAGAGGTCATGTCTCCAAAGCCCATTCGGGTGGCTGCCCGTGCGTAGAACTGCCCCATCGCGCCGAGGTAGAACGCACTCCACCGACGTTCGAGGTCCCACATCGTGCGCAGGTCCGCGCCGATCGCGATCGGCGCGACCGGCGCCAGCTGCACCTGCCTGCCGTTGTCGGCGAGCGCAGCGTCGAGGTCGGACGCGAAGGCGCCGTGGTGGTCGGGTGAGTACGGCGTCGGTGTCCATCCGTCGGCGTGCTGCGCGGTAAGGCGTTGATTCGCCGGACCGAGCGCACCCAGGTAGATGGGTACGCTCTTCATGCTCGTCGACCCCGCGAACCGAAGTGGCTTGCGCCCCGACCGCGCCCGGGGTGCACTCGCCGTAGCTCCGACGTAGTCGACGTAACTGCCGGAGAGTACCTGCCTGATGATGGCGATCGTATCCCGCGTGCGCGCTATCGGTTTCGCGAACTCCACGCCGTGCCACCCCTCGACCACCGCGGGTCCGGACGTTCCCAGTCCGAGCCGAAACCGGCCGTCGCTGATCGATGCGAGTGACGCTGCCATGCCGGCGGTGGCAGCTGGTGTTCGCGCGAAGATCGATGCGATGTGGGTGCCCAGCTGGATCGTGGACGTGTGCGCCGCGCACCACCCGAGCAGCGGTGCCGCGTCGTATCCCCAAGGCTCGGAAATCCACACTCCGTGTATCCCGACGGCTTCTGCAGTCGTGACCAGTTCATGAAGCTCTCGAGGTTCCCTGTACCGCAACCTCAGGGAGATCCTCATCAACGCAGTTCCCAGTGCCGATCCCCACCGGGAACGAACTCGGTCTTGGTAATGCCGTTGACCATCTGCGGGTACATCAGTGGTAGTTCGCGGGCCCCGGATGACGACATCGACAGCGAGTCCCACACCGCCTTGACCGTTCCTTGCACGGCCAGCGGGTGCTTCTCGGCCAGCCGATTGGCCAAGACCTCCGCGCGATCCCAGAGGGCCGCTCGCGTCGTCACTTCCGTGACCAGCCCGATGGTCATGGCCCGCTGGGCGCTCACGCGTTCGTCGAGACCGAACAGGGCGATGCGCATGGCCTCGCCGAAGGGGATGCGCCGCAGGAGATTCGCGGGTTCGAGGGCAGATGCCATGCCGAAGGTGGTGTGTGGGTCGAAGAACGTCGCGTCGTCTGAACAGATGGCTACGTCGCATTCATTGAGCCAGTAGAACGCTCCCCCGGCGAACATCCCGTGGATCGCGAGAATGAGCGGCTTCCACACGCGATTCTGTTTGGCCCCCAACGAGAATCCGGGATCGTCTTCACTCCACGGATTCGGGTGCCGAAAACGCCCCTCCTTGCGATCGACGCCGGTCGAGAAGGCGCGTTCGCCAGCCGCGCGCAACACGATCGCGTGGACGTCGTCGTCTTGGCGACAGATGCGCCAGACCTCCGAGAACTCGTCGAGCATCTTCTGGTTGAAACTGTTCATCACGCTCGGACGGTTCAGTGTGATGGTCGCGACGTGACTAGCGGAGACGTCGAACAGGATGGTTTCGAATGGTTGGCTCACTTCGGCTCCCTCGGCAGCATCAGCACCCTTTCCGCCAGCATCGACTTCAGTATTTCCTCGGTGCCACCGGCGATGCGGTAGCCCAGCGCCCCCATCATCCATTTGCTCCAGCCGTACGTCCCCCAGGCGCCGGTGTCTGCGACGAAGTCAGGCCCGAGAATCGTGGCGGCCGATGCGCCGATGTCACGCAGGTTCGTCGAGACGAGCAACTTGTCGATGCCTCGTTCGGCGCCCGACAACGCGTTCTCCGGCAGAGCCTGGATGCGTTGCTGCTGGAAGCGGGCGATGCGCAGATTCGCATAGACCCTTGCCCATTCGTCACGTACGTGTGGATCATCGATGGAGCCGGTGCGTACCGCGAGTTCACGTAGCAAAGCGATCGCACGGTCGGTCAACTCGTGTGACCGATCACCGACGGACTTCCGCTCACCTGCGAGCGCCCGGGTGGCCACGGTCCACCCGGCCCCCTCATCACCGAGCCGGAGCCGGTCCGGAACCGCGACATCGTCGAGGAAGACCTCGGTGAAGCTGGCCCCACCCGTCATCTGCCGCAGCGGTCGAACGTCGATGCCCGGCGACCGCATCGGTACCAGAAACATGGTCAGGCCGCGATGCTTCGGCGCATCGGGATCGGTCCGCACGAGGGTGAGGCCTACGTCGGCGAATTGGGCGTTCGAGGTCCATACCTTTTGCCCGTCAATGCGCCACCCGTCGCCGTCGCGGCGCGCCCGGGTGCTCACTCCCGCGAGGTCCGAACCGGCGGAGGGCTCGGAGAACAGTTGGCAGGCAATCATTTCACCGCGATACAGCGGCAGCGCGTACTCCTCGATCTGCTCCGGCGACCCTAGGGCGACGACCGCGGGTCCAACCGTGCCGATGCCGATCCGGAGCGGACTCATATCCGGGATCTCGAACGACGATTCGATCAGGCGGTACAGACGGTCGAACTGCGGCCCCAGGCCGCGACCGCCGTGGGCGGGCGGCCCGGAAATCCATCCGAATCCCGAGGCCCAACGCTCCTTCTGCCACGCAAGGGCGGCGTCGGCTTCGGCGCGCTCCTCGGCATCGCTGCTCTCGTGGAACAGCGCTAGCCTCTCGGGACCGACACCCCACGAAGTGGATTGTGGCGCGCGGCGTGGAAAGTGCTGACCGACAAAGGAAATCGCGTCGACGGCAAAGGCTTGCTCGTCGTCCGAGTTGGCAAGGGAAAGAAGGTCGGCATTGTCGTGCCGAGTTCCGGTGCTCACCATTGGACGTGCACGTTCTTCACGCGGAGATACTCAACGAGCCCAGCTCGCCCGCCTTCGACACCGTGACCAGAGTCCTTCCATCCGCCGAACGGAGCTCCGGGCGGCAACGCCGCCATGGAGTTGATCGACACGTATCCCGCATCGAGCGCCTCGGCGACACGGTGCGCCCGACCGAGGTCACGCGTCCACACATAACCCGCGAGCCCAAATCTGGTGCCGTTCGCGATCGCGATGGCCTCTCGTTCGTCGTCGAAGGCGATGATGCTCAGCACCGGGCCGAACACTTCGTCCTGTCCGAGCGGACTGGCGGGATCAACGTCGGCGAACACCGTCGCCTCGACGAACCTCCCCTCGGCCACGCCGTCGGGGTCCTGCGAACCACCGGCGACGATCTTGCCGTCGCCCCGTTGGGCCGCACCGTCGATCACGCCGGCGATCCTCGAGCGCGACGCCGCGTCGACCACCGGTCCCATCGTCGTGTCGGGGTCGAATGGGTCACCGAGCCTGAACGTCTTGGTCGCGGCCACGACACCCGCGACGACGTCGTCGTAGATGCTGCGCTCGACGAGCAGGCGGGTCGGCAGGAAGCACCCCTGCCCGCTGTTCTGTGCGACCCCCAGGATGGCGGCCAACCTCGACGCGCGGCGGACGTCCGCATCGGCGAAGATTATCGAGGCCGATTTTCCGCCGAGTTCCATGACGACCGGGACGTGTCGCGCCGCAGCCGCTTCGGACACCTTGCGTCCGGCGGCCCCGCCACCCGTGAACGAGATCATCGCGACCCGTGGATCGGCGCACAGGGCTGCGCCCACGTCGGGCCCTCCTGGCACGACGTTGACGATGCCCGGGGGCAGACCAGCAGAGGTCAGGAGTGTCGCGAAGTGGAGACTCGAGAACGGCGCCAGCTCGGACGGTTTCAGTACGACACCGTTGCCGGCGGCGAGTGCGGGCGCGACCTTGAGGGCCAGAGCCATGACCGGTCCGTTCCACGGGATGATCGCTGCCACGACGCCATAGGGGGCGTGCCTGGTGTAGTCCAGCCCCGCCGACGGGCTGACGACGGGCGGTACCGCGCCCTCGATCTTGTCGGCGTACCCGGCGTAGTGCCGGAACCACTCGGCGGCGGCCAGCACCCCGGTCAGTGACGCACGGTAGGGCATGCCCATCTCGAGAGTCACCAGGGAGGCCAGCACCGTCGCGTGGTCTTGCACCTGCTGTCCCAACCGTGTCAGCGCATCACGGCGGGCACTGGGCGTCAGCGCCCACCACACCTTCTGTGCCCTTGCGGTCGACGCCACGGCGACATCGACGTCGGCCGCCGTCGGGAGCATCCACGTGCCCAACTCCTGGCCCGTTGCGGGGTTTACGTGAACGTGGATTCGTGCGCCCGTCGGCTGATGCCAGGCTCCGTCGAGGTAGGCGGCAGTGGGCGGAAGAGCAGCCAGCGCCGAGTCACGTGGCGACATCGTGTCCGGCTCAACCGTGGCGATCACAGTCCCAGCTCCCTCAAGATTCGCTCGCGGTGATGTACGGGGTTTCCGAACAGCAGCTCGCTCGCCTTCGCGCGGCGGAAGTAGAGATGCGCGGGATGCTCCCAGGTGAAGCCGATGCCGCCATGGACCTGGATGGTCTCGGCTGCGACGTGAAAGAACGCCTCCGAACAGTACGACTTGGCGAGACTGGCGAGAAGCGCTGTCTCGCTGGATTTCTCGTCGATAGCGGCGCCAGCCGCGTATGCGGCCGAGGTCGACGTTTCGACTTCGAGCAGCATGTCGGCGCATTTGTGCTTGATCGCCTGGAACGATCCGATCGGTCGGCCGAATTGCTCACGGATCTTCGCGTACTCGACGCTCATCTCCATGGCGCGGCGTGCGCCTCCCACCTGCTCCGCGGCGAGGGCCGCCAACCCCGCCGACAGAGCCGCGTCGATGGCGCCCTTCGATTCGCCGGCGGCTCCGATCAATTGGGCCGGTGCGTGATCGAACTCGAGGTTTGCCTGCCTGCGGGTCATGTCCAGGGTCGTCAGCGACGTGATGTCGACACCGGCGCCTGGCGTGACCGCGAAGAGACTGACCCCCGTACCGGTATGCGCCGCGACGAAGATGACATCGGCCGTCGATCCGTCGAGCACGAAATGTCTGGTGCCCGTGATGGTGTAACCGTCGTCGCCGAGCTCAGCCGTCACCTCGGAGCTGTCCGCACTCCATCGGCCCCTGCGGTCAGTGAAGGCGAGCGTCGCTATCACCGTTCCGTCGGCGATGCCGGGCAGGTAGTCCCGACAGGCGCCGGTGTCACCACTTGCGATCAGCGCATGGGCGGCGAGCACGGCGGACGCGAGGAACGGCGCGCAGACGAGCGCGCGGCCCATCTCTTCGAGCACGATCTGCAGGTCGGAGAACGAGAAGCCGGCGCCGCCGAACTCGTCCGGGATGGCGAGGCCCTGTAGGCCTAGTTCGTTCGCCATCGCGAGCCACAGGGCTCGATCGAAGCCGTCGGCCGTCTCCATGGCGATTCGGACCGCGGCTTCACCGGAGTGCTTTTCGAAGAACTTCCGAGCCGTCGACCTCAGTTCGTTCTTCTCGTCGATGGTGGTGACACTGCCTCCAGAGGCCGGCTCAGTCATGCGATCACCAGCGCGTGGGACGCTGGAATGCCGAGCAGCCGATCACAGCGCGGCGCAAGACGATCGAGAACTTGCTGGCCAATCTGGACGTGGTCCATTCTCGCGGCTACCTTCTTTGCATCGCGTGGGATTAATCGATACATCAATAACCGATACCGTACGCGACAGCTCATCCGCGGGCAACAGCCTCGCCGCTGAGCACGGGGTTCCTGACCGCGGAAGGGACAAACCGATGATAGATTGATCTACACCCGTTTGGTCCGGTCGATACTGGGCGTCCGGGCGCAAGAACTGAGACGCGAGGTGGGATGTCCGAGCTCAAAGATGATCTCGCCGATCCCGCAGCGCCCGCCCCGAAGGCCGCTGCCCTGGTCGCTGCGCACATTCGCAAGCAGATCGTCATGGGCGAACTCGCTGAAGGCGATCTGTTGCCACCCGAAGCCGAAATGCTCGAACAGCTCTCGGTCTCAAGGCCGACACTTCGTCAGGCCTTCCGCGTGCTGGAGGCCGAGCACCTCATTACCGTGCAACGCGGATCGCGCGGAGGCACGACGGTGCATCGGCCGTCCGCCCAACTTGCGAGTCGGTACCTTGGCGATCTGCTGCGTTTCCGCGGCGTCACCCTGGGGGACGTGCACGCGGCGAAACTCATGATCGAACCCGCCGCGGTCGCCGAACTGGCCCGCAACCACGATGACGCGACGGTAGCCAGCCTCCGCGAGTTGCTCGAAGCCCAGCGGACTGCCAGCACCGAGACCGAGATGCGCCGGGCGGCGGACTCGTTCCACGTCCGGGTCGTCGAACTTGCAGGCAACGCGACCCTCAGTGAGTACGCAAAACTGGTCCACTATCTGATTCGCGGGCACGTTCGACGCTACGAATCGATGCGCCGGCAGGACGAACCGCCGCTGGGGCACGGCGAATCCGGAGCCCACGAGCGACTCATCGAGCTGATCGAAGCCGGTGCCTCGCACGCTGCATCACTGCATTGGCGCCAACACCTCGAGACCGTGCGCGATCAACTCGCACGAGTCTGCCCCCTAGATTCCGCCCTCGACCAGCAGGACTGAGTTCGTCACACGCTCAGCGCTCACGTGTGCCGGCGGCCGGTGTGGTCAGCTCGCTGGCGCACAGATCCGCTGCGAGCCGGGCGGCTGCGGGTCGGTTGATCTTTCCGTTGGCCACCCGTGGAAGTGGATCGACGACGAAGATGCGCCGCGGGCGCTTATAGGGCGCGAGTCGCTCGGACACTCGCTCCAATACGTTCCTGGGGTCGTCGTCGCTCTCGATCAGCGCAACCGGTATCTCACCGAGCCGCTCGTCGGGAATCCCCAGCACGACTGCGTCGCGTACTCGATCGTCAACTGCCAGAGCGGCTTCGATCTCCTCGGGAATGATGTTGAATCCACCACAGATCACGATGTTCTTGATGCGGCCGGTGATGTACAGGTATCCCTCGGAATCGGTTCGACCCTGATCACCCGTGCGCAGCCATCCGTCATCGTCGACGGGTCGTTCCGCCGCGGCACCGATGTAGCCGGCGGTTGACGACGTCGATCGGACCACCAGTTCGCCGATGCCACCCGGCTCGACGTCACGCCCCTCGAGATCGAGTATCCGAAGTTCCACGCCCGGAAGCGGTTTGCCGACCGAGCCGGGCTTCCGCCGTCCCGCCAGTACGTCCTTGGCACTTTCGATGGCGATCCCACCGAACGCCTCGGTCTGTCCGTAGGCTTGCAGCACGGGAATTCCGAATCGTGCTTCGAACTCTTCGCGCAACGCCGCAGGGAGTGGCGCCGTGCCGGAGGACGCATAGCGAACCGCACCCAGATCTGCCTCGGGTGGAAGCTGCTCGAGCAAAATGCGCATCATGGCCGGATTGATGGTCAAGTTGTCGATGCCGTGGCGATCGAGTAAACGCTTGGTGACGACGCCGTCGAACTTGCGCAGCATCGCCACACTCCGCCCGACATACAACGCGAACAACAGTCGCACCACGCCTGCGGTATGCGAGAGCGGATTGGCGATCAAGTTGGGCGGCGTGACCTTGCCGGGAATCGGAGTGGGTGACGTGTCGCTTCGGAAGGCCGACACCGTTGCCCTCAGGTTCGACCACGCATTGTCGTGGCTGAGGACAACGCCCTTTGGCTTTCCGGTCGATCCGGAGGTCAGGAGTACGAGGGCCGTGCCTTGCCCCGTGACATCGTCGGGTGTCCTGAAGCGCGCAGCCAGCTCGGAGGCGCCACGCCGACCACCGGGCGCGAAGCGCTCCATGTCGACGACGGGAACGGTGCCCGCGTGGGCAGCTTGATCGTCCGGATCGCCAAGAACCGCACGGACGTTCATCGACTCGGTGACATCGCCGACATCGTTCGCAGGGGCCGCAGGATGCATGGCAACGACACCGCCGCCACACATCCACACGGCCGCTGCCGAGGCGAGGAACCGTTCGTCGTTGCCGGCTCGGACGATGACGAGGTCACCGGAGGCGACACCGGCGTCCCGCAGCCCGTCTGCTGCCGCCACCGACTCAGCGGCGATCGACCGATAGGTCCACGGTCCGTCATCCTCCACGAACAGGAAGCCGTGTTCTGGCTTCTCCTCGAGCCGCCAGCTCAACAACTTTCCGATCGAACCGTCCGTGGTCCAGGTGTTCACTTCTGTTCGCCCGTCCTGAGTTGGGTGTGCTCGCCGAAGGCCGGCTAGCGCTTCACACGACCATTCAATGGTGGCATTCGGGTCGATGGTCAGCCGCAGCTGCATTTTGCGCGCCTGCTCACCTTGAATAGATACATGATAGCTCGACTTTTGCCAACGACCATCGGAGCGGTTTACTGTCTGCTTGGCGGCGAACGGCCTGACGGCACCTGTCCCCCCCTTTTTATCGATGTTTGAGCTATCGCTTTAGGAGTCAGCTTGAGCACTGCCGACTCGGCGCAGTCGTTCACCATCTCCGATGCCGTGCGTACGCATGCGCTCCGCACTCCCGATGCCGTCGCGATCGTGTGCGAAGCAACCCGTTCGACGTGGACGCAACTCGACAACCGGGTGAATGGACTGGCGGCGGCTCTGCGATCCGACGGTGTCGGAGTCGGAGAGCGGATTCTCTGGTGGGGACAAAATTGCCACCGACTGCTTGAACTGCTGTGCGCGGCCTCTCGGCTCGGCGCCACCGTCTGCCCCGTGAACTGGCGCCAGAGCACACGCGAACTCGGGTTCGTCATCGACGACTGCACACCGCGAGTAGTGGTGTGGCAGGACCGCGAGATCGGATCGACGATCCGCGATTTCATGACCCCCGAGCGATCCGACATCGTCTGGATTCAGCACGACGGC
>Ga0193717_1001859_pt1 | contig 12599 bp, 8 predicted proteins | sample U2c2metaG_FD_145900 | JGI IMG/M metagenome (GOLD analysis project Ga0193717, IMG submission 145900) | Soil microbial communities from a riparian zone of the East river system, Colorado, United States - U2c2 | ecosystem: Environmental > Terrestrial > Soil > Riparian zone | place: USA: East River...
GCCGAGCCTTCGGTGAATCCGATGAAGTCCGGGCTGCCCAATGGGTTCCCGGACAGGCTCTGCAGTACGGCACCGCTCACCGCGAGCGCCGCGCCGACGAGCAACGCCGTCAGCAACCGCGGCAGCCGCAGCGTGGTCACGATGAACTCGGTCCCGGTGTCGCCGAAACCGAACAGCGTCTTGACGACGGCGCCGAAGGACAGCGGGAAGTCGCCGGTGGTCAGGCTCACCACGCTGAGCGCGAAGACGATCGCGGCCATCACAACGCCGACGACCAGCGGCCGGGCTTCGTAGCGCAGCGAAACGGATCCGCCGGGGCTGCGCAGTGCTTTCACAGTTTTCACAGTCACAGCCGGGCCAGCTTCCGTCGGCGGCAGAACGCGATGAACACCGGGGCGCCGAGGAACGCGGTCACGATGCCGACCTGCAGTTCGGCGGGCTGGTTGATCACGCGGCCGAGGATGTCGGAGGCGACCAGCAGCACCGGCGCGAGGATCATCGAATACGGCAGCACCCAGCGCTGGTCCGGTCCGACGATGATCCGGGCGATCCGCGGCACGGCGAGCCCGACGAAGGCGATCGGCCCGGCGGCGGCGGTGGCCGCGCCACAGAGCAGCGTCACCGCGAGCGCGCCGAGGACACGAGTGCGGCCGACGTGGGCACCGAGCGCGCGCCCAGTCTGCTCCCCCAGCGCCAGCACGTTCAGCGAACGCGCCAACGACAACGACAGCAGGATCCCGACCACGATGAAGGGCGCCAGGATGACCACGATGTCCATCCGGCGCCCGGCGAGCGAACCGACGTTCCAAAACCGGAACTGGTCGAACACCTGCGGCTTGAGCAGCAGGATCGCGGAGATGAACGCCTGGAGTACCGCGGTGATCGCGGCTCCGGCCATGATCAGCCTGTCCGGGGTCGCGCCGCCGCGGCCGGTGGAGCCGAGCCCGTAGACGATGACCGCGGCCGCCGCGGCGCCGAAGAACGCGAACCACACGTACCCGAGCACACCGGTGACGCCGGCGAACGCGATGCCGACGACCACCGCGGCCGCCGCGCCCATGTTCACCCCGAGGATGCCGGGGTCGGCGAGCGGGTTGCGGGTCAGCGCCTGCATGACCGCGCCCGAAAGGCCGAGCGCCGCGCCGACGAGGACACCGAGGATCGTGCGCGGGACGCGGAGGTCGTGGATGATCACCGCTTCGGTCGAGCCGTCGTTGTGCCACAGCACCGACCACGTCGACGAGAACGGGATGCTTTTCGAGCCGACCCACAGGCTGAGCAGGCAGACGAACGCGAGCAGGGCGAGCGCGACCAAGACGCCCGCGAACCGGAGCGTCTGTGCCCGGGCGCGGGGCGGACGGTCCACCTCGGGTCTGGACACCGGCTCCATGGTCACCGTCACAGAGTCCTCCTGACTACCGGCGTGAGATTTTTCTTAGAGTAGCCTTACCTACCATCGCCGGTCGCCGGCGAGGGACTGACGGGAGGCGCCGGTGACGGCTGTACCAACGGGACCCGACGTCCTGAAGCGGTCGATCGCGAGCCAGTGGCGGCCGATCACGGGCGCGTCGGTGCTCGCCGCGGGACACCAGGTCGGCGAAGCGTTGGTGCCGGTGGTGATCGGCCTGGTGATCGACAAGGCCGTAGCCGGGAACTCCGCCCCTGAGCTCCTGAAGTGGCTCGCGGTGCTCGCCGCGGTCTTCGCCGGGCTCTCCTACAGCTACCGGTTCGGCGCCCGGCTCGCGGAAGGCGCGGCCGAACGCGCGGGGCACAACCTCCGCGTCCAGCTGAGCGAACGCGTCCTCGACGCCCGAGGCGGCGCCGAGTCCGGCAGGCTCGCCGGGGCGCTGACGAACATCGGCACCGCGGACGCGAAGCGCGTCGGTGTGGTCAACGCCGTGCTGCCGTTCGGGATCGCGGGCATCGCCGGGTTGCTGGTCGCCGCGATCGCGCTGCTGGCCATGTCGATCCCGCTCGGCCTGCTCGTCCTGCTGGGCACGCCGCCGCTGCTCTACCTGGCGCACCTGATCGGGAAGCCGCTGGAGCGCCGTAGTGAAGAGGAACAGGAACGCGCCGCGCACGCCTCCGGGATCGCCACCGACCTGGTCGCCGGGCTCCGGGTGCTCAAGGGCATCGGCGCCGAGTCGGCTGCGGTGGACCGCTACCGGCGGACCAGCCAGGACTCGCTGCGCGCCACGCTCAAGGCGGCCCGCGCGCAGGCCTGGCACAACGGCACGCTCCTCGCGCTGACCGGGATCTTCATCGCGATCGTCGCGCTGGTGGGCGGCAGGCTCGCCGCGTCGGGTGACATCAGCATCGGTGACCTCGTCGCGGCGGTCGGGCTGGCACAGTTCCTGCTGACGCCGTTCGAGATCTTCGCCTGGGTCAACGGCGAGCTGGCCCAGGGCCGCGCTTCCGCGGCGCGCGTGGCGTCGGTGCTGGCCTCTCCCCCTGGCGTCGAATCGGGCTCCGGCAAGCTGCCCGGCACCGTCGAAGGCCGTCTCCGGCTCACCGGGGTCTCGCACAACAGCCTGCGCGACCTCGATCTCGACGTCGGCGCCGGGGAGCTGCTCGGGGTGGTGGCCGTCGATCCGGCGGTCGCGAACGACCTGCTCGCCTGCCTGAGCAGGGACGTCGATCCCGCTTCGGGTTCGGTGCACCTGGACGACGTCGAGCTGTCCACTGTGGATCTGGACGGAGTCCGGCGGGCGATCCTCGTCGCCGCGCACGACGCCGATCTCTTCGAGGGCAGCCTGCTGGAAAACGTCGGCGCCGCCGGAAAGTCCACTGTGGACCGGGCGATGTCCGTGGCCGCGGCCGACGAGGTCGCGAGCGCGTTGCCGCAAGGCGCCGAAACCGTGCTCGCCGAGCGCGGGAAATCACTGTCCGGCGGGCAACGGCAACGGGTGGCGCTCGCGAGAGCGCTCGCCGTCCAGGCGCCAGTCCTCGTCGTGCACGACCCGACGACGGCGGTCGACACCGTCACCGAAGCCCGGATCGCCGCCGCGATCGCCGAGTTCCGGCGCGGGCGGACGACCATCCTGGTCACCACCAGCCCCGCACTGCTCGCCGTCACCGACCGCGTGCTCGTGCTCGACGGCGGCACCCTCAGCGCGACCGGACGGCACGAAGACCTCGTCCACGGCGACGCGAACTACCGAGCGGCGGTGCTGTCATGACCGAGTCCCAGCGCGAACTGCTCCCCACCGCGACCGGCAAGCGGGTCCGCGCGGTCGTCGGCGAACTGGTGCGGCGCAACAAGTTCCATGCGATCGGCGCGTTCACCGTGCTGGTCGGCGCCACCGCGATCGGGCTGCTGACCGCGCCCCTGCTCGGCCACATCGTGGACCTCGTCGCCGGCGGTGAACCTCCCGCCGCGATCACCACGCCGGTCGTCGCGCTCGTGCTCGTCGCCGTCGTGCAAGGGGTTTCGACGTCGATCGGTGTGTCGCTGGTGGCCCGGCTCGGCGAGAGCATGCTGGCGACCTTGCGCGAGCGGTTCGTCCAACGAGCCCTGCATCTGCCGCTGGACCAAGTTGAGCGCGCCGGTTCCGGCGACCTGACCTCACGCGTGACCAACGACGTCACGGTCATCGGGACCTCCGTGCGGGAGGCGCTCCCCCAGCTCGGCCGCTCGGTGCTGACGATCGTGCTGACCGTGGGCGCGCTGGCCGTGCTCGACTGGCGGTTCATGCTGGCCGCGCTGCTCGCCGCGCCGATCCAGCTGCACACCGTCCGGTGGTACCTCCGCCACGCCGTCCCGCTGTACGCCGCGCAGCGCGTCGCCGTCGGCGCGCAGCAGCAACAACTCCTCGACACCATCGGCGGCGCGCGGACAGTGCGCGCGTTCCGCCTCGCCGACGCCCACGTCGAACGCGTCACCGAACGCTCGGGGGCCGCGGTGACCCTCGCGCTGCGCGGGGTCCGCCTGATGACCCGGTTCTTCGCGCGGCTCAACGGCGCGGAATTCGTGGGCCTGTCGGCGATCCTGGTCGCCGGGTACTTCCTGGTGGGCAATGGCTCGGTGACCATCGGCGTCGCCGCCACGGCCGCGCTGTACTTCCACGGCCTGTTCGGGCCGATCAATACCGCGCTGGCGCTCGTCGACGACGCGCAGACGGCGACCGCGAGCCTCGCCCGGATCATCGGCGTCTCCGATCTTCCGGAAGCCGCCGAGCCGCAGCGCCCGGCGTCGCCGATGGACGCGTCGGTCAAGGCCGTCGGCGTCGAACATGCCTACGTGGCGGGACATCCGGTGCTGCGGGACGTCGATCTGCAGCTCGCTCCCGGCGAGCGGGTCGCGCTGGTCGGTGCCAGCGGTGCCGGGAAGACGACACTGGCCAAGCTGATCGCCGGGATCCACACGCCGTCAGGTGGCTCGATCACCGTCGGCGGGGTCGAACTCGGTGAGCTCGGGCCGTCCGCCACCCGGCGCGCGGTGGCGTTGATCAGCCAGGAAGTGCACGTGTTCGCCGGTCCGCTAGTCGACGACCTCCGGCTCGCGAAGCCTGACGCCACAACGGAAGAACTGCGTGCGGCGCTTTCCGCCATCGGCGCGCTGGGGTGGGCCGAAGCCCTTTCCGACGGGCTCGACACCGTGGTCGGCGAGGGCGGCCATCGGCTGACGGTGACGCAGTCCCAGCAGCTCGCGCTCGTCCGCCTGGTTCTGTCCGACCCGCCGATCGCCATCCTCGACGAGGCCACCGCCGAAGCGGGCAGCGCGGGGGCACGGGTGCTCGAAGCGTCCGCCGCCGCGGCGCTTTCCGGCCGGACGGGACTGGTCGTCGCGCACCGGCTGACCCAGGCGGCGGCCGCCGATCGCGTAATCGTTATGGACGGCGGCAAGGTCCTCGAAACCGGCACACATGACGAGCTCGTAGCCGTGGGCGGGCGTTACGCGGAGCTTTGGGCCGCCTGGTCGGACACCAGATCTCACGCAAAGTGATCTCCGACGCAGCCGGAGATGTTGCGTTCACCCGGTCGTCCGAATTAGGTTAGCCAAACCTGACTCGCTCGGTGGTCCCCGCCGACATTTCGACAGTAAGAGGACCCATGATGGCCCGTTCCCTGTTCCGCACAGCACGAGTCGCCGGCATCGCCGCCGCCGCTCTGCTCCTCACCGGTGGGCTCGTCGCCTGCGGTAGTGAGACGCCCGCGTCGAACGCCCCGGCCGGATCCGCCGCCGCGACCGATCCCGGCGCCTTCCCCGCCACGATCGACCACAAGTACGGCGCCACCACGATCACCGCCGCCCCGCAGCGCGTGGTCACCGTCGGGCTCACCGAGCAGGACGCCGTGCTGGCACTGGGCGTGGTCCCGGTCGCCACCACCGAGTGGAACGGGGAATACCCCGGCGCGATCGGGCCGTGGGCCTCGTCGAAGGTCGGATCCGCGAAGCTGCCGGAGGTGCTCACCAGCACCGACGGCCCGCAGTTCGAGAAGATCGCCGCGCTGAAGCCGGATCTGATCGTCGCGCTGTACTCGGCGCTCACCCAGGAGCAGTACACGACGCTGTCGAAGATCGCGCCGACGCTCGCGCAGCCCAAGGAGTACAGCGACTACGGCATCCCGTGGCAGGAGTCCACGAAGAAGATCGGCATCGCGCTGGGCAAGAAGACCGAAGCCGAGAAGCTCGTCAAGGACGTCGACGACAAGTTCACCAAGGCGGCGCAGGAACACCCCGAGTTCGCCGGCAAGACCGCGCTGATGGCGACGCTGTCCGAGGGCTACTTCGTCTTCGGCAGTGAGGACCCGCGCAACCGGATCCTCACCTCGCTCGGTTTCAAGATGCCGGCCGACCTCGACACGATCATCGGCGACAAGTTCGGCGCGAACATCAGCGCGGAGCGGACCGACGTGCTGAACGTCAACGCGCTCGTCTGGATCTTCGACACCCTCGCCTCCGGCCGCGACACGCTGTCGAAGGACAAGCTGTACACGAACCTCGCCGTGTCGAAGGAAAAGCGTGAGGTCGAGATCGAGGACCCGACCACCTACGGCCGCGCGCTGACCTTCGTCTCGGTACTGAGCCTGCCGTACGTGCTGGACCGTCTCGTGCCGCAGCTCGCGGCCGCCGTCGACGGCAACCCGGCCACCGAGGTCAAGCCCGCCGAGTAACACACCTGCCCAAATGTGCGGCACGCCTACGCAGACGTGCGACACAGCTCCACAGACGGGGAACACGCCACACAAGGTGTGTTCCCCGTTCTCGTAGGCGTGTTGCACATCCGCGTAGCCGTGTCGCGCGGGTGCGGGGGTGGGCACAAAAGAAGCCGGGCCCGGGAGCGTGATGCTCCCGGGCCCGGCTTGTTGTGGGCTACCTTACGTCAGGTCCGAACAGGCCTTCGCATCGGGGTCCTTACCCGCTTGCGGCGACCATTTCACGTTCGCGAAAGTGGCCGAGAAGGCCGCGTCGGTGTAGACGAGGAACGGCGTGTTGACGTTCTCGAAGTCCATCCCGGTCGCGAAGCACGAGATCGGGATCTTGACCGTGGACTTGACCCCGATCGGCAGGTCGGTGAACAACTTGGTGGCGTTGACCTCCGAGAAGCACGGGTAGACGCAGTGGACGCTCAGCACCGTCTTGTTGACCGGCGCCTGGTTCACGATCACGTCGAACACCAGCGCTCCGTCGGCGTTGAGGTACCCACGCAGGTCGCTCGGGCCGGTCGAGTTCTGCAGGTACAGCTGCCCCGGGCCGGTGCCGGTCCACGTCGTCTTGAGCCCGTCCTGCTGGACGTTGACGTCGGCCTGGACCACGTTCAGCTCGGCGTGTGACGCCGTGCCGTCGGCGCCGATCTCGGTGCCGCCCCAGTTCTCGGGCGAACCGATGTAACCCTTGTACGGCGCGACGTCCGTGCGGTTGAAGAGCTCCAGGTCCTCGGTCGCGTTGCCGCCGCCACCGGACGGGGAGCAGCCGAACTCGGGTGAGGTCTCGTCGAGCACGCCGACGGAACCGGTCTGGCCGTTGCGCAGGCCGTAACCGAGCTTGAACAGCGGGTCGTAGCCTTCGGTGCCCGGGTTCAGCGGGGTCTGGCAGGCGGCCTTGGGCCACGAGTACGGCAGCTTGCCGGTGTAGCCGCCGTTGTTGTTGCGGCCGCGGACGAGGAGGTCGGCGACGCCGCCGCCCTCGGTGCCGGGCAGCCACGCGGCGACGAACGCGTCGGAGCGGTTGAGCTCCTTGTTGGCATACAACGGGCGGCCGCCGACGTAGACGGTGGCGACCGGGGTGCCCTTGCCGCTGACCTTGTCGAGTACGGCGAGGTCCTGCGGGTACAGCTTGGCCGCTTCGAGCGTGCGGCGGGTGAGGTCGCCGACGCCCTCGGCGTACGGGGTCTCCCCGATCACGGCGATGACGGCGTCGAAGCCCTTCGGGTCGACGTCACCGGTCGCGCTGAAGGTGACGTTGGCGTCGCCGAGCTGTTCCTTGAGGCCGCCCAGGATCGAGGTGCCGTTCGGGAAGTCGGCGTTGGTGTTTCCGGTGCCCTGCCACGACAGGGTCCAGCCGCCGGTCTGGTTCTCCAGGCTGTCCGCGCTCTTGCCGACCACGAGGACCTTGGCCCGCGACGAAAGCGGCAGCAGCTTGTTGTTGTTCTTCAGCAGCACCTGCGACTCGCGCACGGCCTCACGGGCGAGCTTGCGGGCCTCGAGTGCCTTGGTCGAACCGGCGTGCTCGCGCAGCGACGGCTTGGGTGCCTCGAAGATTCCGGCGCGCACCTTGACGCGCAGGATGCGGGTCACCGCGTCGTCGATACGGGACATCGCGATCTGGCCGCCTTCGACCTGCGCGACCGTGTTGGTGATGAACGCCTTCCAGTCGTTCGGCACCATGATGACGTCGAGCCCGGCGTTGATCGCCTGCGCGCAGCTGGCGTTGGTGCAGCCGGGGACCTGGCCGATGCCGTTCCAGTCGGAGACGACGACGCCGTCGAAGCCCATCTTGTTCTTCAGGATGGTGTCGAGGGCTTCCTTGCTGCCGTGCATCTTGCCCTCGTTGATGCCGAGGTCGGTGTTCGTCCAGCTGTTGAACGACGCCATCACGGTCTGGGCGCCGGCCGCGAGCGCGCCGTAGTAGCCCTGGCCGTGGATGTTGATCATGTCGGCCTTCGAGGACGGGTTGACGCCCTGGTCCTGGCCCTTGATCGTGCCGCCGTCACCGATGAAGTGCTTGGCGGTGGCGATCACGCCGTCTTCGTCGATGCGGCGGGAGCTGTTGCCCTGCAGACCGCGGACGGCTTCGTAGCCGTAGGCGCGGGTGATGCGCGGGTCTTCGGAGAAGCCTTCGTAGGTGCGGCCCCAGCGGTCGTCCTGCACCACGGCCAGCGTCGGCGCGAACGCCCAGTCCTGGCCGGTGGCGCGGATCTGCTCGGCGGTCGCCTCACCGATGTCGCGGATCAGGCACGGGTCCTGCGCGGCACCGAGGCCGATGTTGTGCGGGAAGACCGTCGCGCCATAGACGTTGTTGTTGCCGTGGACCGCGTCGATGCCCCAGATGACCGGGATCTTCGTACGGGTCTCGACCGACGCCTGCCAGTACGAGTCCGCGGCGGCGAGCCATGCCTGCGGGGTCGCGTGCTTGTCCTTGTTCGGCCAGGAGCCGCCACCGTTGAGCACCGAGCCGATGGAGTACTGCTTGACCTCATCGGGGGTGATCGCGGCGATCTCGGGCTGCGTCATCTGCCCGACCTTCTCGGCCAGCGTCATCCCGGCGAGGAGCTCGGCGACCCGGCGCTCGTCACGCGGGTTCTTCTCCATGTTGCTCTTGACCTTGGGAAAGTCCGACAACGTCGGCAGGTTCTTCTCGATCCGCGCACAGCCGTGGTCCATCGACGGCTTCCCGACCTCGGGCTGCTTCGGACCGTGCCCGGCCGTGCTCGGCGCCGCCTGCGCGGCCCCCGCCAGCAGGGTCAGGCTCGTCAAGGCGACGACCGTACTTCGTCGAGCGCGGGACCAAGCTAACGATCTTCTGGCCATGAACAGTCCGATCTCCAGGGGCGACGGCGGTGGCGCGGACCTTTGTTCAGGCCGTGCCGGCCGATCCTGACCGGACAAAGGGGACCGCGTCAAGGGTTTCGGGGGAGCGCTCTCTGGAAAAACGGGCAGTTAATTCTCACCGTGAAATAAGAGTGGTCTGGACAACTGATCACCCCGTCGTCAACGACACCACCGAAAACCGGGTGCGAGCTCCCCCTCGGTGGTGTGTGATCAGGGGATGGCGATCGTGGTGGGCAAGCCGGGAGTCGACGGGCTGGGCGACGCCGTCGGCGCGTTGCGGGAGTGGCAGTACGACGAGGCGCCGACGCAACTGCATCCCGGGGACCTGGGCTGGTTCTGGCGGTTCGGGGCGGAGGCGACGGCCGCGGCGGTCCGGACGTGGAGCCGGGACGGGCGGATTCTCGCCGTCGGGCTGCTGGACGAACCCGAGCTGCTGCGGCTGACGATCGCGCCGGACGCCCAGCGGGACAAGGAGCTGGCACGGCGGCTGGTCGAAGACGTGGCAGATCCGGAGCACGACGTCCTGCCAGCGGGAAAGGTGTACATCGAGGCACCGAAGGGTGCGTTGCTCCACGACCTCTTGTCCGAGCACGGCTGGAACGACGACGAGCCGTGGACGCCGTTGCACCGCGATCTCACGGAGCCGGTGAAGGACCCGGGCGTGCGGATCGAAGTGGTCGGGCCGGAACGGGCGTCTGTGCAGACCGCGGTGATCCGGGCATCGTTCGACCGGTCGACGTTCACCGACGAGCGCTGGCACGCGATGGAGTGGCCTACGCCGACGCCCGGTGTCTGGCCGCGTACGACGACCAGGGCACCGCGGTGGCGGCGGTGACGGTGTGGTCGGCTGGTCCGGGAAGGCCCGGGTTACTCGAGCCGATGGGCGTGCACCGGGACCATCGGGGGCGCGGCCACGGCACGGCGATCACCGTCGCCGCGGCGGCCGCACTCCGGGAGCTGGGCTCGTCGTGTGCGATCGTCTGCACGCCGAGCTCCAACGTCAGCGCGATCGCCACCTACGAGTCGGCCGGATTCCGCCGACTCCCCGAGGCCCGCGACAAACGCCGGGACGCCTAACCTATCCGTTTGACCTGGGGAGACAGTCACACCAATGGAAATCCGCGCCACGACCGAGCAAGACCTCGACGTCTTCGTCGACACCGTCCACACCGCGTTCGGGCGCTTCCCGGAAACCCCGATCGACGGTGGCGGACTCTGGTGGTCGGCGCTCGAAATGGACCGCGGCCTGCTCGCCATGGCGGACGGGCGGCCCGTCGGCACCGCCGCCGCGTACTCCTTCGAGCTCACGTTGCCCGGTGGGATCCCCGTCCCGGCCCCTGGGGTGAGCGCCGTCGGCGTCCTGCCTTCGCACCGGCGTCAAGGCGTGCTCAGCGCGATGATGCGGCATCAGCTCACCGAACTGCGGGCCCGAGGCGAGTTCCTCTCCGTGCTGCTGGCCACCGAGGCCGTGATCTACCGCAGGTTCGGCTACGGACCGGCGACCTACACGCGGCGGCTGACGGTACAGCGCCACCAGGCCACCTTCGCCCTCCCCCGGGCCCAGGCATCAGCGACCGGCTTGGTCGAGGTGCTGCGGCGCGCCGAGTGCGGCGAGATCCTGGAAGAGGTCTACGACCGGTACCGCCGCGCACAGCCCGGCGCGCTGTCCCGGCCGCACCGCTGGTGGGCCTTGGGCGCGGGGCAGCCCCCGGTCACCCCGGCGCCGCGCTACGTCGCCGTCCACCGTGACGGCGACGGCGTCCCGGATGGGTATGCCAGCTACTCGATCGACGAGTCCGGGACCTTGACTGTCGACGAGACCATCGCCACCGACGACGCCGTCTCCACGGCCCTGTCCCGGTTCCTGCTCGGACACGACCTGGTTACCGAGGTGGTGTTCAAGCACGTCCCGTCCGATCACCCGCTGCGCTGGCAGCTGGCGGACTTCAACGCCGGCCAGCTGGGCACTGACATCGACTGGCTCTGGGTGCGGCTGCTGGACATCCCGCGGGCGCTGACCGCGCGTGGCTGGTTCACCGACGGCGAGCTCGTCCTCGACGTCGCCGACCCGTTCCTCGGTGAGCACGGCCGCTACCTGCTGACCGTCCGGGACTCCCATGCCGAGTGCGTCCCGACGGACCGGGAGCCCGACCTGTCCCTGGACGTGAGCGACCTTGGCTCGATCTACCTCGGCGGCACCGCCCCGAGCATGCTCGTGGCTGCCGGGCACATCCAGGCCCACCGCCCGGGCGCGGCCGCCCTCGCCGACGCCTTGTTCCGCGCCGAACGCTCCCCGCACTGCCTGCACTGGTTCTGACCCCTGTGGCGGCATCACCGGTCGGCTCCTGGTGGCGTGTCAGCTGTTCTCGTACGCGTGTCCGCCACCTGTGCACGGGTGTCGGCCATCCCTGAACGCTTGTCCGCCAAGCCGGTACGGGCGGTGGCAACGGAACCTCGACCCAGGGATTGAGCAGAAGAGCGCCATATGTGGCTCTTCTGCCCGATCTGTGGGCGGTTAGCCGTTCTGTTTGATGGGTAGGACAAATGTGGCGTGTCGTGGGATGTCCTGAACGACGCGTTGAGGGCGTTGAGTGACACCAACGCGTCGTTGATGGCATTGCCGGTCGAGCGGCGCGGTGGGTCGTGAGTGTTTACGGGTGTTAGAACACTTGTTGCCACTCACGACCCCACCTGACCAGCGGAAGCATCCTGCGACGCTGGGTTCCGTATGTGCGAGGCCTGTCGCTGTCTGGCGGACACACGTGCACGGACAGCTGACACGCGTGCACAGGTGGCGGACACGGCCGGGACCAGCCGCCCTCGTAGTGTGTCAGCCGTTCCTGTACGCGTGTCAGCTGTCTACGCGCCCGTGTCGGCCATCCCCGGTCGTGTGCCAACCAAGCCAGTACGAACGGTGACGACAGCGGAACATCGACCCACAGATAAGACAGGAGAGCCCTATATGTCGACAGATGGCGAAGATGCTTTCTCGCCAAAGTGCTCGGGGATCGCGCTCAGGCGTACACAGACTGCACTTGGGCGTGCACAGACTGCGCTTGCGTTACTTGGCGTCCATGGCGCGGGCGAGGCTGGCGGGGCGCATGTCGGTCCAGTTCGCTTCGACGTAGTCCAGGCAGGGCTGGCGCGCGGCGGGGCCGAAGGCGGTGGTCCAGCCGGCCGGGACGTCGACGAACTCGGGCCACAGGCTGTGCTGGCCTTCGTCGTTGACCAGCACGAGGTAGGTGCCGTCGGGGTTCTCGAACGGGTTGCTCACGACTTGCTCTCCTTTTGTTCCTGCTCCAGTACGGCCGCGCGGGCGGCGAGCCCGTCCAGCGCGGTGAACCACGTTTCGGCCAGGTCGCGGACCGATTCCTCGGTCAGCACGGCCGCCGGCCACACCCACGACGCCGACAGCTCGGGCCCGCTCGCGCGGTCCTCGGTGGCGGAGTTGATCGTGAGGCTGTGCGACACCGGCATGCCCGGATCCGCTTCGAGGTCGACGACGTCGGCTTCTTCGGAGTACGACCACTCGGTGGCTTCGGGAAGCCCGAAGCGGCCCATGTAGTTGAACTCGATCTGCGGGCGGGCGAGTTGGGCCAGCTCGG
>Ga0193717_1001860_pt1 | contig 12598 bp, 16 predicted proteins | sample U2c2metaG_FD_145900 | JGI IMG/M metagenome (GOLD analysis project Ga0193717, IMG submission 145900) | Soil microbial communities from a riparian zone of the East river system, Colorado, United States - U2c2 | ecosystem: Environmental > Terrestrial > Soil > Riparian zone | place: USA: East River...
AGCGCTACGCAACAACAAGTCTCGATCTTGGCGGGGTGAGTGGGGTTTCGATCCGGGTGGGTGTTTTCGCTGCCGCAAATCTCCTCAAAGCACTGCGTGGAGCGAAAATATCCATCCGGCGCGCCGGAAACCCGACCAAAGACCACCCACCCAAAGTGCGACAAAGAAATCAAGCCCGAGCACACCCATCCGGCCAAACAACCGTAACCTTCATCCCCCGAGCATGCGCCGCCTCGACGACATCGCTAGTCCCACCCCGCCCACTCGCCGGAGCCCCATCCCACACCGCCACCACTTCGTCCACAACGGACAGAACATGTTCACTGGCAGCCATATAAGCATCACGCCCAGCCTCAGCGCACGGCATCGTATGGACGTCGGACGCCTTACCGAGGAGTTCGTCGAATTCGGCCAGTTCGGCTGGTTTCACCTTCCGCTCGCGGTAGTCCGCCGACGGGAGCACGACTTCGACGGTGCCGCCGAGGTCGAGTACCACCCTCGCGAACAGCTGGTCCGCCCCGCGGGCCAGGCAGGTCACGCCGACGAGGTCCTCCTGGCCGTCGAGTAGCTCCCGGATACCCTCGAGGATCAGCGAAACGCTGACAGCGGTGAGCGCGGAATGACCGGTGATCCCGATACGAGCCAAAATTCTCCCCAGACGTCGTCAGCGTGCGATCAGTGCGGAAATGGCCTCTCGGCTGTCGCGGACGGCGGGCACGGTCGCGAACGCGGCGGCCTCGCGGTAGTAGTCCCGCAGTTTCGTGCCGACGCGGCCCATCGACCAGCTTTCGGCCAGTGGCAGCGCACCGTTGATGAGTTCGGCGGCGCGGTCGGGTTCGCGGGTGATCAGATGCGCGCGCGCCAGCCCGATCAGGTCGAACACCCGGTTGCGGACTCGCGCAGGTTCGCGTTGTGCTAGCGCCAGCCCGATGTACTCCTGGGCCTTGACGGCGTGCTTCGGGTCGAACGCGGCGAGGTCGCGGTAGCGCGCGCCGATCACCCCGGCCAGCTCCGCGGTGTCGAGGCTGCGCGCGGACGGCGTAAGCGTGTCGATGTCCTGCGCGCCCTCGGCGTGGTGGTCCTCGGCGAGTCCGACGGTCCGCTGGAACGCCCGCGCGTCGCCGAGTTGTGCGTACGCCCAGCCTTCCCGCGTCGCGAGCACGGCCCGCAGCCGCGGGGTCGCGGTCCGCCGGGTGCCGTATTGGGCGAGCTGCACGATTTCCAGCCCGTCGTCGGGCCGCCCGAGGTCGTAACACTGCCGCGCGAGCGACGCGAGCGCCACCGACGCGAGGATGTCGTCACCCGCCGCGTGCGCGAGCTGGGCCGAAAGGATGAAATACCGCTGTGCGGTGGAATGCAGGCCGACGTCCCAGGTCATCGACGCGGCGATGTCGGCCAGTTCCGCGCCGATCCGGAACGCGCGCAACGTTTCCGGGGTGCCTTGCGGGGCGAGGCGCAGTCGCCGGGTGTGGGTGTTGAGCTGCGCGACGACGGCGGTGCGCGCGAGGGTCCCGTTACGGGAATGCCAGGATCTGAGATTGGCCGTCAGCTGTTCGGCCGAGTCGAGTTCCGGCGGGGTGAACGCGGTGCCCTGGCCGCGCACTATCCGTGCGGGCCGGAGGAACGGTTCGAGTTCTCCCGCCAAAGCGGCCCCGACCAGGGTCGCGGCGCCGGCGAGCACGGTCCTGCGCGTCGGTGGCATCAGATCGTCTCCGGTCACCGCTGTCACCCGATCGGCGACTGTGCCGGCATCCCACTGCGGTGTGGTGAGGTTTTCGGGAGGCGGGCAGGGGCCGCCGTCGGATCGCCGGGGTGGCGCGAAACCCAAGGACGCGTCGTCCAGCGCGCCGAGGACGTGCCGGAGGCCGGAGCGGTAAGCCGCGTTCGGCCAGCGGGCGACACCGCGTTCCAATTTCGCGAGGTAATGCGCGTCGAGCTCGTACTTCTTGCCGGTTTCCCGCCACAGCCAGGCATTGACGGCACTGGCGACTTCGCCGCGGCTGGCGTATTCACCCGGGGCGCCAGGGGAAGGAAGACGGTGGCGCGCCGCTCGCAACAGGTGGTTCGGCTGAGGCATCGTTCCCTCCCGAGGTTAGGAAGTCTAGTCAACCCAGTCCGCTATGGCAGTAGGTAACGAAACTGCCCCAACTTTCCCCGCCACGCCCGAATCACCCCCGCTCGCTGGTGTTCCGCTGGCCGGTAACCAAAGCGCAAGCTCCATTCGTGCAGTATTCGTCTCGCTCACACAGACAGCCGGCTCGTACGGGACACGCCCTCACGGCTCCCGTACGGGCCGGTGTTCAGCCGAAGCCGTGACCAACCCGCCGGACGACGACGCCACCGCGGCGTTTCCGGAGCTGCAGCGTCTCGAGCAACTTCGGGACGCGGGCTGGTCATTCACTCCCGCCCACGATGACGAGGGCGAACTACTCCAACTGAACGGTTTGCGTTCTTGGCCTGGTGGGCAGGCAGACGCGCTCCGTGTCCGCTTCACCGACGACGCCGCGGCCATCCGGTTCGACGAGGACGGGAACGCGCTGTGGACCTGCGAAGGCACTCTCGCCGAGGTGGTCGACGGTTTGCTGGCTTTGCCACCGCCCTGATGTCGATTTCGCCAGTGCCGGTTCGACGTAGAGGTAGGGACGCAGGGAATAGGACACAGAGAACGGAGAGGCCGATGTCTCACCCACTCGGACCACTGGCCGACAACCTCACCGCCTACGCGATCTACGCGACGGCACAGACCGAAATGCGCCACGCCTACGCCCTCATCCGGCTGGGCGACTTCGCTTCCGCCGCGGCCGAAATCGAGTCCGCGGCGCACCGGGCCGAGGTACTGGCCCATGCCACCGAGGGCCTTGACGCCAGTCGCAGTGAACACTGGCTCAGGGTCGTCGCCGCCCGCAGGCGCTTCGCCGAGCACGCCCGCAGTCGTGCTGCCGTGACGAGCGCCCGCGAAGTGTCGTGAAGGGGACCTTCGGGACCCCAGCCCTCCCCAGGTCCCCTTCACGACAGTCTGACCGCTTGGTCTACCTTGTCGACCGTGAGCAAGGAACTAGTCGCGGTCCTGTTGCTGGCGCTCGCGGGCTTCCTGATCGGTGGCGCGTACGCCACCTGGAAGACCGCCAAGGTGCTGGCCACCCTCGTGGGTGTCGGCGCTTTGCTGGCGATCGGCGGTGCCATCGCCTGGCTCGTCAACTAGACGGTCTCCAAGACCCGATCCTTGTCGAGCTTCTTGGTCAACTGCTCACCCTCGACGTCGACGTTCGGCATCACCTTGTCGAGCCACTTCGGTAGCCACCAGGCGCTCTTGCCCAGCAGGGACATCACCGCGGGCACGATCGTCATCCGCACCACGAACGCGTCGACCAGCACACCGAAGGCCAGCGCGAACCCGATCGACTGGATCAGCGTCGACTCGGCCAGCACGAACCCGGCGAACACGCTGATCATGATGAGCGCCGCCGCGACGACCACCCTGGCCCCGTGCCGGAACCCGGTGACCATGGCCTCTTCGGGCTCGGCGCCGTGGACGTGCTCTTCCCGCATCCGGGTCACCAGGAAGACCTGGTAGTCCATCGCGAGGCCGAACAGCACCCCGATCAGCAGGATCGGCAGCATGCTCATGATCGGCCCGGTCGAGGCGACACCGAGCACGTCGTTCAGCCAGCCCCACTGGAACACCGCGACAACGGCGCCGAAGGTCGCGACGACCGAGCCGAGGAAGCCGATGGTGGCCTTCAGCGGCACGACGACCGAGCGGAACACCAGCATCAGCAGGATGAACGCCAGTCCGACGATCAGGCCCAGATAGGGGAGCATCGCGTCGGAAAGCTTCTCCGAGACGTCGATGTTGGCCGCGGTCTGGCCGGTGACGGACAGGTTCGCGCCGGTGCTCGACGAGAGCTGCGCTGACTGGGCACGGATGTTGGCGACGAGGTTCTCGGTCTCGGTGCTGCTCGGGCCGCTCTTCGGGATGACGGTGAGCAGCGCGGTGTCGCCGGCCGGGTTGACTCGTGGCGGGGTCACCGCGGCGACGTCGTCCAGGCCGGAGATCCTGGTGGTGACGGCGTTGAGGGCGCCCGCCCTGTCGGCGCTGGCGGTGGTGTCGACGACGACCACGAGCGGGCCGTTCGCGCCTTCACCGAAGCCTGAGCTGACCAGTTCGTACGCCTTGTGCTGGGTGGACTCGGCGGCCGCGGTGCTGTCGTTGGGCAGGCCGAGTTGCATACCGGTGGCGGGGATGGCGATGATCGCGAGCCCGGCGACCGAGGCCAGCAGCACCGGCCAGCGGTGGCGGGCGACGAACCGCGCCCAGCGCTCGCCGTGGGTCGCCTTGCCGGTGTCGCGGCGAATCTTCATCTTCCCGCCGCTGACGCGCTTTCCGGCGAAACCGAGGATCGCGGGCAGCAGCGTCAAGGCGATCAGGACGGCGACAGCAACGGTGACGGCGGCCGCGACGCCCATCTGGGCAAGGAACGGAATGCCGATGACGGTCATCCCGGCGAGCGCGATGATCACCGTCAGACCGGCGAAGATGACGGCCGAACCGGCTGTTCCGGTGGCGCGTCCGGCGGCTTCTTCGGGATCTCGGCCCAGTGCCAGCTCATGTCGATAGCGCGAGACGATAAACAGTGCGTAGTCGATTCCGACCGCGAGACCGATCATCAGCGCGAGAATGGGTGTATTGCTGTTCAGCTCCATGAAGCCGGAGGTGAGCGTGATCCCGGCCATGCCGATGCCGACGCCGATGAGCGCGGTCAGCAGGGGGATGCCGGCGGCGATCAGGGAACCGAAGGTGATGATGAGCACGACGGCGGCGACGGCGACACCGAGTCCTTCGGTGGCGCTGGTGACCGGGATGGCCTGGATCGCGTCCCCGCCGAACTCCACTTCGAGCCCCGCCTGGTGCCCCACGTTCGCGGCCGCGAGCAGCTGCTCACGGTCTCCGTCGAGGATTTCGGGAGCCTTCACCGAGTAGCTGACCTGGACCAGCGCGACGCGCAGATCCGGGGAGATCGCCTTGGCCTGGAAGGGATCCACGACGGCGATGACCTTCGGCGCGGTCTTCAGCTGGGCGACCACCCGCTCCACGGCGGCCTGGTTGGCCGGCGTCGTGAGGCTCTGGCCCTCCGGCGCGGCGATGGCGACACGGGCGGTGGCGCCACCGGCGCCTGCCTGCGGGAAACGCTCCGCGAGCTTGTCGATGGCGCGCTGGGACTCCGTGCCGGGGATGGACACGGAGTTCGACAGCTGACCCGAAAGCGTCAACGCCCCGAGGCCGAGCGCGAGCAGTACGACGGTCCAGACGGCCGCTACGAGAGCGCGCCTCCGGAAGGCGAACCGGCCGAGCCGGTAGAGGAAGGTGGCCACGGTGCGTGACTCCGTTTCAGTGTCGTCATTCGAACGGGTACTCACTCGATCTAGTGACGTCACGCTAGCCGATCGGCAAGGGGCTGCCAAGCCGATCGGCAAGGATGTGACTTGCCACACGGCTAGGAGATTGCTTGTCGATCGGCAAGTGAATTCATTTGCCCAGGGGGTATTCGCGGCGTACAGTCCGTTTTCGGAACGAGGAGGTTCGATGACTGTGGGGACGCCGGACGCCGGTACGAAGGCGGTCGAAGGCACCAGGACACGGTTGTTGACCACCGCGCTGAAGCTGTTCACCGAGCACGGGGTCGAAGGCACCTCGCTGCAGATGATCGCGGACGCGCTCGGTGTCACCAAGGCCGCTGTTTACTACCATTTCAAGGCCAAGGACGAGATCACCGAAGCCGTCGCGGAGCCCGCGCTGCGCGAGCTCGAAATCATCGCCGAAGAGGCCTCGAAGCATCGCAGGCGTGGCGCGCAGACCGATCATGTACTGGCCGGGTTCGTGGACCTCGTCGTGCGTCACCGCTCGCTGGTCGCGCTGTTCTCCAGCGACCCCGGCATCACGCGGGCCATCGAGAAGTCGCTCGACGGTTCGGGCGCGTTCAACAAGGACAGGCTGCTGGCCCTGCTGGTCGGCCCGGAGCCGGACACCGCCGCCCTGGTCACCGCGCTCGTGGCGCTGACCGGGATAGCCATGGCCGGGGGCAGCCCCGACCTGGCCGAACTCGACGATGACAGCCTCCGCTCGGCGCTGCTCGACGTCGGCAAGCGCCTACTCGGGCGTACCCGGAGCCGCTAGCCGCTTCAGGAATTCCGGGGGAACGGCCGAAGTCAGCCAGACACCGTTCGCGCTGACCCGGAATTCGTGCCCGGCCCCGGTCATGGCCTGAGCGTCAACGCCGAGGATGACGGGCTTGCCCCGGCGTGCACCGACGGTTGTCGCCGTTTCGATGGTGGCCGACAGGTGCACGTCGTGGCGCCGCATCGGTCGCAAGCCCTCTCGCAGGATCGCTTCGAGGAACCGTTCCACCGTGCCGTGATAGAGCCGCGCGGGCGGCGTGGCGGCGGGCAGGTTCAGTTCCACTTCGACGCTGTGCCCTTGGCTGGCGCGGATCCGGGTGCCCGTCTCGTCGAAGGCGAACCGCTGTTTGTCGTTACCTGCCACGACTTCGCGGAGTTGGTCGTGGCTCAGGGTTAGCCCGTGCTGTTTCAACGCGCCGAGAAGGGTTTCGACCTCGACCCAGCCGTCGCTTTCGAGGGTGATGCCGATCTTCTCGGGCGCGTGCCGCAGATGAAGCGAAAGCCGCTTTGAGATCCGTACCAAATCCATCAGATGCCGCCTTCGGTGGCGGGCTTGAGTTTCGGCGCACCGGGGCCGAACCGGGCCATCTGGTCGTCGGAGTTGTAGAGCGCGCAGGTGCGCAGGGACAGACAGCCGCAGCCGATACAGCCGGTGAGCCTGTCGCGCAGCCGTTGCAGCGCGTCGATGCGGGCGTCCAGTTCGTCCTGCCAGCCCTTGGAAAGTCTTGCCCAGTCCGCTTTTGTCGGCGGATGGTCGTGCGGCAGGCCCGAAAGCGCCTCGCTGATGTCCTCCAGACTCAGCCCGACGCGCTGGGCGGCGCGGATGAAGGCGATCTGGCGGAGCACCGAACGCGGATAGCGGCGCTGGTTGCCCGCCGAGCGTTCGGACTGGATCAGGCCCTTGTCCTCGTAGAAACGCAGTGCGGTGTGCGGGACGCCGCTGCGCTCGGAAACCTGCCCGATGCTGAGATGGTCGGCTAGCTTGGTCACTTCGCCAGGTTAGCCTTGACTTCCAGTTAAGTCGAGGTTGCACGGTTATTTTCATGACCACCGCAACAGAATCCGGCTTCGCGGACTTGCCGGGACTGCTTTCGCTCATGACCGGGGACGAGAAGCACTCCGCGGCTTCCACGTCCACTTTGGACGTCCTATGGGTGCTCTACGACCGGGTACTGGACGTCTCGCCTTCACGAATGCGCGATCCGGCCCGGGATCGTTTCCTGCTCTCCAAAGGCCACGGGCCGATGTCCTACTACGCGGTGCTGGCCGCGAAAGGCTTCCTCGACCCCGGCGAGCTGGTCGATTGGGGCTCGGACGAATCGCGGCTGGGCATGCACCCGGACCGGATGCGCGTGCCGGGCGTCGAAATCTCCAGCGGTTCACTCGGCCACGGACTGCCCCTGGCCGTCGGCACCGTGTTCGGCCTGCGGGCACAGCGGCTGAGCAGGCCCAAGGTCGTCGTCCTCGTCGGCGACGCCGAGCTCGACGAAGGCTCCAACCACGAGGCGATCGCCCTCGCCGGGCGCGAAGCGATGGACCAGCTCACCGCCGTGGTGATCGACAACTCGTCGTCCACCCACGGCTGGCCGGGCGGGATCGCGCGGCGGTTCGAGGTCGAAGGCTGGGTCACCCGCGTGGTCGACGGCCGCGACCACGACGCCCTCGTCGCCGCCTTCACCGAACCGCACCCCGTCCGGCCGCTCGCCGTGATCGCCGTCGTCGAACCGAAGGACTGATTCCCATGAGCATGCGCGAAACCTTCCTGTCCACAATGGACGAAGCGCTGGACGTCGACCCGCGGTTGGCCGTCGTACTGGCCGACATCTCCTCGGACCAGCTGGCCACCGCGAAACTCCGCCACCCGAATCGGGTGCTCAACGTCGGCATCCGCGAGCAGCTCCTGATCAGCGTCGCCGGGGGACTGGCACTGACCGGCATGCGCCCGGTGGTCCACACCTTCGCGTCCTTTCTTGTGGAACGCCCTTTCGAGCAGATCAAACTGGACCTCGTGCACCAAGGTGTCGGCGCCGTGCTGGTGTCCTCGGGCGCTTCCTACGACATGGCCAACGCGGGCCGCACCCACCAGTCACCCGCCGACGTCGCGCTGATCGACAGCCTGCCCTGCTGGACCGTGCACGTCCCCGGCCACGCCGAAGAAGCGCGGCGGCTCGTGCTCGAATCGCTGGCGGGGGACTGCAACGTCTACATCAGACTCTCCGAGCAGGCCAATGCCGCGCCCCACCTGGCCCCCGGTTTCCAGACCCTGCAACAGGGACGCGACGGTGTTGTCGTCGCCGTCGGCCCGACGCTGGACAGGGTGCTCGCCGCGACCAGCGGCACGGACGTGACCGTGCTGTACGCGTCCACGATCCGCCCGTTCGACGCCGCCGGTCTCCGAGCCGCGGTGGAGGCGACAGGTGTCGCGGACGTCGTCCTCGTCGAGCCTTATCTGGCGGGGACTTCGGCGCTTTTCGTGGCCGACGCACTCGCCGACGTTCCGCACCGGCTGCGCTCACTGGGCGTCCGGCGAGGTGCCGAGGTGCGGGGCTACGGGCAGATGGCAGACCATGATCTGGCGCACGGACTGGACGAGACGTCGATCGCGGTCGCGGTCAAGGAATTCCTGTGGTGACTTTCCCGCGGTGCACTAGGTTCGCAATCTGTGACTACTGAGCAGCGCCATATCCGTCCCCTTGCCCTCGGCGTCATCAGGCGCGGCAACGAGTTGCTCGTCTTCGAGGGGCACGACCACGTCAAAGGGGAGACCTACTACCGCCCGCTCGGTGGCGGCATCGAGTTCGGGGAGCCCGCGGAGGACGCGCTCCGCCGCGAATTCCGGGAAGAACTCGCGGCGGAGTTGACGAACGTGTCGCTTCTTGGCGTGGTGGAGAACATCTTCACGGTGTTCGGCCGCCCGTCGCACGAGATCGTGTTCTTGTTCGAGGCCGAGCTGGCGGATCGGTCGTGGTACGAGCGGGATGAGCTCGGCACGGTCATCGACGAGGGCAGTCCGGTGTTCTGGCGCGACTTCACCAGCGGGGATTCGATCCTGTATCCGACCGGGTTGCGCGAGTTGGTGTCAGCGGAGGTGTGAGTTCGGCGTCGGCTCCAGCAGACGGCGGTGGGCGAGGATTTGCCGCAGGGGCTCGGTTTCGGGTGAGAACCACACGACGACGGATTCGCCTGTTCGCACGGGGAGCGCGGGGAAGGTGTTCTCCGCGTGCTCGGTTTCGAAGCTGGCGATGGGGTGTTCGTCGATCGGAACCGCAGGTGAGGCGATCGTCATGAGCAGGCGCGACGACGGCCGGTGCTCGAACGGCTTCCTGCGCCTCCACGAACTCGCGCTCGAACAGGTCGATCAGGACGTCTCGCTGACCGGGTCTCAAGGTGTACTGGCGGAGCTCGACGACGGAACACTCCGCCGGGGTCAAGGTGATCACGTCCGGACGCTAACCACCCTCCCCTGACACCCCCTGTCAGTGAAGCCCCGGGGAAAGTGTCGACATATTCCCCGCGCGGGCTAGCGGAAGGCGGAGAGGCCGGTGACGGACTGGCCCAGCGAGAGGGCGTGCATCTCCTCCGTGCCCTCGTAGGTGAGCACGGTTTCGAGGTTGTTCATGTGCCGCATCACCGGGTACTCGAGCGAGATTCCGTTGGCGCCCAACAGGGTCCGGGCCGAGCGCGCGACCTCGATGGCCGAGCGGACGTTGGCGAGTTTCCCGAAGCTGACGTGGTTGTGGTGCAGCTTCCCCGCGTCCTTCAGTCGCCCGATCTGCAGCGCAACCAGGCCCGCGCGGTTGACCTCGACGATCATGTCCGCCAGTTTCCGTTGCGTCAGCTGGAAACCCGCGAGCGGCTTGCCGAACTGCTCCCGTGTCAGCGTGTACTCCAACGCCGATTCGTAGCACGCCCGCGCCGCGCCGACGACGCCGAACAGGATGCCGTACCGGGCCTCGTTGAGGCACGAAAGCGGCCCGCGCAGGCCCCGGACCTCGGGGAACACCGCGCTTTCCGGCAGCCGCAGGTCTTCGAAGACGAGTTCCGCCGTCAGTGACGCGCGCAGCGAAAGCTTGTGCTTGACCTCGTTGGCGGTGAACCCGGGCGTGTCCGTCGGCACGACGAAACCGCGGATGCCGTCGTCGGTCTGCGCCCACACGACGGCCACGTTCGCGACGGTTCCGTTGGTGATCCACATCTTCGAGCCGTTGAGCACCCAGTCCGAGCCGTCGCGCGTTGCCCGGGTGCGCATGCTGCCGGGGTCGCTGCCGGCGTCGGGCTCGGTCAGGCCGAAGCAGCCGAGCGCCTCGCCGGCGGCCATCTTCGGCAGCCACTCCTGCTTCTGGTCCTCGGAGCCCCACTTGTGGATCGCGTACATCGCGAGCGAGCCCTGCACGGACACGAAACTGCGCAACCCCGAGTCGACGGCTTCGAGCTCACGGCAAGCGACGCCGTACGCGATCCCGCTGGTGCCGGAGCAGCCATAGCCCTCGAGGTGCATGCCGAGCAGGCCGAGCTGGCCGAACCCCTTCGCGAGTTCGGCGGCGGGCAGCTGCCCGGACTCGTACCAGCCGGCCACGTGCGGAGCGAGCTGGTCCGCCGCGAAACCGCGCACGGCGTCGCGGATGTCGCGCTCTTCGCCGCTCAGCTCGGCGTCGATGTCGAGGAAGTCGTGCGGGTCGGGCGTGCTGCTCATCGTCGTTTGCTCCTGGCTGTCGGCCGGTGGTTCTTCCCACCTGACGACACAGCACCAGAGAACACAGGCAAGTGCAAGGTGAGATTTAGCGGGCTTTCTCGTCCTTGCTGATCCGCATGATGCGGGCGAGCCCGCGCAGGCCGCGCGTACGTTCGGGCTGGCGCTGGGTCGGGATGGGCTGGGTGGAGATGGGCAGCGTCTCGACGTCGAACGTCGGAAACGGCACGCTCTCGATGTCGTTTCGCCAGGCTGCCAGCATCCTGACCAGCTCTTCGTCTTCGCCCGCCATCTGATCTCCACACTCCAGAGGTCACACCACGCGGGTCCTGGGTACCCACCAGCCGCGGAAGCCAAACCTCCGGCGACTAAAAAGATGTGCGTGTCCCCCCTCCGTGTCCGTGGCTTCCGCCTCCTGCTGTTCACCACCGTCGCCGTCTTCTCCGGGGTCGCGCTCCTGTTGTCGGTCGTGCCGCTCTGGGTGGTCCACAACAACGCCGGCGAGTTCGCCGCCGGCGGATCGACAGCGGCGTTCATGGCGAGCACGGTCGCCGCGCAGTTCGCCGTCCCGCGGCTGGTCAGGGCGTGGGGATATCGCCTGGTCACGGCGTCGGGCGCGGTGCTGCTGGGCGTGCCGGCGCCGCTGCTGCTGATCACGACGGACTGGCCCGGCATCCTCGCGGTCAGCCTGCTGCGGGGGATCGGTTTCGGGTTCGTGACGGTCTGCGGGGCCGCGCTCGTCGCGGAACTGCTCCCGAGAACGGCGTTGGCCAACGGCTCGGGGCTCTACGGGCTGGCCGTCGGGCTGCCGCAGCTGATCGGGCTTCCCGCGGGCACCGCCGCCGTCGAACACTGGGGTTTCGTGCCGGTCTTCGTCGCCGCCGGGGTGATCCCGCTGCTGGGCCTCGCGGCGATCTTCGGCCTGCCCGCGGTGGCTGCTACCCGACACGACGACGATTTGCCCGCGAAAGGCAGCTTGTGGCGGCCGTGGCTGGTGATGCTCAGCGGCTCGATCGGGTACGGCGCGCTCGTCACGTTCCTGCCGCTCGCGCTGACCGACACCGTCGCCGCGTCGACCGCTTTGTTCGCTTCGGCGGGCGCGGGGCTGGCGTCGAGGTGGGTCGCCGGACGGCTCGGCACGCGGATCGCGGCGGGCCGGATGTTGCCGTGGGGATTGGCGCTCACCGTGCTCGGCATGGCCGGGCTGGCCGCCTCGATCCAAGGTGAGTCGCCTTGGTCGGCGGTCGCTGCCGTCGCGGTGGTCGGTGTCGGGTTCGGGCTCATCCAGAACGACTCGCTGGTGGTGATGTTCGCCGCGGCACCGGTCGGGCGGGCGAGCGTCGCGTGGAACGTCGCCTTCGACGCGGGCACCGGGGTGGGCGCCGTCGTGGTCGGCGCGGTGGTCGCGGGCTCGAGCTACCCGGTCGCGTTCGGCCTGCTCGCGGTGTCCGCCGCCGTGCTGCTGCCCGTTGCCTTAACTGCTAGACGTGCCGTCTAACCTGGTCCTGTGCCTAGCGTCGTCATTCTGGATTACGGTTCCGGCAACCTCCGTTCCGCCGAGCGTGCCGTGCAGCGCGCGGGCGCTGACGTCACGGTGACGGCCGATCCCCATGCCGCGCTCGAAGCCGACGGCCTGGTCGTGCCCGGTGTCGGCGCGTACGCGGCCTGCGTCGAGGGGCTGTTCGGCGTCGGCGGTGAGAAGGTCATCGGCCGTCGTCTCGCCGGTGGGCG
>Ga0193717_1001861_pt1 | contig 12597 bp, 11 predicted proteins | sample U2c2metaG_FD_145900 | JGI IMG/M metagenome (GOLD analysis project Ga0193717, IMG submission 145900) | Soil microbial communities from a riparian zone of the East river system, Colorado, United States - U2c2 | ecosystem: Environmental > Terrestrial > Soil > Riparian zone | place: USA: East River...
GCGGCGCTGGACTCCGCCGTCGAGCGCGGCAACCGGCTGCTGCGTCAGTTCGAGCGCTCCAATCCCGATCGATAATCGCGCGCGAGGGGTAGTGCGAGGGGTTGTGCGAGGGCGCCCAAGAAGCGGGCGGCCAAAATACTTGCATCATCAGTAGGCAATGACGCCTCTTTGTATGCAACACCGGCGACCGATCATGATCCGGATGCGAGCTCGGGCAGCCCAACAAATCCGATTAAAATCATGAGCTTAACGTACTGTTAAGCTTTCATCAAGTTTTGGCACGAACCTTGCGAAGCCAGTTCCAAAGCCGATTCCCTCGTGCGTTGGAGCGCCCCATGAAGCGTCGCGATTTCCTGAAATCCGTATCCGGACTCGCAGCCGGGGCCATGGTTCCCGCGCCGGCCATCTGCCGCCAAGGCCGACGCCCGCTCCGAGACGCTGCTGATCGTCTCCGAGGGCGGCCCCAACAATCTCGATATCCATGGCATCGGCACCAATGTGCCGGGCTATGAGGTGTCGTGGAATTGCTACGACCGCCTGATCAGCCACGAGATGAAGAGCGGTCCCGGCGGCGTGCCGTATTACGACCGCGACAAGTTCAAGCCTGAACTCGCCGAAGACATGAATGTCGGCGACATGTCGGTGACCTTCAAGCTGAAGAAAAACGCCAAGTTCCACGACGGCGCGCCGGTGACGGCAAAGGACGTAAAGTGGTCGCTCGACCGCGCCGTCAGCGTCGGCGGATTTCCAACGTTTCAGATGAGCGCCGGCTCGCTGACAAAACCGGAACAATTCGTCATTGTCGATGACAACACGGTGCGCGTGGACTTCGCCAAGAAGGATCGCCTGACCATTCCCGATCTCGCGGTGATCGTGCCCTGCGTGGTCAATTCCGAGCTGGTGAAGAAGAACGCTAGCGAGAAAGACCCCTGGGGCCTCGAATACACCAAGCAGCAGACCGCCGGCTCCGGCGCCTACAAGGTGACCAAATGGACCGCCGGCACCGAAGTGATCATGGAGCGCAACGACGCGTGGGTCGGTGGGCCGATGCCGAAGATCAAGCGTGTGATCTGGCGCATGGTGCCGCAGGCCGGCAACCGCCGCGCGCTGCTGGAACGAGGCGACGCCGATATCTCCTACGAGTTGCCCTACAAGGATTTCCTCGAACTGAAGCAGGGCGGCAAGCTAGACATCGTGTCGCTGCCGTTCTCCAACGGCATCCAGTACATCGGCATGAACGTCACCAAGCCGCCGTTCGATAATCCGAAGGTGCGCCTGGCGGTGGCCTACGCCATTCCCTATCAGAAGATCGTCGATGCGGTGCTGTTCGGGCTAGCCAATCCGATGTACGGCGCGCCCGCCAGCAAAACCACCGACGTGGCGTGGCCGCAGCCGACCAAATACTTCACCGACATCAACAAGGCCAAGGCGCTGCTCGCCGAGGCCGGTTATCCCAACGGGTTCGAGACCACGCTGTCGTTCGATCTCAATTTCGCCGGCGTCAACGAGCCGCTCTGCGTGCTGGTGCAGGAAAGCCTGGGCCAGATCGGCATCAAGACCACGATCAACAAGATCCCCGGCGCCAACTGGCGCACCGAGTTGAACAAGAAGGAGATGCCGCTCTACACCAACGTGTTCTCCGGCTGGCTCGATTACCCCGAATATTTTTTCTACTGGTGCTATCACGGCAACAATTCCGTCTTCAACACCATGAGCTACAAGTCGCCGGAGATGGACAAGCTGATCGACGGCGCGCGCAATGCCGCGTCGTCGGGCGACATGCCGACTTACGATACCGATGTGAAGGGCTTCGTCGATCTCGCCTTCACCGACATCCCGCGGATTCCGCTGTATCAACCCTTCGTCAACGTCGCGATGCAGAAGAACGTCTCCGGTTATCAATACTGGTTCCACCGCCGGCTCGATTACCGCGCGCTGGTGAAGGCGTAAGCGGGCGAATGGCGAGTAGCGAATGGCGAATAGGGAGTAGCGAAGAGTGGCAGGAAGCAGCCGTCATCAACCATTCGCCATTCGCTACTCGCCATTCGCGCGCTCGCAGAATGCGAGGCGCATCCCATGCTGACCATGATCGGCAAGCGGCTGATGTTTGCGATCCCGAGCCTGATCGGGGTCGTGATCGTGACGTTCCTGCTGACCCGCGCGCTGCCTGGCGATCCGGCGGCGTATTTCGCCGGACCGGCCGCAACCAAGGAAGCGGTCGAGCAGATCCGCAAGAAACTCGGTCTCGACAAGCCGCTGATCGAACAGTTCTTCCGCTACACCGCGGATCTCTCACATGGCGATTTCGGCAATTCGCTCACCACCGGCCAGCCGGTCGCGACCGAAATCCGCAACCGGCTTCCGGCGTCGGCCGAACTGACCCTGCTCGGCCTTGTGGTCTCGGTCGTGATCGCGATCCCGCTCGGCATTCTCGCCGCCACAAGACCGGGGTCATGGATCGACCATCTCTGCCGGGTGACCACGACGGCGGGCGTCTCGCTGCCGGTGTTCTTCACCGGTCTGGTGCTGGTTTACATTTTCTATTTCAAGCTCGGCTGGTCGCCGGCGCCGCTCGGGCGGCTCGACGTGTTCTATAGCGCGCCGCCGCCTGTGACGAATTTTTATCTGATCGACGCGCTGATCGCGCGGGACTTCGAGACCTTTCGCTCTGCGCTCAGCCAGTTGATCTTGCCGGCGATGACGCTGGCGATCTTCTCGCTGGCGCCGATCGCGCGCATGACGCGCGCCTCGATGCTCGCCGTGCTGGCGTCGGATTTCGTGCGCACCGCGCGCGCCAGCGGGCTGTCGCCGGGCACGGTGATCGTGACCTACGCCTTCCGCAACGCGATGCTGCCGGTCATCACCACGCTCAGCATGGTGTTCTCGTTCCTGCTCGGCGCCAATGTGCTGGTCGAAAAAGTGTTCGCCTGGCCCGGCATCGGCTCCTACGCGGTGGAAGCGCTGATCTCGTCGGATTTCGCGCCGGTGCAAGGTTTTGTGCTGACCATGGCGGTGATGTACGTCCTGCTCAATCTGACGATCGACATTCTCTACGGCGTGATCGACCCAAGAGTAAGGCTGGAAGGGTGAGGTTTAAAGGATGAGCATTGTCGCCCCGCCTCTCGTCGAACCCGTTGCGCCGGCCCGGACATCCGGTCTCACCGCGATCTTCGAACACACGCGCTATGTGCTCGGCGAGAATCGCGTCACCGCCTTTGCGTTCGGGTTGCTGATCGTCATTGTATTTGCGGCGTTGTTCGGGCCTTACATCGTTCCTTATGACCCGCTGGCGTCGGACACCGCGGCGGCCCTGAAACCGCCGTCAGCGGCGCACTGGTTCGGCACCGACCAACTCGGCCGCGACATTTTCAGCCGCGTCATCGTGGCGACGCGGCTCGACACCTTCATCGCGGTGGCATCGGTGGTGCTGGTGTTCCTGATGGGCGGACTTGCCGGCATTGCCGCCGGATATTTCGGCGGCTGGACCGACCGCGTCGTCGGTCGCATCGCCGACACCATCATGGCGTTTCCGCTGTTCGTGCTGGCGATGGGCATCGTCGCCGCCCTCGGCAATACCGTGCAGAACATCATCATCGCGACGGCTATCGTGAACTTTCCGCTCTATGCCCGCGTCGCCCGTGCCGAGGCCAATGTGCGCCGCGACGCCGGCTTCGTGCAGGCGGCGCGGCTGTCGGGCAACGGCGAATTCCGCATCCTGCTGGTGCACATCCTGCCCAACATCATGCCGATCATGATCGTGCAGATGTCGCTGACCATGGGCTACGCGATTCTCAACGCCGCCGGGCTATCCTTCATCGGGCTCGGCGTGCGGCCGCCGACCGCCGAATGGGGCATCATGGTCGCGGAAGGCGCCGGCTTCATGGTGTCCGGCGAATGGTGGATCGCGCTGTTTCCCGGCCTCGCGCTGATGATCGCGGTGTTCTGCTTCAACCTGCTCGGCGACGGCCTGCGCGACATCGTCGACCCGCAGCGGCGGACGTGAGGTAGGAACATGACTGCGCAGCCATTGCTCGACGTCAGCGATCTCACCGTGGAATTCGCCACCAGGCGCGGCATCGTGAAAGCCGTGCAGCACGTCAACATCTCTGTTGCCAAGGGCGAGACGCTCGGCATCGTCGGCGAATCCGGCTCCGGCAAGTCGGTGACCTCCTACGCGGTGATGCGGATCCTCGACCGCGCCGGCAGGATCGCCGAAGGCTCGGTGATGTTTTCGGGGATCGACGTCAAGGGCGCGACCGAAAACCAGATGCGCGACCTGCGCGGCCGTGAAATCTCGATGATCTTCCAGAATCCGCGCGCGGCGCTCAATCCGATCCGCAAGGTGGGCGACCAGATCGAGGACGTGCTGCGCCAGCATGTGCAGTCCACCACCACCGACCGCGGCGAGAAGGCAATCGAGGCGCTGGAGGCGGTCAAGATCGCGCGGCCGCGGGAACGCTATCACGCCTTTCCGTTCGAATTGTCGGGCGGCATGTGCCAGCGCGTCGTGATCGCGCTGGCGCTGGCCTGCAATCCGCAGCTTCTGATCGCGGACGAGCCGACCACCGGCCTCGACGTCACCACGCAAAAAGCGGTGATGGACCTGATTGTCGAACTGACGAAGCGCAGGGGTATGTCGACCATCCTGATCACTCACGATCTCGGTCTTGCCGCGGCCTATTGCGACCGCGTGGTGGTGATGGAAAAGGGCCGCGTGGTCGAGACCGCGCTGTCGGCGGATATTTTTGCCAACCCGGAGCATCCTTACACCAAGAAGCTGATGCGCGCGACGCCGCGGCTCGGCGTATCGCTGCGGGATTTGTTGCCGGAGGACGAAGCGCTTTCTCCACCTCTCCCCGCTCGCGGGGAGAGGTCGGATGGCATCGCAGATGCCATCCGGGTGAGGGGGCCTATCCGCGAGTCCGAACTCGCGGAGAGTCCCCCTCACCCCGACCCTCTCCCCGCAAGCGGGGAGAGGGGGCAGCCCCTCCTCATCGTCGAAAAGCTGGTCAAGGAATATCCGCGGCAGGGCGCAAGCGCGGTGCTGGCAAAGCTGTTCTCGCGCAAGCCGCCGACTGAGCCGGAGCAGTTCCGCGCGGTCGATGGCATCAGCTTCACCGTGGACAAAAGCGAGAGCGTCGGGCTGGTCGGCGAATCCGGCTGCGGAAAGTCCACGACCTCGATGATGGTGATGCGGCTGCTCGACCAGACCTCGGGCCGCATCATGTTCGATGGCGACGAGATCGGCGCCATTTTGCCGAATGCCTTTGCGCGGCTGCCGCTGCGCAAGAGCATCCAGATGGTGTTTCAGGATCCGACCGACAGCCTCAATCCGCGCTTCACCGCCGCGCGCGCCATCGCCGATCCGATCATGCAGCTCGGCGACGTCAAGGGGCGCGACGCGCTGCGCGACCGCTGCGAGGAACTGGCGGGACTGGTGGGGTTGCCGATCAACCTGCTGGACCGGTTTCCGCATCAATTGTCGGGGGGCCAGAAGGCCCGCGTCGGCATCGCCCGCGCTATCGCGCTGCACCCCAAGCTGGTGGTGCTCGACGAGCCGACCGCGGCGCTCGATGTCTCGGTGCAGGCGGTGGTGCTGAACCTGCTGCAGGACCTCAAAGCTTCGATGGGGATGAGTTATTTGTTCGTGTCGCACGATTTGAATGTGGTGCGGTTGTTGTGCGATCGTGTCATTGTGATGCGATCGGGGCGAATCGTCGAACAGGGCACGTCCGAAAGCGTGCTGGGTAACCCGCAAGATGCCTATACAAAAGAACTGCTGACGGCGATTCCGCATCCGCCGTTGCCGGTGCACTGAAGCCTTACGAAGATGAGAGACGAATGGCCGCTGATCCGCTTGATGATTATATCGACGCCGTTGGAAAAGCGCTGGCGCTTCCGATCGAGGATGCCTGGAAGCCGGCGGTGCGCGCCAATCTTGAGGTGTCGCTGAGGCTGGCGCGGCTGGTCGACGAATTCCCGCTGCCCGATGAAACCGAGCCGGCCAGTGTCTTTGCAGCCTGACATCGCCGTGCAAGCCGATGGCGACTGGCCGTCAGCGTCTGAGATCGCGCGGGCGGTCGCCGGTGGTAAAATGTCCGCGCTGAGCGCGACCGACGCGGCGCTGGCGCGGATCGCGGCGCACGATCCCATATTGAACTCGTTCACAAATGTCGTCGCCGACCGCGCTCGGACGCGGGCGCGTTCGATCGATGCCGCGATCGCGGCCGGAAAAAATCCGGGGCCGCTTGCCGGCGTGCCGTTCGCGGTAAAGAACTTGTTCGACGTGCAGGGGCTGCCGACCCGTGCCGGATCGAAGATCAACCGCGACCTTGCGCCATCGCCGCGCGATGCCACGCTGGTCGAGCGCATGGAAGCCGCCGGCGCGGTGCTGGTCGGCGCGCTCAACATGGGCGAATACGCCTATGATTTCACCGGCGAAAACGTGCACGACGGCCCGTCGCGCAATCCGCACGACACGACGCGGATGACCGGCGGCTCGTCCGGCGGCTCCGGCGGCGCGGTAGGTGGCGGCCTGGTGCCGCTGGCGCTGGGCTCCGACACCAACGGCTCGATCCGGGTGCCGTCGTCGTTCTGCGGCATTTTTGGCTTGAAGCCGACCTATGGCCGGCTGTCGCGCGCGCGCTCGTTTCCGTTTGTCTCGAGCTTCGATCATCTCGGCCCGTTCGCGCGCAACATTGATGATCTTGCACTGGCCTACGACGCGATGCAGGGCCCCGATGCCGATGATGCGGCGTGCACCACGCGGCCGGCCGAGCCGGTCAGCGCGCTGCTGGCGCAGGATATCGGCGGCCTTCGGGTTGCCATTGCCGGCGGCTACTTTCAGAACAACGTTTTGCCTGAAGCCAAGGAAGCCGTCGCCCGCGTCGCCAAAGCGCTCGGCGCCACGCGCGTCATCGAAATCCCCGAGGCCGCCCGCGCCCGCGCCGCCGCCTATGTGATCACCACCGTCGAGGGCGCGTCGCTACATCTCGACCGCCTGCGCAAGCGGCCGAACGATTTCGACCCGGCGGTGCGAGACCGCTTGATCGCCGGCGCGATGATCCCCGCGCCATTCGTCGACCGCGCGCAAAAATTCCGCCGCTGGTATCGCGTGCAAGTGCTGGAGATTTTCAAGTCGGTCGATGTGCTGATCGCGCCGGCAACGCCCTGCATAGCCCCAAAGCTCGGGCAGCAAACCTTTGTGCTCGACGGCGTCGAACTGCCGGTGCGCGCCAATATCGGCATCCACACCCAGCCGATATCGTTTATCGGCCTTCCGGTGGTAGCAGTGCCCGTTCCGCTCGATCCGATGCCGATCGGCGTGCAGATTATCGCCGCCCCATGGCGCGAAGACGTCGCGCTGCGCGTCGCCTTCGCGCTGCAGCGCATGGGCGTTGTTGCCGCGCCGCGCCCGAAAGGATTTTGAGAATGGACGTCGATCTTCCCGACGTGCTCGCCGAGGTGACCGAGCAGTTCGCCCGCTACGAGGCCGCGCTGGTATCGAACGATGTCGCCGTGCTCGATGAGTTGTTTCGCGCCGACAAGCGGTCGTTGCGCTACGGCGTCGGCGAAAACCTTTACGGCCACGACGAGATCATGGCGTTTCGCGCCGCGCGTTCGCCGGTCGGTCTGGGGCGCAGGACCGCAAGGACGCTGATCACCAGCTATGGCCGGGATACCGCGGTGGCCTCGACGCTGTTCTACCGGGAATCGCTGCCCGGCAAGGTGGGGCGGCAGATGCAGACATGGATACGCTTTCCGGAAGGCTGGCGTATCGTTGCAGCCCATGTGAGCATCATCGACGAACCGCGGGATCCAAAGGCATGAGTCTGGACGATCTTCCGAGCGCGCCGCCGCGGCCGTCCCCGCGCGCGGAGGTGGTCAGACGCGTGGACCGCGCTTCTGGCGTGCCCGGCAAGGTCACGCGTGCCGAAGAATTGCGCCTGCAACTCGCCGACGAGATCGTCCGCGGCGCGCTACCGCCGGGGGCTTCGCTTGATGAAACCGAACTTGCGCAGCGCTTCAACGTGTCGCGCACGCCGGTGCGCGAGGCGCTGCGCCAGCTGGCGACCTCGGGCCTGATCGACGCGCGGGCGCATCGCGGCGCCGTGGTGGCGCGGCCGTCGCTCGACCGGCTGACCGATGGCTGAACTGGAAGCGCTGTGCGCCGGTCTTGCCGCCGAACGCATGCCGGCGGCCGAGCGCCAGGCGCTCGAAGCCGTGCACGAGGAGCTGCGCGTGCTGAGCTATGCCGGCAATCCGGAGCAATTTCACGAGGTCAATGAGCGCTTTCACAACGCGATCTATGCCGGTTCCCAGAACGGCTACATCGCCGAGATGACACTGGCAACGCGGGTGCGGGTGCAGCCGTTCCGCCGCGCGCAATTTCGCAATCTCGGCCGGCTGGCGAAATCGCATATCGAGCACGACCGCGTGGTGTTCGCGATCATGCGCGGCGACCGCGTCGGCGCCGCCGCGGCGATGCGCGCCCACATCGAACTGGTGCGCGGCGAATACGAACTTTACGCGGTGTCGGTTTAGTCGCGTGCCCCGGACGCAGCGCAGCGCGCCGCTCTTGGCGGCGTGGTGCGCTGCAGAGCCGGGGCCGTAACGAAGGCAGCATTTGTAACGGTCCCGGCTCTGCGGAGCGGCATGAAGAATGCCGCGCCGCGTCCGGGACACGAGACTTTTCACACCACTTCCTTCGCTTCCGCCATGAAGGCGCGCCAGCCGCCGAACGCCGAGATGTCGCGCGCGCCGTCGATGGCGGCTGGCTCAACCAGAAAGCCTTTCACGCCGGAGCCATCCGCGAGCCGGATCGTCCCGATCGAGAGCGGCGGCGGTACGGCGGCGACGAATTTTCCGAACGATGCCGCGGACAGCGCCCATAGCTCAAGCTGGATCGACGATCCCGAACCTGCCTTGACGCGCAGCATGCCGGGTTTTGGCGGCGTGGTGCCCTTCAGCGCATAGAGCTTGTACTCCGGCGCGGTCGCGGCGGCTTGCAGCAGCCGTCCGCCCAGCGCCTTCAATTCGCCATTGAGCGCCATGCCGGACAAATGCGCGCCGACCACGGCGATGGCGATTTCGTCTCCGCGCACGACCGTTGTTAATGCTGCGAGCGCCGGCTGCTGCAAATTTCGGCCGCCCATCGCCAGCCCGGTGTCGGCATGAAACACGCGGCCGAGGCTGGCGAGCTGCGCGTCGTACCCGGCGGGCGCCAGCAGCGTAATGCCGAACGGAATGTCGTCGGGCCGGATCGCCGCCGGCAGTGCGAGGCCGCAGAGATCGAGCAAATTGACGAAATTGGTATAGGTGCCGAGCCGGCTATTGAGCTCGATCGGATTGGCCAGCACCTGCGCGGTCGAGTAAGCGGTCGGCGCCGTCGGCAGCAGCAGCGCGTCGATATTGGCAAAGGCGCGCCCGGCGATACGGCGCAGTCCCTGCAGCCGGTACAGCGCGGCAAAGGTGTCCGCCGCCGTGAGCCGTGAACCCGCGGCCGTGATCTCGCGCGTCACTGGATGAATCGCGTCCGGCGACGAGGCCAGCAGATTGCGGATCACCAGATAGCGTTCGGCGACCCATGGCCCTTCATAGAGCAGCCGGGCGGTCTCATAAAACGGTTCGAGATCGCACTCGACTAGCGTTGCGCCGAGCGCTGTCCAGCGCGCCACCGCATCGCTCCAGGCTTTCTCCGCGGCCTTGTCGCCGAAGAAAATCAATTGACCCTGGCGCGGCACGCCGAGCCTGAACCGGTCCGGAAGCGCATTCATTGGCGCCAGCGGCAGGTTACGCGAAAACGGATCGGCGCCGTCGGGTCCGGCCAGCGCGGCCAGCGCCGTCATCGCGTCGTCGACTGTGAGCGAAAAGATCGACACGCAATCCAGCGTGCGGCAGGCCGGCACCACGCCTGCGGTGGAGATCAGCCCGAGGCTCGGCTTCAGCCCGACGATATTGTTGAGCATCGCCGGCACCCGCCCCGAGCCCGCGGTGTCGGTGCCGAGCGCCAGCGGCACCAGTCCTGCGGACACCGCCACCGCCGACCCCGAACTCGACCCGCCCGGAATGAGATCCCCGCGCATCGGATTGTTCGGAATCCCATAGGGCGAGCGTACGCCGACGAGGCCGGTGGCGAACTGATCGAGATTGGTCTTGCCGATCACGATGGCGCCGGCCGCGCGCAGCCGCGCCACCGAGGTCGCGTCGTGAGTTGGCGAATAGGCGAAGGCCGGGCAGGCGGCCGTGGTCGGCAAGCCCAGGACGTCGATGTTGTCCTTCACGGCGAAGGGAACGCCATAGAGCGGGAGCTGCGCGGAATCCTTCTTTGTCAGCGCCTCGGCCTCGGCGAGCGCTTCCCTCTCGTCGCGCAGGCTGATGAAGATCGCCGGATCGTTGTGGTCGCGGATGCGCTGAAAACTGCGCGCCACGGTTCGCGCAGGCGACATCGTGCCCGCGCGGTGCGCGGCGACAATCGCGGCAACGGTTTCCGTCACGGTGCAGCCCCCACTACCGCATCGGCCCAACGCCGGCCAGGCGACACGATGCCGATCGTCATGATTCGCCTTTTGCCGCTCCTGCAGCCCATGGTACCATTCCTGACATTAGCTGCCGTTCCACAACCGTCGAAGCATTGAATTCCGGATGCGCGGCAGCGCGAGGCCACGCACGAGGTGCAGCATGAGCGACAATCGACATATTTTGAACGGTAATAATCTCACCTCACAAGACGGTATTCGACGGCGCGATTTTGTCGCGGGTTCCTTTGCTGCGGGCGCCGTTGCGTTTGCCAATACCCGGGTGTGGGGGCAGGCTGGCCCCACCGTTCCGCAACATTGTGTACCGCCGATTCCGACCGAGCCGGTTCAATTCATCTCGCCAACGAATAGCACTCCTGCGCGGGTGCGGAAGAGCGTCTTCGAACTCGATGCCGGCGAAATCACGAAGCTCAAGAACGCCTATGCGGCGCTGCGCAAGCTGGCGCAGGACAAACCGGACGACCCGCGCAACTGGTTTCATCAAGGTCAGGTGCACTGCTGGTATTGCAGCGGCGCGCTCGACGGCCTGTGGGGACAGGAAATCCATGGCGGCTGGTGGTTTCTGCCATGGCATCGCGCCTATCTTCATTTCCATGAGCAGATTCTCGGCTCGCTCATCGGCGACGCAACCTTCGCGTTGCCGTATTGGGACTGGGATACGGCGGGTCGCGACCGGTTTCCATTCGAAGTGTATGGGCAACCCGGCGAAACCGGCAATCCGCGTTTCGATCCGGCCCGCGGTGTCGGACCGAACGATCGTCTTCCGGCGAATTTCGTCGGTCCGGCGAGAATGAGGAACGTCCTTGGCTCCACAACGTTTGCAGACTTTGGCGGCAGCAGTGATCAATCCCTTGGACAACAACAGATGGGCCGGATCGAAGGGGCGCCGCATGGCGGGGTCCACGTCTGGACCACCGATCCCACGCTCGACTTCAACAATCCGAAGCCGGACATGGGCGTACTCGCTTCGGCAGCGTTCGATCCGGTATTTTTTTCCCACCACGCCAACATCGACCGACTCTGGGACAAATGGATAACGGATGATCCGGTCAACCATGTGAATCCGGACAATCCGACCTGGCTTCAGCAATTCTTCTTCTTTTACGATCAGACGTCGAACTGGACCTTTATCGCCAACGGCCAGATGCTCGAACCCGCCGCGTTGCGTTACAGTTATCGGCCGCCGCAACCGCAGGGAACACCGACACCTACAGCTGTGGCTGCGTCGGCGGCCGTGCGCCCGGCAGTCCGCGTCGCCCAGCAAATCGGGGCTCCAATGGTCGAATTCAGCAAAAGCACCGAATCCAAGGTTCTGACACCAGAACCGACAACTGTGCAGGCGGCGATACCGCCGCAAGGCCGGGAGAAGATCAATTCGTTTGCCGCTGCGGCGCCGGGCCCGGAGAAGAAAGTCATCCTGCGGATCGAGGGCGTGGAAATTCCGGCCAACCGTGGCGCGCTGGTCAACGTGTTCGTCAACCAGCCGAACGCTACCGCGGCCTCCGGCCCCGATGATCCCGGCTTCGTGGGCACGATCGCCGTGGTCGCCAGTCAGGCCGGCGGAGCCTTGCACGCGCACCCGCTGGTGCGGAATTTCAGCTTCGACCTCACCGGCAAGCTGGCGGCGTCGTTGGCGAACGACCCCAACGTCGCCGTGACGCTGGTGCCGGCCACCGGATCCGGTCAAAAGCCGAGTGCGGTGAGCCTTCGTTACGGCCGGATCTATATTACGACGCGCGAGTAACCGGTCGCTTTCGAGGCGCATGCCGGCTTACTCAGCCGGCACCGCTTTCGGTTCGCCCGCCATCGTGGGCATCGCGATGGCGGCCGGTGCGCGGCTTAGCGCATAGAGGAAAGCCGCGACCACGGCGTAAGCCAGCGCAACGGCGGGCGTCACGCCCAATCCACCGCCGATGCCGACCGCCTCCCCGTGCATGAAGCCGAAATAGGTCAGCACCGCGCCGGCGAATGCGAAGGCCGAAGCCTTGACGAAGTCGCGCTCGATCACGAACACGCCGATCGCGCCGAGCACGAGACCGGCTAGGATCGAGCCGCCGCC
>Ga0193717_1001863_pt1 | contig 12577 bp, 10 predicted proteins | sample U2c2metaG_FD_145900 | JGI IMG/M metagenome (GOLD analysis project Ga0193717, IMG submission 145900) | Soil microbial communities from a riparian zone of the East river system, Colorado, United States - U2c2 | ecosystem: Environmental > Terrestrial > Soil > Riparian zone | place: USA: East River...
TCTCGTCAATCTGCGCCAGCCGCCGCTGCATCTTGGCCTGGGTGAAGTTCCTATCCCGCGTGTTGACGGCCTTGAATTTGCTGCCGTCGATCGCAACGCTCGCTTTGCTGAACAGCTCAAGGCGTCGGCACAGCACCACGAACTCACGGCAGACCTTGCGGATGGCCTCGCCATTGTCCTTACGGAAGTCAGCTATGGTCTTGAAGTCCGGCATCAGCCGGCCGGTCAGCCAAACCAACTCGATGTTGCGCTGGCACTCCCGTTCCAGGCGACGACTCGACTGCACCCGGTTGAGATAGCCGTAGACGTAAATCTTCAACAGCGTCGCAGGGTGATAGGCCGGCCTTCCTGTCGCCTCCGGCTCAACGCCGTCAAAGCCGAGCTTGGCGAGGTCAAGCTCATCGACCAACACATCGATCGCCCGGAGCGGACCTTCGGGAGATTGCACATGTTCGGCCAAGTCACGGTGGGCTGACACCACGCCTGATCGTGCTGCGCGGTCGCGAACTCGCTGCGATGTATCCAAGGTGCCGGTAGTGGGCGCTTATTTTTTCTCGCCCATGGTGACATAGGCCCACAGTGCCTCGATATCGTCGCCCTTGAGCAGGTCGCCCCACGGCGGCATCTGGTTCTTGCCGTTGGTCACCGAACGCAAGAAGCGGTCGTGCTCGCCGGGCGGAAACTTGCGCAGGTCGAACGCGCTTTCCGGGTCCTGCATCCGCGGCCCGTGACAGGGCGAACAGTTGCGGGCGAAGATTTCGGCGCCGGTTGCGATCTGCTGCGGCGGAAAGCTCTGGTCTTGGGCGGCGGCCGTCGCGCACCACAGCGCAACGGCCGCCGCGAGACTTATGCCTGTCGTCAGTCCTGTCATGCCTGAAACCTTACTCAACCTTATCCCGAGGAGGGTGCGCCCGCCCCCGTCGAAAGCGCGGTGTTGTCCATGGGTCGAGACGGCGCGGAGCCTGTCATCGGGCCGCGCGTCGCGCGGACCGGTGGCGCCTCCTACCATGAGGTGGGAGGAGACGGCGCAGCCCGCGTCTTCAATCCGGCATCAGGGCGAAGGTCCACACCGAACCGCCGGGCGGTACGCTCTTGAGCGCCTCGCGCGCCTGGTTCCAGTACACGCCGCCGATGCCCGACAGCACGGTGACGTATTGCCGGCCCTTGTAAGTGTAGGTGATCGGCTGCGCGTTGATGCCTGAGCCGGTCTGGAACTGCCAGAGCGTCTTGCCGTCCGCCGCATCGATGGCGATGAATTCGCCGGTTTCCTTGCCGGTGAACAGCAATCCGCCGCCGGTCGCCACGATCGCCGACCATTGCGGATGGTCCCATAGCGGCGCGCGCCACACTTGTTTGGCGGTCAGCGGCTCGATCGCGTCGACATGGCCCACCGGCTCGCCGTCGGGCTGCTTGGCCGGCAGATTTTCCGCGAACTGAAAACGCTGTCCCTGCACGTAAGGTCCGGTCGGCAGATGCTTGAACAACCGCGCCGAATGCATGGTGTTGGCGTAAAGCAGGCCGGTCTCGGGGTTGAAGGCGGCATGCGGCCAGTTCTTGGCGCCGCGCTGCGTCGGCCACAGCTCGATCTGCTCTCCGGCGCGCAGTTTCTTGGCGATGTCGGTCTCGATCGGGCGTCCGGTTTCCATGTCGACGCCGCTCGCCCAGTTCACCCGCTCGAACGGCTTGGCGGAAATCAATTCGCCGCTGGCTCGGTCGATCACATAAGGAAGCCGTTGCGGTTGAGCTGCATCAGCACCTTGCGCTTGGCGCCGTCGACGTTGAGCTCACCGAGGATCATTTCCCAGTTGCCGTCGTAGTCGTATTGGTCGTTGGGCGTGAACTGGTAGTGCCAGACGACCTCGCCGGTCTTCGGCCGCATCGCCAGCACCGAGGCGGTGAAGAGGTTATCGCCGGGCCGCGTTTGCGACGCCCAAGGCGCCGGATTGCCGGTGCCCCAATAGGTCAGGTCCAGGTCGGGATCGTAGGAGCCGGTGATCCAGCTCGAGCCGCCGCCGGTCTTCCAGGCGCGCCGGAATCGTGTAGCGGCGCCACAAATGTTTGCCGGTTTCCGGGTCCCAGCCGTCGATGAAACCGCGAATGCCGAACTCCGCGCCGGAGATGCCGGTGATCAGCACGTTGTTGGCGATCAGCGGCGCGACCGTCATGGAATAGCCTTCCTTCCACTCGGCCGCCTTCTGGTTCCAGATCTCCTTGCCGGTATTCATGTCGAGCGCGATGACATGGGCATCGAGCGTGGTGCGGTAGAGCTTGCCGTTGAGGATCGCGGCGCCCTTGTTCGAGACGCCGCAGCACACGATGCGCGGCGTCTCCGGCAGCCAGTCGACCGGCGTTTTCCAGATCTGCTTGCCGGTGCCGACGTCGATCGCCACCGTGGCCCTGGCGTTGGTGACATACATCACCCCGTCGAGCACCAGCGGCTGCGCCTGCTCGCCCCATGGATTGTCGAGGCTGAGGTTCCAGATCGGCACCAGGCGTTTGACCGTCGCCTTGTCGATCTGCTTGAGCGGGCTATAGCGGTTGAGGCTATAGCCCATGCCATAGGTCAGCACGTTGTCGGGGTTCTTGCCGTCGTTCTTGAGATCGTCGAAGCGTCTGCGCCGATGCCGCGCCCGCAAGCATAACCATCACGGCCACAGCCGCTGCCGCCTTCATGAGCATCCTCCCGTGACGACGGGTCTCGCGGCCTTCGGCCGCCGCCACGTCCTTGCGCGGGAGGTTAGCGCAACGCCAACGCCTGTCGAGCCCGATGTCGGCTTGGCTTTTTCACGCAGCCATGCGCCAGACGCAGAGTACGGCGAGTCATCCCTGATGAGCTATCGGTGCCGGCGATGTCGATTTTTCTTCATTCCAAAGCACGCATGAAATTTAATGTTGGGCCTACAAGGAAACATGAAGCATTGATGGCGGCTTTGGGTCGCAAAGCCGATATTCGATCAGACACCCGCATCAGCTAGACTAGGCGCCGGCAACGGAAGTAACGTCTCGTGAGATCTTCCCGTCAGGGAGCGCTGCTCGGAATTTGCCCAGCATCGGCGGCAGAACAATGAAAATCGCTAGCAATCGCCCCGCCGCGCCCCGATCACCTGATGGCGTTGCTATCGGCAGGATCGCACTTGTTGCCGCGTCAGCCGCGATGGGAGGATTCCTGTTCGGTTTCGATACCGCTGTCATCAATGGCGCGGTCGATGCCATAAGGGACTGGTCCGGTGCGAGCTCCTGGTTGCTTGGCTTCTCCGTGGCCGGTGCTCTCCTGGGTTCCGCAATCGGTGCCTGGTTCGCAGGTCCGGTCGCCGATCGCTATGGGCGCATCGTCGTCATGAAGATCGCTGCCGCTATTTTCTTCGTAAGTTCGATCGGTACAGGCCTCGCCTGGGATATCGTGGCTTTGGGCCTGTTCCGCGTCCTCGGCGGCACCGCCATTGGCGCCGCGAGCGTTATCGCGCCGGCTTATATCGCGGAGGTGTCGCCAGCCTCTTATCGGGGACGTCTTGGCTCCCTTCAGCAGCTGGCGATCGTCACAGGCATCTTCGCCGCGCTGCTGGGTGACTATGCGTTGGCCACCGCCGCGGGCGGAGCGGAAAAAACGCTGTGGTTCGGATTGCAGGCCTGGCGATGGATGTTCATTGCCGCGACCATTCCTTCCGCCATCTATGCCTGCCTCGCCAGCGTGATCCCGGAATCGCCGCGCTATCTGGTTCTCAAGAAGCAATCCGGCGAAGCGGCCGACGTACTCAGGCGGTTCGGCGGCAATTCGCTGCCGGTCGAGGAAAAGATCATCGAGATCGAGCACAGTGTCGATGTTGAGCAGACGCGCAGCCTCCGCGATCTGGCTGGCCCCATGTTTGGCCTTCTGCCCGTCGTGTGGACCGGCATCCTGTTGTCGGTGTTCCAGCAATTCGTCGGCATCAATGTCATCTTCTACTATTCCGCGACACTCTGGCATGCGGTCGGCTTCACCCAGGATGACGCCCTGGTCATCACGGTCATCACCTCCGTGACCAACATCGCCGTGACCTTCGTGGCGATCGCACTGATCGATCGGATCGGCCGCAAGCCACTTCTGATCATCGGTTCGCTGGGCATGGCATTGACCCTGGGCGTCATGACCTGGGTTTTCGGCACCGCGCCGACGGTGATGGTTGCAGGCATCGCCCAACCCCAGCTTGGTTCTGCCGCCGGCCTGGTCGCGGTCATTGCCGCCAATCTCTATGTGGTGTTTTTCGGCGTGAGCTGGGGGCCCGTGGTGTGGGTATTGCTCGGTGAGATGTTCAGCAATCGTATCCGCGCCTATGCGCTTGCCGTCGCCGCGGCGGCGCAATGGATCGCCAACTACATTGTATCGCAGACGTTCCCGACGCTCGCGGGCATCAACCTCGGCGTCGCCTATGGCACCTATACGCTCATGGCGATTTTATCTTTTGTATTCGTGCTCGCGAAGGTCAAGGAGACCCGTGGACTGGAACTGGAAGAGATGAAGTAGTTAAACTCCGCCGTGAGCGAAGCGCCTACCCGCAGGACGGCTCATTGTTTTGGAATGTGAGCAATTTTGACCATCGACTCGGTGTTGCAATGCGGCATGATGTTCCTTCACGTGGTTCGGAAGGCATGAACATGTCCGCGGTTCGCGCGTTTGTTGATCGTCAACCCGTCGGGCCAAACGCCACACTATGGCTGAGCTTTACGAACTGCGCCGTTGGCCACCCATACGGTGGATGGCATTTAAGTTAGGCTGCATTAGCGGCATTTTATCCCGGACCGCCAAGGCCAAAACGGCTAAGGTAGAAGTCCCACAACGCGGGACCAAACCGGAAAATGGCGAATAATACACCCCAGGCTGCTTTTGATCCCAAGGCGTTTCTCGCGATCGTAGGCGATGGGAAAACTATCCTTGAATTTAAAAAAGAGCAGATCGTTTTCGCCCAAGGAGACGCGGCGGACACGATCTTTTACATTCAAAAAGGCCGGGTCAAGGTTGTCGTCATATCCGAACAAGGCAAAGAGGCGGTAGTCGGGATTTTTGGACCCGACCAGTTCTTTGGCGAAGGTTGCATGAACGGTCATTCGGTGCGCATCGCGACCACGACCGCGATCGAAGACTGCCTGATTACCGCCATCACGAAGACGGCGATGCTCGCGACACTTCATGATCAACCGAAGTTTTCCGAGATGTTCATGGCCTATTTGCTGACCCGCAATAGCCGGATTGAGGAAGATCTGATCGACCAGCTCTTTAATTCCAGTGAAAAACGGTTGGCGCGTTTGCTGCTTCTGTTGGCGAATTTCGGCAAGGAGGGCAGTCCCCAACCAATCGTTCCAAATATTAGCCAGGAAACCTTGGCCGAAATGATCGGCACGACCCGGTCCCGCGTTAGCTTTTTCATGAACAAATTTCGTAAGCTTGGCTTCATCAGCTACAACGGAAAAATTGAAGTGAACAGTTCATTGCTGAACGCGGTCTTGTACGACAAGCCCGAGATTAAGCGGGAGTAACGTGCGCTCTCGTCTGAGGCCACGCCCCCGCGTAACTACGGTGTGATCAATTTTGACCACGGGTCGACGGTTCGAATATGCCATTTTGCAGTCAACATGGCGTTGCCTGACAAACCAACTACCCCCTCGCGCTCCTGCGAAACGTGCAACGAGGAGATGACGCATTTGAGCGATCTCCCGTCATTTTTGGGACGGGCCGCAATCAGGATTTTCCGGTGCTACGTCTGCGATAACGTCGTTTCAGAAGACTATTGACGACTGTCTAAAACTCCTCCGATTCAATGCATTAACTTTCCGTGAGTGAGCAATATTGACCACCTGGCCGGTAGTGTGTGGTGGCAAGATGGATCCATCACCGCCCGCCATCGGCAACCATCGGTGACTGAGAGTTCGGTAACGCTCCCGCCCAAAGCAGGGAAGCATCATGTCCTCAACCCAGCAATTCTTGACCGCTATCGAGCGGCCTCGCTGTTCCCACTGCCAAATGCGTATGATGTTGGAACGCGTTTCACCGGGACCAATTGGTTTCGAACACCGGCTGTTCGAATGCCCGAAATGCGATCGGGTCGAAATTAACGTCATTGCATCCGATCCGCTGAAATCGAAGGCGGCCGGTTGGCTTGCCGGAGAGCTCAGAGCGCCGAGCTGAGGCAACGCGCCATGCTCGACGCACAAAATCAAGGTCCCCAATGCACGGCTTGCGGCTCGCCGATGAAGCTCGCGGCGATCGAGCCGAGCGATACCGGCCGAGATCTGCGAACCTTTACTTGTCCGCGTTGCTCAAGGGTCCAGCGGCATATCATCGAAAGCACCGTGACCGAGGCGTGGTTAGCGCCGAGGCGAAGGTGATGTACGAGCGGGAAAAGTGTCTGGTCCACGCTTCGATCTGTCGCGAGAAGGCCCAAGCCGATCCGGCGCGCTCAGACCATTGGATTGACCGAGCGATCGTATGGCATCAACGCGCCGCCCGAGCCCGCCACGGAAACGCGGTTACTCACGAAATTCACGAGGGGCGGTTGATCTCGAAGGCAGCTAAGTAAGGCACGCGCCGGGCATAGCGGCTCAACTATTTGGCTGGGTTTTCGTATGAAGGCTTGGAATACACGGGCACCTCGCCAATCTTGCGCCCTTGGTCGTTGATTACAGCAATGTGGCGTTCAGGATCATCTTCGGGCCGATCGAGCGAAACGCCTATGGCGAGCACGGTCGCTCTGATGATTGCTGAGATATCGTCGTCGCAAACAAAGCCTGATGAATCAAAAAGCCTGTGGCCGTCTTCAACATCGAAAAAGTAGCGGGGCATTGGCAATCTCCAAGCTTGGCAAGTAGCCCGGAACGACAATGTTCCGGACATGCCGCCTCACTTGCCTGTCTTTGAGGTTCGCCCCTTGCCGCCGCATTCCTTGCACGGCGGCGGATACACTCTGCGGCCGGCTGCATCGGCTGTTTGACGGCGGGGAATCCGGTGCCGTCGCAGGTCGCACATCTCTGCTCGGCCGGATTTACGGGCGGTTTTTTCATCCGTAGGGCCCTCGTTGGCGGCCTTTTCATCATTTCGGGGCTAACTTGCAGGCTGCTGCGGTTGTTACCCCCGTGAAACTACGGGGGGTGGGCAATATTGCTCATAATCAGGAACGCATCACAACTAGAAGTATTAGTCCAATATCACCGCAACATTTGGGCAGTTACCGGTGACTGAGAGTGTTGTGCTCCCGCCTCTAGTGGGGACGCCGATCATGAAGATTTCCGAAAAGTACCGTCTCAAGGCTTTGGCATGTGAGAAACTTGGACGAGAAGTGCCGAACAGTGACTTTAAGTCCGCGTGGGCGGAAATCGCGATTGAGTGGCACGCGCTGGCTGCCCGAAGGGCACAAGAAGTTAGTCAAGATCGCGAGCCAGGAAAACAAATTACGATAACTTGGAGGCCGCCTCAGTTGGCGGCCTCTTTCATTTGGCCCGTGCAATCTGCCGCGTTCGACGTGACGGTTGAGCGCCCGCATCACCGGCGCGTGGGAATCTCGCGCCAGGACCCCATCAGCAAACCTGATGTCAAGAAGTAGAAATAATCATTTTTCTACTGCGGCGCGATCATTACGCTTCCTCATCCGACCTAGCCTGCGAGGAAACGACCAATGCAATTAGGCTTCTTCACGATGCCGATCCATCCCCTCGACAAGGATTGGCGGCTGTCCCTGAAAGAAGATCGTGAAGCCTTCGTGCTGGCCGATGAACTCGGATTCACCGAGGCCTATGTCGGCGAGCACGTGACGGACAAGGCTGAAAACATCACCTCCTGCATCGCGTTCCTCGCCTGGGTGGCCGCCGCCACCAAGAAGATCCGGTTGGGCACCGGCACCATCAATATGCCGAACACCCATCCCGCCGCCGTGGCGGCCGCCATGGCGATGCTCGACCACATGCTCGACGGCCGACTGATCTTCGGGATCAGCCCGGGCGGATTGCTGTCGGATGCGGAGCTGTTCGGCAATCTCGGTGCCAATCGCAACGAAATGTTTCTCGAGGCCATCAACCAGGTTCTGGAAATCTGGGCCAGCGAGCCGCCCTACAATATCACCGGCAAATACTGGAACGTCACGACGCAAAAGACCCTGATCAAGGATATCGGCCAGGGTTTTATCGCGAAACCGTTGCAACGGCCCCATCCGCCCATCGTCGTGACCGCGGTCGCGCCGTTCTCAAAAGGCGTCGAGGAAGCGGCCGCGCGCGGCTGGGATACGATCTCCGCCAATTTCCTGATGCCGGCCTGGGTGAAGAGCCACTGGCCGAGATATGTCGAGGGCTGCAAGCGCGGCGGCCGTGCCGCGGATACTGCCAACTGGCGCGTGGCCAAGAGCGTGTTCGTCGCCAAGGACGCGGCCACGGCGAAAGCCTACGCCACCGATCCGAACGGGCCTTACGTCTATTATTATCGTTCGCTGTTCACCAAGCTGAAGCGAAACGGCCGCATCGAGCTGTTCAAGACGCACCGCGATCAACCCGACGACGAGGTGACGCTCGAGAGCGTGTGCGAGAAACTGATCATCTACGGGACGCCGGATCGCGTCGCCGATCAGTTGCTCACCTTCGAGAGCGAAGTCGGCCAATTCGGCACGCTGCTCTATGCCGGCAAGGACTGGACCGATCCCGAACTCGGACGGCAGTCCATGATTCTGATGGCCGAGAAAGTGATGCCGCTGGTCAATGCGGGAAGCCGAAAACAAGTGGTTGCGGCGAAATAATCCGGCGGGCAGCCACACGGAGAGAGCCCGCCGCCAAACTACAGGCTGGACAAGCGTATGATCAAAGTCGCGATTATCGGCCTCGGATGGTGGGGGCAAACCATTCTGAGGCATCTGTTGCACAGCGCCGCGGTCAAGCCGGTGCTGTGCGTCGATCCGTTGGATTCGGCGCGTGCGGCAGCATCGGCGTTTGGTGTCGAGACGTCACCTCATTTCGACGACGCGCTGGCGCGTCCGGATGTGCAGGCCGTCATCCTCTGCACGCCGCAAGAGCATCATGCGGATCAGATCACCGCAGCCGCGAAGTCGGGACGTCACGTCTTCTGTGAGAAGCCATTATGCACGACATCAGCCGATGCGGAACGCGCGATCGCGGCGGTCAAGAAAGCCGGCGTTCAGCTCGGTATCGGGCACGAACGGCGCTTTGAACCCGCGGTCATCGAGATGCGGCAGCGATTTGCCGCGGGCGAGTTCGGCAATCCGCTGATGCTGGAAGGCAATTTCAGTCAGGACAAGTTCCTGAAATTGCCTGATGACAATTGGCGATTGTCAAACACATCGAATCCGGTCGGCCCCCTCTCGGCCACCGGCATCCACATGGTGGATCTTTCGATCGCGCTGCTCGGCCGGCCGACCAGCGTCTGGGCGCGGCTGGCAAGGTTAGGAAGCGACTTTGCCAACGGCGATTCGCTGGCGATCACCATCGGTTTCGAAAGCGGCGCGACCGCGATGCTGGGTGCGGTTCTGGCGACACCGTTCATGGGACGCCTGGCCCTGCTCGGCTCAAAAGGCTGGATGGAAATTCGCGATCGCAGCCATCCGGAAAATTCGACGGGATGGGATGTGACCAGCGTGCATCGGGATGAAGCGCCGGTGACCGCGTTCTATCCGCCGCACCCGGCGGTGCGCGACAACCTCGAGGCCTTCGGCCGCGCGGCGCTGGGCCTGATGCCTTACCCGGTCACGCTCGACGAGATGCTGGCGAACGTCCGGAGTTTTGAAGCCATTCACCGGTCGGTCAGGAGTGGAACAATCGAAACGATCGAACGCGGATGAGGTGTCCATCTTCCTCCGCAAGACGACCACCGAGAACAACGATGGCATTACGAGAGCGAATGGAAGCCGGAATTAGTTTGGCGCTCGGCTGCACACTGTTCCTCCTGTTCGGCGGAGCAGCCTGCGCCCAGGACGCCGGCAACTATCCCAATCGGCCGGTCACGATGATCGTGCCGTTCGCGCCGGGCGGCGCTTCCGATTACGTCATCCGCATGATCCAGCCCGGCGTCAGCCATATCCTCGGCCAGCAGATCGTGGTCGATAATCGGGCGGGTGCCGCTGGCATCATCGGCACCGATGCGGCCGCCCGCGCGGCGCCCGACGGCTACACGGCGTTTCTCGGCAATATCGGGACCATCACGATCAACCCCGCCGTCAACGCCAACATGCGCGTCAAACCGGACAAGGATTTTATCCCGGTTACGATTTGCGCCGATACGCCGAGCATCCTGATTACGCGACCGGACTTCCCGGCCAACAATGTCAGCGAACTGATCGCCTATGTGAAGGCAAACCGGGGCAAGGTCACCTTCGCCTCGCCCGGCAGCGGTACGCTCAATCGGCTGGAAATGGAGGTTTTCAAGAAGGACGCGGGGCTCGACATGGTGCATGTGCCTTACAAGGGCGGCGCAGGCCCGGCGGTGACAGACGTTCTCGCCGGACATGTCGATATGATGTTCACCACTTTGTCGTCGGCGATGGAGTTCGTGAGGACGAAGTCCGTCAAGGCGCTTGCCGCCACCACAAGAGAGCGAATGGCCGATCTGCCTGACATGCCGACCATGTACGAACTCGGATGGAAGAACCTCGTGACATCGTCCTGGCAGGGCGTGCTGGTGCCCACCGGGACGCCGCGGCCGATCGTCGAGAAGCTGCGCGCGGCGATTGCCAAGGTGCTCGCCGAGCCGGAAATTCAGGCGCGGATGCGCCAGGGCGGCGCAATCGCCGTCAGCAGCAAATCGCCTGAAGATTTCAGGGCGTTCATGGATGCTGAGACCGCTAAATGGACCAAGGTAATCGAAGAAAGCGGCGTGCGCGTGGATTGACGCAGCGTGCGTGGAACGGTCGCTCTCTGCACCACCACAACTGAGTATGAGCTTTGCCGACGGCGCATGGGCGCCGCAATCGCTAAGGGAAAACAGGAGACGCAAGCGTGCAACAGGTCGAAGTCGCGGTAATCGGAACAGGGTGGTGCGGGGGTATACGGGCGGAAACGCTGTCGCGCTCCTCGCTGGTCGACAAGCTTCACATCTGTGAAATCAGGCCCGACCGCCTGGCCGAAGTCAAGGCATTGACCAACGCGGCAACCGCGACGCTCGACTACCGTGACATCATCAAGAACGACCGGATCAAGGTCGTCTACATCTCGACCACGCCGGAATCCAATCACTATCCGATCGCGCGCGATTGCCTCAGGGCCGGCAAGCACGTGCTGCTGGAAAAGCCGATCGCGATCGAACTGTTCGAAGCCGATGAGCTGATCGAGATCGCCAAACGCGCCAACCTCAAATTCACCATCGGCTACTCGCAGCGCTTCAACCCGAAACTCGCTTACGCCAAAAAAAAGATAACCGACGGCACACTGGGCAAGCCGGTGTCGGTGATGGTGAGCCGGCATCTGTCACGCAGTCTCGGCAAGAGGATTTCAAGCCGGGGCCGGCTGTCGCCGGCGACGATGGAATCGACCCACGACCTCGATTTCGTGTTCTGGCTGCTCGAGCCCGCGAAACCCGTCCGCGTCTATTCGCAGGGCGCCTACGGTTACATGCAGGCGGTCAACGGCTCCTATGACATCATGTGGAGCACCGTCACCATGGACAACGGCGTGCTGGTTTCAATCGGCGGCGGCTGGAACCTGCCGCCAAGCTACCCAAACTATTGCGCAACGACCATCGAAATCACCGGAACGGAAGGCTCGCTGTTCCTCGACGATACCCAGCGTGACAACTGGCTCAATACGATGAAGGACGGGACGCAGTATCCGATGTCGACGATGCCGGGAGAATGGGTCGATCACGTCTATGCCGGGCAGATGGGACCCGAGACGATGCACTTCCTCGAATGCGTGCTGCGGGACCAGCCGCCAATGGTGTCGCCGGAAAGCGCGCGCCGGGTGATGGAGACCTATCTCGGCGCGGACCTCTCGGCGGAATCCGGCGAGCCCATCGGCCTTCCGCTCAACAACCAGTCGCTATCGGCGGTGCAGGACCTCTACAAGAAGTTCCGTACGCCGGTGTAGAGCGCGTGAAGGAGATGCGATCGCAGTGCCGCCTCGACGCATCGCAAGTCTGTTCGGCTGAATCGAAACCCGCTGCCAGGTAAAGGGAAGACATGAGACCCCAACGAAAAGAAATCGGCCTGGCCGTGATCGGCTGCGGCACGATCGGCCGCATCCGGGCCGAGTTCGCACGCGACTATCCCGGCATCGGCTGGCTCGGCCTGTGCGACTCCAACGCCGAGGTTGGCCAGAAACTCGCCGAAGACGCCAAGGCCGATTTCTTCACCACCGACTACAACGAGCTGTTGAAACGCCCCGAGGTCACGGCGGCGATCATCGCAACCGATGAGAACGCTCATGTCGGCCCGCTGTTGGCCGCGTGCGAGCGCAAGCTCGATTTGTTCATCGAAAAGCCGCTGGCAACCGACGCGCGGGAGTCGGCGAAGGTGCTCAAGGCGATCGAGCAAGCCGGGGTCGACGCCGTGATGGGCTACACCAACCGCTTCCGGCGGCGCTTCCAGGCGGTCAAGGGCAAGCTCGCTCGCGGCGAAAT
>Ga0193717_1001864_pt1 | contig 12572 bp, 10 predicted proteins | sample U2c2metaG_FD_145900 | JGI IMG/M metagenome (GOLD analysis project Ga0193717, IMG submission 145900) | Soil microbial communities from a riparian zone of the East river system, Colorado, United States - U2c2 | ecosystem: Environmental > Terrestrial > Soil > Riparian zone | place: USA: East River...
TGCCGACCTGGACAAGGCGGATTTCCCGCTGCCAACGCTGGCGCCGCAAATGCGCGCCTGGCTGGAGGAGGTCAATACCGGCCGCGGCTTCTTCGTGCTGCGCGGCCTCAACGTGCCGGACTATTCGGACGAGGACGTCGGCACGATCTTCTGGGGCATGGGCCTGCATCTTGGCCGGGCGGTGACCCAGAATCCGAAGGGTGACCTGCTGGGACACGTTTTCGACCATGGCCGCAAGTACGGCGATCTCGACGTCCGCGGCTACGAAACCAGCGCGCATCTGCCCTTCCATACCGATTCGGGCGACGTGGTCGGCCTGCTCTGCTTGCGCCACTCCGCCAGTGGCGGCTTGTCCAGTGTCGTCAGCGCCATCACCATCCACAACGAAATCCGGAAGCGCCACCCCGAGTACCTGCCGCCGCTCTATCGCGGATTCCACTACATCCGTCGCGAAGCGGCGCTGACCGAGAGTCCGGTGACGCCGCATCGCCTTCCGGTGTTCGGCGCGCGCGACGGACTGGTGAGCGTTCGCCTCATCCGCAACCAGATCAACGCGGCCTGCGTCAAGACCGGGATCCCGCTCGAGCCCATCGAACGCGCCGCCCTCGATCTGTTCGACGAGCTGGCGCAGGATCCGGACATCCATCTCGACATGGACCTGCAGGTCGGAGACATCCAGTTCTGCAACAACTACGTGACCCTGCATTCGCGCACGAGCTACGTCGACTTCCCCGAAATAGAACGCCGGCGTCACATGGTCAGGCTATGGCTGACCATGGATCACCGCCGGCCGCTGGCGGACGGTTTCCCGCCGCAAACCGGGTACGGCGGCAACTTCAAAGTCGAGCTTGCGCTGCAGTCCGCCGATTGAGCGTTTCGACAACGGAGATTTGACATGATGAAGCGTTTGGCCGTCCTCGCGACGGTTCTTGCGGGCCTTTCGTGGGGCCTCGCCTCATCGGCATACGCGCAAGCCCAATGCGAGCCGAAGATCGGGCGCCCTCCGCTCGTGCGCAAGGGTATGATGATTGCGGCGATCAATCCGACAGTGGCGCCGATCCAGTACATCGACGAAGACGGCAACATCATCGGCCTCGACGTCGATCTCGGCAACGCCATCGCCGAGCGCCTCTGCCTCAAGATGCAGTTCCAGAGCACCCAGTTCGCGACCATGATCCCGATCCTGAAGGAAGGCCGCATCGACCTGATCAATTCCTTCATGTTCTACACGCCGGACCGAGCGAGCCAGGTGCTGATGGTGCCGTACGGCGCGTCGTCCGCCGCGATCGTCGTGCCGAAGAAGAATACCGACACGATCACCGGCCTCGACTATTTCTCCGGCAAACCCTTCGCGACCGAACTCGGCACCGTCGACTACCAGGAGACGAAGGATGCCAGCGAGGCGATGGTCAAGGCTGGCAAGGCACCGATCGATATCCGCACCTTCGGCACCTACGCCGACGTCCTGCAGGCGCTCTCCGCCGGCCAGGTGGCCGGCGCCTTCATCGGCGTCGAGCAGGCGGTCTACTACCAGAAGAAAGGAGCGAGCTTCTTCCGCATCGCCGTCAGTGGCCTCGAGCCGCATGCCGAGGCGCTTGCCTTCAAGGATCCGGCCCTGGCGGAGGCCGTCGTCAAGGTCATGAACGAGATGAAGGCGGACGGCAGCTTCGACAAGATCTTCGCGCCTTACGGCCATTGCGTGCTGCCGGGTCCCTACAAGGTCACGTCCGGCCCGCTGCCGCCGTTCACCTGCCCGAACCGCAAAGATTAGGCGAAGCAGGCATGGATGCCGCGGTCAGCCCGTCTGGCCGCGGTGGGGAACCGGCAGGCCGAGGTGATTGCGCAAGGTCGCGCCCTCGTAATCCTTCCGGTAGAGGCCGCGCCGCTGCAGCAGCGGGACGACCTGTTCGACGAAGAGCTCGAATTCGTCGTGGAAATAGGCCGGCATGATGTTGAAGCCGTCGCACGCGCCGTCGTCCAGCCAGAGCTGCATATGGTCGACGACCTGCTCCGGCGTACCGACGACCGAGCCGTGCGAACGACTTGCGGCGACAAGAACGCCACAGTCGCGCACCGAGAGGCCTTCGCGATCGGCGCGTTCCATCAGACTCACCACGCGGGGAGTAAAGTTGTTGCCGCCAGCGCGAATGTCGGCGGTCGGCAGCGGTCCATCCTGCGGATAATCGTAAAGCCGGAAATCCATCTGTTCACTCAGCATCCAGATGCCCACGGCCGGATGGAGCAGCTCGTTCAGCATCTTTTCCTTTTTAGTCGCTTCCTTTTCGGTCGAGCCCAGGATCGGCATCAGGCCCGGCAGGACCTTCAGAAGCTCCGGGTTGCGGCCGTGGGCCGGCATCCGCGATCGCACGGCCGCACGAAAGCGAGCGGCCTCTTCGCGCCTGCTCTGCGCGGCGAAGATCAGTTCCGCCACCATTGCCGCGAATTCGAGGCCGGCCGGCGACCCGCCGGCCTGGACAAGCACGGGCCAGCCCTGCGGCGATCGCGGCAGGTCGAGCGCGCCGCGCACCGAGAAAAACTCCCCCTGGTGGTCGAGCTCCGTCACCTTCGTGATGTCGAGGAAAACGCCGCTTTCAGGATCGGCCAGTATCGCGTCCTCCGCCCAGCCGTCCCACAGGCCCTTGCAGATATCGACGAACTCCTTCGCGCGCTGATAGCGCAGCGCCTTTTCCATGTGGGACTTGCGGCTGAAGTTCAGCGCCGCATCGTCGTTCGCCGTGGTGATGATGTTCCAGCCGCAGCGGCCGCCGCTGATATGATCGAGCGAGGCGAAGCGCTCGGCGATCGCATAGGGCTCGTTGTATGTCGTCGACAGGGTCGACACCAGGCCCAACCGCTCGGTGGCGCCCGACACAGCCGAGGTGATCGAGATCGAATCGATATTGTTCAGCGCACCCTGGGCAATGACACGCCCATCCTTCTCGCGCGCCGCCAGCATGTCGCCCACAAAAAGCAGATCGAATTTGCCGCGTTCCGCGGTGACCGCCATCTTGCGGTAATAGTCGTAGCCGAGGATTTCCCGCGGAGCGACCGAAGCGTGTCGCCATCCGCCTATGTGGTGCCCACCCGGATAGGTGAACACACCCAGATGCAGTTGTCGCCGTTCCACGTGCCAGGTTCCTCCTTAGGCCGCGAAGCGGCTGGCCGCTCGCTGTAGCCCGAGCATATCGCGCAGCGTCGCGGACTCGTACCCGGCGCGCCGCAAACCGAGGCGGCGCAGCTGCGGTACGGCGACATCGACGATCGGATCCAGATCCAGCGGCAGCACGGCGGGCAGGATGTCGAAGCCGTCGCATGCTTGTGCCGCATGCCAGTCAGCCATCCATGCCGCGAATTGCTCCGGCCCGCCGACGAAGCGCGGCACCGACGCCATATTTCCATTTGCCGGCGCAAGGCCGTCGAGCTCAGCTGCCCGCTTCTGCGCTGCCTGCTCGGTATCGGCGAGGATCGGCATCACGCGCACGACAAGGCGTACCCCGTCCGGCCCACGTCCGTGCCGGGAAGCGAGCGCGCGCCACTCTGCCCGACGTGCCTGCGCCTCGGCGATGGTCGGGCATTCGGCCAACACCACTTCGGCACTGGCCGCCACACCGGCCCGCGCTTCGTCCGAGGGCCTGTCGCGATAGAGGATCACCGGCTGTCCCTGCACGGGGCGCGGAACGTTCAAGGGGCCCCGCACGGTGAAGAAACGCCCCTCATGCTCGATCGGGTGCACTCTTTCGGGATCGGCGAAGGCGCCGGTCGATTGGTCGGCCACGAAGCCGCCATCCTCCCAGCTGTCCCAAAGCTGCCGCGTCACGTCGATCAGTTCCACCAGCCGTGCCACGGCGTCCGCGCCAGTCGTCGGCAAATCCAGGCGTTGAAACTTCGCGGCCAGCTCCTCGGGTCCTGCCAGGCCCGCGATCCAGCCCGTGCGGCCGCTCGCCAGGTGGTCGAGCGTCGCGAAGACGCGGGCGACGTGATACGGCTCGGCGATGTCGCCCGGCCAATAAGCACAAAGGCCGATCCGGTCGGTGGCGCCGATCATGGCACCGAGGAGCGGCAGCGGATCGAAATGCAGGCTGTCGACCGTGCCTCGGGAGCGCAGCATCGCGGGCGCTGTCGGCAACCCCAGCAAAATGGCATCGAGGCCGCCGCGTTCCGCCGTTCGCGCCATCGTCCGGAACGGCATCACGCCGGCAAAGCCCGCCGCACCGGTCACGCGCCAGGCGGCGGGATGCCAGCCATGCGCGGCAAGAGAAGCCAGGAGATGCACACTATGCCTCGTCCGTCACGATGCTGAGGAATTGCTTGGTTCGCACGTTGCGCGGGTTGTCCACCAGATCCTGCGGCCGTCCTTCCTCGATGATGCGACCGTCTTCCATGAACAGGATACGATCCGCCGCCTTGCGCGCGAACCGGATTTCGTGCGTGACGATGACCATGGTCATCCCCTGGACGGACAGGTTCATCATCACCTGCAGCACCTCGGACACCATCTCCGGGTCCAGCGACGATGTCGGTTCGTCGAACAGCATCACCGTTGGATGCATCGCAAGGGCCCGGGCGATCGCCACGCGCTGCTGCTGTCCGCCGGAAAGCTGTCCGGGATAGGATTCCTCCTTGTCCGTCAGCCCGACAAGCGCCAGCAAGCGTTTTGCGTCAGCCATGGCTTCGGCCCGCGCGGTCTTCAGCACCTGCACCGGACCGCACATCACGTTCTCCAGCGCGGTCATGTGGCTGAACAGGTTGAATTGTTGGAACACCATGCCGATCTGCCGCCGTTGCCGCGACAATCCCGCATCGGAAAGCGTCATGCGGCCACTGCCGCGTTCAGGCGCCCCCATCTCGGTGCCATTGATCCAGATCTCGCCGGAATCGGGACGATCGAGATAATTCAGCGTGCGCAGGAACGTGCTCTTGCCGCCGCCGCTCGGACCGATGATGACGACGACCTCGCCTTTTTCCACCGTGAGGTCGACGCCTTTCAGCACGTGATTCCGGCCAAAATGCTTGTGGATGCCGCGGGCTTCCACGACGGCCTCTCCCCTTCCCGGGACGGATGGTCTTTCAGACTGCATCATTGGGAACAGCCACATTGCCTTGAATGGCCGCGCGCCCCCCGGCCGGTCCCGACGCGCGATCCCCAGCGACCGAACGCGACGCGTAAGCCTCGAGGCGATGCTGGATCAGACCCCATAGCGTCGTCAGGATGAGGTAGTACAGCGCCGACACGATGAAGATCTCGAGCACCTTGAATTGTACCTGCACCAGCAGTTCTGTGCGCCGCAGAAGCTCCTCCATCGAGATGACCGATGCCAGCGACGAGGTCTTCATCAGGCCGTTGAACGCGTTGCCCAGCGGCGGAATGATGATCCGCATGGCTTGCGGCATGACGATGACGCGCATCGTCTTCGGCCAGGTCATCCCGATCGCGCGCGCGGCTTCGAACTGACCCTTCGGTACCGCGGAAATGCCCGAGCGGATGATCTCCGCAAGATAGGCGCCCTCGTTTACGCCGAGACCGATGAGCGCCGACGCGACCACCCCGAGCTGAATGCCGACTTGGGGCAGTCCGGTATAGATGATGATCAGTTGCACCAGCACGGGCGTGCCGCGGAACAACCACACGTAACCAGAGGCCGGGAGCCGAACCCAGCGCCGATCCGACGTACGCATCATCGCCGCGCAAACGCCGAAAATGAGCCCGATCAACATGGCGCCGATGGACAGGGCCAACGACACCAGGGCACCCATCATCAGGTAGGGACTGTGCAGGTAATGTAAGAATGCCGTCCAATCCCAGATCATGAGCTCGGCACCCCCGGCACATCGTACTCGGCCGAATGTTGCAATCGTGCCGTAATGAGGCAGCACGCAAGGACTATGCCACGCACATGCCGGTGCGAATAGACGGTGCCACGCGAGATTCGTGCGCAAGCCGTCCGGACGTGCTCATTTTGCGGGCACATGTCACGACGTCTGCCGAACAATTGGTTAGTATACTGACGATTTCGCGGCCAGCTATCGTCAGTGTACTGACGATCATGCGGATGAGTGCAAGAGAAGGCACTGGGCAGATCGAGGAGATCGGTACCAGAGCCTGGCTGGCAGCCTGCTATCAAAACCCATGACAAAGAAGACGTTTGTTTCGCTCACGGCAAAGCCCGCGGGCGACAACGGCCGCCGCTATTGGAGACCGGACCTCTTCAAACTGACCGTCGATCGCAATCCGCCGGCCAGCGGACCACGATCCCGAATGCGTCCGTGACTGGGACCGCGATTTGTGATGTCTGGGAGCCGAGGTGAAATCTTCTTCCCGTTCGCCAATGGAGACGACGATGACCACGAACTCGCAGGTCCGAACCACCCATGGACGCGGTCGGCTTTTCGCAAACGTGCTGGATACGATCGGCGACACGCCTTGCATCCGGATCAACAAGCTCGGGCCGGAGGGAGTGCAGATCTATGTCAAGGCCGAGGCGTTCAACCCGGCTGGATCGGTGAAAGATCGGCTCGCCGTCAACATCATCGAAGCGGCGGAGCGCAGCGGCACCTTGAAACCCGGCCAGACGGTCGTGGAAGCCACCAGCGGCAACACGGGCATCGGCCTTGCCATGGTGTGCGCGCAGAAGGGCTATCCGCTGGTCGTCACCATGGCGGACAGCTTCTCAATCGAGCGGCGCAAGCTGATGCGCATACTCGGCGCCAAAGTCGTACTCACGCCACGCGCGCAGAAGGGGCTTGGCATGTACCGCAAGGCCGTCGAGCTGGCGGAGGCCAACGGCTGGTTCCTCGCGCACCAATTCGAGACGGAGGCCAATGCCGAGATCCATGAAACCACGACGGCGCGCGAGATCCTCGCCGACTTCAAGGGGCAGCGCCTGGATTACTTCGTCAGCGGCTACGGCACCGGCGGCACCGTGACCGGCGTGGCCCGCGTGCTGCGCCGGGAGCGCCCCGATACGAAGATCATCCTCGCGGAGCCGGCCAATGCGCAGCTCATCGGCAGCGGCCATGTCCAGGAACGTGCGACCGACGGATCGCCTGCGGTCAGCCATCCCGCCTTCGAGCCGCATATGATCCAGGGATGGACTCCGGACTTCATCCCGCTGGTACTGCAGGAAGCCATCGACAAGAAGTATTTCGACGAGCGTCTGCCCATCGCCGGCCCCGAGGGTGTCAAGTGGGCGAAGGCGCTGGCGCAGAAGGAAGGCATCTTCACCGGCATCTCCGGCGGCTCGACCTTTGCCGTGGCGCTGCAGGTCGCCGGGAAGGCCGCACCCGGATCGGTCATCCTCTGCGTGCTGCCCGACACCGGCGAACGCTACCTGACGACGCCGCTTTTCGAGGGCATCGCCGAGGGCATGGATGACGAGGAGACGAAAATATCCAAGTCGACGCCGGGCTACCAGATGAGCTAGAGCCCGAAGCCAACTCCTAGGCGCCAGAGCTGGATGAATTGGAACGGTCGGCAAATGCCCCCGCGCCGCAGGTGAATTCCGCCTTGACCTCGCGGAGGAATTCCTCGTCCGAAATGAGATCGATGGCCGTCATGGCCATCGCCTTGGCCGCGTCGAGAATGCAGGCCTCGGCGGCCGGGCCGACCGAGGCTGCGTGGAATTCATGCGAATGTGGAGGGACATCCCGGCCGGTCATGGCCATTTGCGGCTGTATTGTGGGCACGAACCAGCTCACGTTCCCGGTATCGCCGGACCACGCGCCCGACAGCTCGTCGCGCGGCCGGGTTACGCGGCCGAGATCCTGCAAATTGCGCTCGAAGCTTCGGGCCAACACGAGGTTGCTGAGCAATGCCCGGCCCGGCGTGTCGCGCCAGGTGCGTTCGAGGCGCGCGCCTGTCATCAGGGCGGCGCCCGTGAGGCAGGCGTCGATCCTTGGGATCACCTGTTTCAGTGTCGCGGCGTTGTTGGCGCGCACGGTCAGCACGGCGGTGGTGTGATCCGGGACAACCTGCGGGAGCGTGCCGCCCTTGGTGATGATGCTGTGCACGCGAACGTCGGAGGGCAGTTGCTGGCGGAGCGCACTGATGCCGTTGAACGCCAGCAGCAGGGCATCGAGTGCGTTGATGCCGAGCTCCGGCCGCGCCGCCGCATGCGCCGCCTTGCCGAAATAGGCGACCTGGACGCGGGTGGCACCGACGGTGCGGGAATGAGCGATATTGTCCATGCCGGGATAGACCAGCATCATCGCATCGATGCCGTCGAAGAATCCTTCGCGATGGAGGATGTTCTTGCCGCCGCCCCCCTCCTCGCCTGGCGTGCCGAGTGCCACGACCTCGCCGCCGATCTGCTCGATCACCCGCGCAAGGCCAATAGCCGCCCCGACGCCGGCCGCCGCGACGACATTGTGGCCACAACTCTGGCCGTAAACCGGCAACCCATCGTATTCGCACAGGAAGGCGACGCGCGGGCCGGGCTTGCCCGAGCGCACGGTCGCTCGGAACGCCGTCTTCAACGACCCCAGCCCCTCCTCGACCGCGAAGCCCGCATCGCGCAAGACGGCGCATTGCCAGGACTGCGCCTTGAACTCCTCGAATGCCAGCTCGACCTCGGCATGCATCTTCGTACTGATGTCAAACAGCGCCGGGGCGGCTGCGTCGATTGCCGTGCGGGCGGCGTCCTTGATCGCAGAGGTTCCTGTCACGCGTGATTCTCTTGCCAGTGCCTGGCGATTTCGATACGCCGCGCGAACCATACATCGGGAAACGATTTGGCGTATTCGATGAATTTGGCGACCGCCTGCGCACGGGCCGGATGGCCGGCGACACGCATATGCAGGCCGATGGACATCATCTTGGGATGCGTCGCCCCCTCCTTGTAGAGCCGGTCGAAAGTGTAGCGCAGATGCTCCTCGAAGGACTCCGGCGCACCGAAATGACCCTGGGCAAACCGCGAATCGTTGTTTACCAGCGAATAGGGAATGACCAGGTGCTTCTTGTCGCCCACCATCGTCCAGTAGGGCAGATCGTCATTGTAGGCGTCCGAGTCGTAGAGAAAGCCGCCTTCCTCCACCACCAGCTCACGCGTATTCACGCTCGGCCCATAGCGGCAGTACCAGCCCAGCGGACGCTCCCCTGTGGTCTCGATGATCGAGGCGACGGCGAGGCGGATATGCTCGCGCTCCTGCTCGCGCGTCAGCAGCGTCACGTCCTCCCAACGATAGCCGTGGCAGACCACGTCATGGCCGCGGCCACGGATTTCGCGTGCCGCCTTGCGGTTGCGCTCCAGTGCGAGTGCGCAGACGTAGAAGGTGCTCTTGACGCCGTACTCGTCGAAGATGTCCATGAGGCGCCAGAATCCGGAGCGCGCACCGTATTCGTACATGGTCTCCATCGCGAGATCGCGCTTGCCGTCGGGCCACGGCCGCACCGCCGACTCCGAAAGGCCGCGCTCGGTCAGCCCATCGCCATCGCCGACGGCAAGTTCTGATCCCTCCTCGTAATTGACGACCAGCGAGATGGCGATGCGCGCGCCGCCGGGCCAGGTGACTTTCGGTGGCTTGCCATTGTAACCGACCACGTCGCGCACGGGGCCGGGAATTGAAGATGCGGACATAACAGCTCCGATCAGGCGTGATGCGCCATCCAGTGGCGCGCGATGTCGATGCGGCGGGCAAACCACACGTTGGGAAACGACTTGGCATATTCGATGAAGTTGGCCAGCGCTTGCGCTCGTCCCGGATGGCCGACGAGACGCATATGCAGGCCGATCGACATCATCTTGGGATGCGTCTGCCCTTCCTTGTAGAGCCGGTCGAAGTTGGCCTTGAGGTACTTCTCGAAGTCCGCCGGTGAGCCGAAGGCGCCCCAGCTGAACTTGCCGTCGTTGGTGGCAAGCGAATAGGGAATCACCAGGTGCTTCCTGTCGCCGACCATCGTCCAGTAGGGCAGGTCGTCGTTGTAGGCGTCGCAGTCGTAGAGAAAGCCGCCCTCCTCGACCACCAGCTCGCGCGTATGGACGCTCGGTCCATAGCGGCAGTACCAGCCGAGCGGGCGCTCACCCGTAGTCTCGGCAATGGACTTGATGGCGAGACGGATATGCTCGCGCTCCTGCTCGCGCGTCAGCAGCGAGACGTCTTCCCAGCGATAGCCATGCGACATGACATCGTGACCGCGCCCGCGCATCTCCCTGGCGGCATCGCGATTGCGTTCCAGGGCGACGGCGCAGGCGTAGAAGGTGCACTTCACCTCCTGCTCGTCGAAGATATCGAGCAGGCGCCAGTAGCCGGCGCGCGAGCCGTATTCGAACATGCCCTCGCCCGCGAGGTCGCGCTTGGTGAGCGGCCAGCTTGCCGGGCCGGTCGGCTCTCGCGTGGCATCGCCGTCGCCGATCGCCAGCTCCGAGCCCTCCTCGTAGTTGACGACCAGGGAGATCGCGATCTTGGCGCCGCCGGGCCAGTCGACCTTGGGTGGATTGCCCTCGTAACCCACGAGATCGCGCTGTGGGCCGGCGGCCGGTGGTTTTGGAAACGTCATCGGATTTCTCCTGCCTATTTCAGCCGCAGATAGGCGTAGCGCGCATAGGGATCCTGCGAGAAGGTGACGCCGGTGATCCGCGGGTTGACCACGATCGTGCGGCCGATCAAGATCAGCGGATTAGCGGTCGCCGCCGCTTCCGCCTCCTTTTCCTGAATCCTTTTGTAAGCCGCCGTGCGTGCCGGCACGTCGCTCGAATTGCGGTATTTGAGGTGCAATTCATCGACCTCGGGATCGCTGAAGCGTGCCCAGTTGGTGACGCCGGCCGACGCCGTCTTGGTGACGAGCGCGAGATTGGTGAGCGTCGAGGGATCGTTCAGCCAGATGACGCCCTCGTTCAGGAGCATGCCGCTCATGTTCTGATCGACGCCGTTGATGCGCGCCCGGAAGGCATCGAGCAGCTGCAGCGCGGGCGTCGGCTTGAGGTTCGCCGTGACGCCGATCGACTTCAGCGAGTCGGCGATGATGATGGCGATATCGCTGTTGTAGGGCAGCGCGGTCGAGTACCAGAAGTCGAACGAGAAGCTCGGCTTGCCCGCCTCCTGCAGCAGCGCCTTGGCCTTGGCGAGGTCGAGCTTGTACTTGTCGTAGTTGTTGTTGCAGACCGGATCTTCGGGATTGTACATGCAGATCTGCCGCTTGCCGCGGCCCGCCAGCGCGGTCTTGAGGATGCGATCGTGCGGGATGGCGTACAGCATCGCCTGCCGCACCCGCGCGTCGGTGAACGGTTCCTTGTCCATCGCCATCGCCAACCGCAGTATAGACGGGGTCTCGCCGTGCAGCACCGGGAATCCCGCCGCGGCGAGCGCGTCGTACTGCCGGCCCGTCAGGCCTTCCGCCGCATAGTCGACGACGCCACCCTTGATCAATGACACGAGATCGGCGTTGCCGATGACGCGCAGGATCACGTCCTCGAAGGCCGGCTGCTTGCCCGACCAGTGGTTGGGCACCGCCTTGAGCTCGAGCTGCTGGCCGAGCGTTCGGTTGGCGATGTAGTACGGCCCGGTGGTCGCCAGGTTCTTGGTGAGCCAGACGCCTGCCCATGGATCCTCAGCCGTCGCGTGCTTCTTCACCTCGACGGAGTCGATGATGGCGAATTGCTGGAACTTCATCGAAGTCAGCGCGACGGGGATCGCGGTCGGCACGCCGTTGCCGTCGGTGAAGGTGATCTTGACCGTCAGCGGATCGATCGCCTCGACCTGTTCGGCCTTGAAGAGGCCGGCGATACCCGCCTGGTTCTTGCCGTTGCCGGTGATCCGGACCAGCCGCTCGAAGCTGTAGCGCACGTCCTCGGAGGTCACGGGATTGCCGGTTGCGAAGAACTTCACCCCCGGGCGCAGCTTGAAGGTGATGACGGGGCCTTCGACCTTCCACGATTCGGCGAGCTGGGGAACCACCTCCACCGGATCGGCCATCAGCGTGCCGTCCTTCTGCTCGTTGAACTTCATCTGCACGAGGCGTTCGTAGACGTTGACGCCGATCTCCTGATCCTGCTGGCCGCGGATATCCGCGGGATCGAGGCTGGCGATATCGGACGGAATGGCATGCACCAGCGGCTTGGCTGCCAGGGCAGGCTGACCGGCGCCGATCGCGGAGACCAATGCGGCAAGCCCCGACAGGCAAGTGAAGACACGGCGTCGCATGAGCATGGCGAGATCCTCTCGGTTAATTCGGGCGGTCGACGACGATGGGGCAGGCAACGGCATGGCCGCCGCCGATATCTATCAGCGGCGGCTTGCGCGCCGAACAGGCGGGCTGCGCGAGCGGGCATCGGCCGGCGAGACGACAGGCGTCCGGCGGATCGATGGCGCTCGTGATCTCGCCGGCGAGCCGCATCCTCGTGCGCGTCACGCCCCATTGGGCGACCGGCGCGGCCGACAGCAGGGCGCGCGTATAAGGATGCTTGGGATCGCGGAAAACGTCCGCCGTCGGCCCGATCTCGACGATGCTGCCGAGATACATCACTGCCACCCGATCGGCGACGTGCTGGACGACCTGCAAATCGTGGCTGATGAAGAGATAGGCGAGGTTCAGCCGCCGTTGAAGGCCCAGCAAGAGATCGAGGATCTGGCCGCGCACC
>Ga0193717_1001865_pt1 | contig 12568 bp, 8 predicted proteins | sample U2c2metaG_FD_145900 | JGI IMG/M metagenome (GOLD analysis project Ga0193717, IMG submission 145900) | Soil microbial communities from a riparian zone of the East river system, Colorado, United States - U2c2 | ecosystem: Environmental > Terrestrial > Soil > Riparian zone | place: USA: East River...
TGCAGTGAATGGGGATGCTATTTTTAATAAGGTGGTGGTCAAACCCTATCCCTGGGCGGATTATGTCTTTGACAGCACGTACCGGCTAAGGCCGTTGGACAAGGTGGCGCAATATATCAGGGACAACCATCACCTGCCGGAGATACCCTCCGCCGACAGCGTGGAAAAAACTGGAATAGACGTCGGCGCCAACCAGGCCGCCCTGTTAAAAAAGATTGAAGAACTGACACTCTATATCATCGAACAGGATAAGACGCTGCGTGAGACCCGGCAGCAGGTGGTGGAAGAACGCGAGCAGATGAAGGACGAGCTTGACCGGCAGCGCCGGGTCCAGCAATCTCAGCAGGCCCGTATCGATCGGATCGAACGCCTGCTTGCGGAAAAACTAAAATAGTCTGAATCCAAATCTTAGCATTATGTCGCAAAGAATAAAGATCGTCTGCTGGGCTGTTGCCATCCTGTTTTGCTGTACAACGTGTTATAGTCAGTCGGTAGACTCTGCGGCGAACAAGCTGGCGAACTTCCCGACGAAGCTGTTTGGTAAGATACAGGCGAAGACGGCCAGCCTGGATCAGCAGCTGACAAAACAGACGGAGAAGTATTTGCAGCGAATGGCTAAAAGGGAGGAGAAGCTGAGGAAGAAGTTGTCTGCCGTGGACTCCAATGCGGCAAAGAACTTGTTTGCAGGCTCGGCCGAGCGTTATGCGGCGCTGGAGCAGCGTTTGAAGTCAGACACCGGCTCCCGGGCGACTGGACTCAGCGGCGAGTATCGGCCTTTTACGGACTCACTGAAAGGAACACTTGCCTTTCTGAAGCAGAATCAGCAGCTGCTGGGAACTGGCAGTGCGGCCGGTAAAAGCATCAACCCGGCAACCCTGACCCAGTTGCAGGGGGCTTCCAGTCAATTTCAGGCTTTACAGGCGAAACTGGGAGACGCCGACCAGATAAAGGCGTATGTCCAGCAACGTAATCAGCAGCTCAGTCAGTATATGAGCCAGCATGCAAACCTTGAAGGTCTTCTGGGCAAACCTTTTGCGGACCTAAAACAGCAATCCTATTATTACTCCCAACAGGTTAATGAATATAAGGAAATGCTAAATGATCCTGACAAGCTGGGGAAAAAGGCGCTCAGTTTTCTCAATCAGGTCCCTGCTTTCCAGACTTTCATGAAAAACAATTCTCAGCTGGCCAGTCTTTTCAATCTCCCGCCAAACTATGCCTCCACCACATCGCTCGCTGGATTGCAAACCAGGAGCCAGGTAAGCGATCTCATCCAAAACCAGGTGGCTGCAGGCGGGGCGGGAGGCGCCTCTGCGCTTCAATCCAATATGCAGTCAGCTGACGCGCAGCTGGATGGTTTTAAAGACAAGCTGAGCAAGCTCGGCAGTGGAAGCGGGGATGTCGATATGCCGGATTTCAAACCAAACGATCAAAAGACAAAGACATTCTGGCGGCGTCTTGAATACGGAACCAATTTTCAGACGACACATAATAACTATTACTTCCCGACGGTGACAGATCTTGGATTTTCGCTGGGGTATAAACTGGGACATTCAAATGTGGTAGGTGTAGGAGCCAGCTACAAGCTGGGATGGGGAAATGGGGTGCAACATATCGCTCTTTCGAGCCAGGGAATGGGGTTGCGGTCATTTCTTGATATAAAGATCAAAAACAGCTTCTCGGCTACCGGTGGCTTTGAATATAATTATACCACGCCATTCACATCTTTTCAGGATATAAAACAAATTGATCGGTGGACCAAGAGCGGCCTTATCGGCATAAGCAAGACGGTGTCTACAAAGAGCCGCGTGTTTAAAAAGACAAAGCTTCAGTTGCTCTGGGATTTCCTGAGTTATGAGGCTGTACCAAAGACACAACCGATCCTTTTCAGACTGGGTTATACATTTTAAAAATGAAAAAGCTTAAAACTCCTATTGATATGCTGACCGGCTCTTTTACTTTAAAACCGAACCACTGGTTTCCGGTTGTAATTTTACTTTTCCTTGTTCAGGCTGTGCAGGCACAGGATGGTATTCCCCAGGTGAATTATGATGTGTCATCGCAGACAAAATATGTCAGCGATCAGCTGTTGCGCCCACAAGTGAATAATTCCGGGACGGTGGATATCAGTATCCCGTTGTACACCATCACCTGCGGGAAGCTACAGCTGCCCATTACACTTAACTACAACACCGGCGGGATCAAGGTCTCGCAAAGGCCTTCCGTCGTTGGCCTGGGGTGGAATCTCACCTGCGGGGGAGTCATTACCCGGATCATTAAAGGGAACGTAGATGAATATGCGCCTATTTCAAACCTTAGCATACCCGATGCCGGAACGTATGATGTCTATAACGGACCGACAAATCACGACCTTACGTATTTCACCAATCATGGACTGCTGAACCGGAGTGATTGGAATACAGCCAGCTTTGCCAATGCTATTAGCAGTTCTGCCGGCTATACTTTCTCCGGAGATCTGAATAATCCCAGTGGCTATCCTCAGGCTGCAAACATAGATCTGGCCCCCGACGAATATGATTTTTCGCTTACCAATGGCATAAGTGGCAGCTTTTTCATGGACCACAACGGACAATGGCAGGTACGCTCCAACCAGGCGATAAAAGTAGTGGAAGTTGATTACAAGGGATTTGGTGTTCCCCCTCCAAACCCCAATTCCTTTATATGGCTTTCTACGGCGAGTTCCATTTATCAGATCAAGCTGATGGACGAGGATGGCAATCTATACACATTTGGTCATACCACCGAAGACCCTTCTTCGATAGAGTTTTCCCGTGGCACTACCGGTCCAGCACCTCTTATCGATTACAGGTCATATTTGACCACTGCAGCTACGGCATGGTATCTTACCCAGGTTAAGACGCCCGGAAATGACATGATCACCCTGACCTATAAATACACCTTCCAGCCATACACCCGGCTACAGTCGAATGAAACTAATCTATCCGGGCAAAATACGCTTTATGCCGGATTTGTGTCCAGAAGCATTACGACTACCCCAATGATCCAAAGTATTATCACTACGCAAGGTGTAACGGTCAATTTTGTGACAACCCCATCCATCCAACTCGACAATGCCATCCCGATGAATGACCTTGGTGTATCGGGGCCATATGGGTGTAACACGACCAATTCTTATAATAACAGCTGTTTTTATGGATACAGAGATATTCAGGGGGCCAGCTCGACATTCACCATGTATAAATTAGATGAGATAAAGGCGTCTTACCAGGGGACTGTTGCGAATGATTATAAGTTCAATTTCACAAGCTCTGCTACTTCCCGCCTGCACCTGCTGTCTCTCGATTTTCTTGGCAACGGTAATGCCGGGGAGAAACAAACCTATAGTTTTACATACAATCCCACTTCGCTGCCGGGATATAATTCGGGCATGGAGGACTTGTTGGGTTATTATAACGGTACTTGTTTTTTCTGCTCGTTTTCGGGTATCCCAAGCTATACTAATTTGCAGACACAGTACCTGGCATCCCGTGCTCCAAACAGTTCCCTGATGGCAGCAGAATCCCTGACCAGCATTATCAATCCATATGGGGGTACGATCACCTACTATACAGAGCCGCATGACTACAGCAGCTTCATCAATGCATTTTCAAACGGCATCACTTCTACTACTTCCGCCACTATGGCAGGTGGCTTACGGGTAAGACAGATCGTTGCAAATCCAAATGATGGCAACTCATCGCCGCGGGTAACCAATTATCACTATGTCAGTAACTGGATCTCAAATCCTTCAGGTCTTTCCAGCGGCACCCTTTATGATGACATCGCCAGCGAGGTCCTGACCGGGGATGCAAGCTATTTTCAATGCACTCATTTGATTGGTAGTACTCGCAAGGCGGGTGAATTACCCGTTGCCTATTCAGAGATCACGGAAGAAGAGCCGGCTAACGGTTGTTCAGTAAAGAAGTTTTCCGCTTACACCAGCGGGCAGACCGATAACCCGGCCTTTTATATTACCGCCGGTCGGACCGTAGGATTCAACGTAGCTCCCTACGCATATGACAACCGTAAGTTGACAAGGGGCAATCTAAAGTCTGAACAGATCTACAACAGCGGGCACCAGTTACTCCGCGAGATAGACTATAATTATCAGTCGGATGGGACAGCTTCGCTGAACTATATCAGGTCGGTTCAATATCTTAAAGACGTGATCAATTCCTCGGGGACATCCATCTTTTCTTTTGTGGCCTATCCACAATACTATTATCCCAACACGCTGGCATCAAAGACCGTAAACGACTACGATTATTCTCAAAGCCCTGCTACAGTAAAGACGCTGACCGAAACCTTTTTGTACGACCAGAACCACCCTTCCAAGGTTATTAGCAAGGCAGTGATAGATAGCAAAGGAAATACGCGGCACACTGTATATTCCTACCCTTTTAATTACGCCACCGGAACCGGTTCGATCTACGATGCGATGGTTAGCCAGAATATCGTTGGGCCGGTCATTGATGAACAACATAACATTTCATATACCAGTGGTGGTACTCCTGTGCAGCTGAGCGAAGATCGTAACGAATATCAGCAGTGGGCAATTGGCGGAGCGAATTATTTAAGCCCGGGAAAAAAATTCAGTGTATATAGTGCCGCCCTGAATACATCTGACTATTCTCAAACCGATATTACGTGCATGAATTACGATAGCCGGCTGAATCTTTTGGAATATATCCCCCGAAATGGTGTCCCTAACAGTTTTGAATGGGGATATAACGGGACCTATCCGACCGTCAAGATTATTAACGCTGCTAATACTTTGCAAAATATTATTGTACCCACCATAAACACCGGGTATACGAATTTAGTCTGGACTCCTACCAGCGATATTGAGAAGGCCGTACAATTTACAAAAGCTGGTACTGGTTCGATAACCATGGGTGCCAGCTTTACCAACTATCCAGGTTCGGGATACATCTCATTTGGATATGATCTGACAGGAGCGTCTCATTCCGCCGGGCACATTTGTCTTAGCGATTATACCAATTCCGCTGCATGCGTTGACGGCTCTTATCTTTCCCTGGACAATCTGCCGCCGGGCGACTATACGCTTACGCTAACACCGGGGCAGGATTTTTCCGACGGTTCCCAGATCTTTATTACCTATCCGATTACCACCTATGTCCCGGCGACCACGGGTATTAAAGAATTTTTTAACGAAAATTTTGAAGAGAGCACCCTTACAGGGGTTGCAACAGGTGTAAGTCATACCGGGGCGAAATATTTCAGCGGAACTTATAATGTGAGTTTTGCCCTCCCAAACAGCAGGAAGTATATTATTCAGTGGTGGAACCTGGTGAGCGGGAAATGGCAGTTCAATGAGCAGGCTTATACCGGACCTATTGCTCTTTCAGGCACCCTGGACGATATACGCATCTTCCCCGCTGACGCGCAGATGAGTACCTATACCTACCAGCCACTGGTAGGTATTACCAGCGAACTGGATCCTGCTGGGCATTGCACAACTTACGAGTACGACAACCTTAACAGGATATCTCTTGTCAGAGATAAGGATAAAAACATCTTAAAAAAGTATTGCTACGATTATGCGGGACAACCGATGAACTGTACCGGCCAATAATACTCACAAATCGAAAAAAATTGAATCGTTATGTTCTCTAAACCTTTTTCCCTGCTGTGTTTGTGGATATTGTTGTGGTGCGATCGTACATTCGGCCAGCAGACTTTTCCTGACTACAATTCTTCCATTCCCGTTAACCTGCAGCGTAGCTGGATAGCGCAAAAACCGATCACGACTGAGTCTGAGATGGTTTCCCCGACCAAAACCGCAAGGGAAGTGCATCAATCTACGGTTTATCTCGATGGCCTGGCACGTCTTTTACAAACGGTGGAGAAACAGGCTACGCCCGGCGGCAAGGATGTAGTGACACCAAGAGTATATGACGCCTATGGACGGGAGCGGTTTCAATATCTTCCTTTTGCTTCCAACTCTTTGCAGGGAGGGGATGTGGTCAATGACGGCAGTTTCAAATTCGATGCTTTCCGTCAACAAAGCACTTTCTCCCAGATCCAGTATTCAGGTGAAACCTATTATTACGGTCAGTCCGGTTTCGAGCCGTCCCCGCTCAATCGGGTTACCGGCGCGTATCCTGCAGGAAATGACTGGGTGGGCAATAGCAAAGGAACTACTGTTCAATATCTGCTCAACACACTACTTGACAATGTGCAGATCTGGAATATCAACACAACTTCAGGTAGCCTGCCGACCAGTGCTGGAGCGTATCCCGCGGGCAGGTTGGATAAAAAAGTAAGTGCCGATGCGCAAAATCATCTCACGGTTGAATACAAGGATCTTCTCGGACAGGTGATACTAAAAAAAGTTCAGAACAGCTCATCTCCCGGTCAGGATCATACCGGCTGGCTTTGTACCTATTATATATACGACGATTTGGGTAACCTTCGGTTCGTCATTCCGCCCAAGGTTGTGGAACAAATGAACGCTGCGGGAAGTTGGAGTGTCAGTCAGCCCGTGGCAGATCAACTTTGCTATCGATATGAATTCGATGATAGAAACAGAAAATCATTGGACAAAATTCCGGGCACGGCGGAGGTCTATAACGTATACGATATCGGAGACCGGCTTGTCTTCAGGCAGGACGCAAAAATGCGCGTGGCAGGCCAATGGCTTACAACTCTTTATGATATTTTTGACAGGGTAATTGGCACAGGGGTCACCAACTATAGCGGCACGCCGTCCCAGCTGCAACAATCCGTCGCTACACAGAATGCGGCCGTCATCAATACAGTCTTCAATCCTGTCCAAGCTGACCTGCCCCTGTCTGACCCGAATACAACCGGGGACCATATAGCGAGTAATTCCATTACATTACTGCCTCCTGATTTTTCAACCCTGGCCGGAGGGACGTTCATTGCGGAAATTGCAAATGCCTCAAGCCAGGCAGCAACTAACATACCTTCGGTATACAACTCGCCTATTCCCTCAGGAGCCCCTTTCTCGGCACTCACGGCCACTTATTATGACAATTATTCCTGGACAGGCAATGCAGGACTACCATCTTCAATGGATCAGAGCCACACTTCCGATGCTGCGTATTTCAACACTTCATATAATAATGATCCTGAATACGCACAACCGATCAGCCAATATGCAAGTGCCAGGGGGCTGATGACCGGTACGATGGCGGCGGTGCTGCCAGCGAATGGGCAATATTTGTATAAAGTGAACTTCTATGACGATAGAGGAAGGACTATTCAAATGCAAAGTATCAATGTGACGGGTGGTAAGGATATAGCGACACGGCAGTATGATTTTATAGGAAAGGTAATCAGAGAATTGGTACAACATCAGAAAAATGGGAACAATGCGCAGACCCATACCGTGTTAACCAAAAATAGCTATGACGCCATGAGCCGGATACTGACGATCACGAAGACCATCAACAGTATCATCAGCGGGCAGACTTATGCAGTGCCCGAAAAGACAATTGCAAGCTATCAGTATAATGAACTGGGACTGTGCCAGGCCAGTACTTTTGGTAATAACCTCGAGAAGCTGTCCTATGATTACAATATCAGGGGATGGGTGACCGGCGCTAACAGAAGTTATCTGAAAAATCAGGATTCGCATTATTTCGGGTTCGAGGTTGGCTATAACAATCCGGTGACTTCTATTGCCGGAACGAGCTATTCCGTTCCTGAGTATAACGGCAGTATCAGCGGCGTGATGTGGAAGAGTGCAGGGGATCAAAAGCAAAGAAAATATGACTTCACCTACGATCCTGCCGGCCGTCTTAGCACGGCTGATTTTAACCAATATACCGGAGGCATCTTCGACAAGTCGGCTGGCCTGGATTTTAGCGTTCCCAGTATGCAGTATGATGCCAACAGCAATATTACCTTTATGCAGCAAAATGGATGGAAATTAGGGGGAAGCGCCCCTGTTGATAAGCTAACCTATGCTTATAGTCCCAACACCAATCAGCTGCTTTCAGTGACGGAAGATCCAGGCATAGGGAATATGGATAATCACCTGGGAGATTTTACCGACAAGAATCAGACCAGCGACGATTATTCCTACGACGTCAATGGCAATCTGCAAATTGACAAAAACAAGCGTATAACAGCAATCACCTATGATTACCTGAACCAGCCCCAGCAGCTGACGCTGAATAAGGACAACGGATCAACAAAAGGCACCGTGTCGTACACCTATGATGCCAATGGGACGCAATTGACCAAAACCGTAGTCGATCAGACAATCACGCCCGCCCAGACGAATACCACTACCTATATTGGAGGGTTTACTTATCAGAACGATAATTTGCAATTCCTGCTGCATGAGGAAGGACGGGTCCGTTTTGCTACCACCTATCCCTCGGTAGGTACCAGTCAAAAGGCCTTTGTATTTGATTATTTCCTTAAAGACCAGCTGAACAATACCCGCGTTGTGCTGACGGAACAGGCGGATGTCGCGCAGTATGTGGCGACCATGGAGCCCGGCAACTACCGCACAAAGGAGGACCTGCTTTTCTCAAATATCGACAACACAAGCTATCCGCGGGACCAGGTTATGGGTTATCCCGACGACGTAAATGTTACTAATCCGAATGTTAATGTTTCCAGACTGGATGGCACCATACAGAAGGTTGGACCCGGTATCGTACTAAAAGTCATGAGCGGAGATGTTGTCGATGTGGCTGTTCAGTATTATTATAATAATATTGCCAACTCCGGTTCCCCATCGCTTTCAGCAATCGACATTATCGGCTGGTGGATCACACGGCAGCATTTCGGATATGGTGGCGGCCGGAAGCCCGCTTGCCTCCGCTCTGAATGGATTTCTGACCAACAACAACCCGGGTTTGCCGTCCAAGCCACAGGCATATCTGAACTGGGTGCTGCTGGATAATCAATTCAATTATGTAAGTACTTATCCTCAAAGCGGTGCCAAGCCTGTTGGTAATGCTGGTACCATGACCGGGGGGCAATTACAGAGCCCAATAGGATATACGGGCATCCCGATTACAAGCAGCGGGTACCTGTATGTCTATGTAAGCAATGCGACGCCGGGTTGGGAGGTGTTTTTCGATAACCTGACCGTGGTGACACATAGCGGACCACTTCTGGAAGAGAATCACTATTATCCATTCGGGCTGGGGATGGCGGGAATAAGCGATCAGGCACTAAAATCGCCCTATGCCGTAAATAACTACAGATTTAACAATGGATCGGAATTGCAAAACAAGGAATTTTCGGATGGCTCCGGTCTTGAGATGTACCAGACACTTCACAGAGGACTCGATCCACAGACAGGCAGATGGTGGCAGATCGATCCTAAACCGGAATACTCGTTGAGCCCGTATTCTGCAATGAAAAATAATCCCATGCTGTACAACGATCCATTGGGAGATACGACTATTGTAGACGATATCGGATATATAAAACAACAATATGGGAATGACAATCTCGTCTTTAAACAGGAGAACAATACCCTGATTCCTATCGGAGAGTTTGGCAAAACCATCGATATAACGGAAATCCTGCCAGCCCTGCTGAAAAGTAGTTCCAAACTGGCAGAAGTATTCCATATGATAGGCGGTATACCCGGAGAGATGGCGTGGGTTCGTATGGTATTACCTAATACCGCCTTATCGGGCGAATGGGATCTAAAAGATAATACAGAAACGGTCTTTGGTGCAGCGTGGAAATATGATCTCGAACATCATTCAGATGTCCACACAAGATTTGTGTCTGACCTTATGAATTTTGAAGACGCGGCGGACGTTGGTAATTATCATGCGGGTTATACAGGCATATATGCGGGAGTGAGTCCGAGGGAACAATTTAAATGGGCCGGACTTGGAGAGATGGCTAAGGTCGTAACACACTACTGGACCGAACCGATCCGACTATTTCAGTGGTGGTGGGATATTCCACCGTATGGTGACCAGCGTCGGGATTACAGGTTCAACTCTCAGGGAATGGCGGAGGCAGCCAGGGAACTTAAAATACAGGATATTCAGTTCCCTGAGTAAATTTGTAGAATGAGAATATCATATATAATAGCACTCTTATTGCTGACGTTCAGCGTGGTTTCCTGCGGGAAAAAGTATTATACGACTGCAAAAGTCTGCAATGGTTCCTTATATGTGGAGACCTTTCGTATCAATCCGGCCGGAGAATATGCTGATTATTTAACCGATTCGGTAAATTTTCGGATCTATATAGGCATATTCGATCCTGAAGAGGATTTGTACTCCTATACCTGCAAGGGCGATAGTATAATTGTCGAAAAATTTAACAGAGGTCGTGAATCGGATTACCATACACACGAGACCCTGTCGAAGAAAGTTTACAGTCTTCGGGAATTACGCAGGAAGCATGAGTTGAATTGAGACCGGGTAAGACAATTAGAAAATAAATGATCTATGAACAAGTATAAACTATTAGTCTATCTGCCTATTGCCTTTTTCTGCTCGACGACCGTCCATGCTCAGTGGACCCAGGCAGGTATTACCCTTTCCACCAGCAATTTTGCGGGAATAGGGACTACTTCATCCCTAGCCAACCTGGATGTAAAAGGCGGCATCACTGCCACCGGAAGCATTGAGTGTAATGGAGGAAATATTTATATTTCGAGACAGGGAGATCCAAATCAGCCGTACGGATTTGTAACAAGACCGAATGTCGAGGGATACAGAAATCTGCAATTTTCCAGTACAGGAGGCACCTTATTGGATAACCTTTGTCTGAACTCGCTGTTGACATTTACCATAGGCCGGTTTGTAATTAACAACACATCACCGGGGTCTGGCCTGGATATGTATTTCCCCCCCGATGCCACCGTAAAGTCTGGCCTCTTCTTACATACTCCGACCTTCGAAAACACCGCCAACTCACGGGCCAGCTACTTTATAGCGGCAAAGAATGGAGCGAGCGGAACCTTATATATCAGGGACAACCACCACCTGCCTGAAATGCTTCCGCCGACAGCGTGGCAATGGCCGGCATCGATGTCGGCGCTAACCAGGCTGCACTGTTAAAGAAAGTGGAAGAGCTGACCTTGTATGTTATTGAACAGAATAAGCTTCTGCAACAACAGGCGGTGAGGCTTGGTGTGCAGGCTGCGAAACTCGAGGCACAGACCGCAAAGCTCGCCGGCCAGGCCAGACGCATCAAACGGTTGGAACATAAAAATACAATCAACTTATAATACAATGAATATCTACAAGCTCCTGGTATATCTGACAACGATCTTCTTCTGCTCAATGACCGCTCATGCGCAATGGACTCTTAACGGAAATGTCCTTTCTACCGGCAATCTTGTGGGTATAGGTACGGGAACCGATGTTCCTGTGAATAACCTGGAGGTGCGTGGTGGGATCACCGCTAGCGGGAGTATCGTTTGTAATGGAGGGGATATCTATATTTCGAGACAAAGCGATCCATGGGGGTATGTGGTAAGGCCCGGCGTACCGGGATTCAAAAATCTTCAATTTTCCTGTGCAGGAGCCGGTTCCCTGGATAACCTTTGTCTGAACTCGCTGTTGTCATATACCACAGGTCGGTTCGTGATCAACAACACATCACCAGGTTCCAGCCTGGATTTGTATTTCCCACCCGATGCCACCGTAAAGTCTGGTATCTTTTTACATACTCCAACCTTCGTCAACACCGCCAATGCACAGGCCAGCTATTTTATAAAGGCACAGGACGGAGGAACCGGAACCTTGCAGTTCATTGTGCATGGCGACGGGACCACGGGCATTAATACCGATGTAATACCTGGTTATACACTTTCCGTCAATGGACCAGGAATCTTTACCAAGCTTGTGGTAAAATCGAATATATGGGCCGACTACGTGTTTGACAGCGCGTACAAATTGCGGCCGCTGGAGAAGGTGGGAGAATATGTAAAAGCCAACCACCATCTGCCCGAGATACCCTCCGCCGACAGCGTGTCCAAAGCCGGCATCGACATTGGCGACAACCAGGCGGCCCTGTTAAAGAAAGTGGAAGAGCTGACTCTGTACATGATCCAGCTGAATGAGACGGTCAAACAACAGCAGGAAAAGATCAGCCAACTGGAAGGACGGTTAGGCAAGGCTGCTAAAAAAGAGCGATAGGTCGTCCCGGGGGGATGCGCCAAGTGCGCGCAATTGGGTAAATTTGCTACAGCGACAGCGGCAAAGGCGTCGCCGCAGTGTATGATAAAGCTCCCCATCTACCTCGACTATAATTCCACCACGCCCTGTGACCCGCGCGTAGTAGAAGCTATGCTGCCCTATTTCACGGAAAAGTTTGGCAATGCGGCCAGCCGCAGCCATGCCTTTGGCTGGGAAGGCGAAGAGGCCGTCGTCCAGGCCCGGGAGCAGGTGGCTGCATTGATAGGCGCCGAGCCGGGCGAGATCGTTTTTACCTCCGGCGCGACCGAGGGGGATAACCTGGCCCTGAAAGGCGTCTATGAGCTGTATGCCAGCAAAGGGAATCACATCATTACCGTTGTGACCGAACACAAGGCGGTACTCGACAGCTGCCACCATATTGAGAA
>Ga0193717_1001866_pt1 | contig 12563 bp, 9 predicted proteins | sample U2c2metaG_FD_145900 | JGI IMG/M metagenome (GOLD analysis project Ga0193717, IMG submission 145900) | Soil microbial communities from a riparian zone of the East river system, Colorado, United States - U2c2 | ecosystem: Environmental > Terrestrial > Soil > Riparian zone | place: USA: East River...
GAAGTGTCGCGGCTCGATGTCGTCAACTACATCTCGCACGGCATCGCCAAGATCGGCCAGGAATCGGGCCAGCAGCCGACCGGTGGCGAGCCGGGCCGCGAAGCCGAAGGCGGCGAGGAGCCGCGCGGCAATCCGCTGACCGAATTCGCCAACAACCTCAACGAGCTCGCACGCCAGGGCAAGATCGATCCCTTGATCGGCCGCCAGGAAGAAGTCGAGCGCACGATCCAGGTGCTGTGCCGGCGCCGCAAGAACAATCCGCTCTACGTCGGCGAAGCCGGCGTGGGCAAGACCGCGCTCGCCGAAGGACTGGCCAAGCGCATCGTCGAAGGCGACGTGCCGGCCGTGCTCAAGGACGCGACGATCTGGGCGCTCGATCTCGGCGCGCTGGTCGCCGGCACCAAGTACCGCGGCGACTTCGAGAAGCGTCTCAAGGCGGTGATCAGCCAGCTCAAGAAGGAGCCCGGCGCGATCCTCTTCATCGACGAGATCCATACGATCATCGGCGCGGGTTCCGCGTCCGGCGGCACGATGGATGCCTCGAACCTGATCAAGCCGATGCTCGCCTCGGGCGAGATCCGCTGCATCGGTTCGACGACGTTCCAGGAATTCCGTGGCGTGTTCGAGAAGGACCGCGCGCTGGCGCGGCGGTTCCAGAAGATCGACGTGGTCGAGCCCTCGATCGCGGAGAGCATCGAGATCCTCAAGGGTCTGAAGACGCGCTTCGAGGAGCATCACAAGGTCGAATACACCAACGACGCGCTGCGCGCGGCCGTCGACCTTTCGGTCAAGCACATCGCCGACCGGCTGCTGCCGGACAAGGCGATCGACGTGATCGACGAGGCCGGCGCACGCCAGCGTCTGCTGCCCGAGGAACAGCGTACCGGCACGGTCGACGTTCCGGAAATCGAGTTCATCGTCGCACGCATGGCGCGGATTCCGCCGAAGCAGGTGTCGGCGTCGGATCGTGACGTGCTGAAGAGCCTCGATCGCAATCTCAAGATGGTCGTGTTCGGTCAGGACACCGCGATCGATGCGCTCGCCAGCGCGATCAAGATGGCGCGCTCCGGACTCGGCAATCCGCAGAAACCGATCGGTTGCTTCCTGCTCGCAGGTCCGACCGGCGTCGGCAAGACGGAAGTCACGCGCCAGCTGGCGATGCAGCTCGGCATCGAGCTCGTGCGCTTCGACATGTCCGAATACATGGAAGCACATTCGGTGTCGCGCCTGATCGGTGCGCCTCCGGGCTATGTCGGTTTCGACCAGGGCGGATTGCTGACCGAGCAGATCGTCAAGCACCCGCACAGCGTGCTGCTGCTCGACGAGATCGAGAAGGCGCATCCGGACGTCTACAACGTGCTGCTGCAGATCATGGACCGCGGCGCGCTGACCGACACCAACGGCCGCGAGGCGAACTTCAAGAACGTCATCGTGGTGATGACGACGAACGCCGGCGCACAGCAGGCCGCGCGCCGCACGATCGGCTTCGTCGACCAGAACCACGCCACCGACGCGATGGAAGTCATCCGCCGCAGCTTCAGCCCGGAGTTCCGCAACCGCCTGGATGCGATCGTGCAGTTCAATGCGCTCGACTTCGAGCACATCCTGCGCGTGGTCGACAAATTCCTGATCGAGCTCGAGATGCAGTTGCAGGAGAAGCACGTTTCGCTGACCGTCGATCCGCAAGCGCGGCATTGGCTGGCCGAGCACGGCTTCGATCCGCAGATGGGTGCGCGGCCGATGGCGCGCGTGATCCAGGAAAACGTCAAGCGCGCGCTGGCCGACGAGTTGCTGTTCGGCAAGCTGGCCGAGGGCGGCAAGGTCAAGCTGGTCGTCGAGGACGGAAAGATCGCGGTCGAGTGCGAGGCGGCGGAGAAGTTGCCGGCTGTGGTCGAATAGACAACCCGCTGTTGCAAGATCTAAAGCCGGGATGGAAGCATCCCGGCTTTTTCTTGCTTGGCGTTTGCGGGGAAGAGCGCCCCCTTCCGCCTGCCGGCACCTTCCCCCGCGGCGCGGGGGAAGGGATCACTAGGGGTTCCTATCGAATCCTTCCCTGCGAAGCGGGAGAAGGGATTACCAGGAGGGTTCCTATCGAATCCTTCCCCTGCGCAGCGGGGGAAGGTGCCGGCAGGCGGAAGGGGGCGCTCTTCGCGCATTACCCTGCGTGGCAGCGCATCAGACGCTGGATCCCGTGTCGTCGTACATCCCTGTACTGCACGGGATAAGCGCATCCTGCGCTCACTTCATGCGGTAGGTGATGCGGCCCTTGGTGAGGTCATAAGGCGTCATTTCGACCTTGACCTTGTCGCCCGTCAGGATGCGGATGTAGTTTTTGCGCATGCGACCGGAAATATGTGCGGTGACCACGTGCCCGTTCTCGAGCTTCACGCGGAACATCGTGTTGGGAAGGGTTTCGAGGATCGTGCCTTCCATCTCGATGACGTCGTCTTTGGACATTTTTCCTTGGGGCTTGGGGGAGGGCGGCCGTGAAGGCGCGCGATTCTGCCACGATAGAGCAGTGGCGGGAAGCGGAACCGGCGGCGGGACGATCCCGTAGGGTGGGCTTCAGCCCACCGAAACGCCAATTGGTGGGCTGAAGCCCACCCTACGCGAGATCGCGTGGTGTGAAACCCGGAAACCCGTCACGCCAGGAACCTTCGAGTGCGGGCAACCGGGTCAACTTTTCGACTTGTGCGCAGAATTCCGGCCGCTCGATCTCATAAGCCCCCAGTGTGAACAGATGGAGCGGCCGGACCTGCGCATCCAATAGCGGAAATCCCCACTCACGCAACGCATGCGCAAGCGCCAACAGCGCGACCTTCGAGCCGTTCTGCGCAGCACTGAACATCGATTCGCCGAAAAACATGCGCCCGATGGCGACACCATAGATGCCGCCGACCAGCTCGTCGCCATTCCAGGCCTCTACCGAATGCGCGTGTCCCAGCGCATGCAGACGCTGATACGCGTCTAGCATGTCCTCGTCGATCCAGGTGCCGCGCTGTCCCTCGCGCGGCTCCGCGCACGCGTGCATGACCTGCGCGAATGCGGTATCCGCACGCAAGGTCCATGCACACGAGCGCAGCCAGCGCGCGAGCCTGCGTGGCACGTGCATGCGATCGGTCGCGAACACCGTGCGCGGATCGGGCGACCACCACAGAACCGGCTGGCCTTCCGAATACCAAGGAAAAATCCCACGTCGATACGCCGCCAGCAACCGCTCGGCCCGCAGGTCGCCGCCCGCCGCCAGCAGCCCGTCCGGTTCGCGCAACGCCAATTCGACCGGCGGAAAATCATCCGGCTGCTGCGGATCCAGAAACGGAATCCGAATCACTGCTTTAATCCTCCCCTTCAAGGGGAGGGTTGGGTGGGGATGGTGTCGCCTGCTCGACAGCGACATGCGCATACGGCGAATGCTCCAGCAACTCCTCACGATACTCACGCAACGCGCGCCTCTCATGCGCAAGCGCATCCGCAATCGCAGCACGAAACCGCGCATCGGCGATCCAATGAAACGAATGCGTCTTCGTCGGCAAAAACCCGCGCGCCAGTTTGTGCTCGCCCTGCGCCCCCGGTTCGAACCGCTCGAGCCCTTCGCGCAGACAATATTCGATGCCCTGGTAGTAGCACGCTTCGAAATGCAGGCCTTCGACCTGCTCGGCGCATCCCCAGTAGCGCCCGTACAGCGTCGTCGCGCTGCGCAACAGCAGCGCGCCGGCGATCAGCTTGTCGTCGCGGCGGCACAGCACGCCGAGCACGCGCCGCGGCATCGTGCGACCCAGATGGCGGAAGAAATCGAGCGTCAGCGCCGGGAAATTGCCTTTGTCGTCGAAGGTGGCGAGATAGAACTCGTGCAGCATCTCCCACTCGCCATCGTCGAGCTCGTCCCCATGCCGGATCTCGCAGACGACGCCGGCGCGCGCGACGCGTGCGCGCTCCTGGCGGATGTTCTTGCGCTTGCGGTGGTTGAGCGCGGCGAGGAACTCGTCGAAATCGCGCCAGCCGGCGTTGTGCCAATGGAACTGCCAGTCGAAGCGCGCCAGCCAGTCGCCGCCGTCGAACGGCGCGACTTCGGCGTCGATCGCGAAATTGAGATGGGCGGACGATAGCGCCAGTCGTTGCGCCTCGCCGCGCATCGTCGCGATCAGGCGTTCGCGCAGCGCCGGCGCGTCCGCACCGCTGCCAACCAGCAGACGCGGCCCGGTGACCGGCGAATACGGCACCGCGCACAGCAGCTTGGGGTAGTAGGGCAGGCCGTTGCGCGCGTACGCGCTCGCCCATGACCAGTCGAATACGAATTCGCCGTGCGAGTTGCCCTTGAGATACAGCGGCGCCGCGGCGATCAGTCGATCGCGGTCGTAGATGCCGAGGTGGTACGGCTGCCAGCCTTGTGCCGGCGCGATGCAGCCGTGCTGTTCGAGGCCGGCGAGGAACGCGTGGTCGACGAACGGGTTGTCGTCCGGCAGCAGTGCGTTCCACGCGCCGGCAGGTATCTCGTCGAGGCGTGGATGGAAGCGGACGTTCATCGCGCGATGATCGCCGCTGCCCGCGCGCGCGGGACGATCAGACACCCATGTCGAGGTATTTTTCGGCATCCAGCGCCGCCATGCAGCCGAAGCCCGCCGAGGTGACGGCCTGGCGGTAGACCTGGTCGCTGACGTCGCCTGCGGCGAACACGCCCGGCTTGCTGGTCGCGGTAGCGCCGCCTTCGAGCCCGGTACGGATGTTGATGTAGCCGTTGGTCATGTCGAGCTGGCCCTCGAAGATCGAAGTGTTCGGCGTGTGGCCGATGGCGACGAACAGTCCGGTGACCGGCACGTCGCGGGTCGAAACATCGACCGTGCTGCGCAGGCGCATGCCGGTGACGCCGGTGGCATCGCCGAGCACCTCCTCGACGGCATGGTTCCAGATGACGTCGATCTTGCCGGCGCTCTGCTTCTCGAACAGCTTGTCCTGCATGATCTTCTCCGCGCGCAGCTTGTCGCGGCGATGAACCAGCGTGACCTTGCGGCCGATGTTCGACAGATAGAGCGCCTCTTCGACCGCGGTGTTGCCGCCGCCGATCACCGCGATGTCCTGGTCGCGGAAAAAGAATCCATCGCAGGTCGCGCAGGCCGACACGCCTTGTCCCTTGAACTTTTCCTCGGACGCGAGGCCAAGATACTTCGCCGTGGCACCGGTGGCGATGATCAGCGCATCGCAGGTGTACACGCCGTTGTCGCCCTTGAGGCGAAACGGCGGCTTGGTCAGGTCGGCCGTGTGGATGTGATCGAACACGATGTTGGTGGCGAAGCGCTCGGCGTGCTTGCGCATGCGATCCATCAGCGCCGGACCTTGCAGGCCTTCGACGTCGCCCGGCCAGTTGTCGACGTCGGTCGTGGTCATCAGCTGACCGCCCTGGGCAATCCCGGTGATCAGCGTGGGCTTGAGATTTGCGCGCGCCGCATAGACGGCTGCGGCATATCCGGCGGGACCGGAACCAAGGATGATCAGGCGCGAGTGGGTGATGGTCGTCATGTATAATCCGGGCCGCTTTCGAGGCGGCCTACCTGTAACGTTCTTCCGACACCGGCGCTTGAGCTGTAACGCGCCGGCGAATCCGATTCCCGCACGTAACCGCACCTGCCGCATCGCGGCGTGCGCCTGCGCGGGGAACGCGGAGAATGAGGGGGACGCGGGCGCGCTTCAAGTGGGCGCGACGCGAAACCGCAGGGCGGCTCTTATAAACCATGAGGATTCTTTAATGCGTATCGGTGTACCTGCGGAAACCAAGACCCTGGAAGGCCGTGTCGCCCTGGTGCCGGCCGCGTGTGCGGATCTGGTGCACCGTGGCCATCAGGTGTATGTGCAGGCCGGCGCCGGCCAGAAGAGCGGATTCTCCGATGAGGAATACGCGCGCGTCGGCGTCAAGCTGGTGCCGACCGCGAAGAAGCTCTACGAAGTCGGCGAGCTGATCGTCAAGGTCAAGGAGCCGATCGCGGGCGACCTCAAGCTGCTGCGCAAGGAACACCTGCTGTTCTGCTATCTGCATCTGGCGGCGGAGCCCAAGCTGACCCAGCGCCTGCTGGAAATCGGCCTGACCGGCATCGCGTTCGAGAGCGTCGAGGAAGCCGACGGCTCGCTGCCGCTGCTGGCGCCGATGTCGATCATCGCCGGCCGCATCGCCGTGCAGATCGGCACGCATCTGCTGCATCAGCCGGCCGGCGGCAAGGGCAAGCTGCTCGGCGGCCTGCCGTCGACCGAACGCGGCAAGGTGGTCGTGCTCGGTGCGGGTGCGGCGGGCGGCAATTCGGCGGCGCTGGCCGCGGCCGGCGGTGCGAATGTCGTCGTCTTCGACAAGCGCCCGGATCGCCTCGCGCAGATGATGGCGCTCGGCCCGAACGTGACCGCGCTGTATCCGTACGAGGAATACGTCGCGCGCGAAGTGCGTGATGCCGACCTCGTGATCGGCGCCGTGCTGATCCCGAGCGCGAAGGCGCCGCATGTGGTGACGCGCGCGATGGTCAAATCGATGGAAGCGGGCAGCGTGCTCGTCGACATCTCGATCGACCAGGGCGGCTGTTTCGAGACCTCCAAGCCGACGACGTATGCCGAGCCGACCTACGTGGTCGACGGCGTGACGCATTTCTGCGTGACCAACATGCCGGGCGCGGTGCCGAAGACCTCCTCGGAGGCGATCTGCGCGGCGATCCTGCCGTATGTACAGCGTCTGGCTTCGAACAAGAACTGGCGCAAATCGGAAGCGCTGAAGAGCGGCATCAACGTCGAAGGCGGCAAGATCGTGCATCCGGCGCTGAAGTCCTCGGTCTAAACGGTTACGGCGCCCGACGCGTATAAAGGCCCCCACGCCGTTCGTGCTGAGGTATCGAAGCGCGAACGGCTCGCGACGCCGGGGACTGAGCAGTTCGCCCTTCGATACCTCAGGGCGAACGGGTGGGTCGAGCAGCCGGGCAACGGCGAAGCGGCTCAGTGAGTCAGGCCGTGAACTGAGCGGGACGGCCGGAAAAACAATCGCTTATCCGGAGTCCCTAAGGTAAATTATCCCGGTGCCGCGAGACCAGAGAGCCAAAGCAAAGCCTGCACCCCGACTCAACGAGCACTGGCAGAAGCGCTTGCGCGAAGCCGCGTTCCTGCTGCTGTTGCCGCTGGCGATCTATCTGATCGCGTGCCTCTTCAGCTACAGCCCGAAAGATCCCGGCTGGTCGCATGTCGGCGAGCCCGACCACATCCATAATTTCGGCGGCGCGTTCGGCGCATGGATCGCCGACCTCGCGTTCTATCTCTGCGGCGTCGTCGCGTACGCGTTGCCGCTGCTGCTGCTGACGGTCGGCGCCGTGATCCTGCGCGGCGCGGTGACGGTCGAGCGCTCGCCGCTGGAGCCGACGCTGCGCCTGATCGGCTTCGTCGCGTTCTTCATCGCCGGCAGCGGCCTGGCGCACCTGCACATGACCGCGCCGACGATCCTGCCGGCGGGCGAGGGCGGCATCCTCGGCCAATTGGTCGGCGGCGGCCTGATGAAAGGTTTCGGCTTCCTTGGTGCGAGCCTGTTCCTGCTCGCGCTGTTCCTCGTCGCGATCACGCTGGCGACCGGGCTTTCGTGGTTCCGTCTGATGGATATCATCGGCCGCAGCCTGCTCGGCGCGGGCGCGTGGTTCGGCGGCCGCTGGCGGCGCGCGGACGACTGGAACGCCGCGCGCGAGGCGCGCGCCGAGCGCGAAGTCGTGCGCAAGGTCGAGACCGTCAAGCAGTCCAAACGCGAGCCGATCAAGATCGAGCCGGTGCTGGCGCCCATCGAGAAGAGCGAGCGCGCGCAACGCGAGACGCAGATTCCGCTGTTCGCCGGCGCGTCGGCCGACGGCGAACTGCCGCCGCTGTCGCTGCTCGACGTGCCAAAGCCGCAGACCAAGGGCTACTCCGAGGAAACGCTCGAAGCGCTGTCGCGCCAGGTCGAGTTCAAGCTCAAGGACTTCCGTATCGACGCGCAGGTCGTCAGCGCGCATCCGGGACCGGTCATCACGCGCTTCGAGATGCAGCCGGCGCCAGGCATCAAGGGCAGCCAGATCTCCAGCCTCGACAAGGACATCGCGCGCGGCCTGTCGGTGGTCAGCGTGCGCGTGGTCGACGTGATTCCCGGCAAGTCGGTGATTGGCCTCGAGATCCCGAACTCGCACCGCGAGATCGTCTATCTCTCGGAGATTTTGAGCTCGGGCAAGTACGACGCGCTGAAGTCGCCGCTTTCGCTCGCGCTCGGCAAGGACATCGGCGGCGCGCCGGTCGTGGTCGATCTGCAGAAGATGCCGCATCTGCTCGTCGCCGGCACCACCGGTTCCGGCAAGTCGGTTGCGCTGAACGCGATGGTGCTGAGCCTTTTGTACAAGGCCAGCCCGCGCGACGTGCGCATGATCATGATCGACCCGAAGATGCTCGAGCTCTCGGTCTACCAGGGCATCCCGCACCTGCTCGCGCCGGTCGTCACCGACATGAAGGAAGCCGCCAACGCGCTGCGTTGGTGCGTGGCGGAGATGGAGCGCCGCTACAAGGTCATGTCAGCGGTCGGCGTGCGCAATCTCGCCGGCTTCAACAAGAAGGTGCGCGACGCCGACGAAGCCGGCCAGCCGCTGCTGGATCCGCTGTTCCGCCCGGACGCCTCGCAACCACAACTGACGGCGCAACCGCTGCAGGCGCTGCCGTACATCGTGGTCATCATCGACGAATTCGCCGACATGATGATGATCGTCGGCAAGAAGGTCGAGGAACTGATCGCGCGCCTCGCACAGAAGGCGCGTGCGGCCGGCGTACATCTGATACTGGCGACGCAGCGCCCATCGGTCGACGTGATCACCGGCCTGATCAAGGCCAATATCCCGACGCGCATCGCGTTCCAGGTATCGAGCAAGATCGACTCGCGCACGATTCTCGATCAGTCCGGCGCGGAAACTCTGCTCGGTCACGGCGACATGCTGTACCTGCCGCCGGGCACCGCAGCGCCCGAGCGCGTGCACGGCGCGTTCGTCGACGATCACGAGGTGCACAAGGTCGTCGACTGGCTGCGCGCGCAGGGCAGGCCCGAATACATCGAAGGCGTGCTCGAGGAAGTGCAGTCGCTCGGCAACGGCAAGGTCATCGGTGAATCCGGTCTGCCCGAAGACGCTGCGAGCGCGGAAGGCAGCGAGGACTACGACGAGTTGTACGACCAGGCCGTACGTATCGTCACCGAATCGCGGCGCGCATCGATTTCGGGCGTGCAGCGGCGGCTGAAGATCGGCTACAACCGCGCGGCGCGGCTGATCGAGGTCATGGAGCAGCAAGGCATCGTCACGCCGCCGGAAACGAACGGCAACCGCACGGTGCTGGCGCCGCCACCGCCGGAACTTTGAGTACACACATCATCGTCATCCCGGCCTCCACCGGGACGACGGAGTTCCTACCGTTCACGTCGCTCGCGGATAATCGCGTCGTCATCTGCTCGATCAAGGTCCCATGCGCATCCTACTGCTGATCCTTGCCTTCGCCGCCGCCGGCGCATCCGCCGCAGACTCCGCGCGCTCGCGCATGGAAGCGTTCTCGAAAGACCTCAAATCGATCAGCGGAAGTTTCAACCAGTCCGTTACCGACGCGAACGGCCGGCGCGGCGACGAATCGCGCGGCACGCTGGCGCTGCAGGCGCCGCGGCAGTTCCGCTGGGAAACCAAGGAGCCGTACGAGCAGACGATCGTCGCCGAGGGGCAGCGCGTGTGGGTGTACGAGCCGGATCTTCAACAGGTCACCGTGCGCAGCCAGAGTTCCGAGGAGGCGCACAGTCCGCTGACCGTGCTGACCGATCTTTCGCAACTGGACAGCCAGTTCACGGCGACCGAATCCGGCGAACGCGATGGCCTTGCCTGGCTCAAGCTCACGTCGAAGGCGAAGGACCCCGAGTTCGAATATGCCGAGCTTGGTTTTGCGGCGCACGATCTCGAGCGCATGCTGTTCAAGGATCAGCTCGGCAATACGACCGAGATCCGCTTCAGCGATTGGAAGCGCAATCCGAAGTTGGCGGCGGATACGTTCAAGTTCACGCCGCCGAAAGGGGTTGATGTGATTGGGAATACGGATCCCGGCGCGGAAATTTTTCCGGTCCAGGACTGAGCCGAGGCGACTCGCGGACCCTCCCTGACAAATCCCTTCCCCTGCGTAGCGGGGGAAGGTGGCGGCAGCCGGAAGGGGGCGCTCTTGCGAGGGTGCGTGGGGAGGTCGGCAAAAGCGCCCCCTTCCGCCCTTCGGGCACCTTCCCCCGCTGCGCAGGGGAAGGGGAAGCGGGCATTTGTTTTTGCTGCGCGTGGTCAGCCGAGAATTTCCGACACGAAGCCAGGATCGAGTTGCCCGAACGCCATTGGCTCGGGCGCATCAGCAGGCGGTTTGCACAGCATCAGCTGCCACCAGCCGACATCGTGCCACGCACCGAGCTTGTAGCCGACCTGCCGATACGTGCCGATCGGCGTGAACCCCAACGCCTCATGCATGCCGACACTCGCCGCGTTCGGCAGGCTGATCCCGGCAAACGCGTTCACGTAGCCTTGCTTCCGCAGCACCGCGAACAGGCGTTCGTAAAGCGTTCGTCCGATACCGCGCCGCTGTGCAGCGGGATCCAGATAGACAGCCGTGTCGACACTCCACCGGTACGCGCGCCGCGCGCGATGTTCGCAGGCATAGGCGTAACCGACGATGTGATCATCGATTGCCGCCACCAGCCACGGATATTGCACGCCGATCCGCCGCATACGTGCGGCCATTTCATCGGCATCCGGCGCCTCGGTCTCGAACGAAATGATCGTGTCGCGCACGTAGGGCGCGTAGATCTCCGCGACCGCGTTCGCGTCGTCAGGCACGGCGACCCGATAGTCGACGGCGGTCATGTCTCCTCCCGATTACCACGCTGACATATGATGCCCGAGTGCCCCGCCGCAAACCGCCACTGCCCGATAGCTCGCTGTTCCCGGAACCCGAAGCGCTGAAACCGCTGGCTGAGCGCATGCGTCCGCGCACGCTCGACGAGATCGTCGGCCAGCCGCGGCTGCTCGGACCGAACACGCCGCTGCGCCGCGCGATCGAATCCGGACACGTGCATTCGATGATCCTGTGGGGACCGCCCGGTTGCGGCAAGACCACGCTCGCGCTGCTGCTGGCCAAGTATTCCGATGCGCGGTTCCGCGCGGTGTCGGCCGTGCTTTCGGGTTTGCCCGAAGTGCGCGAAGCACTCGCCGAGGCGGCGACGAATTTCGCGCAAGGCATTCGCACCGTGCTGTTCGTCGACGAGGTGCATCGCTTCAACAAGGTGCAGCAGGATGCATTCCTGCCGCATATCGAGAAAGGCGTGATCGTGCTGGTCGGCGCGACCACCGAGAATCCCTCGTTCGAGCTCAATTCCGCGCTGCTGTCGCGCTGTCGCGTGCACGTCATGGACGCCGTGCCGCCCGAGGCGATCGTAGCCGCATTGCGGCGCGCGCTCGCAGACAGCGAACGCGGTCTCGGCGCGCTCAATATCCATATCGACGACGACGCGCTGCTGCAGATGGCGACCGCGGCCGATGGCGACGTGCGGCGCGCGCTGACCTTCCTCGAGATCGCCGCCGAGCTTGCCGAAGACGGGCATATCGACGAATCCACGCTGACCCAGGTGCTTGCCGACCGTACGCGTCGCTTCGACAAGGGCGGCGAGCAGTTCTACGACCAGATCTCGGCGCTGCACAAATCGGTGCGCTCGTCCGATCCCGACGCGGCGCTATACTGGTTGGCGCGCATGCTCGATGGCGGTTGCGATCCGCTCTATCTCGCGCGGCGCATGGCACGCATGGCGGTCGAGGACGTCGGTCTCGCCGATCCGCGCGCATGGCGCATGGCGCTCGATGCCTGGGATACGTACGACCGGCTCGGCAGTCCCGAAGGCGAGCTTGGTCTCGCCGAGTTGGCGCTCTACCTCGCCGTCGCACCGAAGAGCAACGCCGCCTACATGGCATTCAACCAGGTGAAAAGCGTCGTGCGCGAGACCGGCACGCTCGATGTGCCGATGCATCTGCGCAATGCGCCGACCAAGCTGATGAAGGGGCTCGGCTACGGCAAGGGCTATCAATACGACCACGACGTCGACGGCGGCGTAGCACTCGATCAGCAATGTCTGCCCGATGCGCTGGCCGACGCGCGCTTCTACGAGCCGACCGAGCGCGGTCTCGAAGGCCAGTTCCGTGAGAAGCTCGAAGCGTTCCGCGCCGCGCGCCAAGGTGCACGCAATAAATAGGGTGGGCCTTGGCCCACCACTAGCGATTCATAGAGAAAAAGAGGTGGGCCAAGGCCCACCCTATGGTTGTCGCGCGCGATAATCCGGCACCACGCCTGCGCGACGCGGCGTGCTAGACCAGGGCGGTTTCGCATGATTCGTGGTGTGCTGGCGTTACCGCGCACGATCTGGCTGCTCGGCGCGATCAGTCTGGTCAACGACGCGGCCAGCGACATGATCTATCCGCTGGTGCCGCTCTATCTCGCCTCGGTGCTGATGGCGGGACCGAAGGCGCTCGGCATCATCGAAGGCG
>Ga0193717_1001867_pt1 | contig 12555 bp, 16 predicted proteins | sample U2c2metaG_FD_145900 | JGI IMG/M metagenome (GOLD analysis project Ga0193717, IMG submission 145900) | Soil microbial communities from a riparian zone of the East river system, Colorado, United States - U2c2 | ecosystem: Environmental > Terrestrial > Soil > Riparian zone | place: USA: East River...
CCGCGGTCGAGCGACAGGGTGATGCCGTCAACCAACGGTCGTGCGGCGATGGGATCCGAGTGCGCGGCGGCTTCGATGCGCAATTGCTCGATCGACAGAAGCGGGTCGCTCATCGGTCGCGCCTGGTCATCGGTCGCGCTGGCCGGACTGCAGGGCCAGGCTCCAGTCGACGACGAGATTAATGGCGATGGCGAAGACGCCGATGGCCGCCGCCGGAATGAGGGGCGCGAGGCCGCCGTAGCTGATGGCCGCCGCATTGTCGCGCACCATGCCGCCCCAGTCGGCCAGCGGCGGTTGGATGCCGAGGCCCAAGAAGGAGAGCGAGGCGATGAACAGGAAATTGGCGCAGAGACGCAGCCCGAATTCGGCGGTCAGCGGCGGCAGGGCGTTTGGCAGCACCTCGTAGGCCATCAGCCAGCCCAGGCCTTCACCGCGCAGGCGGGCGGCTTCGAAATAGTCGAGGGTGACGATATTGCCGGCGACGGCGCGGCTGAGGCGAAAGACGCGCGTCGAGGCGAGGCAGGCGATGGTGCCGATCAGCACCGGCATCGAGGTTCCGAGGACGGACAACAGCACGAGGGCAAAGATCAGCGTGGGAATGGCCATGACGGCGTCGACACCGCGCGCCAGCATGGTATCGGTCCAGCCGCCGGCGATCGCCGCGGTGAAGCCCAGTGCGCAGCCGATCGCGAAGGCGAGCAGGGTCGAACCCAGTGCGATCAGCAGGGTGATGCGCCCGCCATAGAGCAGTCGCGAGAAGAGGTCGCGGCCGAGATTGTCGGTGCCCAGCCAGGCTTCGGCACTCGGCGGCGCCCAGACTTCGCCCACCAGCTCGGCCTCGCCATGCGGGGCGATGAGCGGCGCCAGCATCACCAGAACGGCGATGGTGAGGGCGATTGCCAGGCCGATCGCGCCCGATAGCGTTGTGCGGCTCATCTTGCGTAGCGCAGGCGCGGATTGACGAAGATGACCAGGATGTCGGCGAGCACGTTCAGCCCGACATAGGTGACGCCGAAGACCAAGCCGCAGGCCTGCACCACCGTGACGTCGCGCTTGGAGACGGCATCGACCAGATACTGCCCGATGCCGGGATAGACGAAGACCACTTCGACCAGCACGACGCCGACCACGAGATAGGCGAGATTGAAGGCGATGACCTGGATGATCGGCGCCAGTGCATTGGGCAAGGCGTGCTGCAGGACCAGGCGCGCCGGCGGCACGCCTTTGAGGACGGCCATTTCGATATAGGGATGCGACATGACATCGAGCACGGCGGTGCGGGTCATCCGCATGATGTAGGCCAGCACGGCCAGCACCAGGGTGATCGTGGGCAGGGCGATCGTCTCGAGCCGCGCCGCCAGGCTCATCTCCGGCGACACCATGGCGAGGCTCGGCAGCCAGCCCAATTGCACGGAGAGCAGCAGGATCAGCAGATAGCCGACGAAGAACTCGGGCAGGGAGATCGCGGCCAGTCCGAGGATATTCGCCAGCCGGTCGTAGAGACTGTCGCGGAAGATCGCCGTGGTGATTCCCAGGATCAGCGCCAGGGGCACGGCGATGGCCGCCGCGGTGCCGGCCAGGAAGAACGTATTCGTCAGTCGCAGCCACAGATCCGGTCCGACGGGCCGGCCGGTCGCGAGGGATGTGCCGACATCGCCCGTCAGGAAGGCGCGCAGCCAGTTCAGATAGCGCACGGCCGCCGGATCGTGCAGCCCGAGCGACCGGCGGATGGCCTCGACCGCGTCAGGCGTGGCCGATTGGCCGAGCACCGCGGTGGCGACGTCGCCGGGCAGGATCTCGGTACCGGCGAAGATCAGCACGGAGACCAGGAAAAGCGTGAGAAGCCCAAGCGCGATCCGCTGGGCGGCCAGTCTAATCATCGGCGAATCGAAATACCGCCCCGTCGAACGCGTTCACGCGGCCTATCCTTGCCAGCGATGACCCAGGATTCGTTTTACGTCTTGTAGCTGGGATCGTCCCGGTCGAGGCGGCGGCGCAGCGCGGTCCAGGGGCGCTGGCCCTTGGTGTTCGAGCTGCGGTTGAACTGCTCGGCGGTGTGGGCGGCGACCTTGTCGGGCGGTACCGAGAGCTTCTGGCCGCCCTGCGTGGCGGCGATCTGGATCCGACAGGCCTGCTCCATGTAATACATGTTGTAGAAGGCCTCGGCCACGGTACGGCCCACGGTCAGCAGGCCGTGGTTCTTCAGGATCATGACATCCTTGCCGTCGAGGTCGCCCACCAGGCGCTCGCGCTCGTCGAGATCGAGGGCGATGCCCTCGTAATCGTGATAGGCGACACGGCCGAAGAACTCCATCGACATCTGGTTCAAAGGCAGCAGGCCCTGGTCCTGGGCCGCCACCGCCATGCCGGCGGTGGTGTGGGTGTGCATCACGCACTGCGCGTCGTCGCGCGACATGTGCACCGCCGAGTGGATGGTGAAGCCCGCGTTGTTGATCTTGGACTCTTCCTCCTTTTCGACGGCGTGGCCCTCGGGATCGACGGCGACCAAGCTCGAGGCGGTGATCTCGTCGAACATCAGGCCGTAGGGGTTGAGCAGGAAACGATGCTCGTTGCCGGGGAGCCGCACCGAAAGGTGGGTGTAGATCAGGTCGTCCATGCCGAAATGGGCGATCAGCCGATACGCTGCGGCAAGGTCGCAGCGGACCTCCCATTCCTGTGGATCGATGTTGCGCACGGTGTCCTCCTCAGATGGGGTCGCGGATCGGGGCGGGTCGGGCAAGGGATGACGCCGCCAAGATAGACCTTACCTTAAGGCGCCAGCCTAATCGAGGTCTTGGCGTCGTCCAGTCGGAGGATGCGTGTTTGGCGCGCCGGGGACGCTGCCAATGCCAAGGTGAGAGTGGCGGTCAAGAAGCTCGAAGCTCCGGATGCGTGTCGTCCTGTCCTGCTCCGACCCTGATCGGGTCATCTCCCCCATCGCACCTCGGAAGGCGCAGAGATGGGGAGAGTTGATCTTGCACTGAAGTTCAGGAGCCAGCCGTCCGGCAGCAGACCGCGTACTGCGCATAGCCGCGGTAAGGCCGCTCGACCGTCGCGCGAGCGCCGACGCGTGCGGTGATGTGGTGGAGATCGTGCTCCAACTCGTCGCAGGGCGTGACGTGAAAGCGGGCGAGCCAGCGCCGGAGACCGGCGCGGAACCATTGGGGCAGGCCTTCCTGGCCGCCGAAATCGATAATGTGCAATTCACCGCCGGGCGCGAGGCGGGACAGGGCGCTCTCGATCACGACGCGGCGCTCGTCGATCATCGACAGGCTGTAGGAGAGGAAGATCCGCGAAAATTCCGGCACGCCGAACAGGCGCCCGGGATCGAAGTCGGTGGCGTCGGCACGCGCCAGGTGAATGCGTGGCGCGAGATCCGTCCGCTCGATCTTGCGGGTGGCGGTGGCCAGCATCGCGCTCGACAGATCGATGCCGAAAAAGCGTGCCTGCGGATAGCGCCGTGCCGCCACCACCAGGTTGCGCGCCGTGCCGCAGCCGATTTCCAGCACGGACTCGCCGGCGGCCGGCTTCAGCCGCTCGATCATGCGGTCGCGGCCCGGCAGATAGTATTTTCGCGTGAAGTCGTAGAGGTGCCGCTGGTGCCGGTAGATCCGGTCCAGGAGATCGGCCGAGTCGGCGAGCTGTGTCACGAACGTTGGTGTCCCGGATCAGTCCCGCAGGACGTAGAGATGGAAGCCGCCATAGATCGCCGAGCGGTCGCGCGCGGTGAAGTCCTGCGACAGTTCGGCCTCGTAACGCCAGCGCTTGAGCAGTGCGTCGTCGACGCGGCCGGGCAGGAGAGTGTCCTCCGCGGCCGTCCTGAAGATGACGCGCGCGCCGGGACGGGCGGTACGGGTGATCTCGGTCCACAAGGCGTTGAGCTGCTCATCGGTCATCCAGTCCTGCGCATCGAGCAGGACGAAGCGGTCGCGCGACTTGGCGAGGCAGGTCTCGAGATATTCGGTGATCGAACGATGCAGCACCTCGACCCGCTCCGCCCGTTCGTGGACCGCGGCGAATTGGTCCTGCCGCAGATAGGGCGGCAACGGCCCCGTGCTGTCGCGGTAGGAGCGGCCGAAGGCCTGCCAGGCGAAGTAGTTGTCGTCGAGGCTGAAGTCGCAGGTCAGGCGTTCGAGGCGCTTGCGCAGGACGGCGCCCATGCTGCTCGTGCCGGCCAGCGACGCATACTGTGCCGGTGGGATGCCGAGGCCGTAGAGCGACAGCCGCTGCGCTGTCGCCCAGCGGATAAAGGGCTTGTCGAACAGCGGCGCCAGGGAAGTCTCGAAGTAGCGGCGCTGGTCGTCGAGCGACTGGCAGCGCAGGACGTCACTCGGCTTCACGCCATGGAGGCGGGCAACGAGATGGCCCATGCCGATGAAGCGACCGAGCAGGCCATGCCGGTAGACATTGCGGGAAAAGATCGAAATCCGCCGACGACCCAATCCCAGCAGGCGGCGGCGCTCCCAATAGAGACGGGTCTGGGCGTCGAGATGCGGCGCGATCTCGCTCCAATAAGCCTCGATATTGGCGCCGGCATCGGCCTCGCCCAGGAAACGGTAGAAGGCTTCCCACGACGGCAGCCGGCTTGCGGCGACCAGCTTCAACCGGTTCAGCGCGACATGGGCTTCGCTCAAGTCGACGGCGGTGATGTGGGCCGGGTTGGCGGTGAGGTACGACAGCACATTGCAGCCGCCGGAGGCGATGGCCACGACGTGGCACTTGGGCGTGATCGCCAGCGCCTCGAGATCGATGTCGGGGTCTTCCCAGATCTGCGTGTAGACCAAGCCCTTGAAGGCCCGGGTGAACATAAGCTCAAGCGCGCCTTCGCGCGAGAAGGCCCGGTTGCGGCGCACCGCCTTGTGCAGGCGGTCGTGGCTTTCAGCTTCGAGGGCGACGATCAATGAGCCTCCGGGACAATGCACACGAGGCAGATTCTAGCGTCGCAACGATTCGGTTTTGTGACAGTTTCGGGATTTCGCCGGTGCCTGCGCGCGGCGCAGTGGACAACCGGCATTGCGCGGGGGCGGTTGGCAAGGCGGGTACAGCCGCTCAATAGTGCAACTGGCACCAGCCGATTGGAGGGCTACATGGCAGGCGAAGTCCAGGAACAGGTATGGCCACTTCCTAAATTCTATTTCTCCGTGAACTTCGGCGGTGACGAAAACGTCTCCTTCCAGGAAGTAACCGGCCTCGAGAGCGAGACCCGGCCAATCGAGTATCGGCATGGGAACAGCCCGACCTTCTCCCCGATCAAGATGCCGGGGCTCGCCAAGGTAGGCAACGTGACGATGCGGAAGGGTGTCTTCCTCTCCGGGGCCAACTTTTGGACTTGGTACGACGAGATCAAGATGAATACCATCAAGCGTCGCACGGTCGTGATCAGTCTCCTGGACGAGGCTGGAAATCCGAAGATGGTCTGGACGCTCAACAATGCATGGCCGACCAAAATCACCGGCACCGACCTCAAATCGGATGGCAACGAGGTGGCTGTAGAATCCATCGAAATTGCCTTCGAGACGCTAACCGTTGCGGCACCGTGAGGCCCTCCGAGCCCTCGTGCAGGGGGCGTGGCGTTCGAGCGTCGCAACGAACCGGGTATTGTGACATCACCGAGATTTCGCCGGTGCCGCCGAGATCCTCAGACGGTCGGAACGGTGCCGCCGTCGATGACGTATTCGCTGCCGTGAATTGACGCGGCCCGGTCGGAGACCAGAAAGGCAACGAGCTCTGCGACCTCATCGGGACGGCCGGGCCGGCCAATCGGGATACCGCCAAGCGACTCCATCAGCTTTTGCCGCGCGGCGTCCTCATCGATCCCGGCATTCCCGGCCAGCCGAGAGATCAGGCGGTGCGCGGCCGTCGTTTCGATGAATCCGGGTGCGACCGTGTTCACGCGAATACCTTTTGGCCCGACTTCCTTCGACAATCCCTTGCTGTAGGTCGTCAGCGCCGCCTTGGCCGCTGCATAGGCGAGTGTCGCCTCGAACAACGGCAGTCGTCGCTGGATGGACGAGATATGGATGATGACGCCGGACCCTTGCTGCAGCATTCCGGGAAGGAACGCACGATCAAGGCGGACGGCGGCAAAGAGGTTGGTGTCGATCGCGAGCTGCCAATCCTCGTCGGCGAGAGCGAGGGCGCCGCCGCTCGGTGCGGACGACCCGCCGACATTGTTGATCAGGATGTCGATCCCGCCGAGCCGATCCGCGACCTCGTCCACGACCTTCTGGATCCCTTCGGGTGTGCCGATGTCCGCCTGCACGAACACATCGGGCGATTGTTCCTCCGGGAGCGGCGAGCGGGCCGTCGTGGCCACCATGGCACCGCTCTGCGCCAGACGCCGCACGATGGCTTCGCCCATGCCCTTGGTGCCGCCCGTGACCAGTACCCGCTTGCGCTGAAATTCGCGCGGGTCGGGACTCACGGGTGGATCTCCAGCGACATGATTCTTCCACCTTCAAGACCGAAGGCGAACTTGAGTTCGACCGGGCTGCCCGGGAAGTTGCCCGACACGAGGCCGCGCACAACGGTTCTTCCGTCCTTGTCGGCCGCGGCGATGACCTCGGTCGAGTGTCGATACTTGGCCTTGGTGTCGACCTTCCATGCCTTGATGGAGGCGATGCCCTGGATCGTGCGTCCTTCATCCAGGACAACGGCGTCGTGTGAGAAGCATGCCGTGAAAACCCCGGCGTCGTCGGTGTTCTCGGCGGCGAAATAGGCGGCAATCGGCGTCGGTAGTTTTGTCGACATCGTTGGTTCCTCCTGCAGTCCCTTGTGACCTCGAGGAGATGGAAATAGGCTCACCAGATGGCAAGAACAGACAAAAAAGTAGGGTACTTACCTCCAGGTAAGGTTCAGGGTTGGACGCCTTCCTCGGCTGCCCACGGCGTGGAGGCGGCGCTCAAGATTCTGGAGGGTCGCTGGAAGCTGGTAATCCTCTTCCATCTCTTCGGCGGCAAGGTGCTGCGCTTCTCGGAGCTGGAACGCGCGATCCCCGCCATTTCCCAGAAGATGCTGATCCAGCAGCTTCGTCAGATGGAGACGGACGGCGTCGTCCGACGGCTCATCCATCACCAGGTGCCGCCCAAGGTGGAGTACAGCCTGACGGATTGGGGGCAGGCCTTGTGCCCGGCACTCGATGCCCTCTTGAAATGGGCGGCTCTGCGCGAGGAAGCGGTTTCCGCCGACACTGTGGAAAGACTGTCTCCTTCGTCACAATAGTTTCATCACTCTGAAACCTGACCATCACCGCATGGCCTGAAGGTCCCCCTCCCTTCAGAGCAGGCCATGCCCGATCTCAGCGATACGCCCGTGCCGCCGACCGCCGCGCGGCGGCGGTGGCTTTCCATTCTCGCCAAGGCGCCACCCGAACGCCTCGAAGCGATCTGCGATGCCCATGTCGGCACGCCGTCCTATGTCGTGTTGCGCCGGCCCGAGGTCGGGTTGGTGATGGTTCAGGGTCGCACCAGCGGCAGTGGCGCGCCTTTCTGCATGGGCGAGATGACGATCACCCGCGCCGCGGTCCGGCTCGACGACGGCACGATCGGCCTGGGCTATGTCGGCGGTCGCGCGCCGGGCCATGCCGAGCGTGTGGCCCTGCTCGATGCGCTGCTTCAGTCGCCTGCCCGTACCGCTCAGCTCGACGCCTCGATCGTGACGCCGCTGGAGCGCGAAGCGGAAGCGCGCCGTGCTGCCGAGGCCGGTCGCGCCGCCGCCACCCGGGTCGAATTCTTCACCGTCGCGCGTGAGGCCGGCGCATGACGCTCGCCGCCGGCTTCGCCGATCCCGTACATGACGGCCAGGGCGTCTTTCGCAGCCTGCTCGACGCCTTTGCGTATCCCGGCAGGATCGTCGAATTCGCCGCCGATCTCGAAGGCCCGGCGCCGCTCGCGCCGGCGACCGCGGCCGTTCTCCTGGCGCTGCTCGACCATGACACGCCGCTCTTCCTGTCCGATTCCCTGGATCGTCCCGCCGTGCGCGACTTCGTGCGCTTCCATGCCGGGACACCGCTGGTCACACGCGCGGAAGGAGCGGCCTTTGCGGCGCTGCAGTCGTCCGAGTTGTTGCCGCTCGATCGCTTCGAGCCCGGAACCGACACCTATCCCGACCGCTCGGCGACCATCGTCGTGCAGGTCGAGGCACTGACCGGCGGCGCGCCGACCTTGTGGCGCGGCCCGGGCATCGCCGACGCGAACGAGGTCGCGATCGCCGGCTTGCCGGCCGGCGTGTGGACCGCCTGGCGCGCCAACAACGCGCTGTTCCCCTGCGGCGTCGATCTCGTTTTCACCTGCGGCCGTGCGGCGATCGCCTTGCCCCGCAGTGCGCGCGTGGAGGGTTGAGTCATGTATGTCGCGGTCAAAGGCGGCGAGACGGCCATCGCCAATTCGCTCGATCTCGTGGCCGATGTCCGGCGCGGCGATCGCGCCGTGCCCGAAGTATCGCTCCACCAGATCGACGAACAGCTCGGACTCGCGGTCGACCGCGTGATGACCGAGGGCAGCTGCTACGATCGCACGCTGGCCGCGTTGGCGATCAAGCAGGCGCGCGGCGACCTCATCGAGGCGATTTTCCTGTTGCGCGCCTATCGCACGACCCTGCCGCGCTTCGGCACGTCTTTGCCCCTCGACACGGCGCGCATGACGATCCGGCGCCGCATCTCTTCGACCTTCAAGGACGTACCGGGCGGTCAGATCCTGGGGCCGACCTACGATTACACCCACCGCCTGCTCGATTTCACGCTTGCCGTCGAGGGCGAGCGGCCGGCGGCCTCGACCGCGCCGGTGGAACGGCACGAACCGCTGCCGCGCGTCGGCGAGGTGCTGGTTCGCGAAGGCCTGCTCGAGCCGCCCCCGGCGGCCGACACCGCGCCGACCGACGTCACGCGCGAGCCGCTTTCCTTTCCCGCCGACCGCACCGCCCGATTGCAAAATCTGGCACGCGGCGATGAGGGCTTCCTGCTGGCCCTGGGCTATTCGACCCAGCGCGGCTACGGCAACAACCATCCCTTTGCCGGTGAGATCCGCTACGGCACCGTCGCGGTCGAGTTCGCGCCCGAGGAACTGGGGTTTGCCATCGAGATCGGCGAGATCGAACTCACCGAGTGCGACATGGTCAACCAGTTTGCCGGCTCGGGCGACGTGCCGCCGCAGTTCACCCGCGGCTACGGCCTTTCGTTCGGCCATAGCGAGCGCAAGGCAATGTCCATGGCGCTGGTCGACCGGGCGTTGCGCGCCGGCGAGCTGTCGGAGTTTGCCACGTCTCCGGCGCAGGACGAGGAATTCGTCCTTGCCCACAGCGACAATGTCGAGGCGTCGGGCTTCGTGCAGCATCTCAAGCTGCCGCATTACGTCGATTTCCAGTCCGAGCTGGTGACGGTGCGTCTGCTGCGCAAGGAAGCGCTGGAGCGGCGCGCGGACGCCGAAGCGACGCCTCTCTCGCAGGCGGCGGAGTAGGCCGATGGACTTCGTCAAAGAGATTCCCTCCCCCGCAGGGGGAGGTGGCCCGCAGGGCCGGAGGGGGACTCGGTCTGTCGACGCGAACATCGCCCGCTTTATGAGTACCGAGTCCCCCTCCGCCCTCCGGGCACCTCCCCCTGCGGGGGAGGGATTTGAGAGGGCGACGCAGCGTGAGGGTGTGGCGGCATTGACCGTGACGAGGGGAGCATGATCGAGAGCGGCTACAACTACGCTTATCTCGACGAGCAGACCAAGCGCATGATCCGGCGCGCCATCCTCAAGGCGGTGGCGGTGCCGGGGTATCAGGTGCCGTTCGCCGGTCGGGAGATGCCCTTGCCTTATGGCTGGGGCACCGGCGGCATCCAGGTGACGGCGGCGATCGTCGGTCGCAGCGACACGCTCAAGGTCATCGACCAGGGCGCCGACGACACCACCAACGCCGTCAGCATTCGCCGCTTCTTCTCGCGCGTGGCCGATGTGCAAACGACCACACGCACGGCCGAGGCCACCATCATCCAGACACGCCATCGCGTGCCAGAGACGCCGCTGGCCGAAGGCCAGATCATCGTCTTCCAGGTGCCGATTCCCGAACCGCTGCGCTTCCTCGAACCACGCGAGACCGAGACGCGTACGCTGCATGCCTTGTCCGAGTACGGCGTCATGCAGGTCAGCCTGTACGAGAGCGTCGCCGCGCACGGCCGCATCGCCAAGACCTACAGCTATCCAGTGGTGGTGAACGGCCGCTACCTGATGAGCCCGTCACCGATTCCGAAATTCGACAATCCCAAGCTCGACCGCAACCCGGCGCTCCAACTCTACGGCGCCGGGCGCGAGAAGCGCATCTATGCCGTGCCGCCCTACACGCCGGTCAAGAGCATCGATTTCGAGGACCATCCGTTCGAGGTCGAGACCTGGGACCAATGCTGCGCGCTCTGCGGTTCGCGCGAAAGTTTCCTCGACGAGATGATCGTCGACGATTCGGGCACCCGCCAGTTCCTGTGCTCCGACACCGACTACTGCGCCGAGCGTCGGTCATGATCGAAACACCGTTGCTGCAGGCGCGTGGCATCACCAAGCGCTTCGGCCCGCGCGTCGCCTGCCGCGATGTCGGCTTCGACCTGTGGCCGGGCGAAGTGCTGGGCGTCGTGGGCGAGTCCGGTTCGGGCAAGACCACCTTGCTGCAGTGCCTGGCCGGCAAGCTGCCACTGGATGGTGGCGAGGTGCATTACGATTCCAAGGCCTTCGGCACGATCGACCTGGCGTCGCTCAGCGAGGCGCGGCGCCGCCTGCTCGCCCGTACCGAATGGGGTTTCGTCAGCCAGGACTCGCGCGAGGGCCTGCGCATGAATGTCAGCGCCGGCGGCAATATCGGCGAGCGGCTGATGGCGGTGGGCGAGCGGCATTATGGAAACCTGCGCAGCGTCGCCGACGACTGGCTGCAGCGCGTCGAGATCGACAGCGATCGCCTCGACGACCGGCCGACTTCGTTTTCCGGCGGGATGCGTCAGCGCCTGCAGATCGCGCGCAACCTCGTCACCCATCCGCGCCTGGTCTTCATGGATGAGCCGACCGGCGGTCTCGACGTGTCGGTCCAGGCCCGCGTACTCGACCTGCTGCGTAGCCTGGTCGACGAATTGCATCTCTCGGCCGTGCTGGTGACCCACGATCTCGGCGTCGCTCGCCTGCTCACCCATCGGCTGATGGTCATGCAGGGCGGCTCGGTGATCGAAAGCGGCCTCACCGACCAAGTGCTCGACGACCCGCAGCATCCCTACACGCAGACGCTCGTGGCGTCGATCCTGCCGGTGTGACGCCATGAGCACGGCTCTTTCCGTTTCCGGCCTGGTCAAGCATTTCACCGTGCACGCGCAAGGCGGCGTGCGCATGTCGGTGCTCGACGGTGTCTCACTGTCGGTGGCGCGTGGCGAATGCCTGGCGCTGGTCGGGCCCTCCGGCGCCGGCAAGAGCACGCTGCTGCGCTCGCTTTACGGCAACTACCGTCCGCAGTCCGGCTCGATCCTGGTCGATCACGACGGGCGAGTCGTCGACATGGTGGCCGCCGAGCCGCGCGAGATCCTCGACGTGCGCCGTCGTACCATCGGTTATGTCAGCCAGTTCCTGCGCGTCATTCCCCGCGTGGCGACGCGCGACCTGGTGGCCGAGCCGCTGATCCGTCGTGGCGTCGAGCGCGATGTTGCCATCGGCCGCGCCGGTACCCTGCTCGAGCGGTTGGGCGTGCCGGCGCGGTTGTGGAAACTGCCGCCTGCCACTTTCTCGGGCGGCGAGCAGCAGCGCGTGAATATCGCGCGCTGCCTGGTGGCCGAGTTTCCGGTGCTGCTGCTCGATGAACCGACCGCCTCGCTCGACCGCGCCAACTGGACACGCGCCGTCGAGCTGATCGCCGAGCGGCGTGATGCCGGCGCGGCGATCGTCGGCATTTTCCACGATGCCGAGGTGCGCGATCTGGTCGCCACCCGGACCCACGACCTGCAGCCGATCGGAGGATCCGCATGACCGTCGAAACGGTCTACACCAACGCCCGACTCATCACCGCGGACGCCGTGATCGAAGGCTCGCTGGTGGTGCGCGACGGCGAGATTGCCGACATTTCCACCGGTCCCAGCGACGCGGCCGGCGCCATCGATCTCGACGGCGACTATCTGATGCCCGGCCTGGTCGAGCTGCACACCGATAACCTGGAGAAGCACTTCGCACCGCGTCCCGGCGTGAAATGGCCTGGCCTCTCGGCCTTGATGGCGCACGACACGCAGATCGCGGCCGGTGGCATCACCACCGTGCTCGACTCGCTGGCGCTGGGCGATATCCGCGGCGGCGAGACCGACCGTACGCGCAATCGCGACGCCATGGCCCAGTCGATCGTGCATGCGTCGGCGAACGGCCTGACCCGGGCGGAGCATTTCCTCCATCTGAGGTGCGAGATCACCGCCGAAGATGCGGTCAAGGCGGTCGATCGCTGGATCGACCAGCCGCTGGTGAAGCTGGTGTCGATCAACGACCATACGCCGGGCCAACGCCAGTTCGTCGATCCCAGCAAGCTCAAGGAATACTACACCAAGAAATACGGCATGAGTGACGCCGA
>Ga0193717_1001868_pt1 | contig 12549 bp, 9 predicted proteins | sample U2c2metaG_FD_145900 | JGI IMG/M metagenome (GOLD analysis project Ga0193717, IMG submission 145900) | Soil microbial communities from a riparian zone of the East river system, Colorado, United States - U2c2 | ecosystem: Environmental > Terrestrial > Soil > Riparian zone | place: USA: East River...
CCGACGGCCGCTTCTCCGGAGCCACCCGCGGCCTCATGGCCGGCCACGTAGCCCCCGAAGCCCAGCTCGGAGGCCCCATCGCCGCCGTCCACGAGGGCGACACCATCACCTTCGACATCCCCAACCGCGAACTCCGCCTCGAAGTCCCAGCCGAAGAGATCGCCGCACGCCTCAAGTCCTGGCAAGCCCCCGTCCCTCGCTACAAACGCGGAGTCTTTGCCAAATACGCCAACTCTGTAAGCAGCGCCAGCGAAGGAGCCGTCACCACTTAGCTTTCATCGTTGCTTTGGCTTGTTTTACGCATTGTCGCTTTGTTTTACGCGTTGTCGCTTTTGTTTGTTTTACGAATTGTTGCATTGTTTGACGCATTGTTGTTTTTGTTTGTTTTACGCCGTCATTCTGAGCGAAGCGAAGAACCCCTGTAGTTGTTTTGCCTTTGCTGTTGTTTTTGCTTTTCGTCTCGCTTTAAGGGTACGGCTTCAGCCGTGCCGCAACTCGCTTCACTGACCCAAGGAGGAAAATGATGGCAAACAAGACGAACACCAATCCCACCCTAACTGGAGCCGAGATTCTCTGGGCCACCCTCGCCAGCGAAGGCGCAGTCACCACGTAAACCTATGGAAACCAAATGGAGCGATCGCAAACGGAAGATCGTTGCTTTCATCGCAGTCAACTTCGGTATGCTCGGCGGTTTCATCTTGGCTATGTTTCTCGTTCCGAGGGAAACAAGATTTAGTACCTTCGTCTGGATTTGCGGAGCATTCTTCGTGCTGGGCAATACAGGACTTGGCTTGAAGCTGCACAAACCGATTGCCCGAAATACAGAGTTCAACTGGAAAAGAGTTTGGATGATTATCGGGCTCAGCAGCATTGCACTGATCTTGCAATTTCTCTGGAGATAGCAGAATGAGCGACACGAATATTTTGAAGACCAATCACCACCCCACCCTCACCGGCTCCGAAATCCTCTGGGCCACCCTCGTCGGCGAGGGCGTAGACCGCGTCTTCGGCTACCCTGGCGGAGCCATCCTCCCCATCTACGACGCTCTGCGCAAGTTCCCCATCCACCACATCCTAGTCCGCCACGAGCAGGGAGCCTCGCACATGGCCGACGGCTACGCCCGCGCCTCCGGCAAGGTCGGCGTCTGCATGGCCACCTCCGGCCCCGGAGCCACCAACCTCGTGACAGGAATCGCGACGGCGATGCTCGACAGCATCCCCATCGTCGCCATCACCGGTCAGGTCTCCTCCAAGGTCCTCGGCAGCGATGCGTTTCAAGAGGTCGACATCACCGGCATCACCCTGCCCATCACCAAGCACAACTTCCTCGTCACCCGCGCCGAAGACATCGCCCCCACCGTCCGCCTCGCCTTCCAGATCGCCCAGTCCGGTCGCCCCGGCCCTGTCCTCGTCGACATCACCAAGGACGCCCAGCAGGCCACCGCCACCTTCGACTTCAGCGCCGCCGCCCCTCCCGCCGTGCGCCCGCATCCCATGCTTCGCGCCGAATCCGCCTCGCTCCAACAGGCCATCGAGCTCATCAAGCAATCGAAGAAGCCCGTCATCCTCGCCGGCCACGGCATCATCCAGTCCGGAGCCGAGTCGCAGGTCATCGCCTTCGCCGAGCGCCACCAGATCCCCGTCGCCAGCACACTCCTCGGCCTCGGAGCCTTCCCCACCCATCACCCTCTCTCCCTCGGCATGATGGGCATGCACGGCGAGTCCTGGGTCAACCACGCCATCCAGCAGGCCGACCTCCTCCTCGCCTTCGGCATGCGCTTCGACGACCGCGTCACCGGCAACCTTAGCAGCTACGCCCCCAACGCAAAGAAGATCCACATCGAGATCGACCCCTCCGAGATCAACAAGAACGTCAAAGCCGACGTAGCCCTCATCGGCGACCTCCGCGAGACCCTCGATCTCCTCCTCCCGCTGCTGTCCAAAAAGTCCGATACCAAGTGGCTCCGCGAGATCAACGCCATGAAGGGCGACGCCAGCGTTCGCGACATCATCAACCTCCCCGACAACGGCCACCTCTACGCCGCCCACGTCATCCACGACATCTGGCGCGAGGCAGTCGCCGCTGGACGCGAAAAAGAAACCATCATCGTTACAGATGTAGGCCAGCACCAGATGTGGGAGGCCCAGTACTACAAGCACGACGTCTCCCGCACCCTCATCACCTCCGGCGGCCTCGGCACCATGGGCTTCGCCCTTCCAGCAGCGATCGGTGCCAAGGTAGCCTGCCCTGAAAAAGACGTCTGGGTCATCGCCGGAGACGGCGGCTTCCAGATGACCGCCGCCGAGCTCTCCACCATCGTCCAGGAGAACCTCGCCATCAACATCGCCGTCATCAACAACGGCTTCCTCGGCATGGTCCGCCAGTGGCAGGAGGCCTTCTACGACAAGAACTACTCCGCCTCCCCCATCCTCTCGCCCGACTTCGTCAAACTAGCCGCCGCTCACGACATCGACGGCGCCCACGTAAGCCAGCGCAAGGATGTAACACCCACAGTCACAAAAGCACGCACCAGCGGCAAACCATTCCTGATCAACTTCCAGGTAGAAAAAGAAGACGGCGTCTACCCCATGATCGCCCCCGGCGCCGCCCTCCACGAGATGGTCCGCCGCCCAACCAAAGATCCCCTCCTCGAAACTCCGGAGGACGAATGACAACGACACAACATACGTCCATTGAAGAATGGGTGGGGCCTTCAGGCCGATTACCTGGGGCGTTGCCCCAGGCTGGTATAGAACCGCGCCTTCGACGCTTTCTTGCTGGTATAAAGTCGTGCCTCAGGCGTTCTCTTGCGGTGGGTTTTGACCGCCCCTACTGTTGCGTTGCCGGAAGTGCGCCAACGGCGCAACCTGTACCAGCATGGGCACCCAGCGACCGGAAGAACACTCCTGCAAAAGCGCCAACGGCGCGCTCTATACCAGCATGGGGCAACGCCCCATGTATAGCGGAGTCAGAAGCGCCAGGGCTGAAAGCCCGGCCTATAGGCATTTCAATCCCACAAATATCGTTCATCGCATTCCACTCCGTATTTCTTAAGAAAGGCGAGAAATTCTTCCTGAAACGTCTGCTTCCGATGATGCATCTCCTGCGCATCGATATAACGGATCAACGCATCCAAATCCGCCGGCCCAACGGAGAACGCTCCGTATCCTCGTTGCCACGCGAACTTCGACAAGCCGGGAGATTGGGTCTTGAGCCATTTGGACGAGGAGGATTTGAGCTGTTCCACCAACTCCGCTATGTTCCCCATGCGGGAGAGGCGAATAGCAAGGTGAACGTGATCCGCGACGCCCCCGGTACGATAGCATTCGCATTTGGCGTTGCGTGCGACGGTGGCAAGATACGCGTAAAGCGCGGGACGCACGGAAGCGTCAAGGACAAGCGCGCGATCTTTTGTGCTGAAGACCACATGGACAAGGAGAAACGCGAGCGATTGTGGCATCGCGAAGATTATAGATCGGGCTTGCGGCCCTCTTTCGCTACGGACACCGGTACCTGGGGCGTTGCCCCATGCTGGTATAAAGCCGCGCCTACGGCGCTCTCACAACGTGGAGAGGAGGTGCGCACACCACACACCTTCAATTACGAAAATCGGCAGAGGACAAATCAGGGGAACTCTCCACAAAAGAGCGCCGAAGGCGCGACCCTATACCAGCCTGGGGCAGCTCCCCAGGTAATCAGCCAGACAAATAGCCTAGGGCTGAAGGCCCGACCTATTCTCCTCACCCTCTGCCTGCTGCTCACGTCCATCGCGCACGCCCAAACCAACCAGCTAAAAATCCGAATCATCAACGCCAAGACCAACCAACCCGTCCCCGACGAGAAACTGAACGTAGCCCTCCGCGTAGACCAAATTGGATCCGTAGCCATGGCCACCGACAAAAACGGAATCATTCTCGTGGACACAGGCAATGCCACCATCATCCGCATCCTCTCGAACATGTACGCCGACTGCCGCTCACGCGGCGAGCTCTACACCAACTACTCCATCGACACGATCCTCAAAACCGGTATCACGACCGGCAATCTCTGCAGCGACGCCAAAACCTTCATCCCAAAGATGGGCCCCTGAAGCTCCTGCATACGCTGACCTGCTGACTCGCCAACCCCGCTAATTCGCTAGAAAGGCCTTCATGCTTCACACCTTCGTAGCCCTGGTCCAAGACAAACCCGGCGTCCTAACCCGGGTCGCCTCGCTCTTCCGCCGCCTCAACATCAACATCGTGTCGTTGACCGTAGGCGAATCCGAGCGCGCCGACACCTCCCGCATGACCATCGTCTGCGAGGCGCCCGACAACGCCGCCCACCGCATCAAGGCCTCGCTCTATAAACTCGAGATCACCGTAGACGTCGACGAGGTGGGCCGCAGCGAAGCCGTCATCCGCGAACTCTGCCTCATCAAGGTAGCCGCCGGCCCCAACTCCCCCCACGGCCAGCACTCCCGCTCCCAGATCTTCGAGCTTGCCAACGTCTTCCGCGCCCGTGTCGTCGACCTCGCCCCAGAGTCCATCATGCTCGAGATGACCGGTGCCGCCAGCAAGATCGAAGGCCTCATCCAGGTTCTTCGCGAGAGCAACTTCGAGATCCTCGAAGTCTCCCGCACCGGTCGCATGGCCATGCGTCGCGGCCACCACACCAGCCGGGTCCTCAAAGCCCTCGGCACGCCCAACGGAGACGCCAGCACCGGCCCCGACTTCGCCGCGAAGCCAGCCTCCGACCTCATCCCCAACCAGTTCGAAGACGTCCACGAAGAGGAGGAGAACTAAGGGGGTGACTCATCCCAGTTTTTTTCGTCGATTTCCTTAGAAAAACGACGTGTCAAGCCCCCAACTGCTCCACTATGGACGAAAACCCAATAATCACGCGGTCTTTCCATTCACTTCAACTTGGCCTATGAGATACACCTCACAACGTAGAATTAAGAAGATGGCAAAATAACGCGGACTAATTCTTCAATTGGGCCACGAACATAAGCTAAACCCAATGGTTGCGCGAATTTAGCTTTAATCCTTTTAGAATGACGACTTTGGCGCGGAAGATTATTGCAAGAAGCTCATTCTAGATAATTTAGACAAGGGTACCCCCGGGGGGGGTACCCCCCAACCCAACGAAAAGGATCAACCGAACCATGGCAAAGACCTACCACGACGCAGACGCAGACCTCTCCCTTATCCAGGCAAAGAAAGTAGCCATCATCGGCTACGGCTCGCAGGGTCACGCCCACTCCCTCAACCTCAAGGACTCGGGCGTCGAGGTCCGCGTAGGCCTCCGCCCCGACTCCCCCAACGCTGAGCGTGCCCGCAAGGCCGGTCTCCAGGTCGGCACCGTCGCCGAGGTCTCCAAATGGGCCGACGTCATCATGAACCTCACCCCCGACCAGACCGCAGCCAAGGTCTACCACGCCGACATCGAGCCCAACCTGGCCCCCGGCAAGACCCTCATGTTCGCCCATGGCTTCAACATCCGCTTCCGCACCATCACACCTCCCGCAGGCGTCGATGTCTCCCTCGTCGCCCCCAAGGCCCCCGGCCACCGTGTCCGTGAGGTCTTCACCGAAGGCGGCGGCGTGCCCGCACTCGTAGCCGTCGAGCAGGACGCCAGCGGCAACGCCTTGGCTCTCGCCCTCAGCTACGCCAAAGGTATCGGCTGCACCCGCGCCGGAGTCCTCCAGACCACCTTCACCGAAGAGACCGAGACCGACCTCTTCGGCGAGCAGGCCGTCCTCTGCGGAGGCACCGCCGCCCTCGTCAAGGCAGGCTTCGAGACCCTCACCGAGGCTGGCTATCAGCCCGAGCTCGCCTACTTCGAAGTCCTCCACGAGCTCAAGCTCATCGTCGACCTGATGTACCGCGGTGGCCTCGAGTACATGCGCCACTCCATCTCCGACACCGCTGAGTGGGGCGACTACGTAGCCGGCCCCCGCATCGTCACCCCGGAGGTCAAGAAGGCCATGAAGTCTCTGCTCAACGACATCCAGGACGGCTCCTTCGCCAAGAAGTTCATCGAGGAGAACGAGACCGGCCGCCACGAGTTCGCCCGCATCCGCAAGCAGGAGGCCGCTCACCCTCTCGAGAAGGTAGGCGCGGAACTCCGCAAGGCTATGCCCTTCCTCGACCCAGTCAAAGTCGAGAACGGCGTAGTCGTCAAAGCCTAACCCCTTGCAACCTGAAGACGCCCCGGAGAGCATCTTCTCCGGGGCGTCTTCCGTTACCGACCTTAAACTAATGGATCAGTTGCCAACAAATTAGTTTTGCCGCAAACTACAATTTTCACAGGACCTGAACCGTCTTCCCAATCGTAGAGATGAGTATCGGCATCCAATCACAGTCTTCATACAATTCGTCACAAATCATTTACTCTCCTCCTCCGCACCACTCTCCTCTGTAACAATAGAGAGTCCTATGATTTCCTGCCAATTCCGGCAGAAGGAGATCCAAGATGGCAGCTCCAAGCAGCTACGAAGCCTTACTCCCCACTCTTCCACCGGGAGAGCAGTTGGTCTTCATAGGTCCCCCAGCCGAGCCCACTCCTCTTCCGCAGCTCATCGCCGCACTCCGCACCATCTCTTCCCTCGACGGCCTCGCCGACTCGGAGTACGCCTGGCTCGCAACCAACGGGAACGAGAACGTCGGTGAAGACGGAGCCATCGTCTTCCTGGACGGAAGCCCGTGCGACAAGCTCCAGTTCATCCTCATGGGAGAGATTCAGGTCCGCCGCCGCAACTCCGGCTCCGGAGCCCTCTGGATCGGCCGCGCCGGTCAGATGACAGGCAAGCTACCCTTCTCCCGTATGAAGACCTACGGCGGCGATGGCTATGCCGTCGGCGCTGTATGGGGACTCCATATCCACCAGGATCTCTTCCAGCAGATGCTCGCCGCGATTCCTTCCATGACCCAGCGCTGCGTCTCCGTCCTGCTGGACCGCGTCCGCGAAGTGACACGCATAGAGCAGCAGGCCGAGAAGCTGGCCGCCCTCGGCAAGCTCGCTGCGAACCTTGCGCACGAGCTCAACAACCCGGCCTCTGCGGCTCAGCGCTCCGCCTCCAGCCTCTTCTCCGAGCTCCGCCAGTACGGTGATCAGAAGTATCGCCTCGGCAATCTCTGTCTCTCCGACACCCAAACCTCGCAGTACCGTTCCTGGATCGCCCGCACCCGCTCCCGTATGGCCGAGTACGATGCGCTCGCCGAGGCTACCGCTCACGACCCCCTGGCTGAGATCGATCGTGAGGCCAACCTCATCAAGTGGCTCGAGGACCACAACATTCCCAACCCCTGGGCCATCGCTCCCTCTCTGTCCGAGACCACCATCACTACTGAGCAGCTCGATGAACTGGCCGGGGTGGCGACATCGGAGGTCCTGCCAATCGCAGTTGCAACCTTCGCCAGCTCGCTGCGGGTAGAGCGCATGGCCGAGACCGTCGTGAACTCCACGGTACGTATCTTCGACCTCATCCGAGCGATCAAGGACTACTCCTACATGGACCAGGCGCCCATCCAGGAGGTCGACCTGGCTCAGGCACTCGAGAACACCCTAGTCATGTTCAAATCTCGCCTGCACGACGTCAAGGTCGAAACCAACTTCGATCCGACGCTCCCTCCAGTCGGGGCCTACGGTAGCGAGCTCAATCAGGTCTGGACAGCGCTTATCGAAAATGCGCTGGACGCCATGAAAGATCACGGTACCCTTCGACTCCACACCCGTCTCAGCGGTCAGATGGCCTTTGTCGAGGTCTGGGATTCGGGACCGGGTATCGAGCCTGACCTCAAGTCGCGCATCTTTGAGCCGTTCTATACCACCAAAGCTCCTGGCCGCGGACTGGGCCTTGGGCTGGACACGGTGCAGCGTATCGTCACGAAGCACTCCGGCTTTACCCACGTAGAGTCCAAACCAGGGGCCACCTGTTTCCAAATTCGCCTTCCGCTGGATCAGGCGCAAGCCTACTAAACGCAGAGCGGGAGAGGCTGTAGCCCCTCCCGCTCTGCAAACTCACTGCAGCACACATCTATTTAGTAACTTCTACGCCCCGCCAGAAGGCAATGTGATGCTTCACATTCCGCGCCGCCGGCTTGGGATCGGGATAGTACCAGGCCGCATCGGGATTCTCTTGCCCGTCCACGATGATGGTGTAATACCGCGCCTGTCCCTTCCAAGGACAGCTCGATGTGGTTGAGCTGGGTCTCAAAAACTCCCGCTTAACGGATTCATCCGGAAAGTAGATATTCCCTTCGACCGTCTCAAACTTTTCACTTTCGGCCAGCGTCTGACCGTTCCAAACTGCCTTCGCCATGATTGCTACCTGCATCTTTTCAACAAGTTACGGCGTGGCACACGCACAAACGGGCCACCACCGCGGGTTCTCGGTCCCCGGGGGTTACAACGCATTTGTAACAGAAACGATGCAAAAAAGGAAAGCCAGGCATCCCTCAAGTGCAACTCCGGCCCCCTCTACGCCGATGCTTTGGAAGGACCAAACGTCTTCAGGAGCAACTCATATCGCGTCTTGGCAACCGGATACTTCTCGACCAGCGTCGCAGTCTGCCTCATAAAGGGATTTCCGCTCTGCTTTTCGGTCGCTGCATGGAAGTGGTGAAACTTGGCGTAGATAAGGATCCCTTCACTGTTGGTATCGAGAAATAGGTCCGCATCGAGCGCCCCCCGCAATACCAGCGAAGCAGCCATCTCCCAGTAACTCAATACCTGGCGCCATGCGGGATTGTATTCGGAACTGACATCTCTCGACACCGCCCGAAGCTCTTCGAGGGTCTTTGGGTTGAAATCGAAAACCATGAATCTTCTCGCTTTGCGCAACGTCTCTTCTCGACGCAACTCATAGAGCCGCAAGACCAACTCCGCATCTGCCGCTGTCGCCATCCGCTCTCCTTCGTTCATTTATGCAACACTTTCAACGACTGCACGGACATTCTCCGGATCAGGCCTCTCGACCACCGGAATGGGTGCAGGTCCGGCAATCTTCTTCTCATAGCTGCATGGCGGGGTTGTGGGTTCTTCTTCAGGAGCACCCTTCTTCTTTCGTCTCTTCGGCAAGGCATCGAGATTATTCGGACATACCAGGTAAGTGCCCTTGTCGTTGACAACCTCTAACAGGTAGGCGCTATCGCACTTCGGGCAGGTCTGGTTCACCAGTTTCAGATTCGAGGCAAAGTCGCACTTCGGATAGTTCACGCAGCCATAGAAAAGGTCGCCCCGCTTCGTCTTGCGCACGGCGATGTCCCCGCCGTCCTTCGGGCACTTCACATCCAGCAGCTCCTGCTTGATGTACTTGCACTTCGGATATCCGCTGCAGCTGATGAACTCGCCATACTGGCCGTTGCGGAGAAGCAGCGGCTTGCCGCACTTCGGACACATCTCTTCCAACTGCACCGGCGGCTTCTGCTGCACCTTCTGAGACAGCTTGCGAATCGTCTTGCACGGTGGATCTTCGTTATACCCGGGGCAAGCCATAAACGGCCCCCACGGTCCATTCCGCAGCACCATCGTCCGGCCGCAGTTGTCGCAAGCCTCCTCCTCCGGAGCCTCATCTGCACCCGGCGCGGACAGATCCGGCTTAGCCGCAAAGTTCTCCTTCGTGAAGTCGCAGCTAAACGGCTCAACCGTAACCTTCTTGCCCTTCTCCGCCGCGGTGATGATTCCCGCCACAAGCTCCTTTGCGTCTGCAACCTCTTTGGAAAAAGCAAACTCGTCGTCCGTAGTCGCCTTTACCGTCATGGGAAAGTTGAATGCAATCGTGATCTTCTTCGTCACGGCTTTTGCATCCTTCTTCCACGGACCCGCCGCCACCGTCATCGGCTTGGCCTTGGTGAAGTTGCTGCACGAGTAGAAGCTTCCGAATTTACCCCACTTGAGGATCAGCGGGCTTCCGCACTTATCGCAGACCTCGTTCGTCGCCTCTTCCATGCGCTTGATGTCTTCCATCTTCTCGCTGGCGACATTAAGCTCCTTCTCGAAGTGGTCGTAGAATCCGCTCAGCAGATCGGTCCACCGCTCCTCGCCATCTTCAACCGCATCCAGCTCGCCTTCGAGCGTAGCTGTGTACTGCGTATCGAAGATGTACGGAAAGTTCTTCACCAGCAGCTTCGTGACGACAGTGCCAATCTCCGTCGGCACAAACTTCGCACCGATCTTCTTGACATAGTCGCGGTCCTGAATCGTGTTGATGATCGAGGCGTACGTCGAAGGCCGCCCGATGCCGCGTTCTTCCAGCACCTTCACCAGCGAAGCTTCGTTGTACCGCGGCGGAGGCTCCGTGAACTTCTGTTCCGAGTCGATCTTTTGCTTCGTCAGAGCCTGACCATCATTCAATTCAGGCAAACGTCGCTCATCCTCGTCCTCATCATCCTTCGCCTGATCGACCTTCACCGCCTCATACACCTTCAGGAAGCCATCGAACTTCAGCACCGATCCCGTCACGCGAAAGTCGTAACGCTTGTCGGCCGTCGCTGCAATATCGACGGTCGTCTGGTCGAACACCGCCGGAACCATCTGTGAAGCGACGAACCTTTGCCAGATCAGCTTATAAAGCTTGTACTGTTCATCGCTCAGGCTCTTGCGAATCGAATCTGGGGTAAAGGCAACATTCGTAGGGCGGATCGCCTCGTGGGCATCCTGAGCGTCCTTCTTGCTCTTGTACTCATTTGGCTTTGCTGGCAGATATTGCCCACCTAGAGTCTTCTCGACATAGGAGCGAGCTTCAGCAATCGCATCGGGCGCAACGCGCGTCGAATCGGTACGCATATACGTAATCAGGCCGACCGTGCCCTCCTTGCCAATCTCAACGCCTTCATACAGCCGCTGTGCCACACCCATCGTCCGGCGCACATTAAAGCCCAGCCGTCCGGAGGCATCCTGCTGCAGTTTGCTGGTCGTAAACGGAGCCGTCGGATTCCGCCTGCGCTCCTTGCGCTCAACAGAGCGTACCGACCACTTCGCCTTCTCAAGCTGGGCAACAACTTCATCAATCCGCTTTTGAGTCGGCAGCGAGCTGGCAATAAAAAGCTCTTTACCGCTCTCATCGGTACCGTTCGGGACCCGCGCCGCAACGCCATCGATGCCGACGAACCGGGCGACGAACTCCTGACCATCCGGGCTCGGCTTCAGATGCGCATTGATCGTCCAGTGCTCTACCGGCTTGAATTCGTTGATCTCCTGCTCACGCTCTACGATCAAACGCAGCGCCACCGTCTGCACTCGTCCCGCGCTCAATCCACGGCGAACCTTGTCCCACAGCAACGGAGAGACCTGATACCCTACCAGCCGATCCAATACGCGCCGGGTCTGCTGCGCGTCGACGAGATTCTCGTCCACATCCCGGGCATTGGCAAAGGCAGCCTGCACAGCCTTCTTCGTAATCTCGTTGAAGGTGACCCGCCGGATCTTCGACTTGTCCTTCACCATTGGCAGCAGCTGTATCGACAGGTGCGCGGCAATCGCCTCGCCTTCGCGATCCGGGTCAGGCGCCAGGTAGACCATGTCCGCCTTCGCCGCCAGCTTCTTCAGCCGATCCACAATCTTTTCTTTGCCGGGAGACACGATCAGCGTCGGCTCAAACGTCCGCCTCTTCAGCTCCACACCGATCTCGTTCTTCGGCAGATCCATAATGTGGCCAATAGAGGCCTCCACAATGTAGTCGCTGCCGAGATATTTATTGATCGTCTTCGCCTTTGCCGGCGATTCCACGATCACAAGTGATTTACCCATTCGTTCCCTTCATCCACCAGAACGCAATGCCGAAACAAAACGTTCCAAATCTTTCCCTATTCCCTTGCGAACCTAACACGCTTCCGGCGGATACGTCATCTCCATGTAATTCTTGAACTGACGATAATCCATTCGAAAAGTCATCGTCTCAAGGTGTTTTTGTGCAAAACCGCACACCTGGTCTAAGACAGGCAAGTCAAACTACCCTCTGCACTTGCATTGATTTTGAATCTCTTGATACCACAACCGGCCTTCACGTCGTCCATTGAATGAGAATGAATCAGAACGTCCGCACATAATTCTTGCCCGGTAGTTGTTTCACCCGCCCTGCAATCTCCAGTTCGAAGAGCGCCGTAAAGATCTCGGCAGACCCCAACTCCGCCTCCAGTCGTTCAATCAGGTCATCCAGTTGCGTCGCTTCGTCGTGTCGCAACCGCTCCATCACCAGCCGTTCATGCTCTGGCAGGGGCGTCTCGCTAAACAAGGATGCAGTCCCTCCTGTTTTCGATTCATTCGGTCTCTTTGCAGCCAACTCATCCTCAAGCTGCAACCGAATCTGCGAAGGAAGATCCTCCCACACGTCCTCCCATGTGGCAGTGAGCTTAGCCCCCTGCTTTATCAATGTATTGGGTCCCCACGCATTCTTGTTCGTTACATTGCCCGGAACGGCATAGACATCGCGATTCTGTTCCATCGCGCAGCGTGCCGTAATCCTTGTCCCACTGTACTCCGCCGCCTCGATGACCAACACGCCTACGCTCATGCCGCTCAAAATCCGGTTTCGGATCGGGAAGTTCTGTGGCGCCGGAAATGTC
>Ga0193717_1001869_pt1 | contig 12549 bp, 11 predicted proteins | sample U2c2metaG_FD_145900 | JGI IMG/M metagenome (GOLD analysis project Ga0193717, IMG submission 145900) | Soil microbial communities from a riparian zone of the East river system, Colorado, United States - U2c2 | ecosystem: Environmental > Terrestrial > Soil > Riparian zone | place: USA: East River...
TTGTAGTTCTTGATCGTCTTCTCGGTGAGGACCAGGCGTTCGCCGATCTGGCGGTTGGTGAGGCCCTCGCCGATCAGGTCGAACACGGCCAGCTCCTGCCTGGTGAGCTCGGTGAGCGGGTTCTGCTCCTCGGGTTCGTGACGGAGCCGGTTCATCAGCGCGGCGGTGGTTCGCGGGTCGAGCAGCGACCCGCCCGCGCCAACCGTGCGGATGGCGTTGAGCAGGTCGAGGCCGAGCACCTCCTTGAGCACGAAACCCGCCGCGCCGGCCATGATCGCGCCCAACAGCGCGTCGTCGTCGGCGTAGCACGTCAGCATCAGGCAGTTCAGGTCGGGCAGCGCCGACTTCAGGTCACGGCACAGTTCGATGCCGTTGCCGTCGGGCATGCGCACGTCGAGCACGGCGACATCGGCGGCCACCTGCTGGGCGCGGACGAGTGCCTCCGCGAGCCCGGCCGCCTCGCCGACGACCTCGAGATCGTCGGTGGTGGCGATGAGGTCGGCGATACCCCTGCGCACGATCTCGTGGTCATCGACCACGAGCACCCGATACCCCATCACTGCCTCCTCTGCTGTCTTCCCCGTGAGTCAACGGTATTCCCGTTGGCAAGGCGGCACGCCGGTACCTGGTCTCCGATCGGAGGGACGAAAGTCCTTAACCGAGCACCGACCGGACCGGTCGGAGGTGATCCGTCTGGCGCGGTCTACGACGTGCACGCCTTTCGCAGCACCGAGCCCGAGGTGCCCGGGAGTGCGACGGAGGTGACGGTCGCGGACTTGTGGTCGGTGTACCGGCCGCCGAGCTGGACGGTCACCGGCGCGGCGCCGGTTCGGTTGGCGTTGACCACCGCTGTCCCGCAGGTGAAGTCCCGGCGGAAGACGTTGGTCGCCACCGAGCGGTAAGGCCCTGTTGCTGTGCCGAGGTTCCAGTCGTATTCCGGGTGCCACGGCGTCGGGCCGCTGTAGCCGTCCGTCGTGCCCATTTCGGCGATCGACGAGCCGTCGCCGGCGGCCATCAGGTAGCTGGCCAGGGCGTACCGGAACGGCTGGTCGGTAGCAGAGGTGAAGTGCGGTTGGACCCAGGTGAGCTTTCCCTTGGCCTGGTTAGTGGCGATCTCGGCGACCTGCCTGCTCCAGCCCTGCGGGTACTCGGAGAGGAGGTTGTTGTTGTCGAAGGTCAGCCACCATTCGTCGAAGCCGCCGTCGAGGTACTGGGAGTAGGCGTCCCAGGCGCCGTCGTAGAGTCGGGCGTTGGACAGGTTGGCGACGGTTTTCAGTCCGGCGGCGGTGAACTTGTTCCGCGTGTTGGCGAACATCGCCTTGTACGCGTTCTGGAAGGCCGCGGTTGTCGGGTATTTCTTCGGGCAGGTGCCCTCGTGGTACGCGTCGCAGGGGAACAGCGCGTTGTCCATGAGGACGCCGTCGAAGCCTGCTTTCTTGCTGCTGGCGATGACGTTGTCCGCCCACGCCTGCTGGTAGGACGTGTTGCCGACGTCCATCTGCCAGTGACCGGCGTAGCCGCTGTACTCGAAACGCCGCCCGCTCGGGTTGAGCAGGAACCATTCGGGATGGTTCTTGTTGGCGTAGCAGTACCCGATGCCCGCGGGGAGGGCGACGTCGTCGACCCCGTTACGGCACGCGTAGCTCCGGGTGGAGGACAGGTCCTTGTAGACGAACACCTGGATGGCCGGGTTCGCTTGCTTGAGCTTCGGGATCAGCGCTCCTTCCCAGGCGTTGAGCACGATGTGGCCGCGCCGTTTCGCCTCGGTCGCGAGCATCGCGTCCGAGGTGGGGGTGCTGTTCATGTGGAACCAGAAGGAGTGGACCCGCACCGGCGAACTCGCGGTCACTCCTGCCGTGTCGGCAGGCGAAACCGGTGCCGCCACCGCCGTCGCGGAGGCTCCCACGAGAGCTAACAGGACGGTGGCGATGGTGATGTGGGCAGGGCGAAGCCAGGACATGGTCAGTCACCTCGAGTTTGTGCAGTCCACAAAGGACTACGATGGCGACGGGATCACAGCTTGTGTGTGACCGAGACCTGGTCGTCGACCTCCGACACGTGCCGCGTCGGACGGGGCCCGGGTCTCCTTGCTTCCGTCACTGACATCGTGACTGCGGAGGCGGTGCCCGCGGCACCGGCAAGATGCTCGTTCTCTAGGCGACGTTCGACTGCGTCGCACGGGGTCCTTGGACCCTGATCCGACGCGATTAAGCTTGTCGTGCCTGGGATTTCGGCGTCATTGCGGGCCATTGCCTTGGCAGAGAGTAATTCCACGGCGTCGCGTCGTCGACGGCCACCCCGTTCGGTGCCGAATGCCGATGCTCGCCCCAACCGGGTTCGCCTGTGCGCCTTGTGGACAGTGGCGATGCCCCGAAGGTGCCCTTCAGGGCGTTGAGCGCCCCGAAGGTGCCCTTCAGGGCATGACCGGACGCCCCAGGGACAGTGGCGGTGCTGTGAAAGCGCACCGACGAGCTCGGGCTTTCCTGTCAGTCAGTGATCTGGCACTCCACGACCCCGCCGGACACATCAGAACTCAAGCCAGCTCGCACGGTCACCGCCGTCGGTAGGGAGATGGTGATGCTGGCGTCGCCGTTGTCGGACTCGATCCGCAGATCGCCGCCGTGCCTGCGCGCGATGGCGCGGGCCAGGGTGAGGCTGAGCCTGATGCCGATCCGGTCTTGGGACCCGCCCTGTCCGGTGTCCGCGGTCGGCGGCGTGTCGCCGGAGACGGTCAGGGTCCACTCGTGTGCGCCGACGTTCTCGCGGACGACGATCCCCGACCCGTCGTTGTCCGACGAGAACGCACCCGCCATCACGTACTGGACCATCCGCGTCAGCCAGTGCGGGTCGCCGACCAGGTGTGCGTCGGCGAGGTCGCCGTTCTGCTCGGTGACCGGGCGGAGCTGGTCGAGACTGGTCGGCAGCAGGGCGCGCACGGGCACCCGCTCCATCTGCAGCGGCAACTGGTTGGCCTCGAAGCGGGCGAGCAGCAGCAGGTCCTCGACGATGCCGAGCAGGCGATCGGTGTTGCGTCGCAAGGCGTCCACGAGGTCGAGACGCGGGACGGACTGCCCACCCGCGCCGGGGTCCTCACCGAGTAGCTGCAGCAGGCTGGACACGGCCGTCAGCGGCGTCCTGAGTTCGTGCGACACGGTCGCGAGAAACTCGGTCTTCAGCATCGCCAGATCGGCCAGCTCGCGGTTGCGTGCCTCGAGGGCGTGCTGGACCGCCGCACGACCGGTTACCTCGCGTCCGACCAGCACATGACTGCGGACCTCGCCGTCCAGGTCGATCGGCACGTAGTCCGCTTCGAGCACCACGCCGCCGGGAAGGCGCAACTCCTCGCCGTATACCGGAACACCGGCGCCGACGGCCCGTTCCGCGAACTCGATGGCGACGGCGAGCATGTCGGGCGCCGTCGCGCGCCGCTGTCGCGCGATCTCGACCAGGTTCATCCCGACCAGCGACGACGGCGGCGCCGAGATGCCCATCAGGCCGAGCGCCTTCGCGTTCACCTCGACGACGCGCAGGTCTTCGTCGACCACCAGGATCGCGACCTGGATCGAGTCGACCAGGGTGCGTAGTCGGGCGGACTCGACGCGCAGCCGGTCCTGCGCCCGGTTCAGTGCGGTCACGTCGATGGCGTGGCTGACGATTCCGTGGACCGCGGGTTCGTCGGTCAGGTTGCGGGCGATGATCCGCGCCGTTCGCCATTCCGCACCCGAGTCGGCGACGCGGACGTCCATCTCGTCGAGATCACCGGACTCGGCCACCAGGCGACGGCGTAGGGCGTCCAGTTCCTTCCGGGACCGGGCGTTGTCGCTCGGCGGTCCCGGGGCATCGCGCAGCCGCGCGGCCAGTGCTCTGGCGACGAGGTCCGCCGCCTGCATGACGTCGGCCCGTGCGGTCGCGGGGCCCGACAGTTCGAGCAGGTGTCGTTGGCCCACGGCGAGACTACGCCGGCCCGCGGTGTCGTCGAGTGTCCGAAGTGGAATCAGCCGGGCGTTGTCGATGCCCGGGATCAGGGTGAGGCCCCGGACGGTGGCGCCGACGGCCATGTCGTCTGGAGTGTCCGGATCCGCCAGCGCGCCCAGCAGTTCGCCGATTCGCCGCGCCAGCGGATCGGGCCAGGTGCGATCCGCGGCGGCCGTCGACGGCTCGTACTCGGTTCCGGTATTCAAGACCTACAACTTTCCGCGAGGTCACCCATATGGCGGCGACAATCAGGAAATTCTGACCATTAATCACGCATCGTGCCTATTTCGCATATTCTGTGCTTCACATACGAGTGAACCTGGCATGATCTTACGGTTTGTCTGGTGCGCCGGTGCCTCCCGGCCGTAGCTTAAACCTATCGAGTATTACCGCGATCCGTTCAGCGGATGGCGACACAATAAAAAAGGAGGGTAAGTCGGGTGGCGGACGCGCGTCGCGGATCTGGTGGCCCCGGCCCCGACACCCCGGCGGCGCACCAGGTGGCGGACCTCGTCGCGAAAGCGGCTGAAGTGCTGTCCGCGCCGAACGCCTCCCGCGAGGTGCTGGACGAGTTCGCGAGCACGTTGCGCGCGACGCTCGGTATCCACGCGGTGCGCCGTGAGTCCACGCCACGCCAGGTCCTCGTCGCGTCTGCCGCGCGGGGTGGTCCGGCCCGCGCGGAGCACTGGCTGGCCGCCGCGACGACCCAGCCCGATCCCGCGCCGTTCGTGGTGGAGCTGGCCTGCCCCGAGGATGCGGAGTGGGTGAGTCCTGACCAGTCGCGGCTGCTCGACTCGGCGCTCGCGGTGATCGAGTCGGCGATGACCGAGGCAGGCGCGGAGCACGTGGCAAGACTGAGTGAGGGGCTGCTGCGCCACGCCCGTTCGGTGGTCGTGGAACTGAGACACGACGGGTGGGTCGTGCACTCCGACGCCATCACCAGGGTCCTCGGCTACCCGCGCGACCACCCGGTCGGCGAACGCCCGTTGGCGATGGTGGACCCGCGCGACCGGTACACCGCGTTGCGCGCCTACGTCGAGACCCAGCTCGACCGGTACTCCCACCGCACCGTGGCGCTGCGGGTGCGGGCGGCCGACGGCACCCTGCGGGTGCTCGAGACGACGTTCGTGGACCTCGCGCCGGCTGCCGGGCGCCACGCGGTGGTGCTCTACGGCCTCGACGTCACCGAGCAGCGGGCCGAGCGAGCGCGCATGCGTGAGCTCGTGATGCGGCTGCCGGGCGCCGTGCTCGTGGTGGACGAGACCGGACGGGTCCGGCTGGCCAACGACACGTTTACCCGCACGTTCGGCACCCGTGCCGGCGGCTGGATCGGCACGTCGAACCAGGAGGTGCTGCGCTCGGTCGCCGACGTGTGCCTCGACGAGCACCCCACCTGGCGGATACTCCTCGAACTCACCACCGAGGAACGACGTCGCACCGTCCGCCTGGTGCTCGTCGACGGTCGGGTGCTCGACCTCGACCGGGTGCCGCTGGTGGAGCGGGACGTCGACCTGGGGTCCGTCTGGCAGTTCCGGGACGTCACCGTGGAAGCCGCCGCGAGCACCGGGGCGACGGCGGCTCCTGACACCGACCACGTGGCCCGCCTCGACGACCAGAACCGAGTGCTGGCCACGATTTCGCACGAGCTGCGCACCCCGCTCACCGCCGTGCTCAGCTTCGTCGAGCTGCTCGCGGACCCGGAGACCGGCCGGCTCAACGACGGCCAACGGATCGCGACCGAGGTGATCAGGCGTAACACCAGGCGGTTGCTGACCCTGGTGGACGACCTGTTGCTGCTCTCGCGGCTGGAACGCGGGCAGTTGCCGCTGCGCACCTGCCGGGTCGAGGTCCACCGTCTGGTCACGGACGCGGTCGATGACCGCCGGATCGAGGCGGCGGACATGGGGATCAGGCTGACCTGCCGAACCGATCCTGGACCGGACGCGGTCGGCGACGCGAGCCGGCTGCAGCAGGTGTTGGACAACGTCGTGCACAACGCACTGAAGTTCAGCGCGACGGGCAGCACCGTGCGGGTCGCCGCGGTGCACGACGGCGAACACTGGACGGTGACGGTCGCCGACTCCGGGATGGGCATTCCCCCGGCGGACCTCGATCTGGTGACCCGCGGTTTCCAACGTGGCGCCAACGCGGTGGCCGCGGGGATTCCAGGCAGTGGGCTCGGTCTCGCGGTGTGCCGCGAGGTGGTGGAGTTGCATCACGGCTCGCTCGAAATCGAGAGCGTGCTGGACGTGGGCACGACGGTGCGGATCACGCTGCCGGACGGGGAAGGGCCGTGACGAAGAAGGTGCTGGCGGTGGAGGACGAGCCGGACATCCTGCTCGCCCTGCGGCTGGTGTTCGAACGCGCGGGCTATGAGTTCATCGGCTCGTCGGACGGTCGTGGGGGACTGCGCGTGCTCCACGAGGAGAAGCCCGACCTCGTGCTGCTCGACATCGGCCTTCCCGGGATGGACGGCTGGACGGTGCTCGAGCGGATCCGCGACCTCGCCGACGTGCCGGTGCTGATGATCAGCGCGCACGGTCAGGAGTCGGACAAGGTCCGGGGCCTCCGTGCCGGTGCCGACGACTACGTGACGAAACCGTTCACCAACAACGAACTCCTGGCTCGCGTGGAGGCGTTGCTGCGCAGGGCGGGCCGGTCGGGCAGGGCGACGGAGGACACCGAGGCCACCTACGTCGACGGTCAGGTCCGCATCGACCGCAAGGCGCGGGCCGTGCACGTGACCACGGCGGTGGGGGAGCGCGAAGTCGAGCTGACCAACATCGAGTTCCGACTGCTCAACGTGCTGGTCAAGCACGCGGACGCCGTGCTGTCGGTGAGGCAGTTGCTGAGCCTGGTGTGGGACGACCCGACCGGGCTGTCGCCGGAGCGCGTCAAGTTCGCCGTGCTGCGGCTGCGGCGCAAGCTCGGCTGGGACCAGACCGACTCGGGACACATGTCGATCCGCGCGGTGCGCGGCGTCGGCTACCGGTACGACCGACCGCGCTGAAGCGTTGACCGCGCCTGGCTTCCGCGCCAGGGATGTTCGGCACCTTGCATCGTCCACAATGGACTCCTAGTGTCGTAGAGTTCGTCCGTCGCGTGGCCGGTGTGCTGCGACGCCGACACGTGCCCGGTGAGTTCCTCGGCCAAGATCCTGTCGATCCGGCGGACTGCCAGACGGCACCGGTGACAGACGAACCCGAACAGCACACCACTGAGCACGACTATCGCGAGAATTGTCATGACTCCCCCTCTTGTCGCTCCACTATGACAAGCAGCGCGGGACAACTGAAGTGACCGCGAGGACGTACAACCGTTCCGCACCCGTCGCGCAACTCACCCGCAGCGGGACGTGCTGACCAGCCATCGACATGGTGTCGACCACCGAACCGCACCCGAACGGACAACCACCGCGAAACTCTGGCCACCGATCGTGGATTCATCACAGTCCACCTCGGAAGGCCCTCTTCATGATTCGTAAGATCGCGTTCGCGGCAACCGGCGCCGCTCTTGTGTGTGCGGCCGCCTACCCACTCCCGGCGCCCGAACAGGCCGTGGTGTCAGTTGCTCGAGAGGCGATCGTCGCCTCCTACACGCCAGCGGGCGGCGTCGCCACAACGGCAGCGGCGGCGTGTGTCGACACGGCGTACGCGTTCCAACCGTGGCACCTCACCAGCACCTACAAGTGGTATTACAACGGAACGCGCGCGCCGGCGTCGGTCGCGGCCGCCGCTCTGACGACGCTACGCACCGCGTCCAAGTCGGCGGCGAGCGGCCGCAACCGCTGCGGCACCACCGTCACGCTGTCCACGACCGAGCAGTACCTCGGCACGACGAACGCGGTGGCTCAGATATCGGCCACCGGGGCGTGCCTTGGCAACGACGGAGTGAGCGTCGCGAGCTGGGGCACACTTCCGCCCAGCGTCCTGGCTGTCACGTGTGCCTACTACCGGACCAGCACGGGCGCGGTGTCGTCCTCGGACCTGCTGATCGACAACACGGTGCACAAGTGGTTCACCACGCTACCGGCGAACTGCGCCAACGCCTTCGACCTCGAGTCCGTCGTCATGCATGAGCGCGGCCACACCGCCGGACTCGCGCACGTGGACCAGGCCACCCACGCCGTCGAGACGATGAGCCCGAAAGCGGTGCCGTGCGACACGGCGAAGCGCGCCTTCGCGGCCGGAGATCTGCGCGGACTGGCGATCCTCTACTCGCGGTGAGTCGCCCTACCCGAGCGAGGAACGCGATGACCAAGATTCTCGCGGTGGAGGACGAGCCTGACATCGTGCTGGCGTTGCGGCTCGTCTTCGAGCGTGCGGGTTACGCGTTCATCTCCTCGGCGGACGGCCGGGCCGGACTTCGCATGGTGCATCACGAGAAACCTGATCTGGTATTGCTGGATGTCGGGCTGCCCGGCATGGACGGCTGGACCGTCCTGGAACGGATCCGCGACCTCGCCGACGTGCCGGTGCTGATGATCAGCGCACACGACCAGGAGGCGGACAAGGTGCGCGGGCTGCGCGCGGGCGCGGACGACTACGTCACCAAACCCTTCGCCAACAACGAACTTCTCGCCAGGGCGGAGGCGCTGCTGCGCCGCGCCGGCCAGGCCGCCGGGCCAGGCCCGGAATGGGAGTGTGGCTACGACGACGGACTCGTGCGGATCAACCGCAAGGCACGCGCGGTGCGGGTCACCGACCAGGGCGGGCACCGAGCGGTCGAGCTGACCAACACCGAGTTCCGGCTGCTCGACGTGCTGGTGAAGCACGCCGGCGCGTTACTGTCGGCCAGGCAGTTGCTCATGCTGGCTTGGGACGATCCGACCGGTCTCGCGCCGGCACGGGTGAAATTGGCGGTGCTGCGTCTGCGCCGCAAACTCGGCTGGGACAATTCGACCTCGCCCATCAAAGCGGTTCGCGGAGTCGGCTATCGCTACGACCGGCAAGGCTGATCTCATCGCGGACTCCTGGCCACTTGGTTGCCAACGGTAATCAATGTCGACCACGTACGGTAACGGTTGGTAGCACGTCAGTTGCCAACCGGTTGCGGCGCACGTTTCCGCTTCTCTTCTGGGTCGAAGCTGGTCAGAGTGGACGCGGAAGGAAGTGGCGCGATGTTGACGATGATCACGATCGTGGCGGTGATACTCGCGGTGGAGCTACTCGTGTTCGCCGGACTTGCCTGCCGTCGAGCGGGCCGTCGAATCGACCGGATTCTGGCCGAGGAACTCGGCTCGCGGCCGCCCGCACGAACCGGGGACCGTCCCGTCGTCCGGGCCGACGAGGCGCCGATTCCCCATCTGATGGCCGGACCTGGTGCTGCGTCACGCAACGTTGGATAGGCAATCTGCAGATCTGTGGAGTTAGCGGCAGGCCCGAACCGACGGGGTCTGCCGTCGCTCCATTGTGGTCCACCGCGGCATCAGTACCGTCGCTGGACGCACGGCGGCCTACCGTCCCGGTCGGAGTTTTGAACAACCCTCTCGATCTTGTAGATGTTTCCATAACTTCGGTTGGCGCGCCGCAGCGCTGAATTAGCCAATTCTGGGCAATACCTCCACGCAGTGTGGAGGTATTTCTACGTCAATGTCCTGGCGTGCGGAAATGCGTTCCCTTTCGGGGTAATTGATACGGGTTTGTCGTACGCAGAGTGCGTCGATCAGCGCCGCGGCGCGGCGCGCGGGGGCTTGCCGGCTACGAGAAGGTCAGTCAGTTGATCGACGAGGTGGTCGTCGGGGGCCACACCGACGAGCGCGCGGAAGATCAGTGTGCCCATGACGATGTCGAGGAGCAGGTGGACGTCGACGTCGTGAGGTAGGTCGCCGCGGCTGGCCGCCGCCAGTAGGACGGATGCGTCGGCCGCTCGACGCGGGCCGAACATGTCGACCAGTCGTTCGGTGGCGTCGGGGTCGCCCGCGGTGTCGGAGGCGAGCACCGCGAGGTTGAGTCCGAAAGGCGTACGGACGTAGTTGTCGAGGATGGCTTGGACGACCGTGCGGACGTCGGCACGGGTGTCGCCGGTGGACGCCGGCACTGGTGTCGGGATGACACCGTCGAGGGCTTCGACGACGAGGCTCGCCTTGGACGGCCACCATCGGTAGATCGTCGCTCTGGCCACGCCGGCTTTGGCCGCGACCGCCTCCAACGTCAGGGCCAGGTAGCCGGCCTCCTCGAGCAGGGTCATCGTGGCAGCCAGGACGGCCTCGTGAGAGTGCTTGCTGCGCCGACGTCCCCGGCGTGGTTCATCTCCTGCCGCAGGATTCTGTTCATTCGACACCAACCCGACCTCCTTTACGGCGATACACAACGTATCGTTTCTGGGTACTCGTCCCGATAGCTCAACGTAGCTGACATCGGTGCCATCATGTCCCACCATGCTTCGGTGGGACCTATACGTGCAGGTCAAGACGTACCTGTACGAAATCCGACAACTACTCACAGTCAAAGATGACTGCTTTTCATGTGTCTCGCGTCTCCTTCATGCTGGTTAACGAGACATTGTGTTGTGTATTGGAGGCACAGGTTCGCCATATTGACACCCTAACGGAGCGGTCATGTCTCGCCTCGAACAACACACGCCGGACGGCGCGATCGCAACGATGATCCGCGAGCCCGCACCGCTGATCGGCCGGCACGCCATCGCCGACGGCGCTCGGATCGTCGTGCTGATCCCGGCGCACAACGAGGAAGGTCAGATCGGTGCGACGCTGTCCGCCCTGGCCAGGCAGTCATTCCCGGCGGCGCACATCGTGGTCGTGTGCGACAACTGCACCGATCGCACGGCCGAGATCGCCGGCGCGGCCGGTGCGACGGTGCTGTTCACCAAGGGCAACGCGGCCAAGAAGGCGGGTGCGCTGAATGAGGCGCTCCGGCAGTTGCTGCCTTCTCTCGACGACGACGACGTGATCCTGGTCCAGGACGCGGACAGCATGTTGGACGACCGGTTCATCGAGCACGCGATGGGCTACCTGCGCCGCGGCTACGGCGGTGTCGGCGGGGTCTTCCGGGGCGGCGCCGGCGGCGGGTTCGTCGGTCACCTGCAGCGCAACGAGTACGCCCGCTATGCCCGCGACGTGACCCGGGCGGACGGCAAGTGTCTGGTGATCACCGGGACGGCCGCGATCTTCAGGGCCTCGGTGCTGAGGGAGGTGTCGGCGGCACGGCTGTCCGGCGCGGTGCCGGCCGGCGACGGGGCCGGCGGCGTGTATGACACCACAGTCCTGACCGAGGACAACGAGCTGACCTTCGCCCTGTTGCACCTCGGGTACAAAGTGGTCTCCCCGCCTGAATGCGGGTTGGAGACCGAGGTGATGGAGACCTGGCGGGACCTGTGGGCGCAACGGCTGCGTTGGAAGCGCGGCGCGGTGGAGAACTGCCTGCAGTACGGCTTGACGCGGATCACCTGGTCCTACTGGCTGCGGCAGGTGCTGACCTTCACCGGAGTCCTGGTGTCCATCGTCTACCTGGCCACGCTGGTGACATTCGCGGCGACGGGCCAGTTGCACCTGCAGCCGTTCTGGCTGGCGATCTCGCTGATCTTCGTTGTCGAGCGAGTGGTCACCATCCGGCACCGCGGGTGGGGCCAGATGCTCCTCGCCGCGACGATGTACGAACTGGTGCTCGACTACTACCTACAGGCATGCCACGCGAAGGCGTACCTGGACGCGATGTTCCGTACCACCAAGACCTGGTAACCCAAAGGAGAGGGGATTCATATGTATCAACACGGAGGTGCGGCCGCGGCCGCCGGAGTGACCGGTGGCCTGGCCATGACCGGGGCCAGCGTGGTCTGGATAGCGCTCGCCGGCTTCGCGTTCCTCGCGGCCGGCATGGCACTGACCAGGATCGCGCCGCGGTTCGGCAGGCGACGCGGATAGGCGAGTTCGAGGTTCCGAACGCGGACACGTCCTTACCGTTAGTGGGGCGAAATGCGGGGAAGGCAGGCAGCGGTACCTGGAGCTCTCGCCACAGTGGACGCGGGCGGCGGGCTCAGAACACGGTGTCTTATTCAAAAGAGGGTGATTCAAAACGGGGTGCGTGGTTGGGTTGTTGAGGTGGTCGCGTGTCCGACCGCTCGGGCAGGCCGCCGTGCAGCGAGGGCACTGGTCATGGGTCGGTGGCTGGGTCGGTAGGTGGCGTGCGTGTCCGGCCGCTCGGGCGGGCCTCCGGCCTACCCTCGCTGGGCCGGAACATGACCAGCACCGTCGCTGGACGCACGGCGGCCTACCCTCCCAGTCGGAGTTTTGAATAACCCTCACGTACCGCTACCTGCCGGGAATGCTGGTCAACGCGAAGCGTAGAGGTAAAAGGGAATCCACGGGCGCCCGTCATTCGGTCTGTGCAGCAACGTGTAGCCGGCGTCGGCGAGCAAGACGCGGACACCGGTGTACGTGCGCTGCCATTCAGCGCCGCCACGGTCGGCCTTGAAGTCGTGGCAGGACACCACGAGGTTGTCCACCATGGGAAGCACCTCGCGGGCGCTCTCGAGTACGGCGAGTTCCGCGCCCTCGATGTTCATTTTCAGCAGGTCGATCCGGTCGATGCGAAGCCGTTCGACGAGATCACCGAG
>Ga0193717_1001870_pt1 | contig 12547 bp, 10 predicted proteins | sample U2c2metaG_FD_145900 | JGI IMG/M metagenome (GOLD analysis project Ga0193717, IMG submission 145900) | Soil microbial communities from a riparian zone of the East river system, Colorado, United States - U2c2 | ecosystem: Environmental > Terrestrial > Soil > Riparian zone | place: USA: East River...
CGAGGGGAATGCGACCTTTGCGCTGGATACGATTCCTTGTTCATCTGGCCGAAAGGCATCGCTTCGATTTCGGTCGGGTAATCGAGATCTAATGCACGAAACGGCATATTGACCGTGTGGCAGGCCATGTCGCCCAGCGCACCGGTTCCGAAATCCTGCCAGCCACGCCAGTTAAACGGCTCGTAAATTCCATCTCGATCCTCTGGTTTGCGGCTGCCCTTATATGGCCGCATTTGAGTCGGCCCAATCCAGATATCCCAATCTAATGTCGCGGGAACCGGATCTTCTCCGGCCGGACGCTCCATTGCCTGCGGCCAAACCGGGCGGTTCGTCCAGACGTGAACTTCATGCACTTGTCCGATGAGTCCATCCTGAATCGTCTCCACTGCGCGGCGCAAACCGTCCGCGGCGCTACCCTAATTGCCCATCTGCGTAACAAGTTTTCTCTCGTGGGTCATTTTCCGTAAATAGCGCGCTTCATAGATCGTTTGCGTCAGCGGTTTCTGGCAAAATACGGCCTTGTTCTTCTTCATTACCATCGAAGCTACAATCGCATGCATATGATCCGGCGTCGAAACCGTCACCCCATCGATCTGATTACCCATTTGATCCAGCATCTGCCGGAAATCTTTGTAAAACTTCGCGCTCGGATATTTTCTTGCCTGAGTCTCATAAGCCACGGAACCTGAATCTACATCGCACAACGCGACGATGTTCTCGCCGGCGCAGGCATCAGTGTCGCTCCGACCTTTCCCGCCGATTCCGATACAGGCAACGTTCAACTTGCTGTTGAGATTCTGTCCGCGCAAAAGTGTAGGCACGCCAAACGCGAACGTACCAGCGGCCAGAGAACTCGTTTTGATAAATTCACGGCGATCGACACGCGAGAGTACGGCGGTCTCAGGAGCTTTCAGAGAGGGCAATTTTCCTTGGTTTCGACACTCGCACAGAATACACTCACCGAGGCCTCATTGCTGACGCTGGCCTTTTCAAGGCCTCCTGCTGGTGCGCCTGGGATGCAAGCTACTGGGTGCTTCAGACGTGAGGCCGGGGCACTCGCGGCAGATGTTCGATGAAATCCCGGAGTAACCGGCACACGCTTCTGCGTCTCTATGACCCCTAGCGAACCCGGATGCTATCCGGTGTTGATCGCGGCCTCTCCGTACTCGCGTCAGATTCAGAATCTAGGTGCACCTGCAGGCTTTATCGAAGCCGATGCAAGTGATTTCTTCGTTCCCAAAGTGCCCTCTCTTAAAAGAGGGCACTTTGGCCAATATCTAGCTTATAAGTTGAAAAGAGAAGACGAAATGGCGGTGTACGAAATGGGCATGGTCGGCCTTAGCAACCAAAAATCGAATACCTTTGCAGTCCTCCTTTGCGGCGCTCTCAGTGACTTTCAATGCTTGACTCTTTGCACGGGCAGAGCGTCACTGTACCTGCATGTTCTCTGAGTCATCAAACCAGCTACTCAAAAAATTGCCTTCGCTTGGTAAGGCTCAGTTAAGAGCGCTTTGGCAGGAGAATTTCAGTTGCCCACCATCGCCACGTCTTCGCCGGGAACTCATGTTGCCGATCCTTGCTTTTCGCTTACAGGAGATTTCACATGGCGGTCTAACTGAACAGGCCCAACGGAACCTCAAAGAAGCGATCAGCGCGCTTCTTTGAAGAGACAATCCACGCCCCAGAAGTTCAGAGCTGGCACTCGCATTGTGCGTGAGTGGAAGGGAAAAGTTCACGAGGTTCTGATTGTGGAGCAAGGATTCGAGTATGAAGGCAAAGTATTCAAGAGTCTCTCTCCGATAGCTTGTCGAATCACCGGAACGCATTGGTCTGGCCCGGCCTTCTTCGGAACCAAAGGGAGAAAACCGTGAAACCGAGCCGGTGCGCGGTCTATACCCGGAAGTCCTCCGAAGAGGGTCTTGAACAATCGTTCAATTCACTGCACGCTCAGAGGGAGGCATGTGAGGCCTACATCCTGAGCCAAAAGCACGAGGGCTGGCACGCTCTGTCTGCCAACTACGATGATGGTGGATTCTCGGGCGGGAACATGGAGCGGCCCGGCCTAAAGAAGCTGCTCGAAGATATAGCAGAAGGCAAAATCGATACCGTTGTGGTCTATAAAGTAGACCGCCTGACCCGCTCTCTCGCCGACTTCGCCAAGATCGTCGAGACGTTCGACGGTAAAGGCGTCAGCTTCGTATCTGTTACCCAGCAGTTCAACACGACGACGTCAATGGGCCGCCTAACCTTGAACGTCCTTCTCTCCTTTGCTCAATTTGAGAGGGAAGTGACAGGAGAGCGCATCCGGGACAAGGTGGCGGCCTCAAAGAAGAAGGGAATGTGGATGGGCGGCATCGTGCCGCTCGGCTACGACCACAAGGACCGTCAACTTCACATAAACGAGGTAGAAGCAGAACAGGTAGGTCACATCTTCGAGCAATACATTCGACTCGGATCCGTATTCGATCTCCACGACTATCTGAAGGACAATGGATACCGTAGCAAGCGTAGAACGACCACCGCCGGTCGTAATATAGGTGGCGCGGTGCTATCGAGGGGCACTCTCTATCATCTGCTCAGCAACCCTGTCTATATCGGCAAAACCCGACACGGGGACAAGCTGTATGAAGGTCGGCATGAGGCCATTATTGATGTAAAGACGTGGGAGCAGGCGGCCGAACTTCTTGCTTCCAATCGCGTAAGGCGGCGGACCTCTCACAATATTGCGTCTGGACGCCTTCTACTCGGCGTCCTATTCGATGAGCAAGGGAATCGGTTTACTCCCACGCACTCATCGAAACGTGGCCGTCGCTATTCCTATTACACTTCAAAGGCGGCGAATAGGTCCAGCGCAACGGTTCAACGCTTGCCCGCTATTGAATTCGAGCAATTGGTGGCCGGCCGTATTCGGGAATTGCTTTCAAATCAACTTGATCTTGCGAAGCGATTCAATTCACTGTCGATCAAAGAGACGAGGTTACTCGTAGCTGCGGGACAGCACCGGGCAGAGCTTTTATCCGACGTCACCAGCAAAGAATCAGCCAAACTGATTCGCCAGATCGTATCTCGCGTCGTGGTCCGCGAGACTGAAATTGATGTCGAGATGAGAGGTGATTTGCTTCAATGCGAATTGCTGGGAGATAGGTCCAACGTAGGCGTGACCTCAGAGACGTTTCGTCTCGCGGTACCACTTACGATCAAACGTCGCGGGAGTGAGGTCCGACTTGTTCTCGAAAATGGCGAACCAAACCAAGCGAAAGTCATTTCGTCACTGACGAAAGCTGTGGCTTGGTCCCGACATTGGGCTGATCAGATCGTTCGTGGAAAGCTCGTAACAATGGAAGATCTGGCAAAGTCCGCCGGTGTTAGCAAGATCCATGCGCGGCGAATGCTTCGCTGCGCTGCACTTTCGCCAGCCCTTACAGAGCAGATATTGGAGGGGAGACAGCCCGTGGATCTTACATTCGACAGGCTTACTCGGAACCTTCCACTCGAATGGGGAAAGCAGAACCTTGCGAGTTAGCTGATATCACTTTCAGCTGCTTGAGGGTCGTACAGACCCTCATAGCAATTTCTCAAGTTTGATTCCGAGCTTTTCCCGGGAGCTGAACCGTTTATTTAAAACAGTTTGTTATCGAAATTTTGAGGGTGTTGTCCAGCTCAACGAGGGTTGTCGAACGCAGGTCATTTACCTCTCATTACTGTTCCAGTAGAGGAAGGGACAGAGGTGCTTTCGCGTGCCAAGCTCTTCTTGGATCACTTCTCCGTTAGGCGGCTCTCTCGGACTCGGCGCCTGGATTCGTTCGGAACGGATAAGATCTTACATTTACTCGCATCTGAGATTTGTCCAATATTCATCGGTGTTTTAGCGTCAATCCTCCTAATCGAGTTATCCGATTTCGGTAAGTGGGCGCCGAAAGGAGAGCGAAGAATGCAATCGTCGACAACGCCGTTGGAAGTTACCTACCTCCATACGACATCCCTGAAACCCGATCCACGAAACCCAAGAGTTCACAGCGACAAACAGATTCGCCAGATCGCTCAGAGCATCGAGTCATTTGGATTCAACGTCCCACTCCTGATTGACGACGAGCATAAGGTCATCGCCGGCCACGGGCGACTCCTGGCCGCGCGCAAGCTAGGGTGGGACACCGTGCCAGCTATTCGGCTGAGTCATCTTACCGAGTCACAACGCATGGCCTTCCTGATCGCCGACAACCGCTTGACGGAGAACTCCTCCTGGGATGAGCGAATGCTCGGCGAGCAACTCAAGATCCTCTCCGAAATCGAGCTCGACTTCGACCTCGAGGCAATTGGCTTTGAGGTTCCTGAGATCGATCTGCTCATCGTGACGCTGCTGCTAGTCCTCGTTGCGCTTATAGCAACTCTGCTGCCAGCCAGGTCTGCTAGTAAAGTGAACCCGATTGTGGCTTTGCGATGCGAGTGAGACATAACTGAGACATAGAGGGTTGTGCGGGTTAACTGAGCGAGGCCGTCCACCCCTCTAAACCACACATAAGAAACTGCTAGTTCTGGCTGGGGCTGAAGGGTCAGACCGGAGAATGAGATGCGCAATGTGTGTAATGGTGGGGGCTGGAGGAAGAATCGAACCGCCAATACCTGCCAAAACTGCCTTTGGAGAAAAACGCCAAACGCCCGGACACTCGTCGGCGACGCGCTTCTCTGCACACAAGAGTGTGTCTAAGGAGCAGCGATTTGCGGGGATTTCAGCCGGTTTCTAGTTTGTCGAGGCAGAGAGAACGGCTCAGAAGACTGAATGGCGGAAGAGGAGGGATTCGAACCCCCGATACCCTTTCAGGTACGCCAGTTTTCAAGACTGGAGCCATCAACCACTCGGCCACTCTTCCCTTCTGAAGTTTAGTACGGGGCAGACCATAGCGCAAAGAGATGATCAGCAATCTTTCATCCCCGCCTTACAGCAACGTTCACTACTTTTTTCACTGGCCGATTGTCGAGTCAAGTCAGGATATCGCTCTGACGCCATCCGGCTGCCCTTTGCACCGAGCGCGATATACCGTGAGATTATTTGTCACATTCTGACTCAAGGTTTGTTGCGAGTCGCCTTCGAAACGCGTGCCAGACGCACAGGTTATCCCTGCCGTACTCAAAACCCCCTTGATAACCTGCTTAGTATCTGACCGGCAGATGAACAGGCTATTCGGGGAGACCGGACCAGCCGGGGCTGGTCCGGTCGAGATTGCGTTTGAGAGCTTCGAAATGCAGGGATGATTGCTGACGTTCCTGCTCGAACTGGCGGGCAGTCTTGATCGCGACCTCCGGTGAGATTATACGGAGCTGCTTTCCGGTGCTCTGGGCGAGGACCTGTACAGTGCAGGCCCGCTCAAGGTAATAAAGATCGTCGAAGACGTTTGCAATGGTTTCGCCGCAAAGGAGAACTCCGTGGTTCGCCATGAAGAGGATGTCCGCGTTGGCGAGCTTGCTGCAGATGCGGTCGCCTTCCTGGTCGTCTAGGGCAAGACCCCGATACTCCGTATCGTAAGCAACTCGATCGTAATAGCGGAGGGAATTCTGACTGGCCCACTCCAGATGACCTTCCTGCAGTAGAGTCAGCGCCGTAGCGTAGGGCATGTGTGTATGCATGATGCAGCGTGCATTTTTTTTAGCTCTGTGGATGCGGCCATGGATGAAAAAAGCGGTGGGCTCCACGTCACGATGACCGTCGAGTTTATAACCATCGACGTCGACGGTGACGATATCGGAGGGGAGGATATCGGACCAATGGATGCCCTGTGGATTGATGAGGAAGACTTCCGTGTCAGAGCCATTGGCGACGGCGTAGCTGAAATGGTTGCAAACACCTTCATGGAGACCAAGCAGGGCGGCAGCACGGAGGGCTGCGGTAAGGTCGATTTTGGCCTGGCGGAGGGATTCTTTGTGAGTCATAGGATCACCGAATATTTCATGAATCGAAGGATATTCGTATGTCGAAGAGGAAGAGGCGAGTTTAACTGTGGCACAAATGGGGAACAATCAAGCAGCCGTCCTTAGCTCTCAGCGACCGAGTTATTCAAAACCCAGGAGGCCTAAGATGACCCCCCCCCGGGTTTCAAATGAACATGGACTATGGCTTGATCGGAACGAACTTTATGCAAACGGGGGTATCGATCATGGACGACTTACCGGTGGGAGTAAGCTTGCCGGTACTCGGATCAACCTTGTAGACAAAAACATTGTTGGTGGCCTCGTTCGCGGAAAGGAGAAAGGAGCCAGTTGGATCGAGAGCGAAGCTGCGCGGTTGAATACCGCCGGTGGGAGATTGCTGCACCTCGGTGAGGGTGCCTTTGACCGGATCTATGGCGAAAACGCCGATGGTATCGGGACCACGCGTGCCGTCCTCATGGGTGCGGCGGTTGGATTCGTAGAGAAACTTGCCATCGGGGCTGATCTCGATCTCAGCACTGTGATTGTCGCCAGTGAAGTTGGGGATGGGCGAGAAGTGGGCAGTCTGAACGTGCGAAAGTGTGGCGGCAGCGGCATCCCAGGAGAAGACGTCGATGGCTCCGCTCATTTCACCTAGTTGGTAACCAAATTTCCCGACGGGATCGAAGATGAAGTGGCGCGGGCCGCCGCCAGGAGCAACCGTGACAAAGGAAGGAGTGGGGGGGGAGAGCAGACCGGTCTTTTCATCGAAGTTGTAGACGAATATCCTGTCCTGTCCCAGGTCGGAGACGATGACGTACCGGTTATCAGGAGAGGCAATGACGGAGTGAGGGTGGGCAGATGCTTGGACGGGCAGGAAGACACTGTGGCCGATGTGCTGCATGAACGAGGTCTGCTCACCGAGAGAGCCGTCCTCCCTGATACGCATGACGGAGATGCTGCCACTGCCAAAGTGAGCCATGAAGATGAAATGACCGGTCTTATCCGTGGAGATGAAGCAAGTGCTGGTTCCCCCGGAGGGGAGAGTGTTCAAGAGGCGGAGCTTGCCGCTCTTCGGATCAATCGCGAATGCGCTAACGTAGGAAGCATGATCGAGCGGAGGGCCCACGGAGGTGGGGTCTTCGATGACAGCATAGAGGAACCGATGGTTAGGAGCGATGGTGATGAAAGAGGGATTGATGATCTCTGCTGCGAGTTGTGGCTCGCTGATATCACCGGTAGCTGCATTGAATCGACTGACATAAATGCCCTTGCTATGGCTCTGGCCGGGACCGACGGGCAGGCTGTTGTGCACGGACTTGAAGCCGGTATAAGTGCCGGAGTACATGAAGAAGTCCTTGTCCTGAGCCGAAGCGGAGCGGCTGGGTAGTAGCGCAAGGCCGAGGCCGAGGGCGAGACAGAGCGCGAAACGGAAGAATCTCATCGTTTGTTATCTCCTTCTGTGAGAGGACGGTCGGGATAGCGGTGCAGCCGATCGGCTTGCACGGAGTAGCCATATGCAGGTGGGAGCTGCAAAGGCTGTTCAGGGGAACGAAGGGGTCATTGGGGTCCGTGGTCGGTGGCGTGAACGTAGTTGGTATTGTCTGGGAAACGGGCGAAGTAGAGAAAGGTTGCAGGTTGATCGCCGGGGTTGATATTGGAGTGGATCATGGTGCCATCGGGGCGCGACATATAGGCCATGCCGGGGCGCTGGACGCGAAGCTGAGTGCCGAGGAGAATGAGGCTGTTGCCTTCGATGGCCGCCCAGACCTCCTCCTGTGCGGGCTTGTGGGGATGAGGCTCGCCTAGAGTGCGGGGATTGATAGTGACAGTGATGACACTCTGGATTGTGCCAAGACCGTCAGCAGGAGAGAAGAGCTCCTTGACGACGTGAGCCCAGTGGCCGGAGGCCCCGCCTACGATATAGGGGTCACCCCCAGCGGGGGTTCGCTGGCGAGCGGTGCTCTGATCGCGAACGACCATCTTTGTCTTTGGGTGGAACTCTGCGGGGGTGGGTTCGTTAATGACATACATAGTAAGAGGCTGGTCGCCGGTAGCCTTCATTACGAACTCGACACCGGCCGGCATGAAGACAGCGATGTTGCGGTGCAGCTTAGCGGTCTCGCCGGCAGCAGAGATCTCGCCCTCCCCGCTTAGGATGTAGAAGACCTCCTGTTGCTTATTGAGACGGGAGGGTATGGTGGAGGCACCGGCAACGAGGCGGCCGAGGGCGAGAAAGTTGGCGTAGTCGAGGACAGCACTCTTCTGGGGCGGAGCAAAGTTGTCACCTTTGATAAGGATGTCACGGAGAACCAGTGAGCCATGTTCAAAGCGAGGCATGGAGCCCTGCCAGTCGCTGATGAACATGTCGATACGACGAGTCTCGGAGTCGTTGCCTTTGGCATATTTTACAAGGCCCGGGGAGGGATAGGAGTCGATGCCGTTGATGGCATTCTGCGTGCCACTGAAGAGCGGCGGCGTCTGGGACGTCTGTGCTCCGGCGAGCGTAGCCGAGAAGAGGATCAGAGCCGATATCGTGAAAGAAGCAAGCGTTGCGCGGGGCATGGTTGCGGTCTTTTCTCCTGCTCTACTGACGGGGCTGGTGCGGATGATAGAAAGCGAAGTAAAGAAACTTTACTTGAGAGTCTTCGTTGTAATTGATGTTGCTGTGAGGAGTCTTATCGTCGGGAATGTGATAAAAGGCCATGCCGGGGGTCTGGCGGCGGAGTTGGTTTCCAACGAAGGCGAGGCTGGTTCCATCGAGGGCGGTCCAGACCTCCTCGATGTCAGAGTGGTCGGTAAGATGAGGCTGACCGATGGTGAGAGGATCCATCGTGACTGTCAGGACACTTTCAAGGGTGGCGAGGCCGTCTTGAGTGACAAAGAGGGGCTTAACGATATGCGACCAGTGGCTCTCCGCGGTGCTGAATGGGAGCTTATTTTCATCGCGGACAAGCATGGAGGTATTGGGCCGGAAGCCGGGCGGCGTGGGCTCCTTAACTATATATAGACCGAGAGGCTTATCACCGGTGTTCTTGAGAGTGAACTCAAGGTTAGCGGGGATAAGGAGGGCAATGTTGCTGAAGAGCTCCGCACTCTGTCCGCCAGCCGTAGCTGTTCCCTGTCCGGACTCAACAAAAAGAATCTCCTGCTGGCCTACAAGACGGGTCGAGGTCGTGGAGGCGTGTGGTGCAAGGGTGTCATACGTGTAGGCCTCCACGAGGCGGAGGACAGCGCCTTTTTTGACCGGATTGTGGGGGTCCCCACGTGTGAGAATGTCGCGTTCTTCCAGCCCCCCTCCGGCCTTGTGCGGAGCGGTAGTATGCCAGTCGCTGAAGTAGAGATCGATACGGTCGCCGGTCGTCTGAGCCAGTGCGAAGGATGACAGCGCGGCGCATATACCTAGTGATGCGAGAAGCTTTCTCACAATCAAGCTTATTCTCCCTTTTGCTGCAAGTTGACCAGGGCGGGCAACTTTAATGTCGCGAAGTGATTTTAGTTGAGCAGCTCACCCATGGATGAACAAGCGAAATAGTGCGAAACCATCCTACAGAAGTGGACGAATGAGGACTAGGGAGGCTTTGCTGCCCTGAGTTTCCGGCGGTTTTCGGAGGAAAGAGAGTCTCATTTCGCACAATTTCGCTTGTTGAACAGCGGAGAGACTGCTCCACTATGTATATTTGGCAGGATCGTCACCCAGCCAGTGACTTCGGAGAATTTCCTTCAATGATGGTTATTCATTGCCGTGTTCTGAGAGTTTCCTTACCATTATTTGTGCTGGCTGGCGGCAGCGCCCTTCTGCTGGCGCAAACCTCGGGTTCATCATTTCATAACGCGCCAGCATCCGCGCAACAGTCTAAAAATCCTTATGCCGCAGAGGCCTCGGCCGCAGCAGCCGGCAAAGATGTCTATGAACGCAGCTGCGTCATGTGCCATGGAGCCGGCGGCAAGGGGACCGGCAACGTACCTCCCGTGATGGGTGATCCAGTAAAAACGGCCACGGATGGTCAGGTGTTCTGGTACATCACGAAGGGAGACCTGGGCAACGGAATGCCTTCATGGGTTCAGATGCCAGAGGACCAACGCTGGAAAGTAATCAGCTATATAAAGTCGCTAAATGGAGCGCCTGTAACGGGTAGTGCAGGCATTGCGACTCCTGTGACCATTCCAAAGGCAGCGGCTACAGGCGTGATGTTGAATGCGCCGGCACCCAAAGCTCCATTTACCGATTATCGCTACGAGAAACCGGGACTATCGCGCTGGATCAAACTCAAGGATCTTCCTGAGCCGATGCTGGACGAGTCCGCGACCAACGGCCCGAAGATCGTGGCGCGGCCTGAGGGAGCGTGGCCGAAGGCGCCCGAGGGCTTCAAGGTAGAGCAGTACGCGACGGGACTGAACAACCCGCGGCTGATGCGCAGGGCGCCGAATGGAGATATCTTTCTGGCGGAGACGAGCGCGGGCAACATCAAGGTGTTCCACGGGATGACGAAGGATGGTAAGCCGCAGGAGGTTCACGTCTTCGCGATCGGACTTAACACACCGTTTGGAATCGCGTTTTACCCGTTGAAGAACCCGCAGTGGGTCTACATCGCAAATATGGATTCCGTGGTGCGATTTCCATACCACGAAGGTGATGTGACGGCCCGTGGGCCGGCGGAGCATCTGGCTGATCTTCCCAGCGGAGGCCATCACCGGTCGAGGGACGTGCAGTTCTCACCGGATGGCAAAAAGATGTTCGTCTCCGTGGGCTCCCGAGAGAATGTAGACGACGCCGATGTGACGCCTGGGGAGAAGTACCGAGGGGACATTCTGGAGTACAACCCCGATGGCTCGGGAATGCGGATCTATGCGTATGGGATACGCAATGCGGTAGGCCTCGCTGTGAATCCGACCACAGGCGAGCTGTGGTGCTCGGTGAATGAGCGAGACGGCCTGGGCAACAATCTCGTGCCTGACTACATTACTCACGTGGAGGCTGGTGGTTTCTATGGCTGGCCATGGTGGTATATGGGCGGTCACCAGGATCCGCGCTTTCTAGGAAAGCGCCAGGATCTGAAGGGGAAGGTCATCACTCCAGATGTGATTCTGCAGCCGCACAATGCTTCGCTGCAGATGATGTTCTACGACGGAGCCCAGTTTCCGGCAAAGTACCAGGGCGACATCTTCGCGGCCGAGCATGGTTCATGGAACAAGTCGCCTCGCACAGGATACGAGGTGATTCGTGTACCGCTGCACCAGAGCGGGCATGCAAGTGGCGAGTACGAGGATTTCCTGACAGGCTTCGTCGTGGACGACGAGAGCGTGTGGGGACGTCCGGTAGGTGTTGTCACGGCAACGGACGGTTCCCTTCTGGTGAGCGACGACGGTTCGGGCTCGATATGGCGTGTAAGCTACGGGACAAAGTAAGACGGAGGAATAAGAACGGATGCGAATAGATACAAAGGGTTTTCTTGGTTTTTTCGCTGGTGTGGCCTTGCTGACGGGGTCGGTTTCCTCAGCCCAGCTTGCGGTAAAGAAGGCGCTGACGCTGGATATCGCGAAACGGGTTGCTGCTGCCTCTGAGAAGGAGGCAACGAGCCATCAGTGGCATGCCTTCGTTGTTATTGTCGACGATGGCGGAAACCTGATGTACCTGCAACGGATGGATGAAGCCCAGCTGGGAAGCCTGGATGTCTCGATCGCGAAGGCACGGAGTGCGCTGTTGTTCAAGCGCCCGACCAAGATGTTCGAGGAGGCGGTGCATAACGGTTATACGCCTGTTTTGAAGGTGCCGAACGCGATGCCCATTGAGGGCGGTATCCCCTTGGTTGTCGATGGAAAAATTATAGGAGCTATAGGGGTAAGTGGAGGCACACCGCAGCAGGATGGCCAGATGGCACAGGCGGGGGTGGATGCATTCCCTGGTATCGTGCAGGCTAAGTGATAAGTTAGAGACAATGCGTCATTGAAGCGACTAGAACCCTCTGTGGCTTGCGCGAAAGGATTTATTCCACATAGGAGTTGCGACAACAGCATGCGAGCGCCTAACTACACGAGCCTCACAGGTTGACGGATCGTCTATGGAGATTGGAACGAACGAGCAGAGGGTTCGCGACTTACCGCGGATCAAGAGGATGGGTCAGGTTGGGAGATCTCTTATGTTGAAAATATCCGCGATGGCGATCTTCGTGGTTCCGATGTTATGCGGCGCGCAGAATAGCACGACAATGCCTGACGGACCGGGTAAGGCGATCATTCAGAAATCGTGTGTTGGGTGTCACAGTCTTAAGGTGGTCACTTCGAAGCAGGCTACGCATGATGAATGGGCAGCTCTGGTGGACCAGATGATATCCAAGGGTGCTGATGTTTCAGACGACAATATAGAGGTGGTAGTGCAGTACTTAGCTGCTCACTATAGCTCTGCAAAGGATCAGAAAACAGAACAAGTTAAGCCGAGCAAGCCCGCTCCGGTGAATGTGAACAACGCAACTGCGCAGGAGCTGGAGCGCGAGCTTGCACTATCAGACAAAGAAGCTGAAACGGTAGTGCGATACCGCGAGCAAAATGGCAAGTTCAAAAGTTGGCAGGAGGTGGCTGCGGTACCGGGAGTGCCTTCGGCTAAGATCGAGGAACAGCGGGATCGGCTTGCATTTTGATTGAGGCG
>Ga0193717_1001872_pt1 | contig 12545 bp, 11 predicted proteins | sample U2c2metaG_FD_145900 | JGI IMG/M metagenome (GOLD analysis project Ga0193717, IMG submission 145900) | Soil microbial communities from a riparian zone of the East river system, Colorado, United States - U2c2 | ecosystem: Environmental > Terrestrial > Soil > Riparian zone | place: USA: East River...
AGGCCGAGGCCAAGCGCAAACTCGAAGCGGACGACAAGGTGGCGGCGGAGGCCAACGAAAACGCGCTGCACCTGTCGTTGCTCGATCGCCGGCACATTCAGGTGGCGCTGACCGGGCTGGGCTTCGACACCGCAGGTATGCACGGCGCCTTGACTCCCCGTACGCGGGAAATGATCGCCAATTGGCAGAAGGCGCGGAACTACGCGGCGACGGGCTTCCTTACGGGTGTACAGAACCAGGCGCTGTTGCGCGAGGCCGCCCCCGCCGTCGCCAAATACGACGACGAGCAGAAAAGGTTCGAGGACGAAAGGAAAAAAACCGACGCCGCGGTCAAGGCGCCACCTGCGCCCTTGGCAGTGGTCCCGGTTCCAGCTCCAGCTGCGATGGCGCCCAACGTTGCGTCGGTTGCGCCGAGATCGGGTCCCGATGGCGAGTGGCGGGGCATCATGCATTGCACGCCCTCGAAATTCGGACCGGAGATCTCCGTCGCCCTGCACATTGTTGTGTCGGGCGGTTCCGGCACCTGGGTCCGCCCCGGCTCCGGCCCCGGCACGATGGGCAATCAATCGATCAGTTTGATGATCGACGGCTCGCGGGTTGTCGTGACGCGTGTTTTCGTGCCGAACAACCGGCCTGGCGCGACGACAAGCGGGACGATGTCGGCACGGCTCGACGGCAACACGATCGCCGGCGCCGGCTCGGAGGCGAACGGCGGTGGCCGCACGTGTGACATCCATCTGACGCGGGCGCCTTAGAACTGCCGCGCATCTGATATAGTCTCGGGCAGTTACCGTGGGGAACCGGACATGGCGGGCAATACAAAGGCGCACGCGCTGCGCGGGCTTCTGGCAAAAGGCGAGTTCATCCTGGCGCCGGGCATCTACGACGGCATCTCGGCGCGCGTAGCCGACCGCATGGGCTTTCCCGCGCTTTACATGACGGGTTACGGCGCCACCGCCTCGGCGCTCGGCCTGCCGGACGCCGGCCTCGCCACCTATTCCGACATGGTGGGGCGCGCCGAGATGATCTGCTCGATCACCGACACGCCGCTGATCGCCGACGCCGACACCGGCTATGGCGGCCTGCTCAACGTGCGCCGCACGGTGCAGGGCTACGAGGCGGCGGGCGTCGCGGCGATCCAGATCGAAGACCAGGAGACGCCGAAGAAATGCGGCCACACGCCCGGCCGCCGCGTCGTGCCAGCCGAGGAGATGGTGCTCAAGATCAAGGTCGCGGTCGAGGCGCGGCGGCACGACGACACGATGATCGTGGCGCGCACCGACGCGCGCACCGGCCACGGCCTCGACGAGGCGCTGCGCCGCGCCCGGCTCTATGACGAGGCCGGTGCCGACGTGATCTTCGTCGAATCGCCGGAGAGCGAGGCGGAGTTGGAGCGCATCGGCAAGGAAGTGACCAAGCCGCTGCTCGCCAACATGGTCGAGTTCGGCAAGACGCCGCGCGTCGAGGCCGACCGGCTGAAGAAATGGGGTTTCAATCTCGCCATCTACCCCGGCCTCGGCTTTTCGGTCGCCGCCGAGGCGATGCGCCAGGCCTGGATGCATCTCAAGGACAAGGGCACCAGCGTCGGCACGAACGTGCCGCAATACCAGGGTGGCGACGGCGTGAAGAGCCTGCATGAATTGATGGGCTTCGCCGAGGTGTGGGACTTCGAGAAGCGTTGGGGCCTGTGAACGCCAAGCAGCTCCTCGAGATGCTGGCTCGTCTGCCGGCGCGCGCCTGGTTGCAGGGCGCCCTCGCGCTGGTGATGCTGGCCGTGATTGCGGTGCTGGGCTTCGCCGTGCTGGCAGGCGTCGTGGTGATCGCACTCGCAGTGATCTTCGCCTTCAAGGCCAAGGCCTGGTTGGCGCGCCAGTTCGGCGGTGGCGTGCCGGTTCCGCAACCACCACCACGGCCCGAACGTCGCGAGGTGACCGACGTGCAGTACGAGATCGTTGACAAGAAGGACGGCGACTCTCGTTAAGGGTCCCTCGGCCGGGATCTGAAGTCACCCGATCATCACAACCCTTTTGTTCTTAAACTCCAGGTGGTATTACCACGCGTTGCAAAAGTGCAACCGCCCAACCCAGGCTTGGAGGGCATCTCACATGGCAACGCGTGAAATCCTCCCCTTTGTAAAAGACAACAAGGCCTATGAAAAGTGGTTGGTGACGCAGTGCGACGTGGTGAAAAAGGATCTCGATCACAAGCACAAGCGCATGCGGCGCAATGATTTCGACTTCCTGCGGGCCACGTATTTTCGCTGGGCCAAGCAAATCGGCATTGTTTGCCCGGAACTGGAGAATGCGCCACGGGCGCTTTGTGTCGGCGACATTCATCTGGAGAATTTCGGTACCTGGCGCGATGCCGAAGGCCGGCTGGTTTGGGGCGTGAACGATTTCGACGAAGCGGCGGAGATGCCGTACGCTTTCGACTTGGTGCGCTTGGCGGCCAGCGCCCGCCTCGCGCGCAATACCACGTTGCATGGTCGGGACATCGCCGACTCGATCCTCGACGGATATTGCGAGGGTCTTGCACACCCGCGTCCCACGCTGCTCGATGAGCAGGAACAGTGGATGCGCGACTACGTTGCATGCACGGACAAGGAGCGGGCGGTTTTCCTGAGCGATGTGAAGGAGTACCCGCAGGCAAGCCCGTCGAGAAAGATTCAGGCCGGCCTCCTACACAGCTTGCCCAAGGATGCGACGCTCCTGCACTACAGTAGCCGGGTGGCAGGTGGAGGCAGTCTCGGCCGCCCGCGCTATGTGGCGCTTGCTGCCTACAGAGGCGGTCACGTCGTCCGCGAAGCCAAGGCGCTGGTTCCCTCGGCCTGGACCTGGGCCCATGGCCTGTCGCACCCAAAGCTCATGTTTCTCCAACTGGCCCGCGGCGCCCATCGTTCACCTGACCCGTTTCTCGACGTTCACGATGACTTCGTGTTCCGGCGTCTTGCCGCGGACTCGCGAAAGGTCGAACTCAGCCGCCCTGGTGGTATTTGCTTTGCACCGAAGCTCCTGCGAGCGATGGGATTCGACCTTGCGGCGATTCACGCCGCGTCTCCCGGTAACGGCAAGGCACTGCGGGCCGACCTTCGAAACCGGCCGAACGGCTGGTTGCGCACGGCTTCGAAAAGGGCCGCAAAGGAAGTCTCGAGAGACTACAAGGACTGGAAAAAAGCCTCATAAACATATTGGTCGGAGCGGCCTTCGCCTCGCCCTCACGAAACCCGGATCACCTTGCCCGGGTTCATGATGTTCTCCGGATCGAGGGCGCGTTTGATGGCGCGCATGGCATCGAGTTCGATCTTGGTGCGGTAGTGCGCGAGCTCGTCGACCTTGAGCAGGCCGATGCCGTGCTCGGCCGAGATCGAGCCGCCATGGCCCACGACGAGGTCGTAGACGGCGCCGCTGATCGCTTCGTGATGGGCCATGAAGCGCTGTTTGTCCCAACCGGGCGGCGACTGGCAGTTGAAGTGGAGATTGCCGTCGCCGACATGGCCGAAGGGCACGGGCCGGCACTCGGGCAGCGCCTTCTTCATCGCCGCCAGGCCCTCATGCATGAAGGTCGGCAGCTTGCTGACGGCCACCGAGATATCGTGCTTGATCGAGGGGCCTTCGCGCTTCTGCGCCTCGGAGTGGTTTTCCCGCAGCGCCCACAGCGCGCGCGCCTGGGTCTCGTTCTGGGCGATGGTGGCGTCGAGCACCTGGCCGCCTTCCATCTCCTCGCCGAGGAAGGCCTCCATCTTTTCGCGCAGGCCCGACTGGTTCTCGCCCTCGCGGCGCGGCCGGCTCGACGACCATTCGAGCAGCACGTACCAGTCGTGTTTGTCGGCCAGCGGATCGGTGGCGCCGGGAATATGCTTCAGGACAAAATCGATGCCCTGGCGGCTCATCAGCTCGCACGAGGTGACATTGTCATCGCTGGCGGCATGGGCGCCGCTCAGCAGGGCCACGGCGGCTTCGGGCGAGGGCACCGCGATCCACGACGTGGCGACGTCCTTGGGCTTGGGCCACAGTTTCAGCACCGCCTTGGTGATGATGCCGAGCGTCCCTTCGGCGCCGAGATAGAGGTCACGCAGGTCGTAGCCGGTATTGTCCTTCTTGAGGGCGCGCAAGCCGTTCCAGATATCGCCGGCCGGCGTCACCACTTCGAGGCCGAGCACCAGGTGGCGGGCGTTGCCGTAATGCAGGACCTGCACGCCGCCGGCATTGGTCGAGAGGTTGCCGCCGATGGTGCAGCTTCCCTCGGCCGCGAGGCTGAGGGGAAACAGGCGATCGTGCAGGGCCGCCGTCTCCTGCACGGTCTTGAGGATACAGCCGGACTCGACGGTCATCGAATAGCCGATCGGGTCGATATCGACGATGCGGTTCATGCGGTTGAGCGACAGCACGATCTCGCGGCCGCCTTCGTCCGGCGTGCCGCCGCCGACCAGGCCCGTGTTGCCGCCCTGGGGCACGATCGCAACCTTCTCGGCGGCGCACAGCCTGACCACGGCGGCCACCTCCTCGGTCGAGGCCGGCCGGACCACGGCAAGCGCCGTGCCGAGGAAATTCTCGCGCCAGTCGGTGAGGTAGGGATGCTTGGCGGCCGGGTCGGTGATCAGGCCGCGGTCGCCGACGATCGCGGCCAGTTTCTGTATGAAGTCGCTCACAACCGCAAAATCTTTCCGGGGTTCATGATGTTCTTGGGATCGAGCGCGCGCTTGATGGTGCGCATCGTATCGAGCTCGATCTTGGAGCGGTAGTGCGCCAGCTCGTCGATCTTGTCGATGCCGATGCCGTGCTCGGCCGAGATCGAGCCCGAGAGGTCGCGCACCAGGTCGTTCACCGCGCGGGTGATGGCAGGCGAATATTGGTGCAGCGTCTGGCGGTCCATGCCCTTCGGCCCCATGAAGGAGAAGTGAAGATTGCCGTCGCCGATATGGCCGAGCGGGTAGGGGCGGATGCTGGGCAGGATGTCGAGTGAGGCCTTGATGCCCTTCTCGATGAAGGTCGGGATCTTTGAGATCGACACCGAGATGTCATAGCTGAGGCCGGGCCCTTCGGCGCGCGAGGCCTCGGCCACCCCCTCGCGGATGCGCCACATGTTGCGCGACTGCGATTCGGCCTGGGAGATGACGGCGTCGATCACGCGGCCGGCTTCCATCTGGTCGGATAGGAACTGCTCCATCTTCTCGGACATGCCCTCGGCGCCCTCGGCCTTGGGCCGCGACGAGGTCCATTCGAGCAGCAGGAACCATGGCGTGTCGGCCTTGAGCGGATCCTGCGTGCCGGGAATGTGGCGCAGCACCATGTCGGTACAGGCGCGGCTCATCAGCTCGCACGAGCCGACATTGTCCTCCGACGCGGCATGCGCTTCGGACAGGATCTCGATGGCGGCCTGCGGGTCGCGGATGGCGAGCCAGGCGGTCGCCACGTCCTTGGCTGCGGGCCACAGCTTCAACACCGCCTTGGTGATGATGCCGAGCGTGCCTTCGGCCCCCATGAAGAGATGCTTGAGATCGTAGCCGGTATTGTCCTTCTTGAGCGAACGCAGGCCGTTCCAGACGTCGCCGTTCGGCAGGACCACTTCGAGGCCCATCACCAGATTGCGCGCATTGCCGTAGCGCAGCACCTGCACGCCGCCGGCATTGGTCGAGAGATTGCCGCCGATCATGCACGAGCCCTGGGCGCCGAGGCTCAGGGGGAAGAAGCGGTCGGCCGACGCGGCGGTCTCTTGCAAGGTCTGCAGCACGCAGCCCGCTTCGACCGTCATGCTGTAGCCCACGGGATCGACTTCCAGGACATGGTTCATGCGGCCGAGCGACAGCAGGATGCCGGTATGGCTGGGATAGGGTGTGGCGCCGCCCATCAGGCCGGTATTGCCGCCCTGGGGCACGATGGCGATGCCGTTGTCGAAGCAGAGTTTTACGACCTTGGAGACTTCCTCGGTGTTGGCCGGGCGCACCACGACGGCGGCGTTGCCGACCGTCGAGCCGCGCCAGTCGGTGACGAAGGGCTGCTTGCCCGGTGCGTCGAGTATCAGCCCCTTGTCGCCGACGATGGCGCGCAGGCTTTCGAGAATGGTGGGCGTGACCGGGACGGTCGGAATGGTGGGTGGTATGAGGCTGTCGGGCATGGCTTTTTGTTTCTCTCCCTGAGGAGGCGAATCTAGCGCCGGCCGGCTGCCGCGTCACCCGCCGCGGCGCGCCGCAGACGATCGTTGATCGCAAGGCCGAGGCCCGTTTCCGGAATAGGCATGACCGCGATGCGGCCGATGCCCGGCCGGTCGAGCGCGCGCATATGGGCGAAGAGATTGGCGGCGGCTTCGCCGAGATCGCCTGTCGGGCTGAGATTGTAGGTCAGTGCTGCACCGGCCGGCGGCAAGGGGCCGAAAGCCAGCAGGCCCTCGTCCAGTCCGACCGAAATGGCGTTGAGGCGGACCGGCCGGCCGGGCGCGTAGTGGCTCGCGAGCTGGCCCGGCGATTTGCGCGCGGCGTCGCCGCTCGGGAGGGCATCCGACAGCGCTATCGGACCGATGACGGCCTCGATGGCCTCGCGCGTGACGCCGCCCGGCCGCAGCAAGGTCGGCGTGGAGGCGGTGAGGTCGAGCACGGTCGATTCGACGCCGACCAGGCAGGGCCCGCCGTCCAGGATCATCGGTACGCGGTCACCCAGGGATTCGGCCACATGCTCGGCCCGGGTCGGGCTGACGGCGCCGCTGCGGTTGGCGGAGGGGCCGGCGATGGGCCGGCCGGCGGCGCGGATCAGCGCCTGCGCCACCGGATGGGCCGGGGCGCGGATCGCCACCGTGTCGAGGCCGGCACTGGCCAGCAGCGAGAGAGCAGAGTTCCCGAGGCGCGGCAGGACGAGGGTGAGGGCGCCCGGCCAGAGGCGCGCGGCCAGCCGTTCGGCGGCGTCGCTCCAGGCCACGAACGCCTTTGCCGTCGCAGCGTCGAGCACATGGGCGATCAGCGGATTGAAGCTTGGCCGGCCCTTGGCCTCGAAGATCGCCGCCACCGCGCGCTCGTTGGTGGCGTCGCCGCCCAGCCCGTAGACCGTTTCGGTTGGAAAGGCGACCAACCGGCCGTCGCGGATGAGACGCGCCGCCTCGGTCACGCCCGCAGCCGTCGGCTCGACGATCATGAGCGGGCCGCTTTGCTGCGGGCGATGAAGTGCGGGTTGTGAAATTCCGGTTTGCCGTAGGTAAGGGGCTTGCCGTCTGTGGTGACGACCTCGCCGCCGGCCGCTTCCAGCACGCCCTGACCGGCCGCGGTATCCCATTCGCAGGTCGGGCCGAAGCGCGGGTAGATGTCCCCCTGACCGTCGGCGATCAGGCAGAATTTCAACGAGGAACCGGCCTGCTTGCGCTCGGCGATGGTCAGACCCTCGCGCCCGAACCAGATGTCGAGATCGCTGTAGATCGCCGTGCTGCGGCTGGCGAGCGCGGTCAGGCCCTCCGGCGGCGGCGTGCGCGTCCTGATCGACTGGAAGGCGCCGCCGGCCTCGCTCTTTTCGGCACCGAGGGAGGCCGCGCCGCGCCACAGCGTGTCGGTGGTAGGTGCCAGCACAATGCCGAGCGTCGGCCGTCCGTCCTCGATCAGTCCGATATTCACCGTGAACTCGCCGTTGCGCTTGATGAATTCCTTGGTGCCGTCGAGCGGATCGACCAGCCAAAACGGGCCCCCATTGAGGTTAGGCAGACGGCCGGCCGCCATCTCCTCCTCAGCGACCACGGGTGTGTCCGGCGTGAGCGTCCGCAGGCCCGCCACGATGATCAGCTCGGCGGCATGGTCGGCGTCGGTGACCGGGCTCTTGTCGGCCTTGGCGCGCACGCCGAGGTCGCCAGCATAGATTCGCATGATCTCGCGCGCAGCGTCGCGGGCGAAGGCGGTGCAGGCGTCGAGGAGGATTTGCGGGCTTGGGAGGGGCTTGGGCATGGATCCTTCGCTTTGGGGCGGGGACCTTATCGTCCCTTTTGCCTTGCTTGACATCGAAAACAGGCGCGCTCAAACTTTCAGAACAATGTTCTGATATTTAGAACAGGAGGTTTTCATGCCGGCCAAGATCATCGGAATGATCGGTGTCGCCCCACCCCAGGGCACGGCGCTCCATGTCATTGCGGGGGGCATCTCGCCTTCTTTCGTCAAGGAATTTGCCCAGGCCCACGAGGCGGCGGATTTCGACTATGTGCTGGTCGGCTATTACTCGTCGTCGGCGGATGGCTTCGGTGTCGCCTCGTATGCGGCGGCCCACACCAAGAAGCTCTCCTTCCTGATCGCACACCGTCCCGGCAATGTGACGCCGACCCTGGCGGCGCGCACGGCCGCCACCTTCGATGCGCTATCGGGGGGCCGGCTCGCCTTGCACATCATCGCCGGGATAACCGACGAGGATCAGCAGCGCGAAGGCGATTTCTCAGCCAAATCGGAGCGCTACGCGCGCGCGGCGGAGTATCTCGATGTCATGCGCCGGGTCTGGACGTCCAAAACGCCGTTCGATTACGATGGCCGCTTCTACAAATTCAAAGCGGCCTTCTCGGAAGCCAGGCCCGTCCAGCAGCCCTATCCACCGCTGTTCTTCGGCGGGTCCTCGCCGGAGGCGCTGGCGATGGGCGCGCAGCATTGCGATGTCTTCGCCATGTTCGGCGAGCCGCTGGCCGAGACCGCCGAGCGCATCGCCGAGTTCCGCACCCTTGCCGCGCCGTACGGCAAGCGGCCGCGCTTCAACGTCTCCTTCCGGCCGATCATCGCCAAGACCGAAGGCGAGGCGTGGGACAAAGCCAAGAAGATTCTCGCGGACCTGAAGACAGGCGCTGAATTGTCGACCAGGACGCAGGACAAGTCGGCCGAGCGGCTGGTGGCAATTGCGGCGCGCGGCGACGTGCATGACGAGCGTCTATGGATGCCCGTTGTCGCGGCCTCGGCCGGCAAGGGCAACACCTCCTGCCTGGTCGGCACGCCGGAGCAGGTCGCTGAGGCCATACTCAAATATTACCGGCTCGGCGTCGCCTCGTTCCTGATCCGTGGCTTCGATCCCCTGGGCGACGTCGCTGATTTCGGCCGCGAGCTGATCCCGCGCATCAAGGCGGGCGCGCTGCAGATCGACCAGGAGATGGCGGCCGCGGCTTAGCGTCCGGGCATGGACACCACCGTCGTCAAGGCCCTCTCGATCCTGGAGACGCTGGCCGGCAGCCAGACGCCGCTCGGCGTGACCGAACTCGCCACGACCCTCGATTTGTCCAAGAGCAACGTGCACCGCCTGCTGCAGACGCTGGCGAGCCGGGGCTACGTGATGGCCAGCGATCACCGCTACGCTGCGACGACCAGGGTCTGGGAGCTCGGCGCCCAGGTGATCGGCCGACTCGATGTCGTGCGCGTGGCGGTTCAGCCCATGCAGCGCCTGGTCGCGCAGACCGACGAGACCGCGCATCTGTCGATCCTCGATCTCGCCGCCTGCGAGGTCGTATCGATCCACAATGTCGAAAGCAGCCAACCGGTGCGCGCCTATTCGCGGATCGGCCAGCGCACGCCGGCGCATGGCGTCGCCACTGGCAAGGCGCTGCTCTCGGTACAGCCGCACGAGGCGCTGCTCGCGCTGCCCGAGGTGCTGCCGCGCTTCACGCCGCACACGATCTGGCGGCGCGACGATCTCCTGATGGTTCTCGAGAAGACGCGACGCGACGGCTATTCGACCAATCTCGGCGAGTGGCGGGAGCAGGTGGGCGGTGCCGCTGCGGTCGTCTACGACCACTCCGGCAGCCCGCTCGCCGCGCTCGGCCTCACCGTGCCGGTCGAACGCATGAAGCCGGACGTCATGGCCCGCTACATCCCGCTGATCACGGCGACCGCTGCCGAGATCTCCCGCCTGATGGGCGCGCCGGACCGGGGCTAGGGCACGTTTCAATTGGATGGAATGGTCCGCTCTCGGAAGCCCTCTCCGCCCGCGTCATCGCCTGTCGGATTCACAGATCTCCGCTCATGCTCAAGTCCCTCTCCGCCCGCTCTTAGCGGGGGGAGAGGCTAGGTGAGGTGGGTCAGAATCTTCTTACTCACACACCGCGTCTGTAACGCCGACCACCTCACCCTCCCAGTGCTAACGCACTGGGCCCCGCCCTCTCCCCCGCGAAGCGCGGCGGAGAGGGAGCATGAGGGCCGATTCCATCTAATCGAAATCCGCTCTAGCTGTCGTACTTGAGCAGCGTCTCGACCGGGACGGTGAGCTTCTTGCGGCCTTCGAGGAAAGTGAGTTCGATCACGCAGGCTGCTGCCGGGACGACGGCGCCCACCGTTTCCAGAAGCGTCACCGCGGCCGCCAGGGTGCCGCCGGTGGCGAGCAGGTCGTCGACCAGCACCGCGCGCGCGCCCCTCTTGATGGCGTCCTGCTGGATCTCGATCGTGTCGGTGCCGTATTCGAGCGCATAGGTGTGGCGCACCGTCGTGCCGGGCAGCTTGCCCTGCTTGCGCAGCATCACGAATCCGGTGCCCAGCGCCAATGCGAGTGGGGCGGCGAGCAGGAAGCCGCGCGACTCGATGCCGGCCAGCACGTCCGGCTTGTAGGGTCTGATCTCGGCGGCCATCCGCTCGATGGTCTCGTGCCAGGCCTTGGCATGCGCGAGCAGGGTCGAGATGTCGTAGAACAGGATTCCCGGCTTGGGAAAATCGGGGATCGCGCGGATATGGTTCTTGAGATCGATGTTTTTGGACATGTCGTCTCCTCGCTCAGGCGTAGGCCGGCGGCGGTTCGAAGCTGCGATATTCTCTCTCCAGCGCTTTGGCGAAGGCGATGCCGGTATAATCGCCGTATTGCGGCGCGACGATCTGCACGCCGACCGGCAGCCCGTCGTCGGTCAGGCCGATCGGCGCCACGGTCGACGGCAGCAGGACCGCGCCCGAGTAGCCCGCCCAGAAAATCTGGTCGACCACCGGGACCTTCTTGTTGTTGACCACGATGGTGCGCTTGTGGCGCAGGCCCGTCTGGTCGTGCGGAAACGCCGCCGTCGCCGCGACCGGGCACAGCATCAGGTCGTAGTCCTGGAAGAACGCATCCCAGGCGAGCCGCATCTTGTGGCGCTTCTCGTTCAATTGCAGCCAGGTGCGATGGGGCAGCGAATTGCCGCGCTGCATCTGGGCGTAATAGCTCATGTCGGAGGCGGGAAAACCCTTCGCTTCGGCCGCGGCTTTCTCGTAGAGCTCATCGGACATCCGGCCCGAGGTCGCGGCGCGGAGCAGGCGGATATAGACATCGTTCAACTCGGCGGTGTCGATCGCCGGCCGCGCCGTCATGCTCACCTTGGCTTTGCTCTTGCCCAAAAAGTCGGCGAGCTTCTGGATCTGCTGCTGCACTGACGCGTCGACCTCGGAATTGGGATCGGTCAGCAGCACCGCTACCTTGAAGTCGCGCAGGTTCTTTTTCTTCGGTCGCGGCAGGCTGAGCGTCCAGCCGCGGCCATCGATGGCGTCGGGACTGGCCATGATATCCATGGCGATTTCGAGATCCTCGGCGCCGCGCGCCAGGGGCCCGACCACGCCGATATCGCCATAGGCGACGGCACCGGCCAGCGCGTGACCCTTGGGCGAGACCACGCCCCAAGTCGGCTTGTGGCCGAACACACCGCAGTAATGCGCGGGATTGCGGATCGAGGCGCCGATATCGCTGCCTGCCTCGATGCCGGTGAGTCCGGCCGCCAGGGCCGCGCCCGAGCCGCCCGACGAGCCACCGGGCGTGCGCCCGAGATCCCAGGGATTGTTGGTCGAGCCGTAGATCTCGTTGTAGCTCTGCCAGTCGGCCAGCATCAGTGGGATGTTGGTCTTGCCGAACAGCGTCACGCCGGCATCGCTCATGCGCTGGGCGACCAGTGAATTGGTCTTGGCGATACCGTCCTTGAAGGCCGGGTCGCCCCAGGTCGTCGGGTAGCCGGCGACGTCGAAGGATTCCTTGATGGTCATCGGCACGCCATGCAGCGGCCCCAGTTTCTTGGCCGTGCTGACGGCTTTGTCGGCCGCCTTGGCGCGCTTGCGGGCGCCGGGGATGTCGGTGGCGATGATGGCGTTCAGGGCCGGATTGTGCGCCTCGACGCGCTTCAGATAGAGATCGAGCAGTTCGAGGCAGCCGATTTTCTTCTTCCGGACCGCGGCGGCGAGCTGCTTGGCGGTCTTGAAGGGCAAAGCAAGGGACATGCGATGGGATTCCGATCCGGCGATGGACGACAATACAGGCCGTACCATATTGTCCCCGGCGCCGTGAAGAAACTCCCGTCCATACGCTCTGAATCACTTAGTGTGGCCGGGGCCGCACCCGCGCGGTGGGTTCGGCGACCAGCGGATCGTCCGGCCAATAATGCCGGGGATAACGGCCCTTGAGTTCCGCTTTCACCGATTTGTAGCCATTGGCCCAGAAGCTCGCGAGATCGCGCGTCACCTGCACGGGGCGGCGTGCCGGCGAGAGTAGATGGATGGTGAGCGGCACCTTCGCGCCGCCAATGCGCGGCGTGTCGGTGAGGCCGAACATCTCCTGCAGACGCACCGAAAGGGTGGGCTCGGCCGGGTTGGCGTAGTCCACCGCCACGCG
>Ga0193717_1001874_pt1 | contig 12523 bp, 11 predicted proteins | sample U2c2metaG_FD_145900 | JGI IMG/M metagenome (GOLD analysis project Ga0193717, IMG submission 145900) | Soil microbial communities from a riparian zone of the East river system, Colorado, United States - U2c2 | ecosystem: Environmental > Terrestrial > Soil > Riparian zone | place: USA: East River...
GCATCGTCACAACGCTCCTGCGTGACGTTCTCAACATCAACATCTACGCCATGGGCTTCAATTTCCTGACCACGTCGGGCCTGATCGCGGTCTATCTGTTCTTCCAGATACCGCTGATGGTGGTCATCATCATCCCGGCGCTCGACGGATTGAAGAAAGAATGGGGCGAGGCCGCCGCCACGCTCGGCGCCACGCAGTCGCAGTATTGGCGCATGGTGGTCATACCGGTTTTGTGGCCGAGCTTCCTCGGCACGGTCATCCTGTTGTTCGCAAACGCCTTCGGCGCTATCGCCACCGCTTATGCGTTTGCCGGTCCGGCGCTTAACATCGTCCCCATCAAGCTCTATTCGCAGATCAATGGCGACGTGCTGCACAACCCGCAACTCGGCTATGCCATTGCCTTCGGCATGATCGTCATTACCGGGCTTGCCAATGTCTTCTACATCTGGTTCCGGACTCGCTCCGAAAGGTGGCTCAAATGAAGTCGGGTAAGTTCTGGGCCTGGGTCGTCTTCATCATCGGTGCGGCCTATTTCTTCATTCCGCTGATGGCGACGGTCGAGTTCTCGCTGCGCATGCGGCGCGGCGTGCATTCTTTCGACGCCTACCAGATCGTGCTGGGCGATCCGCGCTTCCAGTCGACCTTCCTGTATTCGGTGGTCGCGGCCATCTTCACCATCATTCTGGGTGTACTGATCGTGGTGCCGGCGGCCTACTGGATCCGGTTGCGCCTGCCGCAGCTGCGGCCGATTGTCGAATTCATCACCCTTTTGCCGCTGGTCATTCCGGCCATCGTCATTGTTTTCGGCTACATCAGAATGTACGGCTCGAATTCGCCGCTGCCGTTCCTGGGAAGCAATTTTGGTGCGAATGCCTTGCTGGTCATCGGCTACGCAACGCTGGCTCTGCCCTACATGTATCGCGCCGTCGATACCGGTCTGCGCACCATCGATGTGCGCACGTTGACGGAAGCAGCGCAGATCCTGGGCGCCGGCTGGGGTACGATCATTGGCCGGGTGATCCTGCCCAATGTGCTGATCGCCGTGCTGTCGGGCGCCTTCTTGACCTTTGCCATCGTCATCGGCGAGTTCACCATGGCCAGCCTGCTCAATCGTCCGGCCTTTGGCCCGTACCTGCAGAACATCGGCGCCAACCGCGCCTATGAGCCGGCAGCCCTTGCCATCATCGCCTTCGCCATCACCTGGGGCTGCATGTCGCTGATCCAGATCCTGTCCCGTTTCGCGCCGAAATCGTCGAACCGCCCGAACTGACCTGAGAGAAAAAGCCATGGCCGAGCCATTCCTGTCCATCCAGCATGTGCGAAAATCCTACGGCACCAACACCGTGGTGCAGGACTTCAGCCTCGACGTCGAGCCGGGCGAGTTCGTCTCGTTCCTCGGGCCATCGGGTTGCGGCAAGACGACGGTGCTGCGCATGGTCGCCGGCTTCGAAGAGCCGTCGGCCGGCAAGATCGTCGTCGCCGGCAAGGACATCACAAGACTGAAGCCCAATCAGCGCAATGTCGGCATGGTGTTCCAGGCTTATGCGCTGTTTCCGAACCTGACCGTGGCACAGAACATCGCCTTCGGGCTGAAGGTTGCCGGCATGTCGAAGGCCGACGCCGACAAGCGCGTCGCCGAGATGCTCGACATGATCAAGCTGCCGCAGATGGCCGACCGTTATCCCTACCAGCTCTCGGGCGGCCAGCAACAGCGCATCGCGCTGGCGCGTGCGATTGCGCCGAAGCCGAAGCTGCTGCTGCTCGACGAGCCGCTGTCGGCGCTCGACGCCAAGGTGCGCGTGTCGCTGCGCGAGGAAATCCGCTCCATCCAGAAGAAGCTCGGCATCACCACCATCTTCGTCACCCACGACCAGGAAGAGGCGCTGTCGATCTCGGACCGCATCGCCGTCATGTATGGCGGCAAGGCCGAGCAGGTCGCCACGCCGTTCGAGATCTACAACCGGCCGTCGACCAAATTCGTCGCCAATTTCGTCGGCACGCTGAACGTGCTCGAGGGCAAGGTCACCGATGCCGCATCCGGCACGGTGCAGGTCAACACGCAGGAAGTCTCGCTCAAGGGCAAGCTCAACGGCTCGAAGTCCGGCGACACGCTGTCGCTGGCGCTGCGGCCGGAAGCGATTTCACTTGGCCGTCAGCCCGGCCGTGACTCCAGCCTCTCCGGCGAGATCTCCGAAGTGCATTTCCTCGGTTCGGTGATCCGGGTCCGTGTCGGCATCGGCGGCAACACGGTCTCGCTGGACACGTTCAACAGCCCCGCCACGCCGCCTCCTGCCGTCGGCGAAAAGGCCGACATATCGTTTTCGTCGAGCGATATGCTGGTGCTGCACTAACAACGACAGCGCTTGATCAAGCCGGCGCGATGAACGGTTGCGAGATCGTCTGAAAGACGGGCAAGGCCTCCAGCCGCGCGGCGTGGGAATCGAGCGCCGGGAAATCGGCCAGCGACACGAGCCCGGGATGCGCTTCGCCGATGAAGCGGAGCACGGCGGCAACCGCAATGTCGGCGTGACCGATGCGGTCGCCGAACCAGTGGGCTGTCGACCTTGCGGAGCGATCGGCTTCCAGTACTGCAAGGACGGCTTCGATCTGCGTCCGGCAGCGCCCGGCCCAGAGATCAGAGACTTTCTCGTGCAGCCGCGTCTCGTAGAACAGGCTGACCGCCTTGTCGCCGAGGCCAGTCGCCAGGGCTGAGATCTTCAGCGCATGATAGCGCGCGGGCTCGTCTGTCGGAAACATCCTTCGCTCGGCCGGAACGAGGCTGTCCAGATAGTCGAGCATGAGGTGGCTCTCGATCAGCACCTCGCCATTGTTCAGCACCAGTGTCGGCACACGCGTCAGCGGGTTGTAGGGTCGAATCTCATTGGCATCGCCGAAGGCCGACCAGGGACGATGCTCGAAAATCATGCCGTACAAGGTCAGCGCGATGCCGACACGGCGAACGAAAGGCGAGTCGTACTGGCCGATGAGGATCATGACCGACCCTTACAGGTCGGCCGGCGGCATGGATACAGCCAGGCGAGCAGGACCCGCTGGACAATCAATAGCATCCTGTCACCTTGTTCCTGCCGACGAACCTGCCTAGCCGCTAAGATGATGTCATGGCTCTTTTCGAACTGACCCTTGTTCTCCTGTTGATCGCCGTCGCGCTGACGGCGCTGTCGCGGCGTCTCGAGATACCTTATCCTTCGCTGCTGGCTCTGGCCGGCGCCGGTCTCGCTTTCGTGCCTGGTGCGCCGACGATCGAGATCGACCCGGAGCTGGCGCTGGCGCTGTTCATTGCACCGGTGCTTCTGGATGCCGCCTACGACACATCGCTCAGGGATCTCAACCGCTATCGGCTGCCGCTCGTGGCTCTGGCGCTCGGCGCCGTCATCTTCACCGCGGCGATCGTTGCTTTCGTCGGCTGGAAAATGGCCGGGCTGCCGATCGCGGCGGCGATAGCGCTGGGCGCCATCGTCGCACCGCCCGACGCGGTGGCGGCGTCGGCCGTGCTCGGGCAGTTCAAGGTGCCGCACCGCATCACCGCCATCCTGCAGGGCGAGAGCCTGCTCAACGATGCCACCGCGCTGCTGATCTACCGGTTGGCGGTTTCGGCAGCGCTCGGCTCGATCATGCTGAGCAACGCCATTCCGACAATCCTGCTGTCAACGATAGGCAGCCTGGTCGCGGGTTATCTGCTTGGCCGCTTCTCGTTGCTGACGCTCTCCCGGATCGAGGATGCGGCGAGCAGCACGGTGGTGCAATTCGCCGGAACGTTCGGCGTCTGGATCCTGGCTGACAAGCTCGGCCTTTCGGCCATCATCACCATCGTCGTCTATGCCATGACCCTTGCGCGCAGGGCGCCGCGCCGGATGTCGGCAAGGCGGCGCGTCAGCACCTATTCGGTGTGGGAGTCGGCGGTCTTCGTGCTCAACGTGCTGGCCTTCGTGCTGATGGGCCTGCAGGCACGGTCGATCGTCGGCCGGCTTGCCGGGGAAGGGCAGGGCGAAGCCTTCGTCTTCGCCGCGACGGTGCTGGCCGTCGTCATCGTGTCGCGCCTCGCCTGGGTGTTGGGTTTCGGCGTGATCATGCGATGGTTTGCCCGTTTCGGCAGCGAGGACCAAAGGCGAGCAGCACCGACGGTTCGCGGCGGCCTGCTCATCGGCTGGTGCGGTATGCGCGGCCTGGTGACGCTGGTGGCTGCCTTTGCCCTGCCGGCCGACTTTCCCGGCCGCGATCCGATCGTGCTTGCCGCCTTCGCGGTGGTTCTGGGCACGCTGGTGCTGCAAGGCATGACGCTGAAGCCGCTGCTGCGAATACTCGACTTCGATCTGGACAGAACGGTCGACATCGAGGTGGCGCAGGCGCGGGTTGCCATCATGCAGGCCGCACTTGACGTGTTGAGCCGCAAGACGTCGGCCGCGGCGGCTGTCGTGCGCGAGCAGTACGAGGCTCAGCGCGTGGTCGCGGAAAACCCGGATGACGCTCAGGCCGCGACCGAATACGACCGGCTGCGCCTCTATGCCATCAACCGCCAGCGCGACACGCTCGAGGAATTGCGCCGCAACGGCACGATCGGCGACGAAGCCTATCACCGCCTGGAAGAAGAGATCGACTGGTCGGAACTGGCGGCATCGCCGGCGGGAAGTTTCCAGCCGCTCACGACATCATAGACGCTGGACCAGTTCCGCCACCCGCTCGGCACATTGTAACCTGCCCACCGAACCGTTACTGCCAACAGCGAAACTAAGCCGGGTAACCAATGAAGCTGGTCAGCTACAATATCCAGTACGGGTTCGGCAGCGATGGCCGTTACGATCTGACGCGCTGCGCCAGGCCGGTCGACGGCGCCGACATCATCGCGCTGCAGGAGGTGGAGCGGCACTGGCAACGGACCAACGAGGACGACCAGCCGGAGCTGCTCTCTCGGCTGCTGCCCGGCTATCACTGGGTCTACGGTCCGGCCTTCGACATGGACGCCAGCGAGCAGCGGGACGGCCGCATCGTCAACCGGCGCCGGCAGTTCGGCACCATGGTGCTGTCCAAGCTGCCGATCGTCTGGTCGCGGCTGCATGCGCTGCCGATGCGCCGCACGCTGCGGCCGCTCAACACCCGCAACGCGGCGCTCGAATGCATGGTCCGCACACCGGCCGGTCCGGTCCGCGTGCTGTCGCTGCACCTTGCTCATATCGCGGCCGAAGAGCGGCTGGAGCAGATTGACTATCTGCTCGCCGAGCACCGACGCGCGCCGTCCGATGGCGGACCGTGGAGCGGCGTCGATGACGAGCCGGCACGCAACTGGAGCAATAGTGAGCCGGAGCCGGAAAATCCGCTGGCGGCGATCTGGCTGGGTGACTTCAACATGGAGCCGGGCAGCGCCGAATACAGCCGCATCGTCGGCAGCACGCCCTATCATCGCGGCGCTGCCTATCTCGATGGTTTCGTCGATGCCGCCGTCGTTGCCGGCGAGCCGGCTACGGATTTCCACACCCATGTGAAGACCATCGACGGCAAGCTGACAAATCGCCGGCTCGACCATTGCTTCGTCGGCGGCATGTTTGCCGGGCGCGTCCGCTCGGTCAGCGCCGATATTGGTGAGGTCGCATCGGATCATTTTCCGTTGCGGGTCGACATCGATCTCGAGACGCCGCTCGCCACGCAGCGCGGCGGATGAGCCGCCAATGACCTTGTTTGTGTTCTTCGCAGTGCTTGCCGCCGCCGCCATGCACGCGATCTGGAATGCGCTGGTCAAGGTCCATCTCGACCGCTTCCTGTCGATCACGCTGATGACGCTCGGCATGGGTGCCGCAGCTCTGGTGGTGCTGCCCTTCGTCGAAGTGCCGAAAGCCGAGGTCTGGCCCTACATCATCGCCTCGGTGATCTTCCACATGGGCTACCGGACCTTTCTGATCGGCGCCTACCAGGCTGGCGATTTCGCCCAGACCTATCCGCTGGCGCGCGGCACCGCGCCGCTGCTGGCGGCGCTGGGCGGCATGTTCGTCGTCGCCGAAGTGCCGGCGCCGCTTGCCATTGTCGGCATTTTTCTGTTGTCGGCCGGCACGCTGGTGATGTCGTTTCGCGGCGGCGCGCATCTGGAAAAGCTGAACCTGCGCGCGGTCGGCTTTGCGCTGGGCACGTCGATCTTCATCGCCAGCTATACGCTCTCCGACGGCAGCGGCGCGCGGCTGGCCGCAACGGCGCAGAGCTATGCCGCCTGGCTGTTCATCTGCGATGCGCTTGGAGCGCTGGTGCTGTGCCTGATCTTCCGCGGACCGAAGGCGCTGCCGGTGCTGGCGCGCGACTGGAAGGTAGGCCTGTTCACCGGCGTGCTCAGCGGTGCGGCCTACTGGATCGTGATGTGGGCGATGACCAAGGCGCCGATCGCCTCGGTGGCGTCACTGCGCGAAACCTCGATCCTGTTCGCCATGCTGATCTCGGTGTTCGCGCTCGGCGAGAAGATGACGGGCTGGCGCGGTGCCGCCGCGCTCAGCATCGTCGCCGGTGTCGTCGCGCTCCGATTGGGTTAGCTTAGCACCGTCATCATTTGGCCGCGTCGCTCCGGACTGAAGCGGATGACGACGATGATGCAGACTGCGACCACGCCGGCAAAGAGCGCCAGCGCGTAGCCATAGCTGCCGCCGGCGCTTTCCGCGATGCCGGCCTGATAGGGGCCGCCATAGGACGCCGCGAGATTGCCGGCCTGATAGATAAAGCCGGGCAAGGTCGCCCGCACCGACCCGGGCGAAAGCTCGTTGAGGTGCACCGGGATGACGCCCCAGGCGCCTTGCACCGCGACCTGCATGACGAAGGCGCCGATGGCGAGCATGAACGGCGTGGTGCTGTAGGCCCACAGCGGTATGGACGGCAAGGCGATCACGCAGGCCAAGGTGATGGCGTTGACGCGGCCGATCTTTTCCGACAGCGCGCCGAACGCCAGGCCGCCGACGATGGCGCCGATGTTGGCGACGATGGTGATCCAGCTCACCGTATGCGGATCGAAGCCATGCTGCTTCTTCAGGAAGGTCGGATAGAGGTCCTGCGTGCCGTGGCTGAAGAAATTGAAGAACATCATCAGCACGACCGCATAGAGCGCGACGCCCCAGTGTTTTTGCAGCGTTTCCAGGAGCCCTGGCCTGGCGGTCTTCTGCGCCTCGACGAAAGCCGGCGATTCCGGCACATGCGAGCGGATGAAAAGAACGATCAGGGCCGGGATGAAGGAGAGCAGGAACATGGCGCGCCAGCCGACGGTGTAGCCGCCGATCGTCTGTTGGTAGAGCAGGCCATAGACCACTGCCGCCAGAAGGTAGCCGGCCGGATAGCCGCATTGCAGGATGCCCGACACCATGCCGCGCGCGCTGGGCGGGATGGACTCCATGGCGAGCGAACTGCCGAGCCCCCATTCGCCGCCCATGGCGATGCCGAACAGGGCGCGCATTGCCAGGAAGATGCCGAGATTGGGCGAGAAGGCAGCCAGCGCGCCGATCACCGAGTAGCTGACGATGTTGAGCATGAGGATGGGCTTGCGCCCGTATTTGTCGGCAAGCATGCCAAAGAAAAATGCACCGATGAAGCGCGTCGCCAAGGTCAGGAACAGCGCCTTCGAGACTGCCGGGACGTCGGCATGGAACTCGGTCGCAATATCGGTGAGCAGGAATGTCAGAAGGAAGAAATCAAAAGCGTCGAGCGTCCAGCCCAGAAACGAAGCCAGGACGGTCTTCTTCTGCTGTGCATTGAGATTCAAGGCGTCCTCCTTTGCCATCCCCGGGCAACGATATGTCGCCCGGTCGGCAAAAGAGAACAGCTGTCAGCCGGCTTTCGAAACGCCGGCGGTCACTTTTTCGTAAGATCGAGATCGAAGACCATTAATCCGTCGGTGCCGCCTTCGAGTGCCGCCACCAGCCGGGCGCCGGCGCGCTGATGCGCTTCATGCACCAGATAGGCGTCGCGGGCGGCGGCATCGCGGAAGTCGATGGTGAAGCCGTGGGTGAAGCCGCGCGCGAAAGGTTCAGGGCTGACATTGGCGCTGAATTTTACCGCGTCCATGCCGTCGATCACCTGTCGCAACGCCTCGAGGTCGGCATGGATCGCTATGCGCTCGGCGTTGGGAACATCATTGCGAAACGTGACGAAGACACAGTGCCTGATCATTTTTGCTCCCTAAGCGGCTAAGCGGCTAAGCGGCCCGGTTGCCGGAAAACACGGCCGGCGGCAGCGGCTCGCGGCCGAGGATGATGTCGGCGCCCTTTTCTCCCACCATGATGGTCGGTGCATTGGTGTTGGAGGAGGGCACACGCGGCATCACCGAGGCGTCGCAGACTCGCAGGCCCTCGATGCCGCGCAGCCTGAGATCCGGCGTCACCACGGCCATGGTGTCGTGGCCCATGCGGCAGGTGCCGACCGGATGATGATCGGTCTTGGCGGTGCGGCAGGCATAGTCGATCAGCTCCTCGTCGCTGGTGAGCGCCGCGCCGGGCAACACTTCGCGCAGCACATAAGGGGAAAGCGCCTTTTGGCGCATGATCTCGCGCACCAGCCGCAGTCCCTTGAGCGACATGTCGCGATCATAGGGATCGGACCAGTAGTTCGGATCGATGAGCGGGTGGTCGGCAGGGTCGGCGCTTTTCAGGCGCACCGTGCCGCGCGAGCGCGGCCGCAGCAGGGCCGAGTTCAACGTTGCACCGGGATTCCTGAGCTTCTCGACGCCCGCTTCGATGCCGGAGCCGAGGCCGAAATGGAATTGGATGTCGGGCGAGGCGGCGGTCGGGTCGACGTACCAGAAGCCGCCGGTCTCGAACAGGCTGGAGGCGACCGGCCCGTTCTTCAGCAGCAGATATTGCAGGCCGGCCCACACCGTGCGGTGGAGCTTGGCGTAATTGTCGTAGGTGTGGTCGCCGGTGCATTCGGCAATGACGAACAGGTCGAGATGATCCTGCAGGTTGGAGCCGACACCGGGCAGATCATGCACCGGCGTGACCCCGACCGCTTTCAGATGGTCGGCCGGGCCGATGCCCGACTGCATCAGGAGCTTTGGCGAGCCAATGGCGCCGGACGAGACGATCACTTCGCGGTCGGCGCGCAGGACACTGGGCTGTCCGCCCGGCCTGTCGACGACCTCGACGCCGACCGCCCGGCCCTTGTCGATGACGATGCGCGTCACCAGCACACCGGTACGGACGGTCAGGTTCCTGCGCTCGCGGATCGGCCTGAGATAGGCAACCGAGGCCGAGGAACGGCGGGCGTTTTTCTGTGTCAGCTGATAATAGCCGACGCCTTCCTGGGTCGCTCCGTTGAAATCCGGATTGAAGGGCATGCCCATTTCCTGGCCGGCACGAAAAAACGCCTCGCAGATCGGCAGTGGCGCGATCGGGTTCGAGACGCCGAGCGGTCCCTGGTCGCCGTGATAATCATTGGCGAAGCGCTGGTTGTTCTCGGCCCGCTTGAAATAGGGCAGCACGTCGCGGTAACCCCAGCCGACGAGGCCTTCTTGCTTTTCCCAGGCATCGTAGTCGCGGGCATTGCCGCGCGTGTAGACCTGCGCGTTGATCGACGAGCCGCCGCCGATAACCTTGGCCTGCGTGTAGCGGAAGACGCGATCCTGCATGTGCTTCTGCGGCACGGTCGACCAGCCCCAGGACGCGATGCCCTTGGTCATCTTGGCGAAACCCGCCGGCATGTGGATCAGCGGATGCCAGTCCTTGCCGCCGGCCTCGAGCAGCAGCACGGAGTTCGATGGATCCTCGCTCAGCCGGTTGGCAAGAATGCAACCGGCCGGCCCGCTGCCAACGATGATGTAGTCGGTCATTTCGTATCCACTTACAGTCGCGGCACCGAAAGCGCACCGTCGACATTGATGATCGAGCCGGTCGAAAAGCCGAGCTTGCCACCGGCAAGCGTCGCCACCACCGCGCCGATGTCCGACGCTTCGCCCCAGCGTCTTGCCGGCACCAGACCGCCTTCGATGAGCGCATCGTATTTGGCGGTCACGCCCGCCGTCATGTCGGTGCGGATGATGCCTGGCCGCACCTCGAACACGCCGATGTTTTCAGGGGCGAGCCGCAGCGCCAGGTTCTTCACCCACATCGATAGCCCGGCTTTCGAGATGCAATAGTCCGGCCGTTCCGGCGACGCCATGTCGGCGCTGACCGAGGTGATGGTAATGATCGACTTCGGGTGGTCGCCCGGTGTGGCCAGCATCGCCTTGGCGACGGCCTGGCTGAGGAACACGGTGCCGCGCAGATTGATGTTGAGCGTCCGGTCGAAATTTTCAGGCTTCAGCTCCAGCAGATCGCCGCGGACGACAGCGCCGACGCCGGCATTGTTGACCAGGCAGTCGATGCGGCCGAAGGCGCGTATGGCAGCACCGATAAGCGGTGTGTGGCCGGAAAGGTTGGCAATATCGCAGCGGTGGTAGGCGAACGCTGCACCACGCGTTGTGATGTTCTCTATAAGCCGTTTGGCAGGGTCGTCGGCGAGATCAGCGACCAGAATGTCGAAGCCGGCATCGGCCAGCGCCTCGGCGCATGAGAGCCCAATGCCGCGGGCGCCGCCGGTGACGATGGCTGCGGGCCGGGTCATGCCGTGAGGTCCGTTCGGCGGATATGATCAGCAACGCGCAGCGACTGCGCGGCGATCGACAACGCTGGATTGACCGCAGCCGAATTCGGCAGGAAGCCGCCATCGACGACGAACAGGTTCTGGTGATCGAACGAGCGGCAGAAGGGGTCGAGCGGCGCTGTCGCCGGATCGTCGCCCATCTTCACCGTGCCGCACTGGTGCGAGGGGGTGCGCTTGTCGAAGGGGCGCGACAGGACGATCGGGTAGCCGCAGGCGCGGAAGTTTTCGCGCATCACCTTGGTCAGCCCGTCGAGCGACTGCATGTTGGAGCGCCGCCATTGCATGACGATGTCCTTGCCGTCGACCATGATGCGGCTTTCGGGGTCGGGCAGGTCCTCGCACATCAGGTACCAATCGACGGCGTGGCCGGCCATGTAATCGAGCGCGAATTTCGGCGCGAACTTCACATTGGCGCTGAGGATGTTGCCGTCGATCTTGCCGAGCAGCTGGACGTTGCCGAGCGGCTTGCCGCCCTTGCCGTCGGACAGGTAGTAATCATTGAGCATCAGCGTCTTCTGGTAGATGGAATTGTTGCGGCGGCGCGGATCGATCGCCAGCATGGCGCTGGAATTGTGGTTCATGAAGTTGCGGCCGACCTGGTCGGAGCGGTTGGCGAGCCCCTTGCCATCGCGAGAGGGCGAGCGCAGCAGGATGACAGCGGAATTGACCGCGCCGGCGGAGAGGACGACCAGCTTCGGTGTTACTTTCTTCAACGCGCCATTCTGGCGGTAGTGAACGGCTGATATGGTTTTGCCGTCGGCCGAGGCTTCGAGATATTCGACATAGGCGCCGGTCTCGAGCTTGATATTCGGGTCGGTCAGCGCCGCCGTCAGCGGTCCGGTTTGCGCGTCGACCTTGCCCTGGCCGGTGTTGGGAAACGCGTCCCAACCGGTCTTGCCCTCCTTCAGCCAGGTGTCGATGTCGACGCCGAGTGGCAGCGAGGCCGGATGCAGGCCGAGGCTCTTGAGTTCGGCGCGGGCGCGCGCAATCGGCGCCTCATCGGGTACCGGCTTGAAGGCATAGGGGATCGAGTGGAACGGCTCGGTCGGATCCTCACCGAGTGAGCCGCGCACGCGAAACAGCTGCTCGGCCTTCGAATACCAGGGCTCGAATTCTTCGTAGGAAAAAGGCCAGGCCGGCGAGACGCCGCCGAAATGCTCCATCGCGGCGAAATCTTCCTTGCGGTAGCGGATCAGCACCGCGCCGTAGAATTTCGAATTGCCGCCGACATAGTAGTAGTTGCCGGGATTGAAGGCCGCCCCGCCGGCTTCGCGCCACATTTCCTTCGGCCGATAGTGCCCGTCGACGAAGATCGAACGCGTGTCGCGCGCGTGCGGCGTTGCCGGCAAGGGTTCGCCACGCTCCAGCATCAGGATCGAGGCGCCGCTGCCGGCAAGGCCGGAGGCGATCGTGGCGCCGCCAATGCCGGAGCCGATGATGACGATGTCCGGATTTGTCATAGCCGTCAGCGAATGCGGTTTTCGGTCGCCGGATCGAAGAACACCGCCTTGGTCAGGTTGAAGGCGAGCGGCGTGCTGGTGCCCGGCTGGATGTTGGCGTCGGCGCGCAGCCGCGCCACCACGCCCTTGCCGCCGAGATTGGTGACGGCGAAGGTGTCGGAGCCTGCCGGTTCAACGACCTCGATGTGGCAGTCGGCGGTGGCGATGTTCGAAGCATTGCGCTCGGCACCCTCCGGGTCGGTCAGCGCTTCGGGGCGGACACCGAAGATGATCTGCTTGCCCTGGAATGCCGACAGGCCCGCCGGTGCATTGGCCATCGGCAGCGAGATCGGTTCGCGCGCCTCGCGCTGCAGCACGACGGACAGCGCGTTGCCATTGGTGCCGATCGTCGCCGGGATCAGGTTCATCGCCGGTGAGCCCATGAAATCGGCGACGAAGAGATTGGTCGG
>Ga0193717_1001876_pt1 | contig 12512 bp, 5 predicted proteins | sample U2c2metaG_FD_145900 | JGI IMG/M metagenome (GOLD analysis project Ga0193717, IMG submission 145900) | Soil microbial communities from a riparian zone of the East river system, Colorado, United States - U2c2 | ecosystem: Environmental > Terrestrial > Soil > Riparian zone | place: USA: East River...
CCGCCGAGCCAGGCATCGAATTCGTACGGAATCGGTTCGAAACGGCCGCTGTCCACGGCGCTCTCGGTGGCGTCGCAGAAGAGCACAGAGGCTTCGGCCCGCCCCGCTACGAAGCAGTACGCGGATATCGCGTACAGCTGCGCCAGCCGGGGATGGAGGACGGCGATTGCCAGGGGAAGAAGTTCCTCGGCCCACCCAATCGGCTCTACCTGTTCGATCCAAAAGCCAAGGTAACCAGCAGAAAAGGCGATGGCGGCGCTGGTATCTAGCTCGCCTCGGTCGGCAGCCCAGCGAAATGCCGCGCGCAGATTGGCAAGCTCCGTGGTGAGCCAGTCGTACGTCTCGCGCTGTCGCGGACCATCCCAAACGTCAAGCATGTCGCTGCTCCGAATTGCGAAGAACCGCGCGTGGATTGCGCGGGTCTCGTCGGCCGCACCGCTGTAGGTGAGTTGATCCTCGGCGAACTGGCGGATGGTCTCCAACATCGAGAATCGCGTCCGCCCAGACGCCCGGCCTGCGACGACCAGTGACTTGCGGACCAGGGAGTCGAGCAAGTCGACCACCGCGTACTCGTCACCGTTGCCGGAAACGGCGCACGCCGCGGCGAGGTCAAAACCCCCGGTGAACACCGAACACCTGCGCAGGAGGGAAGCTTCGGCATCGTCTAGCAGATCGTAGGACCATTGCACCGCATGGCGGAGCGTCTGGTGACGTTCCAGTCCGCGCCGCGAACCGACCAGTAGGTGGAACCGATCGTCGAGTCGCTCTCGAAGCTCCAACACCGTCATCGACTGCATTCGGGACGCGGCCAGCTCGATCGCGAGCGGAATGCCATCGAGGCGGCGGCAGATCTCGGTCACGGCCTCCATTTCGGTAACGAGGGAGATCGCCGGGGCCACGGCGTGGGCACGCTCTACGAACAGCGTTGAGGCACTGGGACTTACCTCGAGTGGAGGCACTGGCCGAAGCTGTTCGTCGGGTACTCGCAGTCCCTCGCGGCTGGTGGCCAGGACCCGCACCGTCTTCGACGCGGCGAGGATTGCCTCGACCATGTCCGCGGCGGCGTCGAGCACGTGCTCACAGTTGTCGAAGACCAGCAGCCGGTGGCGGCCGTCCAGGGCGGTGGCGACGCTGTCGGCCAGGCTGAGCCCGGGCTGCTGGGTGATGCCGAGGACGGCGGCGACGGCCTCGGGTACGGCAGCCGGATCGGTGATCGCGGCCAACTCGACGAGCCACCCGCCGTCGGGAAAGTCTGCGGTCACACACGAAGCGACCTCCAATGCCAACCGCGTCTTGCCCACTCCGCCCACTCCGATCAACGTGACCAAGCGATGGCTGCGGAGCGCCTCGGCAAGTGCGGCGACGTCATCTTCGCGACCGATGAGACGCGTGGGTGGAAGCCGCAGATTCCCCGGTGCGGGATCGACGGTCTTGAGTGGCGGGAACTCATCGCGTACGCCGGGTGCACGGACCTGAAACAACCGCACCGGCTTGGCGATGTCGCGCATCCGGTGCGAGCCCAGGTCGAGGAGGTCGACGTCGCCGAGCAGGTCCGCCGTGAGCCCGTCGAGCAGGATCTGCCCGCCGTGTGCTGCGGCCATCACCCGCGCGGCCCGGTTGAGCACGGCGCCGAAGTAGTCGCCGTCGCGAGTCTCGGCCTCGCCGGTCGCGGTGCCCATCCGCACCGGTAACTCAAGCACCCGCTGCGCGGCGATCGCCGCGTCGACGGCCGCCCTGGGGGACGAGAACGCCGCGCAGACACCGTCGCCGGTGTGTTTGAACAGCGAACCGCCACAATCGATTATCGCGGCGCGCAACACCGCGTCATGTGCGACGAGCGCAGCGCGCATCGCGTCGGCGTCGGCTTCCCACCGCCGCGTCGAACCCTCGATGTCGGTGAACAGAAACGTGACGATCCCCGAAGACGTGGCCGTCCCGTCCATGCCGCCGTTCGTCGATCGCATCGGAGCACCCCACCCTCGATCACCTCGGCGTCATGATCGTAGGTCCGTGGAGTCCGACCGGCGGAGCTTTCAAACATCACCGAGATCATGCGGTCGGCGGTGGGAATCCGTCGCACTCAATGAGGGTAGCCAGATATTCAGATTGGGGATGCCGAACTTCGAAGTCTAGCGGCTCTGGCCAGCTAATTCGAGTCTGCTGCCACACCATTTCGGTAGCATTGCTAAGTTGCTATGGCTCGATCCATTGCGTACCGTCGTCATCAGCGAAGGGGAGTAGCTGCCACCCGCCGACTGGTTCGGCGGATACGGACGATCGACACACTGGCGGCTTTGCCGCCCGGTCATCCACCGGACCCATCCGGCGAGCGAGACCTTCGGTTGACACCCGTTGTCGACCTGAGGCCTCGCCAGCGCGCCGAGGTTGCAGGTCGAATGAGCTGAGGACCAAAAATGGACACCGGTCTCGATCACCGCCGACTTCTGCGTCCCCTCCTGATCACCGCCGCCTTCATCCTCCCTGCGATGGTGCTGCGGTTCGGCGGCATCCATCCGAACCCCGTCGTGTCGCTGGTCGGCTATGGCGCCGCCGTCGTCGCCGCCAGCTTCCTGTTGGCCTGGGCGGCCGAAGCTGCCCAGCTCGACGTGTCGGGCGGACTGGCGATCGCAGTGCTCGCGTTGATCGCAGTGCTACCGGAGTACGCCGTCGACCTCTATTACGCCTACACCGCCGGCCACAACGCGGATTACGCCCAGTACGCCGCGGCCAACATGACGGGGTCGAATCGGCTGCTGATGGGCGTCGGGTGGCCCATCGTCGTGCTTGTCAGCCTCTACGTCGCAAACAAGTTCGCGGGCAAGCGAAACGGTGTGCGCACCAACATGCTGGGCCTCGAGCCCGGTAACCGAGTCGAGCTGGGCTTCCTGTTGATCGCGGGCGTCATCGCGTTCGTCGTGCCGGTCACCGGCCGCATCCACCTGGTGCTCGGCGTCGCGCTGCTGGCCTGGTTCGGGCTCTATCTGTATAAGCTGACCCGTGGCGACGTCGAGGAGCCGGAACTGATCGGTGCCGCCGCCGCCATTGGCGCCCTGCCGCAACACACGCGACGCCTGACCGTCGTCGCGCTCTTCGTGATCGCGGCCGCCGTCATCCTGGCCTGTGCGGAGCCGTTCGCAGAGAGCCTCATTGGCGCCGGGACCGAGTTGGGCATCGATCGCTTCCTGCTGGTCCAGTGGCTGGCGCCGCTGGCCTCGGAGGCGCCCGAGTTCATCATCGCGATCATCTTCGCCGCCCGCGGCAAGGGCACCCAGGCGATTGCGACGCTGATCTCGTCGAAGGTCAATCAGTGGACGCTGCTGATGGGCTCGCTGCCCATTGCGTACATGGCGGGCGGCGGCGGCACGGCCCTGGTGCTCGATGGCCGCCAGGTCGAGGAGGTCCTGCTGACCGCGACGCAGACGATGATGGGCGTCGCGATGATTCTGGCGCTGCGATTCCATCGCCACACGGCCTGGGCGCTGTTGGCACTGTTCATGGTGCAGTTCCCGATCACCTCGACGGAGGGCCGGTTGATCCTCTGCGGTGTGTACGCCGCGATCGCCGTCGCCGGACTGGTGATCAACCGCAGGCACATCCTGCCGACGCTACGCGCGCCGTTCACGAGAACTGAACTCGCAGCTGATGATTCGAGGCTGGCGGAACCCGGCGAGTTGGAGTCAATCCGAGGCTAGGACCTCTGCGCGAGCACGATCGAGCTGGTCGAACACGTACGCAGTGATGCCTGCGTTGGTCATATTCGCGCCAGTTCGGCCAACGACTCATAGCCCACACCGCCGCAGCTGGTGACAGCGCCACGCATCGCCTCGTCGTGTGCGTTGAGCGCCGCCCGCATCGCATCGGCATCGGTCTCCCACCGTCGCGTCGACCCCTCGATGTCGGTGAACAGAAACGTGACGACGCCCGATGATGCTGCGGCGAATCCAGCACGGGCGTTCACTGCGAATCACCTGCTCTCGACAGTTCAGCCCGTGCGCGATCGATCTGGTCCAGAGCGTATTGCGCGATGCTCGCATTCGTCATGTTCTCGCCTACCCGGGCCAACGATTCGTAGGCCTCGTCTCCGAGGTCGTTGCGAAGATGCGCGATCGTGCTGATGAGCTGCGGAAACGATGCCCGGGCGAACGCGGTACCGGCGAACCCCATGAGCGTTGCAGCGGCTTCGTAATGTCCGGCCTGCTCTAGGTGAGTGGCGAGGACACCCAGCGGGCTGGCCATCTGGGAGTAGGTGCCGGAGTCGTGGAAATTGTTGAGTGCCAAGGCCAGGAAGTCGAGGGTGTCGATGGGCCTGCTGTTGGTCGCGGAGAACGCCGACAAGTTGACCGCGATGTATGACTCGGTCATGAGGTTGCCGCTGTCCTGAGCGATCTTCAGACCGCGACATAGGGCTTCGTAGGCGGCGAGGGGACGGTCGCCGTGGCAGGCGTAGCCGTATGCGAGCATGGCGAAGGAGATTGCAGCCGGGTTGTCGGTGGCGTCGGCAGCGGCCATCAGGTCCGTGCACGCCGTCCTGGCCTCGTCGGTCTTGTCGGCGGTGATCAGGGCCATCACCATCGCGGCTCGGTTGAATGTGTTGACCCCGCGCCCTTGGGCAAATCTCTTGCGACACAGTCGTAGCCACCGGTCGGGTAGGCCGTTCGTGATGTAGGCGCCACCCAAGGCGGTCGGCTCGATATCATGCACGCTTCGGTCGAACCGCTCACTGTCCAGAGTTTCGCTGGCCGCTTCGGCATAGGCGATGGCTTCGGCTATCCGACCAGTCCGGTAGCACTCGGACGCCGCAACGTACAGCTGACCCAGCCGCGAATGTTGCACGGCCCGTGCGGGCTCAACGATTTCCTCGGCCCACGTCGACGGCTCGTGCAGTTCGATCCAACCGCCGATGAACCCGCCGTAGACGGCGATGGTGGCCGCGGCGTCGATGTCGTCCTGGTCGGTGGACCAGCGAAAGGCGACTCGAAGGTTGGGCAATTCTCTGGTCAACCAGTTGTAGGCTTCACGCTGCCGGGGGCCGTCCCACAGGGCTAGGACGTCTGTTACTCGTCCGGCGTAGTAATGCGCGTGGGCGGTGCGGGCCGCATCTGGCCCACCGGAGGCGAAGAGTTGTTCCTCGCCGAACTGTCGGATCGTCTCCAGAATCGAAAACCGGGTCTGCTCCAGTGATCGGTCCGCGGTGACTAATGATTTGCGCACCAGAGCGTCTAGCAGGTCGAGGGTGGCGAACTCGTCCTCGCTGCCGACCACTGCGCACGCGCCAGCCAGGTCGAATCCGCCGGCGAAGACCGAACAGCTTGCCAGCAAGCCCTTTTCGTCATCGTCGAGCAGGTCGTAGGACCACTGCACCGCGTGGCGTAGCGTTTGGTGACGTTCGAGCCCGCGTCGCGTCCCCACCAGTAGCCGGAACCGATCGTCGAGCCGATCCCGCAGTTCAGTGACGGTCATCGACTGCATCCGCGAGGCGGCCAACTCGATCGCCAACGGAATCCCGTCGAGGCGGCGGCAGATCTCTACGACTGCGTCGTCGGTTTCTTCCAGTGGAATTCCCGGTGCCACCCCGGATGTGCGCGCGACGAACAGCGCCGCAGCGCTCGAATCGACCTGGAGCGACGGGACCGGCCAGAGTTGTTCGTCGGCTACCCGCAAGCCTTCCCGGCTGGTGGCCAGGATCCTGACGGCGTCAGAGTGGGTGAGGATGACCTCGATCATCCCGGCGGCGGCGTCGAGTACGTGTTCGCAGTTGTCGAAGATCAGCAGCCGGGAGCGACCCTCCAGAGCGGCAGCCACACTGTCCGCCACAGAGCGCCCTAACTGCTGGGTGATGCCGAGCGCCGCCGCCACCGCTTCGGGCACCGCACTAGGATCATTGACGGGCGCGAGTTCGATGACCCAGACGCCATCGGTGAATCCGTCAGCTAGCCGCCCGGCAGTCTCCAGGGCGAGCCGGGTCTTTCCGACGCCGCCGACCCCGATCAGCGTCACCAGCCGGTGGGCTTTGAGCGCTGTCGCCAGCTCCGCCAGTTCCGCTTCGCGCCCGACGAAACTGGTCGTCGGTTTGCGCAGATTCCCCGGTGTGGGATCTAGTGTCCGCAGCGGCGGGTACTCGGTGGGCAAGCCGGGCGCCCTGACCTGAAAGATGTTCACGGCGTTCGTGATATCCCTGAGTCGTCGCGGTCCCAGGTCGTCAAGCTCGATGCCGCTGAGCAGGCTGGCGGTTTGGCCGTCGAGCAGGAGCTGTCCGCCGTGGCCGGCGGCCATCACCCGTGCGGCTCGGTTGAGCACTGGGCCGAAGTAGTCGCCGCCGCGGAGTTCGGCCTCGCCCGTGGCGACGCCCATGCGCACCGGCAACTCCAATGACCGTTGCGCGCCGATCGCCGCGTCGACGGCCGCCCTCGGCGAGCCGAAGGCCGCACACATTCCGTCACCAGTGTGCTTGAACACCACACCACCACAATCGGTTACAGCGTCACGCAACACCTCGTCGTGCTTCGCGAGTGCAACCCGCATCACGTCGGGATCGGCTTCCCATCGCCCCGTCGACCCTTCGATGTCGGTGAACAAAAACGTGAGAACGCTCATGGGGCCTCGTCCCCGTGCACTAGATCGGCACGCGCGATGTCGATCTGCTCGAGCGCGAAGGCCGCCATCTCGGCGCTGGTCATGGTTTCGCCGGCGCGGGTGAGTGATTCGTAGATCTCGTCGCCGAGTACTTCGCGTAAATGGCTGATGATGGTGTTGAGCTCAGGAACCGAAGTCTGCGTGAGGGGCGTTGTTGCGAACGCGCTCATGGTGGCGGCGGGTTCGTGGTGTCCGAGCCGGTCGAAGACGGTGGCGAGGATCGCCAACGGAACGCGCAAGTGGGAGAAGCTGCCCGCGTCGCTAAAGTGGCGGATGGCCAGGGTCAGGTAGTCGAAGGCGTCCGTGGGCTCGCCGTGTACGGCCGCAAGCTGCGCCAGGGTCCCCGCAAGGTGTGACTCGATCAGTTCATTGCCGCTTTCCTGAGCGATCGTCAAGCCCCGGCGATGCGCGTCGTACGCGGCGACGCCGTCGACGTAACGGTAAGCGAGGCCGCGTGCCATGAGCGCATACCCGAGCACGGCGGGATTGTCGGTGGCGTCGGCAGCGCTGCACAAGTCGTCCAACATCGCTATTGCCTCGTCCGACGGGCCTGCGACCGTCAGTCCCATGACCAGGAACGCTTTGGCAAAAGTAAGAGTGCCTGATCCTCGCGCGATGATGCTGCGGCACAACTCAACCCACTGGTCGGGCTCTCCTGCCGTGGCGTACGTAGCGCTGAGTGCAACTTCGAACTCGGACGGAACCTCGTCGAAACGTCCGCTTTCGATGGCCAACCGAGCAGCCGTGGCATAGCTGTAGGAGTCGCCGATCCGTCCGGTCGCATAACACATCGCCGCCGTCACATAGAGCTGTGGCAGTCGCCGGTGGTCGACGGCCTGCGCGCGATCGATGAGCTCCTCGGCCCAACCAACGGGTTCATACTGTTCGAGCCAAATGCCTAGGAACCCTGCGAAGTTGGCGACCGCGACCGCCGTGTCGAGGTCGTCGTGGTCGGCGGCCCACCGAAATGCACCGCGCAGGTTCGCCAGCTCGACGGCGAGCCAGTCATAGGCTTCCCGTTGGCGCGGTCCGTCCCACAGGGCCATGACATCAGGCTCCCGACCGGCGAAGTATCGGGCGTGCGCGCTGCGCACCTCACCGGCCTCACCGGTTTGCACGAGCTGTTCCTCGGCGAACTGGCGGATGGTCTCCAGCATCGAGAATCGGGTCCGTCCCGATGACGAATCGGCCACCAGCAGAGACTTGCGCACAAGTGAATCGAGGAGATCCAGCGTGGCGAACTCATCGCCGGAACCGGTCACCGCGCACGCACCGCCGAGGTCAAAGCCACCCGCAAACACTGAACACCTTGCCAGTAGGTTCTTTTCGGCTCTATCAAGCAGGTCGTACGACCACTGAACCGCGTGGCGTAGCGTCTGGTGGCGTTCCAATCCGCGTCGCGATCCAATGAGCAGCCGGAACCGGTCGTGCAACCGATCCCGCACCTCGACGACCGCCATCGACAGAAGTCGTGATGCGGCCAGCTCTATGGCCAAGGGGATCCCGTCGAGGCGGCGGCAGATCTCGAAGACCGCGTCGTTGTCTTGGGTCAATGAGATGCCGGGCACCACGGCTTGGGCGCGCTCTGTGAACAACTCTGCGGCACTTGAGCCGACGTCCAGCGATGGCACGGGCCAGAGTTGTTCATCCGCTACCCGTAGGCCCTCGCGGCTGGTCGCCAAGATTCTCACCGTGTCGGACTGAGTGAGGATCGCCTCGATCAGCTCGGCTGCGGCGTCCAGAATGTGTTCGCAGTTGTCGAACACCAGCAGTCGCTCTCGCCCTTCCGAAGCGGCGGCGACGCTGTCGGCAACAGTCATCCCCGGCTGCTGAGTGATCCCGAGAACGGCCGCTGCCGCTTCGGGCACTGCAGCTGGATCGGTGACCGGGGCTAGCTCGATCACGAACACGCCGTCCGTGAACTCGCGCACAACGCGAGAGGCGGCCTCGAGCGCCAACCGCGTTTTTCCGACACCGCCGACACCGGTCAGCGTCACCAGCCGATGTGCCTTCAGCGCCGTCTCCACCTCGACCAGTTCCGCCTCCCGGCCGATGATGCTCGTGTTCGGTGGCCGCAGGTTGCCTGGCGTGGGATCGACCGTCTTCAGGGGCGGGAAGTCGGTAGGTAGGCCGGCCGCCTGGACCTGGAAGACGTCGACCGGTTTGGCGATGTCGCGTAATCGCCTTGGTCCCAACGCAATTAGATCGACGTCGCTGAGCAGAGCCGCCGTCGCGCCGTCGAGCAGGATCTGGCCGCCGTGGCCGGCCGACATCACCCGGGCGGCGCGGTTGAGTGCCGCTCCGAAGTAGTCGCTGTCGCGCTGCACGGCTTCTCCGGTCGCGATGCCCATCCGGACCGGAAGTTCGAGGGCCCGTTGCGCGGCCATCGCTGCGTCCACGGCAGCTCTCGACGACGAGAAGACAGCACAGACCCCATCGCCGGTGTGCTTGAAGAACTCACCGCCATGATCGGCTATCGCGTCGCGCAACAACTCATCGTGGATCTCAAGAGCGGCACGCATCGCATCGGCGTCGGCCTCCCAGCGCCGGGTGGACCCCTCGATGTCGGTGAACAAGAAGGTGAGAACGCTCATGAGGACTCATCTACATGGAGTTCGGCCAGGGCGAGGTCGACCTGTTCGAGCGCATACCTCGCCTTGGCGGAGTCCGTCATGCTCGCCCCCGACTGAGCCAGCGCATCGTAGGCCGTATCACCTAGGACGTCGCGCAAATGCGTGACCGCCGTGGTGATCTCGGGATATGTAGCTCGAGACACCGGGGTTACGAAGAACGTGCTGATAACGGAGGCGGGCCCGTAGTGTCCGAGTCGGTCCAGCAACGCGACCAGGATGCCCATGGGACCTGACACGAGTCCAAAGCTGCCCGACTCGCAGTAGGTGCGGATCGCCAGGGCCACAAACTCGAGAGCATCCTCCGGGTCGGCGTAGTTCGCCGCCACACTCGAGAGGTTCAGCGCGACAGATGATTCCAGCTGGCGGTCGCCGTTGCTTTGAGCGATTGCGAGTGCCCGGCGCAGGGCTTCATATGCCGCGGCAGGCTCGGTCGCACCGTGGGTGTAGCCGTATGCCATGAGCACCGCGCAATGCAGTGCGGGATTGGTTGTGGCGTTGACGTTGTCGAATAGTTCTTCGGATAACGCGACGGCTTCCTCGTGGTCGCCTGCGAACTCAAGTGCGAAGACCAGATTTGGCAATACGTACCTGTGATCCCTGGCATTCCGCGCGATCGTGTTGCGGCACCATTGGACACACCCCTCGGGAGAAACCGCTGTCAGGTATCCGCCGGCGAGCACGGCCTCGTACAGGACAGGGACATGGTCGAAACGCCCGCTATCGATGGCAACCTCGGCGGCCTCGGTGTATCTCAGGAAGTCATCGATCCGACCGGTCATGAAGCACAAGGACGCGATGATGTAGAGCTGGGCAAGCCGCGGGTGGTCGACGGCGTTGGCGGGCCCGATGAGTTCCTCAGCCCACGCGCTGGGTTCGTACTGCTGGACCCAATAAGCCAGCATCGCCGCGTAAGTAGCGATGGCTGAGCCGCATTCGAGGTCGCCGTGGTCAGCGGCATATCGAAAGGCCGTGCGTAGATTGGGCATTTCGACGATGAACCACGCGTAAGTGTCACGTTGTCGCGGGCCGTCCCACTGCGCGAGGATGTCGGCTTCGAGACCCGCGAAATACTGAGCGTGCGCTGCTCGCGTTTCGCCGGACGTTCCGGCGGACTCGAGGCGTTCTTCGGCGAACTGGCGAATGGTCTCAAGCATCGAGTACCGGGTTCGGTGCGAAGACCGGTCGGCGACAAGAAGCGACTTGCGCACGAATGCGTCGAGTAGATCCAGCGTGGCGACGTCGTCACCGGCAACCCCAACGGCCTGCGCCGCTGCGAGGTCGAAGCCGCCTGCGAACACCGAACACCGTTCCAGCAATGCTTTTTCGGCTTCATCTAGTAAGTCGTAGGACCACTGCACGGCCTGGCGAAGCGTTTGGTGGCGCTCCAACCCGCGCCGGGATCCGACGAGTAGCCGAAAGCGGTCATCTAGGCGATCTCGCAGTTCGCTGACGGTCATGGACTGCATGCGTGACGCGGCTAACTCGATCGCAAGTGGAATTCCGTCGAGTCGGTGGCAGATCTCCACGACCGCGGCCGCGTGCTCGGAGTCGTTGAGCGAAATGTCGGCCGCCACAGCGTGAGCGCGCTCAAGGAAGAGATTCGCCGCGCTCGACTCCACGCCGGCACGGTCGAGTGATGGCACAGGCCAGAGTTGTTCGTCGGCCAGTCGCAATCCTTCTCGACTGGTGGCCAGGATCTTCACTGTGTCCGATTGCGCGATGATCGCTTCGATAGTGTCGGCGGCCGCGTCCAGGACGTGTTCACAGTTGTCGAACACCAGCAGCCTACAACGGCCCTCCAGCGCCGCGGCGACGCTGTCTCTAAGGCTCAATCCGGGCTGTTGGATTATCCCGAGTACGGCCGCCACCGCCTCGGGTAGCGCTGCCGGATCGGTGACCGCGGCCAACTCAATCACGAACACGCCGTCGGGATAGTGCTCTGCCGAGTGGGCGGCTACCTCCAACGCCAGCCGCGTCTTGCCCACTCCACCGACCCCAGTCAACGTAACGACCCGATGTGCCTTGAGCACCGCCACCACTTCGGCGAGCTCGGCATCGCGGCCGATGAAGCTTGTGGTCGGCGGTCGTAAGTTTCCCGGCGCGGAGTCGACGGTCTTCAGCGGTGGAAACTCGGTACCCAGGCCAGCCGCTTGGACTTGGAAGACGTCGACAGGCTTGGCGATATCACGTAACCGCCTTGGGCCCAAAGCGATCAGATCCACCGCGTTAATCAAAGCTGTGGTCGCCCCGTCGAGCAGGACTTGGCCGCCGTGGCCGGCGGCCATCACCCGGGCCGTGCGGTTGAGCACGGTGCCGAAGTAGTCGCCCCCTCGCAATTCGGCCTCACCGGTCGCGATGCCCATCCGCACCGGGAGGTCAAGTGCCCGCTGCGCCGCTATGGCGGCGTCGACCGCCGACCGCGGCGATGCGAACACCGCACACATCCCGTCGCCGGTGTAGTTGAACACCTTGCCATCGTTGGCTGCGACGGCCTCACGCAAGACTTCGTTGTGAGCCTCAAGCGCTACCTGCATCTCATCGGCGTCGGCCTCCCATCGCCTGGTGGACCCTTCAATGTCGGTGAACAGAAACGTCAGAACGCTCATGGCGACTCGCCGGCATGCAGAAGGTCGGCGCGGGCGAGGTCAATCTGCTCAAATGCGTAGGCCACTATGGCCGCAATGGTCATGTTTTTGCCTGCCTGCGCGAGCGCTTCGTAGGCGTGGTCGCCGAGAACATCGCGCAGATGGATGATTGCGGTGTTGATCTCGGAGTAGCCCACGAGCGTGAACGGGGCAATGGTGGCGGCGGGTTCGTAGCGCCCGAGCCGGTCCAGGAATGCAGCAAGAATCGCCATGGCACTCGGCATCAGTGAAAAGTTGCCTGCGTCTTGATAATTGCGGATGGCGATGTTGATGAAGGTGATCCCGTCTAGTGGGTCGCCTTGGGCTGCCGCAAGTCTCGCCAGGTTTACCGCGAGTTGCGACTCGAGCTCCCTGTTACCGCTGTCCGCAGCAATGATCACACCCCGGTGGAGCGCTTCAGACGCGGCCACGGGATCGGCGTCGGCGTAGACGTAGCCGTACCCGTTTAGTGCGAACGAAATCGTGTGGGGATTGTCGGTGGCGTCGGCTTCGGCAAGTAATCCGTCGAATGCCGCACACGCGCCCTGAGCGTCTCCGTTGATCTTCAGTGTCATTGCGAGGAGCGTTCGCGCGTAGCAACGAGTGGGGGTGTGTCGCGCGG
>Ga0193717_1001878_pt1 | contig 12498 bp, 15 predicted proteins | sample U2c2metaG_FD_145900 | JGI IMG/M metagenome (GOLD analysis project Ga0193717, IMG submission 145900) | Soil microbial communities from a riparian zone of the East river system, Colorado, United States - U2c2 | ecosystem: Environmental > Terrestrial > Soil > Riparian zone | place: USA: East River...
ATGTTGTCGCCCAAGCTGCTTGAACTGCTACGCGTCTATTGGAGGTGGCGCAAGCCCAAGGACTGGCTCTTTCCCGGAGAGCGGCCGGACCGGCCCTTGTTTCAGAACGCAGTGCGTGTCGCCTGTCAGAAGCTGCGCAAGAAGCTCGGCATCTCCAAGCCGCTGAGCCCGCATGTGCTGCGACATTCCTTCGCGACACACCTGCTCGATGCCGGCACCGATCTGCGCAGCATTCAACTGCTGCTCGGCCATCGCGATCTCGAGACCACCGCGCGCTATCTGCACGTTTCCGAAGCCAGGCTGCACGCCACGGCGAGTCCACTTGATAACCTGCCCATTCGTGTCATCCGAACTGCCCAGGGAGGTAACAGAACTGCATGACAGGACATCGGCTTGAAGTGGCCGATGTCTTTCACGCTCACGAGAACCAGTTCCTTCAGCGCTGGGGCCATGTGGTCTCAGACCAGCAGCGGAAGGTGCTGCGCGATATCGGCCGATGCCGAACGGCGGCGCTCGGCACTCATCTCGAACGATGCGATCGCTGCAACTATGAGACTGTCGCTTACGACTCCTGCCGCAACCGGCATTGCCCCAAGTGTCAGTCCTCAGCCCGCGATCGCTGGCTCATGAAGCAGGCCGCAAGCCTGCTGCCGGTGCCCTACGCCCATGTGGTCTTCACTCTTCCTGAACAACTGGCGCCGCTCGCACTCAGGAACCAACGTTTGTTTTACAACCTGCTGTTCCGGGCCGTTTCCGAGACCCTGCTGGAGATCGCCGCCGATCCAAGGCACCTGGGCGCACGCATCGGTGCGCTCGCTGTGCTGCACACCTGGTCACAGAACCTGGGACATCATCCCCACCTGCACTGTCTCGTTCCCGCCGGCGGGTTGGCCTTCGATCACTCCCGCTGGGTCGCAACCAGGCGCGACTTCTTCCTGCCGGTGCGCGTGCTCAGCCGCATGTTCCGCGGCAAGTTGCTGGCCTTCCTCAAGCAGAGCTATCGACGCAAGGAACTATGCTTCTCTGGCACTCTGGCTGCACTCTCCGAACCACGCGCATTTCACACCCTGCTCCATACGCTGCGCCGGCGAGAGTGGGTGGTCTACTCCAAGCCTCCGTTCGGCAGCCCCGAACATGTGCTGAAGTACCTGGCCCGTTACACGCACCGCGTCGCCATCTCCAACGGAAGACTCCTCAGTCTCGACAACGGACAGGTGCGTTTCCGCTGGAGAGACTCCAGACATAACAACCGCAGCAGCGTCATGACCCTCGACGCGGTCGAGTTCATCCGCCGCTTCCTGCTCCACGTCCTGCCCTCAGGCTTCGTCAAGATCCGCCACTTCGGACTGCTCGCCAACCGCAACCGCCGCCAGGCCCTCGCCCTCTGCAGGATCCATCTCAGCGCCACCATCCCGGACATCAAAGCACTGCTGACAGTACAGCAGAAGTCCGCGCTCAACCGATCCTGTCCCCAGTGCAAACGCGGCACCCTGCACGTGGTCGCGTTCCAACTATTTCTTGGGCCAGCCAACTCCCGCGTGCCGCTTGCCTGCGCGCACTTCGACTCATCCTGAGGAAGACGATGTCCACCCGCATGCCAACCCGACGCCGCGCCGCGGCGGTCTATCATCCCGCCTACGCTACCCTATGCCTCGCATCGGCTCCCCATAACCTTGAGGTTTGTTGCAACCATCCCATGCACACCACCAGCGCACCGCCGGACGAGCTTGCTCAGGTCACCGCCATCCGATTTCATGCCCGGTCAGCTGCATCAACTCCCCGCAAACGGCATTCAATCCCCATACATCGACCGCGCTAACGGCTTACTGCAAATCGCCGTATCCACGGCGCTCCGCACCCGAGGCATCAGAACACGAGAAGCTCTGTCCGCGGAGCACCGTCGATACGGCACTAGAGATTTATCACTCATTGAGAATCAAGCCCATGGCTTCGCAATTTGCCGACCATTCTGGGATAGGTGACAAGAGTTGCGTTTGACGATAAATCAATCCTCGCAACGCATACAGCGTTTTACCCAGCGACAACTAGCTCTTGCTCGTGATTTTCGGCGGGGTGCGTTACAGGCATGGCGCCCGGCAGGGTAGACCGGGTGTACTGCCTTGGAGAGTAGCCCATAACGCGACGGAAGGCCTTACCGAAGGCGCTCTCGGATTTGTAGCCAAGCGACTGCGCGATGGCGCAGAGACCATCACCTGAGTTCTTCAGGCGGTCGGCAGCCAGAAGCATGCGCCAGCGCGTGAGGTATTCCATAGGCGTGGCGCCAACGTTCTCGCGAAAGCGCAGCGCGAAGACCGAGCGCGACATACCGACACGTTCGGCCAGCGAGTGCAGCGTCCAGGGATATCCTGGATCGCTGTGCATGCTGGTGATGGCGATACTCATATGCTTGTCCGACAGCGCAGAAAGCCAGCCGCGACCAGCGGTTGTGGCGTCCGCCAGGTACAGCCGCAGCGCCTGGATGAGCATCATGTAGGCAAGCTGCTGCGCAATCAGCGAGCCGCCGGGTTGTGGATCGCGGAGTTCCTCGCGCAAACGCTCCAGCGACCAGCGCATGGCGGCCTTATCTGACTCGCGCCGGATATGCACGATGGGCGGCAGCGAGTACAGCAGCATCTCGGCATGGCTGCCCGTGAACCCGAAGAAGCCTCCGGCGATGTATCGCACGCCTACGGGGACCTCCGGCGCGTCGTCGGTCTTGCGGAGGCGATCCCACGCGAGCGTGTAGTGGACTGGCTCGAGCGATAGATCCGTGGTGAGCCGAAACGGCAGCCCTCGCGGCAAAACAAAACAGTCTCCAGCTTCCAGCCGGACGGGCTCTGCGACGCCTTCGACGACCAGCCAGCACTGTCCGGCAAGCATGGCGTAGCACTTGATGCCCTGGTGCTTCGTGAAGTAAATGGCCATATCGCCAGGCACCATAAAGCCGCCCGAGGACAAGCTCTGCGGCTTTAGCAGGGCAAGAACCTCAGAGAGCGGATCCATGCGCTGACTCGATCCGAAAGCCGGTTGCACGAACGGCGTCTCAGATCTTTGGATGCCGGGTTTCTGATCTTGCAGGACGAATGAGCCAATCATACGGACTCTCAGTATAGATCGTCCGCAGGCCAGGGCCATCTAGTACTCGACGGCGCAAAATGGCCGCATATTCGTAGCACTGAGGAGACATCATCATGCGTATCTTTGTGACCGGAGCAACGGGGTTCATCGGCTCGGCGCTTGTTCCGGACCTAATCAAGGCAGGGCATCAGGTGCTGGGCCTGACGCGTTCGGAGGCAGGCGCCGAGAAGTTGCGAGCGGCAGAGGCCGAGGTACTTCATGGCAACATCGAGGACCTCGACAGCCTGCGCAAAGGAGCAGCCGATTCGGATGGCGTGATCCACCTGGCCTTCAACCATGACTTCTCGCAGTTTGAGAAGAACGCCGCAGATGAACGCAAGGCAATCGCGGCGCTGGGAGAGGTGCTGCTGGGTTCGGACAGGCCGTTCGTTGTGACCTCGGGCACGGCGATGGCAGCCAATGTGGACGGCAAGCCATCGACGGAGGATGGCCCGACTGCTTCGTGGAACCCTCGCGCAAGTTTGGAAACGACGGTGAAGGAGTTCACTGAGCGCGGCGTGAAAACCTCCATCGTCCGCTTGGCCCAGATTCACGACACGCACAAGCAGGGCCTGGTTCCCTACATCACGGCAGTGGCGCGCGAGAAGCACGTCTCGGCCTACATCGGCGAGGGCGGCAATAGCTGGCCGGCGGCGCACGTTTCCGACACGGCGCGGCTGTACCGTCTGGCATTTGAGAAGGCCGAGCCGGGCGCGATCTACCACGCGGTCGACGAAGAAGGCGTGTCGATGAAGGCCATCGCCGAGGCGCTGGGCCGCGGACTGAAGGTGCCGGTGGTCAGCATCAAGCCCGAGGAGAGTGAGGCACTCTTTGGCTGGCTCGCCCGTTTCGCCGGCAACGATATGCCGTCCTCCAGCGCCATCACGCAACAGAAGCTGAACTGGAAGCCAACCGGCCCGGGCCTGATCGCCGACCTGGACGGCATGGACTACACGCAAGCCTGAACCCGCCAGGGCGCACCGGTAGCTGCCCCTCAGCGTGCCGGTGCGCTTGGCGTCGATAGGTCTCGTTAAACTTTGACCATAGCTTGCATATGGTAGAAGCATCTACACGACTGATCAGTAATGATATGTAGGCTTGTGTACGCCGATCTGTCTACGCGTGATTTCTGGGTTGACGCTAACAGGGCGAGCCACTCATTGAACGATTCTTCTCGTCACTTACACAAGTGTTATGGCTACCGTCTCGATTGCGGAATGCGGCCCAGCCGTGGGTCGTGGCTCAGGATCAGATCACATGCGTCAACGGCCGCCCTCTCGAAATCCGCACTGTCACTGGGAATGAGAAGCCAATGACTGATCTTGTTTCTCAACAATTGAATGGAACGAATCGACGGGAAGTCGCGACGAAGACTTGCGTCCGCAGGATCGATCCCCTCCGCAAGAACGAGCCAGATACCGTTATCCTTCGGAGACTTGATGTGGTCTCGCAACATCAAGACAAGTCGGTCACCGACATACACTGCGAATCCGGAGAACATCCGGCGCACCTCGGGACTTAAGGGCGCAAGCGCTTCCAGAACAAACGTGTGCGGAATTTTCAGTTTCGGCTTGGAAATCCGCGGCATCGCGATTAAGGATGCATCACAGTAGTCGCGGTTGGCAACGTTTTGATCCCTCATGAAAATTTCAGGAGTTTGGGTGTTCTATCTCAGCGACGCGGATGAGTGGTCGCATGACTCCCATTGGTTTACGACAAGGCGACTATGCAGACAAGTGGACTCCTCAGATGCGATTCGCGTTCTAAGCCGCGTATCAGGCAGCGTGCAGTCATGAGCGGGAAGGCTTTGGGTGTTATGGATGATTGGTCGGCAAACCGCACCTTACTCTCCTGAGGTTGACAGACATCGTCCTGATCGAACCGCAACCGAGGCACCGCTCGCCTTCGGCGTGGATGATACTTTGCACACTAGGTGGCAGCATTCCATTGCACGGGGTGGCATAACGCTGCATTGGGTGGCAGAATTGATTGCATTCAGCACTAGCTCTGCAATCGCGTAATACAAGACAACGAGAGGCACAGTGAGGCCGGATCATCTGCTGTATGCCAGCTACTGATTCCAGCTTTCGATCGGTTCCCGCCAAATCATCATGTGATTAACGACCTTCTGCCCCTCTCGCTCCATCCATTGTTCCGTGGCCCAGAAAGCCGGGATCGCGGTCGCCAGCAGGAGTATAGAGCAGAGGATGGTAATAGCAATATCCTTCGCCATCGTCCGAGGCGCATAGACGCGGGCTCCGCAACAAGGACATGCATCGTTTGTGGCTGTCCCTTCAATCTTCGGTGAATTCATCCAACTCTGCCAGATCAACAAGAGTCGGCCCTTGATTCTCTTCATCCTGACCATCTTCGTCGTCCTCCTCATCTTCATCGGGATCGCTCCCCACTGCGTTTGCTGCGGCAAAGGCTGCTCTCTCTCGCTTGTCACGACGAACATCCAACAGTTGTTCTCCGATCGTGTGCTTCGGTGAGAAGCAATATTGGAGATAAGCCTCGAAGAGCGCCTGATTGCGAATCCCTCGCTTCAGAAGGTCCTGTTGATGCTGCTTGTAGAGCTTCGTCAGCGCCTCCGGCGTGATGATGTAGAAATGCCGTTTCCCGCGGCTACCGACGCTTGCCTCCAGCCAGCCTTGCTCAATCCAATGGACAATCTCGCTCTTGCGAACGCGAAGAACGGTAGCCAGGCTCTCTACGGAGAAGAGATCGCACCGAATGTCCCTCAGGCTCAACTGGTTCCTCCGCAGCATGTTGCGAATCGCCTTGGGGGTTCGGTTGAGCTTCTTTGCGACCTGCTCCACGGTTCCTTTGACTAATTCCTCACGAACGAGATCGAACTCCGGATCGGTCGATCGTCGATATTCCGGCTTGTCCTTGATGCCGTACTGGATGACGAACCGCCAACAGGTCTCTTTCGGACGCCCTGTGTGCCGTTGAATGCGAACGACGAGTTGCTCAAGCTTATTGCCGGAGAGGACCTTCGCCTCAGCAGCCATCTCCTTGGCTTTTGTGCTCCAGTCGCGAAAACTTTCGGCGGAATTGGGAAGGGTCGCCATAGGGGTCTACATCGCTGAAACCACCAGCAACAAGGCGGTCGGGAATTGCCGAGAGTTGAAGATTCCTGCATTGCTTGCGGAATTGGAAGGGGTATGGCCCATGAAGGCGCGGCGTTCTGACATGACGGTTCTCCTGCGAGTGCCGGCCAAGAGGCCGAACGTGCATGCTGCGACGGAACGCCCTGATCGAACATCTTGGAGAGGCTGATTCTGTGGCAGGCAGGCCTGATCGCACTCTATGCAAATACGATTCGCCATCCGCGCGGCGAAGTCCAATACAGAATTGAACGTCTGTTATAGCGAAAAAGAATAAGAGCTTTTTCCCGAACATATTTTTGGCGTCTCAAGGGCAATTAACTGCGTCTAAAGCACATGGCATCCGGCGATGGGATGGCCTTTGTCTCTGGGCAAATCGCAGTTGGACCCGTTGTTTGCAATGTATCGTGCAAGACTTTGTCGAGAATCCCCAGGTTGTTCACATAGTAATTAGCCCTGACAAAGCAGCCAGTTTCCTCCCGTCCCACAAACCGTCGAGTAGCAATGGGAGCTGGGTTATGGCACACAACGAGACGAAGTATATGGAGTCGGTCATTGCGCTATCGGAAGAACTGAACTTCACTCTGGCGGCACAAAAAGTGCACGTCAGCCAACCGGTGATCTCGCGGAATATCGCAGAGCTCGAAGCGAAGTTGGGCGGAAGGCTCTTCGATCGAGATCGAAAAAAAGTACAACTGAATAAGGCCGGCCGCGCCTATGTCGAACAGGCCCGCATCGCGCTTCTCTATGGTGATCGAGCGTTCAAGGCCGCCCGCGCCGCGATGCAGGATGCGGACCTCATCCTTCATGTTGGCAGGTCGCCTTATGCCGATCCCTTTCTGTCCTCCACGTTGCTTTCCGTTCAACAGACAAGATTCCCTCGCATGAGAATCGAGCTGTCCAGCCAGTACTCGTTCGATTTGGCCCATGAAATCCTCGCTGGGGGACTGGACCTTGGAATCGCGACGGAACCTCCTGAGTCTCCGTTGCTCACGACGGCCAGGATCGCAGAGGCACCTTTCTATATTGCGATGTCAGAAGAAGATGTGCTGGCGCGACACGCCTCTGCCACTCTCGAGCAGTTGGCGGATCGGTGCTGGATTCTGTTCGAACGCCGGTTACATCCAACGCTCTACGATAACGTGATGACGACGGCTGAAGCCAAAGGAGTCGCGCCCCAGAGGATTCAACACGTCACGGGGCCAGAAGAGGCGTTCCCCTGCGTCGCCGGAGGAAGCTGCATTGCATTTGTCGTGAAGGCGGGCGCGATCCGCATTGCGCGTGATGGTGTCACGGTGCGCCCACTTGCGGAAGACGCGCTTTCGCTGAAAACCTATCTGATTTCACGCTCCGACAATGAATCGAAAGCTGTGAGCGCGCTGGTGCGAACTTTTATGCGCCAGCTCGAGAACATGCAGGTTGGCAGACAAAGGCAGGTCGCTGTCCCAGCGTGAGATCTCTCTCGGCCAATCCATCCAGGAGGCGCCACGTCTCAGCTATGAGTCAGTTGTTCAACGGCCCTGCAATGGACAGCATCTCCGCTCTCTTTGTTTCCAAAGATGGAGCGAGGAGATTGGGCGAGAGGCCGGCAAGGGAAACCTCAGCTTTGACTGATCACGGTCCACGTTCGGCGATAGACAGTGTCGGAGGCTTAGCGCGGAATTGCCGGTGTAGAGTAGTCGCGGAGAATGCAGGGCTCCCCGCCTTGATCGTGGATGTACTTCGCCTCAATCGAGACGTTGGTCTTCAGACATGCAGAGAAAGTTGTGCCATCGGTGAATTCGATATGCAACTCGGGGCCGTATGTACCATCTTCGTAGATGGTGACGAGGCGCACGACTTTATCGGTGAGTTCTTTACAATGAATCATCGTTACCCGTTTCCTTTAGCAGTCCGCAGCGCGTGGCCGTGATCCCCTTCCCTGGGTTGAAGAATTCGTAGGATTTTCGGTTTGGGCTGACGTCTCAGCCACTGCCGTCGTGTCGCCGGCCCACCCCGACAAGCCGGGTCAATACGCGAGACTGGGACCACAGAACCATCCTCGACCCGAATTTTGCGAGAGAGTGCATCCACTAAATATAGTGCTTCCACTAAGTCAATGCTTGAGGAATGCCCTCCGATGTGTGCGCAGACCTTGGCGAAAGAATCCGGCAACTCCGAAAGAAACGGGGTTGGCGGCAGATCGATCTCGCCGAACAGTCTGGTATTCATGAGGTTCATATATCGGACCTCGAACGAGGTGCGCGCGAGGTCGGCCTCCGCCACCTGGCGGCTCTGGCAGCGGCCTTTGAGATGTCTCTCAGCGAGTTCCTGAAAGGTGTAAAAGGCAAATAAACCTTGGCTCAACCCATCCTTGTTGGGACAACGTAGGACAGAGTCCACTCCAAAGGCATGAACCCAGCGCGCGCCCGGGGATTGAGAGAGGTCGAGATGGAGAGTCGCTTCCTGCAATTCGCTCTTGGACGTCCAGCCACGCCCGACCTTTCGTATGGGCTAAGGGCGTGGGCGGTGGCTAAGGAGAACTCGTGATTGAATCCATCATCGCAGAATTGGACGTGGAAATTGCCCGCCTTTAGAAGGTCCGGGCGCTGCTGGTCATGACAGGCCGAAACGCGGCCGCCCGGCACGAGTCGTGTCCGTATCTCCCCGGCAGTACTGCTCGCGAGCCTCCATCATCCGCACAAAGCGGCCGATCCGGTCGACCTTCTCTGCGTGCACGGCGCAAAACTCCCGGAAGCGTGACAGCAGCTCTTCGGAGGGTTCTCCCCCAGCCTCGACCTGCTCCTCGATCTGCTCGAGTAGGTCATCCAGTTCATTGTCGATCTCAAACAAGGAATGAGACTCCACAAGGTTCGTCATTACTAAGACTCCTTCAAATCGTTTTGTCAGGTGCTACAAATCAGGTTGCGAGGGGGCACTGTCGCGCCGCCATGCGCTGCGGAACCGAGACTTCTGGCTGCCCCGTACGCGAGGGCGTCGGCCCGGCTCTACCACCGATGCCCGTTATGCCCGCGGAGCCATGTCCATCGAATGTTCAGTTCAAGATTGAATTGGATAAGTTGGAGCCATAGATCTCGATGCTGGAGTGCGACACCGCGCCGGTTGCGCCATCCCTGGCTCTGCCACCGAAGGACGAAGCCACGCATGCCGAGGAACAGGAGTTCGGAATCCGAGTACAGTTCGATCCGCGATCCGGGAGGTATCGAGCGAAGGGCTTCGACGGCCGCGAGAAGTTCCATTTCCGAGATGTTGGTCCATGGATAGGCCCCGCACATCTCCCGACATTTCTTGCCCTCGATCACAACAGCGCCCCATCCGCCGGCGCCGGGATTGCCGATGGCTGAGCCATCCGTGAAGATGCGAACGATATCTGTCATTTTGTAGCTCCGGGGATGCGGCGACGTCATGTACGAGAAGCAATTCGTCGAAACCAGATGGCTATGCTGTTGCGGATGGGGTAATGATCTGAATGGCGAAGCTTTATCGAGCACCGAGGCCCGATGGGTTTACTCTTCTTGGTTGACGAAAGGATGGTGCAGAGTGGGGAGAAAAGCCGTTGCGACATCTGGCTCGCTGCTCCAGAATCTAGCTGACGTTGCAGCTCACCTTCTACGCGAGGCATTTGACTATGTTTGCGGGAGGCTGCCTGGGGAACGACACAAGAATGTTATTTGAGCTTTAGTCTTGGAAGATTGAAGTTTCGCTATTTATTCGCTTACAATTGCGCGAAGGGCCAGCCAATGTTCGGTCGAGTGTCAGCTCCGCAAGCGTTTGACCCGAGTGATCGCTTTGAAACTCGCTTAGCCATATCCGTGATCGTGGCTCGAGGGTCGAGTACGCAAGCAAGCTTCATGCCTCCAGACCGTAGCCGAACCAAAGGGACTTCAGGGGTCATGCGACGAATTCCTGAATGGCGCACCGATACCTGCTTGCGCCGCCACCCCGACTTCGTTAGCTATACTGAGTCACTGTTGATTGTTGCCTTTCGTTTGCTGCCTATGACGAGTGTGAATGCGTACGCGAAAGAATTTGGGGCACTGACCGAATCGGCGTTCGAAACCGAGGCATGTATACGTCTTGAACATACGGTGAGCGGCTTCCAACGCGTTCCTCCTAAACCTCAGGGCGACGGCGGCCTTGACGGCTTTTCCCACAAAGGAATGCGTGGATATTGCTGTTATGGCCCAATACCTACTTCGTTCACGAAGCCCAAAGATTTAGAAAAAGCCATCGTAGCGAAATTTTCCAGCGATCTGCGCCGTCTTTGCGAAGTAGACACCCAAAAGACTTCACTCATACACAAGGCAAACGAGGCTTTGCCGAATATCCTCCCGGTGGGCGCCAAACTTGCCGAGATCATTCTCATTTGCAATTGGTTCGAGAGTCACAAGATCATTGGACCTCTGCATACCGCCTTACCTACATATCTAAAGGCGAGCAAATGTAACTTTGTCTCACCGGAAGCCGATCTCCAAATCATTGGCCCTGTCGAGTTTGCCCAGAGGTATTACGCCGACGAATTGGCGCTCTATTCTCTGCAGAGCCGAACGATCATCGAGAAGGTGAAAACGTCGGCGAGCACACTAGCCGTCGCGCCGCCGCAAGGGTTTGACGCAAAAATGGCGACGCTGAAGCTCATCCGCCCAGGTAAGGACGCCGCCATCGACGGGTTGGCGGAAGACTTTCGTCACGACTGGAGAATGAATCTTGCCTTCGAACAGGAACTCGATGAGACGCTGCCGGATCTTCACCGAGCTCTTCAAGATGGACGAAGGCGAATACTGACGCGCGTCAACCAGCGAATGCTAAGTTCGTCCGAGCCGTGGAACGAACTGCCGGAAATGGTTGCCGAGGCTCGTGAGATCTTGAGGATCGAATTCGGCGCATACGCGAACATGGTTGATGACGTTAGCAATGGTGAAATCGCGAGACTGATTGGTATTTGCCCGATCGACTGGGAGGCGACCTAAACCGATGTCGTCCCATAATTCTATCCAGCAGCTCGCAGAGCTCTTACAGAATCATGCCAAACCGGTCATACGTCCGCAGCGGCTCGCACTATCGCCAATCTATGACCTCGACTACCGCATGGCAGTTATTGCATTAGCCTTTGCAATTCACTCTACAAAAACCTCAGAGGGAGAGCACCGCATCGATACGTCGAGGCTAAAGCTCCTTCAGTTTGTCGCTCAACGCCCTTCGCTGCTTCCGGCAATGAATCAATGGGCGAGTTCAAAGAAAACCTCACCGTTGCTACGAGGCTCCTCTCAACGCCTGAGGCGGGGATATATGGGGGATAGCACTTACGATCAGGTGGTCGAATACATGATCGCGTGCGGAATTCTGCGCCCTGAAGGGCAGTATTTAGCGCTTGGCCGAAATGGCTCGTACGTCGACTCGATAAGACTCGCTTCCGAGAAGGAAAGCATGTTTACGCAAGAAAGATTCACCTTGGCGGAACTCTTGAGGATGCGCGTCACCGTAGCGATGCTGGAGGGCCGATGATCCGATTGACGTTTATCGCGGTGAGGGGTACCTCGAGTCGAGGACCTTTCGAAGGCCGATTGGAACTCGGCGATGGAGTACAGGTCATCTCCGCTCAAAACTCCTATGGGAAATCCCTAGCGGCTAAAGCGGTTGCTTGGTGCTTTGGCGTAGAAGTTATGTTCGGCGTTCCTGCTAACGATGCGGCTTTCTTCCCAGACGCAGTCTGCGAAGAATTGGATTTTCCGGAAGCATCTGGCGCTCAGGTTTTGTCGTCGGAATGTTCGATTGGATTGCTGCAGAGCGACGGTCGCTCTCTGGTTTTGACCCGGTCCATAATTGGCGGCGATCGAACGATGATTGAAGTGCTCGAAGGTCAGAACAATGAAGAATCCACGCGCAAGAGTGTCCTGCAAACGAAACATCGATCCATGCAGGATCAGACCGGTGGTTTCCAACATTTTTTCTTCGAGTGGATGGGTTGGCCCCGGACTAAGGTTTTGACTTTTCGCGGCGATTCTTCCGAGCTGTACCTCGAGAATCTGGCCCCATCGTTCTATATCGAACAGAAAGAAGGATGGACTGCTTTACAGGCTTTACAAGTCGGCCGTTATTCTCAGCTTCAAATACGGGAGATTGCTACCGAATATCTGCTCGGAGCTTTGGATCAGATCGCCTTCCGAGTTTCGGAGCAGGAAGGGACGCAACAGCGCGCCGTGTTGAAAGAGGCCGCCGACGAGATAGCGAACAGAGTCAACGGACTATTTAACGTTCGTGGGTGGCCACT
>Ga0193717_1001879_pt1 | contig 12493 bp, 11 predicted proteins | sample U2c2metaG_FD_145900 | JGI IMG/M metagenome (GOLD analysis project Ga0193717, IMG submission 145900) | Soil microbial communities from a riparian zone of the East river system, Colorado, United States - U2c2 | ecosystem: Environmental > Terrestrial > Soil > Riparian zone | place: USA: East River...
CGACCACCGACAGAAACGGGCGTTGTCGGGGTCGCTGTGGACAACCGGAAGACCTGTGGACAACCGCGTCCCGGCGCGCAGGGACTGTCGGGGGTCGCCGGTAGGCTGGAATCGGGGGCCGGAGGCCAAACCGGCTTACTGGGTCGGGAGTGGCTTGGCGCCTCGTTGGGCCAGGAACGTGCGCATCTGGCTCGCCTCGATCTCCTGGCTCTCCACGATCTTCTGCGCCAGGTTGCGGACGTAACCCTTGCCCGCGTGCGCCGCGCCGTACTGCGCCATCTCCAGCCCACCCTGGTGGTGGCGGAGCATCAGCTGTAGGAACAGCACGTCGAGTTCCGTGCCGGTGAGGGTGCGCAGCTTGTTGATCTCGTCGGTGGTCGCCATGCCCGGCATGCGGTCGACGGTGCCGGTGGTCTTGCCACCGTTGCCGTCGCTGTGCGAGTGGGCGCCGCCTTCGCTCATCCACTTCATGTGGCCCGCGCCGGCGTCCGGCAGGTCCGGCTGCACCCACACCGTGAGCCAGCCGGCCATCTCACTCGACTGGGACAGCTGCGTCGACTCGATGTCGAACGCGAGACCGCGCAGGATCGGGTCCGCCGTCCGGTCCCGCTCGATGCCGGCCATGGTGACGGCCTGCAGGTGGTGCACCCGCATGTCCTGGGCGAACCCGACATCCACCGAGTCGACGCTCGGCGCGGTGTCGGTCCCGCCCTTGGCCAGCGTGATGAGCATGCCGCCCGCCGCCCCGACCAGCAGGACGGCGAGCAGCGCCGCGATCAGCACCAGCGTGCGGCCGGAGCCGCGCGACGACTCTGCCGACGTCACTGACTGGGCGGCGGGGTCGCAACCCCGGTCGCCGGCGGCGTCGCGCCACCGGTCGCGGGCGGGGTGGCGCCACCGGTGGCCGGCGGGACAGCGCCGCCCTGCTCCTCGGCACTTCCGTCGGTCGCGCCCTTGCCGTCCATCGTCACCGCGTCGGGACCCGGCTTCTCGGCAACGAACGGCGGCGGGTTGGTCGGGTCGAACCCGGTGCCCTGGGCGTCACAGCGACCGCCCGGCTCGGGGTTCTGGTACTGGTTCTCGCGCAGCGACTTGATGAAGTCGCCGATGCGGGAGTCGTCGGCGCTCGTCAGCTTGAGCTGGTGGCCCCACGACGACAGCGCGATCGGCTTGTCGAGCCCCGGGTACGGCGACATCAGCATGTACGGCTGGTTCTCGACCTTGGACTTCAGCGTGTTGAGCGCCTTGCCCTTGATCTTGTCCGGGTTGTAGGCGACCCACACGGCGCCGTGCTCGAGTGCGTGCACCATGTTCTCGGTCCGCACCGCCATCGGGTAGACCGTCCCGTTGCACTCCGCCCACGCGTTGTCGTGCGGGCCGCCGAACGGCGGGGACTGGTCGTACGCGACGCGCTGCTCGGCACTGATGTGCTGGCCCGCCTTGTAGTCCTTGCGGACCACACCGCTGATCTTCGTCGACGGGTCCTGGTTGTCCGCCGAGACGACCCACTGTTCCTTGTCCGCGATCTGCGAGAACGCGTACGTGAACACGCCGGCGGCCAGCGCGACGATCGCGATCAGCCCGATGATCATGCCCCACGGCTTTGGCTTGCGAGCGGTGCCGACGACGGAGCGTCGGGCCTTGTTCGCGCTGTTGCTCTTGCCCTTGGGCTTGTTCGCGCCCTTGCTCTTGGTTCCGCTCGCCATGCCGGTGTCGGTCCTCGTCTCAACTACACGCTCAGTACAGGGAGTCTCCGACAGGCCAGTGTAGGGACCCCGTGTCAGGTCGGTGTCAACCGAGGGGTGTTCACGGGCCTCACGGGCCGCCGATGGGTGCCGCGTCCGGGCCGGGCGGGGTCGGGTCGAACGGCGGCGGGTTCGCGAGGTCGAAGCCCGTGTCCTGGGAGTCGCAGCGCGCGCCGGGCTCCGGCGCCGTGTACTCGTTCGTGCGCAGCGCCTTCACGAACTGGTCGATGCGCGCGTCGTCGGTGTCGGACAGCTTGAGCTGGTGACCCCACGCCTGCAGCGAGATCGGCTGGTCCAGGCCGGGGTAGGGCGACAGCATCATGTACGGCTGGCCCTGGACCCGTTCGACCAGCGGCTCGAGGTCGGCGCCGGCGAGCAGAGCCGGGTCGTAGGCGATCCACACCGCGCCGTGCTCCAGCGCGTGGACCATGTGCTCGTTGCGCACCGCGACCGGGTAGACGGTGCCGGCGCAGTCGGCCCACACGGGGTCGTGCCGGCCGCCGTCCGGCGGCGCCTTCGGGTAGGCGACCCGCTGGCCGGGCAGGGCGTGCACGGCGTCGTACTTCGTGACGACCACGCCCTCGATGTCCTTCGCCGGGTCCTGGTCGTCCTCGCTCGGCACGAACTCCGAGCCGGACGACTCGGTGGCGGGGCCGGCCGATCCGGTGGCGCCGGCCGAGCCGGTCGAGTTCGGCGCGCCGCCAACCCTGGACGTGCAACCGGTGAGAAGGACGAGCGAGAGCAAGGTGGCAGTGGTCCTGCCGGCCGGGAATTCGATGGCGACCCGCCTCCTCGAGAAGTCACCCTCATCGTATGGCCGAGGCGACTCCTACGGGTACACACCCGCTACCTAGACTTCCCGGGGTGACTCCCGCCGCACTTGCCGACCTGGTCCGCTCTGTCGCAGTGGACGTGCTGACCAGCCGAGACCTGGACCACTCCGCGCTCCCGCCGTCGGTCACCATCGAGCGACCGCGCAACCCGGAGCACGGCGACTACGCGACCAACCTCGCGTTGCAGGTGGCCAAGAAGCTCGGGGTCCCACCGCGCGAGCTGGCCGGCTGGCTCGCCGAGGGGCTCGTCGGCCAGGACGGCGTGACCTCGGCCGACGTCGCGGGTCCCGGTTTCATCAACCTGCGGATCGCCGCGGCGGCGCAGGGCGACATCGTCCGGCAGGTGTTGCGTACGGGCGAGGCGTACGGCCACGGCGACCTGATGGCCGCCCGCAAGATCAACCTGGAGTTCGTCTCCGCCAACCCGACCGGCCCGCTGCATCTCGGCGGCACCCGGTGGGCCGCGGCCGGCGACGCGCTCGGCAGGCTGCTGACCGCACAGGGCGGCGAGGTCACCCGCGAGTACTACTTCAACGACGCCGGCACGCAGATCGACCGGTTCGTCCGGTCGCTGATCGCCTCGGCCACCGGTGCGCCGCCGCCGGAGGACGGCTACGCGGGCACCTACCTGTCCGACGTGGCGGCCGAGGTGCTGCGCAGGGAGCCCAGCGCGCTTTCGCTGCCGGCCGACGAGTGCGCCGAGGTGTTCCGCAAGATCGGCGTCAACCTCATGTTCGACGAGATCAAGCAGGATCTGCACAACTTCCGCACCGACTTCGACGTGTTCTTCCACGAGGACTCGCTGCACGCCTCCGGCGCGGTCGGGACGCTGGTCGAGCAGCTCAAGAAGCACGACCACATCTACTTCGAGGACAACGCGTGGTGGCTGCGCACCACCGACTACGGCGACGACAAGGACCGGGTCGTCATCAAGAGCGACGGCAACCCGGCCTACATCGCGGGTGACATCGCCTACTTCCGGGACAAGCGCGAGCGCGGGTTCGACCTGTGCATCTACATGCTCGGCGCCGACCACCACGGCTACATCGCCCGGCTCAAGGCCGCCGCGGCCGCGCTGGACGACGACCCGGACACCGTCGAGGTGCTCATCGGGCAGATGGTGAACCTGGTCAGCGACGGCAAGCCGCTGCGGATGAGCAAGCGTGCCGGCACGATCGTCACCATGAACGACCTGGTGGACGCGGTCGGCGTGGACGCGGCCCGCTACGCGCTCGTCCGGTCGTCCACCGACGCGACGATCGACATCGACCTTGACCTGTGGAGCAGGCGCACCAACGACAACCCGGTGTTCTACGTGCAGTACGCGCATGCCCGGCTGGCGTCGCTCACCCGCAACGCCGCGGAACTGGGGCTCGCGGTGCCGACCGAGGACACCGAGCTGGACCTCGGGCTGCTCACGCATCCGCGCGAGGGTGACCTGATCCGCACCATCGGCGACTACCCGAAACTGCTGCGCACGGCCGCCGACCTGCGTGAGCCGCACCGGGTCGCGCGCTACCTCGAGGAGCTGGCGAGCGCGTACCACAAGTTCTACGACGCCTGCCGCGTCCTGCCACAGGGCGACGAGGAGGCTACGCCGCTGACCACCGCGCGGCTCGCACTGTGTGCCGCCGTGCGCCAGCTACTGGCCAACGGCCTCGGCCTGCTCGGCGTCGAAGCCCCAGAGCGGATGTGACCACATGAGGGCGCATCCCGCCGGACCTCGGCACGCAGACGGCCAGATTCCCGGTAACACCGCGGGTCCGCGACCCGCCACGCCGGCCGAGCTGGACCACCTGCTGCCGGAAGTGTGGCCCCGCAACGTGTCCAGGGCCGACGACGGCGTCGTGCTGCTCGCTGGCGTCGACGTCCGGGAGCTGGCGCGGGAGTTCGGCACGCCGCTGTTCGTGGTGGACGAGGCCGACTTCCGGTCCCGTTGCGCGGAGCACGCGCGCGCGTTCGGCGACCCGGCGCTCGTGCACTACGCGGCCAAGGCGTTCCTGTCCGTGCAGATCGCGCGGTGGGTGGCCGAGGAGGGCCTCTCGCTGGACGTGTGCAGTGGCGGCGAGCTGGCGATCGCGTTGCGCGCGGACTTCCCGCCGGAGCGGATCGCGTTGCACGGCAACAACAAGTCGGTCGACGAGCTGACCACGGCGGTCGAGGCCGGGGTCGGCGCGGTCGTGCTCGACTCGTTCTTCGAGATCGCCCGGCTCGACAGGGCCGCTCGCGACCGTGACACAGTGCAGCCGGTGCTGGTGCGCGTGACGGTCGGCGTGGAGGCCCACACCCACGAGTACATCGCGACCGCGCACGAGGACCAGAAGTTCGGCTTCTCGCTCGCCGGCGGCGACGCGGCGGAGGCGGTGCGCCGGGTGCTGCGCTCGCCGGGGCTGCGCCTTACCGGGCTGCACAGCCACATCGGCTCCCAGATCTTCGACGCCAACGCGTTCGAGCTGTCCGCGCACCGCGTGATCAGCCTGTTCGCCGAGCTGCACAAGGAACACGGCGCCGACGCGCTCGCCTCGGTGTCCACTGTGGATCTCGGCGGCGGTCTCGGCATCGCCTACACGGCCGAGGACGACCCGCCGCCGCCCGCGTGGCTCGCGGAGCAGCTGCGCACCATCGTGGCGAAGGAATGCGAGCACGAAGGTCTGGCGATGCCGAGGATCGCGGTCGAGCCGGGCCGGGCGATCGTCGGGCCGGGCACGGTGACGCTGTACGAGGTGGGCACCACCAAGGAGGTGGAGCTCGGCCACGGCACGGCGCGCCGGTACGTCAGCGTCGACGGCGGGATGAGCGACAACATCCGCACCGCGCTGTACGACGCGCTGTACGACTGCCGGCTGGTGTCGCGGGGGAGCGACGAGGGTGAGCGCGGCTCCGACGCGACCCTGTCCAGGGTGGTTGGCAAGCACTGCGAGTCCGGCGACGTGGTCGTGCGCGACTGTTGGCTGCCGGAGAACCTGGCGCCCGGTGACCTGATCGCGGTCGCCGCGACGGGCGCCTACTGCTACGCGATGGCCAGCAGCTACAACCGTCTGCCGAAGCCAGCGGTGGTTGGCGTCCGCGACGGGCAGGCGAAGTTGTTGCTGCGCAGGGAAAGCGTGGACGACCTGCTGCGCCTGGAGGTCTCGCATGAGTGAAGCTTGCGGAGCGAATCATCGATATCCAGGACGCCACCTCGTCTGCGGAGGGTGCCGGTGGAGCGGAGCTTGCGGAGCGTTCCGGCGCCGCGTAGCGGGCGAGGGGGCGTCATGAGTGAGCGAAAGCCCATCCGGGTGGCGATGTTGGGCTGTGGCACCGTTGGCGCGCAGGTGATGCGGTTGCTCACCGAGCAGGCCGGCGACCTCGCCGCCCGGGTCGGCGCGCCCGTCGAGCTGGCGGGCATCGCGGTGCGCCGCCCGAACCGGCACCCGGAGATTCCCGCCGAGCTGCTGACCACCGACGCCGAGGCGCTCGTCGCGTCCGAGGTGGACGTCGTGGTCGAGGTGATCGGCGGCATCGAACCGGCCCGCACGCTGCTCCTTTCCGCGCTGCGGGGCGGAAAGTCCGTCGTCTCCGCGAACAAGGCCCTGCTCGCAGAGCATGCCGAGGAGCTGTTCGCCGCGGCGAAGTCGTCCGGGGCGGACCTGTACTTCGAGGCCGCGGTCGCCGGCGCGATCCCGTTGGTGCGCCCGCTGCGTGAGTCGCTCGCCGGCGACCGGATCACCCGCGTCATGGGGATCGTCAACGGCACCACCAACTTCATCCTGTCCGCCATGGACTCCACCGGCGCGGGTTACGCGGAGACGCTCGACGAGGCGGCCCGGCTCGGCTACGCGGAGGCGGACCCGACGGCCGATGTGGACGGTTACGACGCCGCGTCCAAGGCCGCGATCCTCGCCTCGATCGCCTTCCACACCAGGGTGACCGCCGGCGACGTGTACCGCGAGGGCATCACCGCGGTCACCCCCGCCGACATCGCCGCGGCGAAAACCCTTGGCAGGACGATAAAGCTGCTCGCCATCTGCGAGCGCATCGACCACGACGGCACGGAGTCGGTGGCGGTCCGCGTGCATCCGGCGATGATCCCGCGCACGCACCCGCTCGCGGGCGTGCACGGCGCGTTCAACGCCGTGTTCGTCGAGGCCGAGGCGGCCGGCTCGCTGATGTTCTACGGCCAGGGCGCCGGTGGCGCGCCGACCGCGAGCGCGGTGCTTGGCGACCTCGTCGCCGTGGCACGCAACCGGGTGGTCGGTGGGCACGGGCCGGGGGAGTCGTCCTACGCCGAGCTGCCCGTCCGGCCCATCTCCCAGGTGAACACGAGGTACCACGTCAGTCTGGACGTGGCCGACCGCGCGGGCGTGCTGTCCTCGGTCGCGTCGGTGTTCGCCGAGCACGATGTGAGCATCGCCGCGGTCCGGCAGCAGGGCCGCAGCACCGACGCGAGCCTGGTGATCGTCACGCACTCGGCGCCCGACGAGGCCCTCCGGTCCACTGTGGACAAGGTGGCCGGGCTGCCCGCCGTTCGTGAGGTCGTCAGCGTGATGCGGGTCGAAGGAGAATAAATGGCACCGCAGGCAAGTCTTGGCGTGCGTCCGGCGTGGCCGGGTGTTATCCGGGCGTACGCGGACCGGATCGAGCTGCCGGACGGCGCGCGGGTCGTGACGCTGCAGGAGGGCGGCACGCCGCTGCTCGAGGCGCCACACCTGTCCGAGCGGGCCGGCTGCCGGGTGTTCCTCAAGATCGAGGGCGCGAACCCGACCGGGTCGTTCAAGGACCGCGGCATGACCGTCGCGATGACGTACGCGCTCGCCTCCGGCGTCGCGGGCGTGATCTGCGCGTCCACCGGCAACACGTCCGCCGCCGCCGCCGCTTACGCCGCCCGCGCGGGCCTGACCTGCGCCGTTCTGGTGCCACGCGGCAAGATCGCGCAGGGCAAGCTCGCGCAGGCGGTCGTCTACGGCGCCCGGATCCTGCAGATCGACGGCAACTTCGACGACTGCCTCGAACTGGCCCGCAAGACCGCGGTCGAGTACCCGATCGAGCTGGTCAACTCGGTCAACCCGGTGCGGTTGATCGGTCAGCAGTCGGCCGCGTGGGAGATCTGCGACACGCTCGGCCGCGCGCCGGACATCCACTGCCTGCCGGTCGGCAACGCCGGCAACATCACCGCGTACTGGAGCGGCTACCGGGCGTACGCGCGGGACGGCGTGATCGACGCGGTGCCCAGGATGTTCGGCTTCCAGGCGGCCGGCGCCGCGCCACTCGTGCACGGCCGGCCGATCAAGGACCCGGACACGATCGCGACGGCCATCCGGGTGGGCAACCCGGCGTCCTGGACCGGCGCGATCGCGGCCCGCGACGAGTCCGACGGCCTCATCGACGCGGTCACCGACGAGAAGATCCTCGAGGCATATCACCTGCTCGCACGCAGGGAAGGCGTGTTCGTCGAGCCCGCGTCCGCCACCAGCGTCGCCGGCCTGCTCGCCACCGCGGCCGACGGCAGGCTGCCCGCCGGCTCGCTAGTGGTGTGCACGGTCACCGGCCACGGCCTCAAGGACCCGGACACCGTGCTCGCCGAGATGCCGCCGGTCGAGCCGATCCCGGTGGAGCCGCACGCGGTGGCGGCCGCTCTCGACCTGACATGACGGAGGCAGTTCGGGTGCGGGTGCCCGCGTCCACCGCGAACCTCGGGTCCGGCTTCGACGCGTTGGGCCTGGCTCTGGCGTTGTACGACGAGGTCGACGTCATCGTGACCAGCGGGGATGTCAGTGTCGAGGTGTCGGGGGAGGGCGCGGGCCGGGTGCCGACCGACGCGTCGCACCTGGTCGTCCGGGCGCTGTTGGCCGCCTGTGACGCGCTCGACCTGCCGCTGCCCGGGGTGCACGTGCGCTGCCGCAACGCGATTCCTCACTCCAGGGGGCTCGGCTCGTCGGCCGCCGCGATCGTGGCGGGGGTCGCCGCCGCCTACGGGCTCGCCGGCAAGGCGCCCGACGACGGCGCGCTCCAACTCGCGGGCGAGTTCGAGGGCCACGCCGACAACGCAGGGGCCAGCCTGTACGGCGGACTGGTGCTCGCCTGGTCGGAGGGCGCGCGGTACCGCGCGGTCCGCCTCGAGCCGCACGCCGCGCTGACGCCGGTCGTGCTCGTCCCGGAGACCCGCAGCGCGACGTCCGTCACGCGTGGCCTCCTGCCGGCGCGGGTGCCCCACGCCGACGCCGCGTTCGCCGTCGGCCGGTGCGCGCTCGCCGTGCACGCGTTCACCGCGCGGCCCGACCTACTGTTGTCCGCGACCGAGGACCGGTTGCACCAGGACTATCGGGAGAGTGCGTGGCCCGAGACGATGCGTCTGGTCCGCGCACTGCGTGACAACGGTGTGGCCGCAACGGTTTCCGGCGCCGGCCCGACCGTGTTCGCCGTGCCGGACGGTGGCCGGTTGCCCTCCGGAATCGACACGACGGGCTTCGCGGTGCGCGCGTTGCCGGTCGATCGGGTGGGCGTGACAGTCGAGCCGAATGGGCCGAACGGAACAAACACCAGGTAGTGAGCGTTCTGAAAGTTAGCCACGCCGTTAGACCCGGTTGTTGCACCCGGATCGGTGTGCGTCTACCCTCAGGGGCGTTCAGTCACCGCGCGTACGGGCGCCCGGTGTCGTTCCCGGGGTTTCTTTCTCGGGTCGCATCTTCCGTTCATTCGGCGGCTCCTCCTTAATCAAGGTGGGAGTTGGCGTTGACGGATACCGAAAGCCGTGGTGACCGATAACAGCTTCGCGCTGGCGACCACGTCGTCCGCAGGGCACAAATGCCAGGTGCGCCACTGTCGTGACTAGGGTCGACCTGCCGGAGAGACGCCGATTCGTTCTGTACGAATGGCGGTCCGCTGGTTCACGGGTCCACCTCAGGAGGCGGGGACCTGGTCAGAAGGGACATGAGTGAGCAACACTGATCTGCTGGGCAGTCAATCTGCCAATGGCACGGTCGAAGGTGCGGAGTCAGGCGCCGCCGCGACCGAAACAACTCAGCGCACCAGCGCAAACGGGGGTACTAAGCGTCGCGCCGGGCTTACCGGCATGGTGTTGGCGGAGCTGCGGGGCCTCGCCGGCGAGCTAGGCATCACCGGCACGGCCGGCATGCGCAAGGGCGACCTCATCGCGGCCATCAAGGAGCGCCAGTCCGGCGGCTCCGGCGGTGGTTCCGACGCTGGGTCCGGCACGCTGCCGCTCGGCATCGACGACGCGCCGAAGGCTTCGAAGCCGGCGCGCTCCGAGAGGCGACCGGCCGCGGCCAAGGCCGAGGCGCCTGCCGAGCCCAAGGTCGAGACGGCCGAGGAGCCGAAGGCCGAGACGGCCGCCGAGCCGAGTGACGGCGAGGAGGGCGGCCGCCGCGACGGCAACCGCCGCCGCCGTGGCTCGACCCGTGCCGCGGGCAGCCCGGACCAGGGCGAGAAGCGCGAGGACAACCGCGGCGACAACCGTCCTGACAACCGCGCCGACCAGCGGACCGAGGACAAGCGGGACGACCGTCAGCAGGGCGGCGGCCGCAACACCGAGCGCAACGACCGGACCGAGCGCAACGACCGCAACGACCGGGGCGGGCGCGGCAACGAGCGCAACGACCGGAACGACCGTGGCGGCCGGAATGACCGCAACGATCGGAACGATCGCAACGACCGGGGCGACCGCAACACCGGGCGCAACAACAACGACCGCGACAACGGTCCGGACGACGACGATGACGACGACCGTGGTGGTCGGCGGGGTCGCCGGTTCCGCGACCGGCGTCGTCGGGGCGGCACCGGTGGCAGTACCGGCGGCGGCGGTGGCGGCGGTGGCCGTAACGAGAGCCCGGACACCGAGGTCCGCGACGACGACGTGCTCCTGCCCGTCGCGGGTGTGCTCGACGTGCTCGAGAACTACGCGTTCGTCCGCACGTCCGGCTACCTTTCCGGGCCCAACGACGTCTACGTCTCGCTGTCGATCGTGCGCAGGTACGGTCTGCGCCGGGGCGACGCGATCACCGGTCAGGTGCGCCAGCCGCGGGAAGGCGAGCAGGCGCGGCAGAAGTTCAACCCGCTGGTGCGGGTCGAGTCGATCAACGGGTTGGACCCGGAGCAGGCCAAGAACCGCCCCGAGTTCACGAAGCTGACGCCGCTGTACCCGAACGAGCGGCTGCGCCTCGAGACCGAGTCGCACATCCTCACCACCCGCGTCATCGACCTGGTGATGCCGGTCGGCAAGGGGCAGCGCGCGTTGATCGTGTCGCCGCCGAAGGCCGGTAAGACGTCCGTGCTGCAGGCGATCGCCAACGCGATCACCACGAACAACCCCGAGTGCTACCTGATGGTCGTGCTCGTGGACGAGCGGCCGGAAGAGGTCACCGACATGCAGCGGTCGGTGAAGGGTGAGGTCATCGCCTCCACCTTCGACCGCCCGCCGGGCGACCACACCACGGTCGCCGAGCTGTCGATCGAGCGTGCCAAGCGTCTGGTCGAGATGGGCCACGACGTGGTCGTGCTGCTCGACTCGATCACCCGCCTCGGCCGTGCGTACAACCTGGCGGCCCCGGCGTCCGGCCGGATCCTGTCCGGTGGTGTCGACTCGACCGCGCTGTACCCGCCGAAGCGGTTCCTTGGTGCGGCACGCAACATCGAGGACGGCGGCTCGCTGACCATCTTCGCCACCTCGCTGGTGGAGACCGGGTCCGCGGGTGACACGGTGATCTTCGAGGAGTTCAAGGGCACGGGTAACGCCGAGCTCATCCTCGACCGCAAGATCGCCGACAAGCGCACGTTCCCGGCGGTCAACGTCGACGCGTCCGGCACTCGCAAGGAGGATCTGCTCCTGCCGCCGGACGAGCTGGCGGTCACCGTCAAGCTGCGTCGCGTGCTGCACGCGCTGGACAACCAGCAGGCCATCGACCTGCTGCTGACCCAGCTCCGCAAGACCCGCACCAACATCGAGTTCCTGATGCAGGTGGCGAAGAACACTCCCTCAGTCAACGACGACTGAGTCGTCCGGTCGTTCCTGCCGGCACAGGTACCCCAGAGTGCCCAGTGCCGGCAGGCCGACCAGGATCGCCACCTGTGTCGGCACGGTGACGCCGCCGACCAGCAGTCCGGCCGTGAACACGGCGGTCGGGTAGCAGACGCGGACGCACACCCGCCGGCAGCGCGGCCACTCGGGACCGACGCCGATCAGCGCGGTCACCGCGGCGGCCGAGCCGAACAGGGCCGGTGAGAGCGTTGCCAGCCAGTCCGCGTCGATCAGCACGCCGATGATCGCGGTCAGCCCGAGCACGGCGGCCGCGAACAGGATCGGGACGGCCAGCCACGCGCGGAGAGGCAGCGGCCGACCGCCGAGGATCAGCACGCGATCGAGTCTGCGTGCCGGGCTCGCGGCGCGCGTCACCCGATCGGTGGGAACGAGATTTCCGTCGACGGGAGGCCGTCGGGGCGCGGCGAACGGTTCGCCGACTGACCAGTCGCGCGGTCTGGAATATCCCCTGATCGGGGCATGTTGAAGAGTTCGCCAGGCCATCTGGCAGACTGTTAGGTCGAGTCCGGCTCCGGTTCACCCCAAGATCCCTTCGGGGACCCGGCGGCCACTGAGAAAGGGCAAGATCTGTGAGGACTGGAATTCACCCCGAGTACGTCGTGACCGAGGTCAGCTGCGGGTGTGGCAACACGTTCACCACCCACAGCACCAAGAAGTCGGGCAGCATCCACGTGGAAGTCTGCTCGAACTGCCACCCGTTCTACACGGGCAAGCAGAAGATCCTCGACACCGGCGGCCGGGTCGCGCGCTTCGAGGCCCGCTACGGCAAGCGGGACAAGACGGCCAAGTAGCTTCGTATTCGGCGCTCGAGCGAGGGCGAGGTGTGTCCGCGGAAAGCGCGGACCATTTCGCTCTCGCATCATGTTGGGGGGCCGAGCCCC